>Ga0105239_10008726_pt1 | contig 11476 bp, 16 predicted proteins | sample KBSC44metaG_FD_92761 | JGI IMG/M metagenome (GOLD analysis project Ga0105239, IMG submission 92761) | Corn rhizosphere microbial communities from Kellogg Biological Station, Michigan, USA - KBS C4-4 metaG | ecosystem: Host-associated > Plants > Roots > Rhizosphere > Soil | place: Michigan, USA...
CCGGTAAAATAGCTTCCTTAAAAGCCGGGGAAATGGTAGGGCTTTTAGCCTCGGATGCGGTTGAAAAATATTCCGGCAAATATGAAACTTCCGCTATCAATTGTCGCATTAACCTCGACTTGGATGCCATAAAGGCGGAAGAAAAGGCTTACCAAGACTTACCGCTATTCTATGATTTTAAGGGCAAAAAGGATGACATACTGCGCAGCAACTACTTGCGGATCACTAACGAGGTACAAGCCATGACGATGACCTTCCGAAAAATTCCGCCACAGCAACCAGCAGGTACGGCAAAGGGCACCATGAAGCCCGCTCACAAACATTAATTACTTAACAAAAAGATTATGTATGAACTACTTGATAAAGTGGTCATGGTTCATCCAACCCTCACTCATGACCCAGTTCACATGCAAGGCCACATGGGCACCATATACAATTTGGATGTAGAAAAAGACGAGGTGCTGGTCAAATTTAAGAATCAGATGATTGGCCTGTATAGTACGGATGCTCTGCTAATGCTGGTGCCAGGCGAAGAAATACTTGACAAGTTGCGCGCCCATCTACACGAGGAAATTGATGGACAGGATGTGATTGATATTTTAGGATTATATCTTTTGGATGCAACTGGTGAACTGAACCACCGAAAAGAGGCCCTGGACTTAGCTATGAGCAGGGCGAATTTGATGTTTGCTACCGTGGTCAGTGTACAAGATTATATTGATGTGCATCGCGACCTTGATCCGGACTATGAACCCGGACGGGGGCGCTAATTAAAGGCTAATGGTTTTAAAAAGAAATACTTGCCTGATTTTTCTATTGCTTTTAACAGCAACAAAAGTATGGCCTCAAATGGATTGTGACAAACAGAATTTTAGCTTACCACTAAAGAATTTGCGCATGACCTCGCGGTTTGGCTGGCGGATACATCCCATAACCGGGAAATTTCAATTTCACCAAGGCGTTGACCTTGCCGCCCGCTACGATACCGTTTTCTGCATACTCAATGGTACTGTCAAGGTTATTGGCTACAACGCCTACATCGGAAATTATATCATCATCACCCATACCGGCGACGTGGAGAGCGTTTATGGGCATCTATCTGTAATCTCCGTATTGCCGAACGAAGAAATAGCGGCAGGTCAGGCTATCGGAATCACCGGGGCGACAGGCAGGGTTACCGGGGAACACCTGCATTTTTCCATTAAATATCATGGCCAGGAATTACCCCCGCTGGCTTTTTTATGCGGCTTGTTTGCCAGGCCGCCTTAACCCTTAAATAAATCACCATGAACTATGATTATCATAATAGACACCTGGGGTCGCTGGAAAGAAAATTACAACTGATTGCCGAGGGTCAGGAACTGGAACTGACACCCGAAGAAGCATTGATCTACGGCGTTGACTACGCCGATGAATTTTCCGGTGACTTAGATGAAAGAAAGGAGGCTGAATATGGCCGATGAAAAAAGGGCACTTCATGTGGAAGTAGCTGAAAAACTGATCGAAGCTTTAAAGGCCGGAACAGCACCCTGGCAAAAGCCCTGGAACAGCAAGGGCCTGCCAGCTTTTCAATTGCCTTACAATGCCGTCACCGGTAACCGCTATCAGGGGATCAATACATTATCCCTTATCATGAGCGGCAGGAACGATCCCCGCTGGATGACCTATAAACAAGCCGACGATAACGGCTGGCAGGTAAGTAAAGGATCGAAATCAACTGCTATTCAGTATATTAAAATGTACGACGAACGAACCAAACGTGATGAGCAGGGCAAAGTTGTTAAAGATGAAAACGGAGAAACGGTTAAAGTCAGGGTAAAACTCGACCGGCCTATTATTACCAGTTTTGCCGTTTTTAACGCTGAACAAGTCAACGGTATCCCCGAACTGGTCCTGCCCGATATTTCTTCGCTTGGTTGGGAACCACTGCAAAGAGCAGAAGAACTCATCAAAATCTCCGGTGCCGATATACGGCATATTGCGGGGAATCGCGCTTTTTACAGCCCCTTTAAGGATAATATTACTTTACCCCTTAAACAACAGTTCGATGAGCCAGGCAAATATTATGCGACCGCACTTCACGAACTCGGACACTGGACTGGCCATGAAAGCCGCCTTGACCGCAGCCTGTTAAACAAGTTTGGCACTAAAGATTACGCACGGGAAGAATTACGGGCAGAAATTGCGTCCCTGCTAATCGGCGATGAATTGCGAATCGGCCATGACCCCAGCCAGCACACAGCTTACGTGGATAGCTGGATCAGTATTTTAACAGATCATCCTTTTGAAATACACAGCGCCGCAGCCGATGCAGAGAAAATTTATACTTACCTGCTTGACCTCGAAAGAAAACGAAATATGGAACTAACCGCTTTTGCCGATGATAAAAAGGTGTCCAGTCACCTCTTAACCGAAAACGATCATATCAGTTATAACGGGACAATTTTTAAGGTAAATGAAAACCTGAAAAACGGTCGCCTGAAAATGGAAGACCTCGGCAGCGGGCAACAATTTATTTTAAGCCGGGAGGATCTGTTGTACAAAAATCTGTTAGGAGCCAAACAGCAAAAACCTGAAGTATTAACCATTGAATCTCTAAACACGGTGAATTCTGAAATTTCAGAAATAGAGGTCAATAATAGTTATCAATTAAAACGCTAAAAATAGAATTATGAAAAATCCTTTTTATGTCAATGAACTACCCAAGCAGGAAATGAAAAGCCTCGGCCTGGTAGATAAGACCGGGAATTATATCCTAAGCCCGGAAGATGTTGAAGCTTTGCTTGCCGGTCGGCGAACGAATTTAATGAGCCTGAAAAACCTTGATGCAAGCGGCGTTCAGATCGAACAGCTTGATGCTAAATTGTCACTGGACAGAAACCCGGATGGCCAGGTAAGCTTTAAATTGCACCCCATTTATAAACAGCCGGTAATTCCACCACTACTGGACGAAGATGAAGCACAGGCATTGATTACTGGCAAAACCCTAAGTATTGACAAGATCATTCCTGGGCCAGGGAAAAAAGAAGTTGTTTTTGAATATGACCCTGATACAAGGGAATTTATCTCATTTGATCCCAGCCTGGTTATAGCGCCTGATAAAATTAATGGCTATAAACTAAAAGACTGGCAAAAGGACGATTTTCAAAAAGGCTTTAATGTGAGATTGCCGGACGGAACCGAGTTGCAGCACCGGGCAACCGACCCCAAAGGCATCCGCGCTGACCGCGCAGCTTTGATATTATCCGTATTACTTGATGGCGGAATTTCTTATTTGTTGATTAGGGGACTAAGGCATCTACTAAACAGCGATAAAAAAGAACAAGCCAACGAGCAGACACCAGCTTTCAAAAAGGCTTATGCTGAAATGGAAAAACATTTTGCCAAGAAGTTCAAAGCTACCGAACAGCAAACTGAAGAAACAAGGGGCTATAACAAAACCCGCGCAAGATAACCTCCCATGTTTGGCCTCAAGCCGGAGGTGATAAAGCTTTTCACTCCATTTTTTCAATATGCCGACGGTCGGTTAATATTCCAATATGGCAACGAAGTCGTGGAAAGTTGGGCACTGGAATGGCATCGCGTCCCGTCAACCTCGGAATTTTGGCTGGCAAATGCCGACCATCCAAATCTGATTAGCGACCTGTATATCAGTTATTCAGCAGCTGAACTGCTTTGCTTTATTTCGCAACGAGCATTTTTATTGAAATTTCCTGAACAACTTGCTTTTGCGGCAGTAGGGTTATTACCCTCTTCGGCACAAGTAGATGCTTTAAAATTAACTTTTCCTTTGGCGCGCTGGCACCTGATTTTTGATGCCAATCTCGTTGGCCGCATTGCAGATGCGGCAATAGCTACTTGGTATAAGGGTCGTTCTGTTTCTTTCCAGATCATAAACGAGCAGGTGATGATTACCTACTGCGACAAGCCTTTTATGGTAGAAAGCGGAGTTTTTTCACTAAGTCGATTTGAGCGGCTAACCGGATTGCGGGCAGGCATGCGAACGCATAAGCCGCTGCGTGGCCTGTCTTCATTTATTGAATTACAATTTGCCAACTATGATACCTGAACAGTTTAAACAAAACGTCGACCTGGAAATCAAAGTTTATGGGCAGGATGTACAGGTCGCTTATCGCTATTACTGGCTGGATAAGCGTCCCGATCCGGAAAATGAACCATTGGTCAGCCACATGGAGTTTCGCTCAGAAAGCCCAATTATCAGCGAAACAGGCTACCGTTCACATTTCTTTCATACTGAAGTATTGGAGGATACGGCCTACCGGGATATAGCGGAACTGGTTACAGAATTCGGCGAACACTTCGCGAGGGAAAATGGCTATGAACCTCCCGCCATCGGTCATCAATACAAACTTTTTTAATCACTAAAATTTAATATTATGGTAAAGAATGAAAAAAACCTGGAATACCTTCAAAAACTGCAAACCAGCCTTGGTTTTGGCGAAAAGCTAAATGCAGTACTGGAATCGGCGATCAGCCGCGAGTTGCCCAAATTTACCTTGGGTATCAGTAATATACTAAGGCCATTAGAAAGTAAAGATGTAAACGCTCCAAAAACCGATTACATTCAATATGGCCTTAACTTTAATAAGCAAAAAGATGGCGATGCCTATTTTTTAAATACGATTGATGTCACGCTGCATAAAACCGGTGAGTTGGTGCCGCGTGAGCAAACTTTCGACATCGAAAGGGATCATCGCATTACGGCTTTACAGGCTTATAAGTTATTATCCGGCCAATCACTTGAAAAGGATATTTACGTAAGGCCACAAGGCGCAGAGGCTGATGCAAAGAAATCCGAAAAGATCAAGGCCTGGTTTAAGTTGCAGCTGGATGTTAAGGATGCATATGGCAATCACCCGCTCAAGGTATTAAGGCCAGAATATGGCTACCAGTTTGAAAATGGCATAACTAAGTATCCTTTAAAGGGGCTGGATAAAGAAGCCACCAAATCAGAGGGGCTTCAGGCTATGCGCAACGGTAATTACTGGCAAACGGAATTAACCATGGGTAAAAAATCTATTCCAGTTTTGGTCGCTGCCAATCCGGTTATGAAATCTTTTGACATCTACGATAAAAACATGAAAGAGGTCAGGGATGAGGAAATATGGCCGGAAAAAGCAGCAGCGAGAGGCAATGGGGAACAAACTAAAACCACAACCGTGAAACGTCAGGAAGCTCCCGAAAATGATATCTCCAATTCATTTGAGCAAACGGAAAGTGAGGCCAATAACGTAACAAGAGGACGATGAGCAGTCTTACCGGCCATTGTATGAACACTGTTGTGTTTGCTGGCGATAACGAACAGGTAATCTTAGATCATTTCAACCAAATGGAGGAACATACACCGCCTTTTCTTTCGATCATGGTTTATGATAACGCACTTCATTTTGACTCACGCTGGATTCCCCCGATCAGGAGCCTGAGCGAAATAGCCGAGCAATTCGATGTTAGCTATAAGATAGACTTTCGTGTACCTTACGAGGATCGTGGCACCTATACCTATACTTGTTTACAGCAGCAGCCTTTGTCACCCCAGGCAGACCTGCTTCGGGCATTCATAAATGCGGCGGAAAATCCTGAACAACTTGCCGAAAAGGAAACCTATCTAACACGGCATATTCTTGCTCAAAGTTTAGACCTGCACGAACTGGAGGTTTTGTCTTATCTCACCGGTAAAAAGTATAACGAGTTCCGGATAAATGAAATCCAAAATAATCAGGACAATAGCCGTAAGATAGGCCGTTAAGTAAACTCCTTTAACGTTTTTCTCCCATGCCTTGCAGGAATGCGGGCTAACCCTTTGCGCATGCGTACCCGCTACGCCGGGATCGCTTGCGCCGGGAACGCCCGCACACCTTCAGGCACCCGCGCCAGGACAAAGCCGCCCTTCACCAACCCCGTTTTCTCAAACGGGCCGGGCGGCTTAGACCTGGCTTTTCCCAACCCGCAAATTTTTAAACGATGAAACACATTCTTGCTAAGGTCGACCGGATTAGGGCGAGCGGCACCGCTTTGATTCAAGTGCCGGAAGATTCACCGCATGCTATCCATAATGGCAAAATCTTCAAAGTACAAAGCATGGGAACTCCTGGCGTAAAGTGCCGCGTATCCCTGTTGATTAATGACAAAGTGGTCGACCTCACTTTAACCGATGTTCTATAAAAAACCAAATCTTTTCTATGAGCAATGTCCAAATTAAAACGCCTGTCACTTATTACGGTGGCAAGCAAAATCTGGCTGAAAAGATTGTTACCATGATCCCCTGGCATATACTTTATGCGGAACCATTTACAGGAGGTGCAGCCATATTTTTTGCAAAACATCCTTCCGAAGTGGAAGTGCTAAACGATACCAACGGTGAACTGATAAACCTTTACCGGGTCATACAACAAAATTATGAAGCTTTATATGAAGAAATTAAAGCTACACTCCATAGCCGGGAATTGCACCGCCATGCTTGGGTGATCTACAATAACACCGACATGTTTTCCGAAGTTAAGCGTGCCTGGGCAACCTGGGTTTTATGTTGCCAAAGTTTCGCCTCCATGATAGATGGTGGCTGGGGATATGATATTACAGGTAATACCATGAACGGAAAGATTCAATCCAAGATTGACAACTTTACCAAAAGGCTGGTCAAAAGGTTGAAAAACTGCCAGTTGGAATGTACTGATGCTTTAAAAATTATCAAAAGCCGTGACCATGAAAACAGTTTTTTCTACTGCGACCCGCCGTATTTCAATTCTGACATGGGGCATTATGATGGTTACTCCGAGCAGGATTTTGAGAATTTGCTCTCTTTACTGGCTAAAATAAAAGGTAAATTTCTATTGTCCGCTTACCCGTCCAGCATTTTAGTGAGGTACGTTAAACAGTTTGGGTGGGTAGAACTTGCTATTATTCAGCCAATTGCTGTTAATGCAAAAAACCGAAAGCAGAAGTTAAAGACCGAGATGCTGGTTGCCAATTACCCATTTCATTTGGCCCAGAACTACGGCCAACTATTATTTTAAAACCTCTAAAACTGATTACTATGCCAAACTGGTGCAGCAATATTGTTGAATTTAAAGGAGATGAAAAACAGATCGAGTCTTTGAAAGATCTTTTTGAACGCATGGCCCAAAAAGAAAAAGAAACTGATCAAGGCCAGTTGCCTGATTTTATTGCCAAGGAAAAGGGCGGTTATTTCTTTGAAATAGCATGGGATAATGATTATCTAAGCTATCAGACGAAATGGTCGCCGAATATTGCTATCGTAACAGAATTAGCGGATAACTATCAGGTCGGATTTGTACAAAGCTATTCTGAACCGAACATGGGCATCTTCGGTGAAACTAATTATGATGGCAAAACATTGACAGATATTTCGCTAAGTGACGAGGATTTTGAGCAGATTACTTTTGACGAAGAGAACGAGAGGTACCTGTTCGAGGGCGAAACTTATGAAAGTGACTACGAAATATGGGAAACGCTGTTAGAACGAAAAAAAGACGGCCCTGAAAATAATCAATATATAAGAAGGTGATTTTTATTTCCTACCTGTTGCCTTATGCTTATAAAGCATAAGCTATTGCACCCCGACCTATTAAGGCCGGGGTACTTTGTTGTGCCTTTTATTTGCCTGTAAGTTATTTTATTGCTTAAATTGCCAACCTATTTTAAGCGAATGATTCTCATTCGCTTATTGTGATAAGGTTTAGGTTGAAAGTCCCCGGCGGCGAGCGCATGGGGACTTTTATTTTTACTTTTTCAAATGGAAAAACAATGATTCGCCAAAAATTGGAAAGAATAAATAGAGAAGTAATCAATTCCATACATAGCCTTGCTATTTTTGCTAAATGACAGATCAGGAGTTAATAGCCTATTTTGAAAAGGTTACTTTACCGGAAACATTACGGATAAACAGAGCCATTACCCAGTTTAATGTGAAAGAGGCGGTAGATCGGAATATAGAGATGATGCGGAACGATTCCAAAAATGGCCATGCAAGGCACAGGTTAATACAGATCATGGAAGCCATTGAAAACCCGTTTAGTGGGCCGGAAATACCAAAACTTTAACTCAAAAACAGTACGATTGCAAAATCTTACACGGGGATAAATTAGATTGGGTTATTTGAAATGACTTTATGATTTCGTAACTTAGGGTAATATCCAGGTCAGCATCCTAAATTAAAAATGTTAATCGGATTCCTAACTTCTAATCTCCTGAACATTGTTTGATGTCGAAACCATATTAACAGAAGCACCACCTTTTTTGATTACCATTGAAATCAATAGGGATACGACTGAACTTGATATAATTCCCCATTGGTACAGCGGGGATGACTTTTGTTGTTTTTATATTTTCCAGGCAGGCAAAGAACTTGGTGCCGTTATTTGTGCCGATATCAACGAGTGGGAATGGCTAACCGATCCGGATCTGAATTGGCTGGCACAGCTTGTCGGCAATGAGATCGACTGGCATTTTGTTTAGCAGTTGAAATTTCATTTAAGCACCTTAAAATCGCGTTCCTGCGTAGGTGACCACACCTTGAATTCCAAATCAATTTCTCTGTTACGGATACGGGCGGTACATGCAGATACAGAAGTGAATAGCTTTTGGTAAAATTGTTCAAATACGGCACCGGGATGTACGGTAAAAACAATCTGATTAGCTTTCACACTCAACATTTCCTGATATTCCGGCAATTCCTGCTGTAGATATATAACCACCCGCTTTAGGTATTCTGTATGCATATGTTTTAAAGAATGTCTTTGATCAGTCTATCCATTGCTCCACGATGACCGGTAATGAATCCCGCAGCTTCTTCCTGTTCATCAATTGTTAATTTATCCCCGTCGTAAATCCAATTTTCCTCGCGGTCAAATAAAAGCCTGCCTAACGATTCCATTTTGGGCGCTTCGTAGCCAGGCACTTCAACATGAAATAACTGAAACATGCCATAATCTTCCCGAAATAATTGAAAGGCCAATCCGCCATAAATTAATGCTTCGGTAGCATCATCAAATTCAGGGATTACCCGCAGGGTTAGTTGCCCTCCCTGCTTTCGATCAATTGTAATCGCTTGGGGCCCACTTAAAAATGCCTTATCCATGTTCAGTAAATTTTAATAAAACAAATGTGAATAAAAAATTGTAAAAAAGTAATAGAAAATGCTAAAAATATTAGCATAACTTTATAGTCCTCAAATTTGGCAAACATGGTACCATTCAATTTACAAATCGAACTCAACGGGCGACCGGTAACTTTCTCTGCCGAACAGCTTGACCAACTCGCTGATAACGTTGGTTTTATGCGCTATCAGATCAGGACATTTAATCATCACTCAGTGGTTTATGTGAACATAGAGGATGAGCCGCTGGAGTCTGAAGACATTATTGGTTTCAGCGAAGATGAGGTGTTTTCGCTGGATGAAGTGAGAACTATTGCAGCCGCCATTCGGGAGTATAACAGCAGCCGTAGGCTGAATTTTGATCAAATGCACTTTGACTTTTAAACGACGACCACCATGACTGCTACGAAAGAAGAAATTATCAGCAAACTCAGGCAGGATATGATCCGCTGGGAGGGTTTCCGCCCGCCGCAACCCGGCGCGGACAATGACCTGGGCCTTGGCCCTGTAGCCGCCGCTTTTCCAGACGGGGTATTTCCAACCGGCGCGATCCACGAATTTATAAGCAGCTGTCCGGAAGACACCGCCGCCAGCGGTGGCTTTATTGCTGGTCTTGTTCAAAAATTATTAGGCAGCGGGGGAGCCTGCCTTTGGATCAGCTATACCCGCCGCATTTACCCGCCAGCGCTAAAACTTTTTGGTGTCGATCCCGACCGTGTTATTTTCATAGATGTGCCGCTACAAAAAGATGTGCTTTGGGTCACCGAGGAAGCGCTGAAGTGTGAGGGTGTGGCCACAGTGATTTGTGAAACAAAAGACCTCAGCTTTACGGAATCCCAGCGATTACAATTAGCCGTTGAGAAAAGCCATGTAACCGGATTTGTTTTACGAAAGGATGTCAAAAAAGTCAATACGACTGCCTGCGTTACCCGTTGGCAAATCCGGCCTGTACGTAGCCAGCTAAGAACTGGTATGCCTGGTGTCGGCCATCCGCGCTGGCAGGTCGAACTGCTTAAAGTGAGGAATGGCAGGCCGGGCAACTGGACTGTAGAATGGAAAAAACAGGATTTTCAGACGATCACTGCACCGCAGCTTACGGAAGAAGCACGTCATTATGCCTAAGCGTTTTGCGTCCATATGGTTCCGGCATTTACTCACAGACTGGAAGGCAATCCGCCAGACCGGGCTGAAAGGGAAAGCATATGTCTTCGCCGAACCCGACCATGGACGTATGCTCATTACCGCGCTGACAGATGAAGCCCGTAAGTACGGAGTAACGGAAGGTATGACCGTTGCCGATGCACGGGTCATCGCGCCGGATCTCCAGGTTTTCGACGGCAAACCGGGCCGCAACCTGAAATTACTAACCGGCCTCGCGGAATGGTGCCTGCGTTATACGCCGCTTGTACAGCTTGATCCGCCTGATGGTTTATTACTGGATGTAACCGGCTGTACACATTTGAAAGGCGGGGAAAAAGCTTATTTACAAGAAATTGTTTCCCGCTTAAAAGCGATTGGCTATGACGTTCGCCCGGCGATTGCCGACACTATCGGCACCGCCTGGGGCGTTGCCCGTTGCGCGACCTCCGGCCTTATCGTACCTGAAGGCGAACACAGGAATGCGCTGATGCCGTTACCACCATCCGCGCTACGTTTGCCTATGAACCAGCTATTGAAGCTGCGGAACTTGGGCCTGCATCAGATCAATAGTTTTATTTACATGCCAAACGCCGTCTTACGCAGGCGTTTTGGTAAAGATATGGTACTGCGGCTGCAACAAGCACTCGGTCAGGAGGTAGAATATTTATTTCCGCTTAAAGAACCAGTGCCATACAGCGTACGCCTCGATTGCATGGAACCTGTCCGTACCCGAACGGCTATAGAAATAGGATTAAATGATTTGCTCGAAAGGCTTTGCAAAAGGCTTTACGGTGAAGGTTTAGGTGTCCGCTCCGCTATATTAACCTGGTATCGGGTAGATGGCAAGAACGGGAACATTAGCATAGGCACCAATCATCCCAGTAACCGAACACAGCACTTATTCAAATTATTTTTTATTAAGCTGGAAACCATCGCGCCGGGACTTGGCATTGAATTATTTGTGTTGGATGCACTGAAGACGGAACCTGTCAACGATAAGCAAAGTGAAATTTGGTCAGCCGGAGGCGGCGCGGATAGTGAAGAAGTGGCCGAATTGCTTGACCGGGTAGCAGGCCGGATCGGCACTGCTCATATTAATCGTTACCTGCCTGGAGAACATTACTGGCCTGAGCGCACGCCGGAACCAAATGCCAATCTTAAAAAGAAATCCGAAAGTGACTGGCGCACGGATAAACCACG
>Ga0105239_10008729_pt1 | contig 11476 bp, 9 predicted proteins | sample KBSC44metaG_FD_92761 | JGI IMG/M metagenome (GOLD analysis project Ga0105239, IMG submission 92761) | Corn rhizosphere microbial communities from Kellogg Biological Station, Michigan, USA - KBS C4-4 metaG | ecosystem: Host-associated > Plants > Roots > Rhizosphere > Soil | place: Michigan, USA...
CAGGCATGTGCTCGCGCGGCTGCATGATTACGTGGTGAAAGCCGTGGGTGAGTCGGGCGGCTACGGAATGCTGATCGGACCGCACAGCACCGCCGAACAGCGCGACGAATTTCGCCGCCGCATAGAGGCCGACCCACGCAACTATATAGCCCAGCCGACTATCCGACTGTCGCGAGCCCCGTGCTTCCTGGAGGGGAACGTGCAGCCGCGTCACGTCGATCTTCGTCCGTATATTCTCTATGGCGACAAAGTCACGGTGGTCCCCGGTGGCTTAACCCGCGTGGCCTTGCGCAAAGGATCGCTGGTGGTGAACTCGTCGCAAGGCGGCGGAAGTAAAGATACCTGGGTCTTGGATTAGGCATATGCTTTCTCGCGTGGCCGACAGTTTGTATTGGATGAGCCGCTACCTTGAACGCGCGGAGCATACCGCGCGTGTGGTCAACATTCAGTTGAATCTGATGCTCGAGCGCGGGTCGCAATCCGAAGATCTGGATTGGGCGCGCGTGGGCCGGTCGCTCGGCATGGAATCGTCGGAGGACGAAGGCGACTGGAGCGAGGAAAGCCTGGCACAATCACTTTTGCACGATGCCTCCAACCGTTCCTCGATCGTAGCCAGTATCGTCAACGCGCGGGAAAATGCCCGCCAGGTGCGCGAACAGATCAGCTCGGAAATGTGGGAGCAGTTGAACCGCTTGTTCCATGCCGTGCGCCGCAGCGCGCCGGACGTCTGGGATTCCCGTGATTTCCTTCAATCCATCAAAGAAGGCGCGCATCTGTTTCAGGGCATCACCGATTCCACCATGACCCACGGTGAGGGCTGGCAGTTCATTCAGGCCGGCCGGTATCTGGAACGTGCCGTGGCCCTGTCGACTTTGGTCGGCGCACACTTCGTCGAATTCCATCAACCCGCGCCGGCTGGAGCAGAACGCGTCTATTTGGAGTGGATCGGACTGTTGCGCTCCTGCACCGCCTTCGAGGCTTATTGCAAGGCGTACACTGCCGATGTGAAGCCTGAGCGCATCGCCGAATTCCTGGTTCTGCATCCTACCTTTCCGCACTCCATTCGTTTTTCTGCGGAGGCTCTGGAGACGGCGATTAAGGAAATCGGCCGCGAAGCGGGAAGCCGCCGGGCAGCCCGCGTCGAACGTATCGCGGGACGCCTGCGGGCCACGCTAGGCTTCAGCCAGATCGACGAGATTATGGCAGGCGGACTACACGCTTATCTGCAGGAACTCTTGCGCCAGTGCGGGCAGGTGCACAGCGTGTTGTATCAGACTTACATTTCCTATCCGATCGAAGCGGCACTTGAAGCATGAGGCATAGAGACGCGTAATGTTTTACTCCATCCGCCATCTAACCTGTTTTCGCTACAAGACTCCGGTCAGCGAGAGCCTTATGGAACTGCGAATGTACCCGCGCACCGAGGGTGGGCAGCGATGCCTCTCCTTCCATCTTTTCGTGGATCCGCGCGCGCGTGTGTATGAGTATCGCGATTATCTGGGTAACATGGTTCACCATTTCGACGTCCCAGGGCGGCACCGTGAGCTGAAAATTGTTTCAGAGGCGCTGGTGGAAATCGAACCTGCTCTGGACCTTCCAGAACGCGTCGAACCGTCCGCCTGGGACGATGTCGATCAGCAGGCAGCTGCAGGCGACTACTGGGAAATGCTCATGCCCAGCCAGTTTGCGCAGCCTACCGGCGCGCTCCTGAGTTTGATCGGGCCGCTTCGCGTCCAGCGCCGCGATGATCCGCTAAGTTTTCTGCGTGACTTGAACTCGGCCATTTACGATTGGTTCGAGTACGTTCCAAAAGCTACACGTGTCGATTCACCCATCGACGATGCGATCGAAGCCCGCAAAGGCGTTTGCCAGGATTTTGCGCACATCATGACCGCCCTGGTGCGGCATGTCAAGATTCCGTGCCGGTACGTGAGCGGCTACGTCTACGGACGTTCGGAGAATCATCTCGATCGGTCACCCGAAGGCGCGTCGCATGCCTGGGTTGAAGCGCTGCTGCCGGGCCTGGGCTGGGTCGGATTCGACCCCACCAATAATCTGATCGCCGGCGACCGTCATATCCGCACCGCCATCGGTCGCGACTATGCGGATGTGCCGCCAACCAAGGGCGTCTTCAAAGGCAAGTCCGAAAGCCAGATGACCGTGTCGGTAAGAGTGGCGCCGTCGGATGCTCCGCCGGCTCCGGAAGAAGTTTTGGCGGTACCTGAAGAATGGCAGGCCGCTATCGCCGCGGCTGACGAGGCCGAACAACTTCTGCTGCAGCAACAACAACAGCAACAGTAACAGCAACACTGGTGGCGCTCGCTATAATCGTGGCCGAGTGAAACCTCCAGGTCCTAAGGGCCATCTTCTCATCGGCGTTCTGCCTGAATTCCGGAAAGACCCAGCCGGGTTTCTCGAAACGATGGCCCGCAAATACGGCGACGTCGTCTACATTCCTTTGGGCCGCCAGCACATCTACTGCATCAGCCATCCCGATGCAATTCGCGACGTCCTGGTCACTCATCAGAACAAGTTCAAGAAGAGCCGCATGCTGGAGCGCGCCCGCGTGCTCTTGGGCGATGGACTGCTCACCAGTGAAGGGCAGCATCATCGGCGCCAGCGCCGCTTGGTACAGCCTGCGTTTCATCGCGACCGGCTAGCCGGCTATGGCGCCGTGATGGTGGATCGCGCCGCGTTGGTTCGCGATCAATGGCAGCCGGGCCAGTCGTTCGATGTGCTGCAAGAGATGATGCGGCTGACGCTCGCCATCGTGGCGAAGACGCTGTTCAGCACCGATGTCGATTCTGAGGCGGATGAGATCGGTGTCGCGTTGACCGAAGTGTTCTCGCTGTTCGAGATTATTCTGATGCCGTTCTCGGAGGTGCTGGAAAAACTGCCTCTGCCCGCCGTGCGTCGCTTCAAACGTGCTCGGAAGCGGCTGGACGAGACGATCTATCGCCTGATCACTGAGCGCCGCGCCAGCGGGAACGATGCTGGCGACTTGTTGTCCATGCTTCTGCTGGCCCAAGACGAGGAAGGTTCCGGCGGCATGACCGACGAACAGGTTCGGGATGAAGCTCTGACACTGTTCCTGGCAGGCCACGAGACCACAGCCGATGCACTCACGTGGACGTGGTATTTACTGTCGCAAAATCCTGAGGCGCAGGCAGCGTTTCATGCCGAGCTCGATCGAGTGCTTGGCGGGCGTTTGCCTTCGTTCGAGGATCTACCGCAGTTGCGTTACACCGAAAGCGTGTTCGCTGAAGCCCTACGGCTGTATCCGCCGGCATGGGGAATCGGACGCCGGGCGCTTGAAGACTATCCCATCGGCGACTTCGTTATCCCCGCACGTTCGGTCGTTTTGATGAGCCCGTATGTGGTGCATCGCGATCTGCGCTGGTATCCCGATCCGCTTACATTCCGTCCCGAGCGGTGGTCTGTGGAAGATCCCTCACGGCCCAAGTTCGCCTATTTCCCGTTTGGCGGCGGCGCACGAGTTTGCATCGGGGAACGCTTCGCGTGGATGGAAGGAACGCTGCTTCTAGCCGCGATCGGACAGCGTTGGCGTTTACGGTTGGAACCCGGGCATCCCGTGGAACGGCATGCACGGATTACCCTGCGCCCGAAGCACGGAATGCGAATGATTGCGGATCGGCGCTAGCTTGTCTCCTTAAGTCTTTTCCGGATCCATCACCGCGATGTAACCCAAATTGCGATAGCGCTGCTTGAAATCCAGACCGCAGCCGACGACGAATCGATCGGGGATCTCGAAACAACGGTAATCCACCGGCACCTGCACGATTCTGCGTGCTGTACGATCGAGCAGCGTGCAGATTCCGAGCGAGCGCGGCTCCCGACCGGCCAGCGTCTGAAGCAAGTAGCGCGTGGTGAACCCGGTATCCACAATATCTTCTACCAGCAGAATGTCCTGGTCCTGAATCGGATGATCTAGGTCCTTGGCGATCCGCACCATGCCGGGCCCACCGTTGCCGAAGCTGGAAATTGCCAGGAAGTCGATCTCGAGAGGTATCTCGATGGCGCGTGCCAAAGCGGTGAGAAAGAACACCGCGCCCTTCAGCACTCCGATCAACTTCAAGTCCCGGCCCTCATACTTGGTGCTGATTTCCGCGGCAACCTCGCGGATGCGCTGGTTCACCTGGTCTTCAGTGAACAACACGCGTTCGATACCGGGAGGAGCCGTCAACGGACAGCCTCTTTCAAGCCGTGCTTGAACACCAGATCCTGATAGTCCTTCTGATAGAACACCTGGATGTTGATATGGGGATACACCGCACGCAGCATTTTAATCTTGCGATTCTTGCGCGTGACAAGAGTCTGCTTCATGGTTGTGATTTCTACGTACAGGTCGAATTCCGGCAGGTAGAAGTCGGGAGTGAAAGCTTCGATCACGCGGCCGTCTTTGTCCCACTGTAACGGGAAACTGCGCGGCTCGTAGTCCCACGGGATGCGGTAAAAATCGAGGAGGTTAGCGAATACTTCCTCGCTAGGATGGTTGAACGCGGCGCGTTTCAAGCGCGCGCGCCCGGCCGGTATGATTCCGTGCCGAGCCAGCTTCATGCGAGTCTCGAACTGGATCTGCGCTTCGCCGGCTGCCGCCAGCAAGCCCTGCTCGTCCAGTTTTCGCGCCGCCGCGGCCGCCCGCACGATCTCGGCCATCTGCGACGCGTCCATGTGCTCGCTATTCAGCATCATGTCGAAGGAATCGGGCTGCGGCCGGGTACGCCCCAAACGTACTTTGTGCAGGTGCTTTGCCTCGCGATCCATGCGGGCGAGCGTCGTTTTGGCTTCGGGCCGTTCCAGGCGCTGATCCAGCATGACGTTCCCGATGCGGCGGGCTTCCGGCGCCACGATCCCGGCGCGCAGCGTGAACACCGAAGACGGAAAAAGAGATTCCGCTCCCCATAAGCAGATCGCCAGATGATGCTCCAATGCTAGGCTAGCCAGAATGGAAACTGCCGCGGGCCGCCAGGCGCGGTCCGGAACTGGCGTCTCGCCAAACTCCTCCGTCATCCACTGGGCAAGGCGCGATTCGGTGACGAGCTCGAATCCCAAACGCTGTGCAGCTTCGTGCGCGACCTCCTCGAAGCGCGAGGCCGGAGCGCCCGAGATCGTCAGAATCGCCATCAGAAGCAACTAGTGTAACGCCGCGTAAGGGAGAATGATTGCTATGCGCGTGGTGGTCGTAGGAGGCGGAATTGTGGGACTCGCCACCGCGTTTCGTCTGCAGCAACGAATTCCCGGGGCGCGCGTCATCGTCCTGGAAAAAGAGCGCGAGGTGGCGCTCCACCAAAGCAGCCACAACAGCGGCGTGCTGCACTGCGGCCTGTATTACAAGCCTGGATCGCGCCGCGCTCGTCTTGCCGTACGCGGCATCCGGCAGATGGTCGAATTCTGCCAGATGCACGGGATCCCACACGAGGTGTGCGGCAAGGTGGTGGTCGCCGCCACTCCAGACGAAGTGCCTCGGCTGCACGAGCTGTTCGAGCGTGGGTGCCAGAATGGCTTGGCAGGTTTGCGCATACTGAATCGCGAAGAGCTACGCCAGATCGAGCCGCATGCTGGCGGGATCCAGGCGATTCACGTTCCGCAGGAAGGCATCGCCGACTATCCGGTGGTGTGTGAGACATTGGCTGGGCTGATCCGGCAGCAGGGCGGGGAAATCGTGACCGGCGCGCGGGTGACCGCTTCGAAGCGCGAGCAAGGTGGATGGCGAGCGATCCACACCGCCGGCGAAACCTCCTGCGATTTTCTGGTAACCTGCGCCGGACTATACTCGGATCGCGTGGCCGAGCTTGCTGGACAGAAGCGCGCGGTGCGCATCGTTCCGTTTCGCGGCGAATACTATCTCATCCGGCCGGAGCGGCAATTCCTGGTGCGCAACCTGATTTATCCGGTCGCCGACCCTCGCTTTCCGTTTCTCGGCGTCCACCTCACTCGCAGAATTCGCGGGGGCATCGAAGCCGGTCCGAACGCCGTGCTGGCGTTCGCACGAGAAGGTTATACCAAGCACGACGTCAACGTCGCGGATCTAGCCGATGCCCTCGCATTTCGCGGGCTCTGGCGATTCCTCGGAAAATACGGCCGCACGTGCTGGGACGAGATTCACCGCAGCTTCAGCCGCGAGCTATTTTGCCGATCGTTACAGCGGCTGGTTCCCGAGATCCAGGCAGACGACCTGATTCCGGGGGGCTCGGGCGTGCGCGCGCAAGCCATGTCTCCCGGAGGCGCGCTAGTGGACGATTATCATTTTTTGGAAGGCGAGCGCCAACTCCATGTAGTGAACGCGCCCAGTCCCGGGGCCACGTCCTCACTGGCGATTGGAGAAGAGATTGCAGAGATGGTGGCGTCTATACAATAGAAACATGACCACGCCGACCGCAGGGGCGCCCCAGCAGGTGGTCGAAAGATTTTTCCAATTTTCCCTGCTGGGAATGCTCGCGTCGGGATACTTCGCGGTGCTGGGGTCCGGATATTTAGATTGGCCGACCGCCACACTTACGCTGGCGGCTCTTTGCGTTCGCGCGCTAATGATCGCAGGCATCGTCACGCTGAAGGTGCCCGGACGAATCATCGCTGCCATCACGGTGCTTTACATCGGTTTCTATCCTCTCGACTACTACTACCTTTCCAAGGGATTCCTGCCGGCGGCGGTCCACTTGATTTTCTTTTTGGGTTCGGTCAAGATCGTGACGGCCAGGACTCTGCGCGATTTCACTTTCGTCAAAGCGATCGCCGCTATGGCGCTACTGGCGGCCGCGGTGCTGTCCGTCTCGCTGACCTTCTTTGCATTCTTGACGGTGTTTCTTTTATTCACCATCGCCACCCTGTCAAGCGGCGAAGTGGTGCGCGCCACGCGTTTGTTCGGTTCATCGGGCGAAACCAGACGATCGCTTTCACGCAGCGGGCTACGGGCGTTTCCACGGCGTTTGGCGATGCTCACGGTCGGATTGTTTGGGGGAATTCTGCTGCTGACGGGCGGCGTGTTTTTCGTGCTTCCCCGCACCGCCCGGGCGGCATTCCAGCGATTTGTTCCGGATCGCTACCACTTGCCTGGATTTTCCAACGAAGTCACGTTGGGTGAGATCGGCGAAATCAAGCAGAGCAGCACGCCTATAATGCACGTTCTTTCGCAGGGCGACGGATTTCTCGCCGTTCGGTGGAGAGGAGCCGCGCTCACTCACTTCGACGGAAAACGCTGGTTCAATCTTCCCGCCGTCGAGGAGCCTCTGCGCACGGAAGGCCGCCGCGTGCTCCTGCATGACGGATCGTCCCAGCCGGGCCGCAGAATCGAATACGAGATCCGCCTCAGCGACATTGCCTCCAATGTTCTTTTTGTCGCCGGCACGCCCGAAAGTATGATTATCGACGTTCCGGTGGTCTCGCGGTCGTCCTCTGGGACGCTCAGCGTACCTCGAATCAACGGTGCGGGACTGCGCTATGCTGTGTCAAGTCTCCTGGCCGAGGAGGCGTCACCGTCCGCGCAGCTTTCGCCGGATGCACGCGTGGAGGCGCTGGCTTTGCCGCCGATCGACGAGCGGATTCGCCGGCTGGCTCTCGACATGACCGCGGGTCTGGCGACTCCCGATGAACGAGCTCGCGCCCTGGAACGCCGCCTGCGGCATGATTACGGCTATACTCTCGAACTGCTTCCCGCACCGGTGGCCGATCCGCTGGCAACATTTTTGTTCGTGCGAAAGAAAGGGCATTGCGAGTATTTTGCATCCGCCATGGCGGTGATGCTTCGCTCCTTAGGAATTCCGGCGCGTGTGGCGACCGGATTTCTGGGCGGCGTTTATAATCCGATGACTGGGTGGCAGGTAGTACGCGCCTCCGATGCGCATAGCTGGGTGGAGGCGTGGCTGCCGCGGCGTGGCTGGGTGACGTTCGATCCCACGCCGCCCGATCCCTCGCCGTCTTCCATAAGCTTGTGGAGCCGTGCGGGTCTGGTCCTCGATGCGGCTGACCAGTTTTGGCAGGACTGGGTGGTGGGCTACGATTTCGAACGCCAGATCACGCTGGCCGCGCGAATGCAGGAGTCCGGCCGCAACTTCCGTTTTCCCTGGTTCGGCGACGCCGCCACGGATATGGAGATGAGTGTGCGGGCAGCCCGCGCGTATGCGATTGAGATCCTGGCGTTGTTTGCGTTCGCCGCTCTGTTGATACTGTTGGGCCCGACATTATTGCGCAAGTTGCGCGCCGACCTTCGGGTCCGCCGGGCGCAGCGGGGGGAAGCGCAAGCCTCCGATGCGACGCTGCTCTATGAAAGGATGCTGCGCGCACTGGAACGCCGCGGTCTGCAAAAACCGCCGTGGCTTACGCCGGCCGAATTCGCGCGCGTTCTGCCCGCGTCCGAGCTCGCCATGTTAGTAGAGGATTTGACCGGCGCTTACAATCAGTTTCGTTTCGGTGGCCGGCGTGATGCCGCTCCTCGCATGGTGCGTTTGCTCCGACGAATCGAGACCCTAGAGTCACGTTGAACAAGTACATCATCGGAGTGATGGTTCTGATCGGGATCGCTGTGGCGCGAATCGCAGCTACCTACACGGTCTTCAACGGCGCTTATGATGAGCCGTTCCACATCGCGAATGGCATGGAGTGGCTGCAGCAGGGAACGTTCAACAATCAATACCGGCATCCGCCTCTGGCTGGCATCGTAACTGCGCTTGGACCGTTTATTCACGGATTGCGCTCTCCACGCCGATGGAATCCCGCCGTGCAGGGGGAATCGGTCCTCTTCGAGGAAGGCAATGTGATCCTGTACTCGAAGGACGATTATTGGTTTAGCCTAGCGCTGGCCCGGATCGGAACGCTTCCGTTCTTTGTGCTCGCCTGTGTGACGACCTTTCTATGGGCACGGCGATGGTTCAATGAAGCTGCGGGATTCTGGGCGGTACTTCTGCTGGTATGCACGTCGCCGATCTTAGGGCACGCCGGTTTGGCGACCAATGACGTCGCCTGCGCGGCGGGAGCGGCGCTCGCGTTGTATCGATTTCTCCGGTGGCTCGAGCAGCCGGACGCTGCGCGATGTCTGTGGTGGGGATTCGCAACCGCATTCGCAGTGATGTGCAAATACTCGAACATTCCGTTTCTGGGGGCTTGCTATGTGGTGGGATTCGCGTTCGCAGCGCGGGGCGCGATTCGTCGGCGAGTAGCCCAGGCCGGTCTCGCGGCGTGCGTGGTTCTCTGCTTTGCATGGGCCACCTACCGATTCACCTTAATTCCTCTCGGGACGGTCTATGGGGCGCACCCCAGAATCGACAGCTTCCTGAGTGCACGACCTCAGCTGCAGGGAGTGTGGAACGCAGTCATGGCCACTCCGCTGCCATTGACCGAAGCCATGATTGGTCTGCGCGATCTCTTCCGGCACAATGCCATTGGGATCGATATGTACCTGCTGGGGCACTGGAGCCAGTCGGGATGGTGGTACTTCTTTCCGGTGGTTCTCGCAGTGAAGACTCCCATCGCTCTGCTCCTTCTGGCCGCCTTCGGGTGCGCGTTCGTTTTCCGAAGTTGGCGCAAGGCGGGCTGGCAGCAGGTGTTGACCGCGGCTTTTCCGATCATAATTCTGCTGGTGTGCATGATCGCCCGCATCGATCTCGGTGTTCGCCATATTCTTCCCATTTATCCCTTGCTGGCGATCGTCGGGGCCTTCGCGGCGACGGCGCTATTCCGGCAGTCGCGCACAGCGGCAGCGGTGGCCGCGATCCTGATTGCTTGGGTTGTAGTCGACTCCTGGCGCGCCCAGCCGGACTACATGGCGCACTTCAACGAATTCGCCGGCTCGCACCCCGAGACCATCCTGTGCGAGTCGGATCTCGATTGGGGCCAGGATCTGCATCGCCTCAGCCTGCGACTCCAGGAGCGCGGCATTCAAGAGTTTTCCATCGCCTATTTCGGAACCGCGTTCCTCGAGAGGTACAACCTCCCGCATTGGGAGCCGCTTTCGCCCACGCAGCCCACTCGCGGATACATTGCCGTGAGCCTGCATCGTCTGAACATCGATTACAGCAAGGACGGCTCGTTCGCGTGGCTGAAATCGTATACTCCGGTGGAGCGGATCGGGAAGTCGATCGATCTCTTCTATATTCCATGACCTCTGAGACGCCTGAGTACAGCGTTCGTGAACAGCGCGGCTGGTATCTTTACGACTGGGCGAACTCACCCTACTTCACGTCGGTGTTGTTGGTCTTTTTGGGGCCGTATTTAACGGCACTCGCCAAGGCCGCCGCGGATGCCAAGGGATTCATTCATCCGTTCGGGATTCCTGTGGACGCGCGCAGCCTGTATCCGTACTTGATCAGTATTTCGGTGGCCGGGCAGGTTCTTTTCCTTCCCGTGGTCGGTGCGATCGCCGATTACGGACATCGCAAAAAGGAATTGCTGGGCCTGACAGCTTTTCTTGGAGCGGCAGCAACCATAGCGATGTTCTTCATCCGAGGTACGAATTACATGCTGGGCGCCGCGCTGTTGATCGTTTCCAACATCAGCTTCGGCGCGTCGATTGTGGTGTACAACTCGTTTCTGCCTGAAATCGCTCCGCCCGAGCAACGCGATGCGATTTCTTCACGCGGCTGGGCTCTTGGATACGCGGGCGGCGGCGTATTGCTCGGTCTGAATCTCCTGTTGCTCTTCCGCGCCGAAAAGCTGGGCATCTCGGAGACACTCGCTGTGCGTGTCAGTTTGGCATCGGCAGGAGTCTGGTGCGTGCTGTTTACGATTCCAGTGCTACTCGCTTTGCGCCATCGTGGCCCCGCGCGGGTGCCGCCTCCGGGTCAGAACCGCATCGCGATCGCATTCCGCCAACTGGCACACACGCTCCGCGACACCCGCCGCTATCCCCAGACACTTTTGTTCCTGGTCGCTTACCTGATCTATAACGACGCCATCCAGACGGTTCTGGCGGTGGCCGGCCAGTTCGGCAGCGATGGCCTGGGCATGCCGATCTCGCAATTGACCACCGCCATCTTAATGGCCCAGTTCGTCGGAATTTTCGGAGCCGTCGGCTTCGGTAAGTTGGCTGCGCGAATTGGCGCCAAGCTCGCAATCGCCACTACCCTCGCCATTTGGGGCGCAATCCTGATCTATATCTATGCCTTCGTTTACATCGCGATGCAGTTTTTCTTTGTCACGGCGGGAGTCGCGATCGTTATGGGCGGCAGCCAGGCTTTGAGCCGTTCTCTATTCGCTCAATTGGTGCCCAAAGGCAAGGAAGCCGAGTACTTCAGCATTTACGAAATCAGCGACAAAGGAACCAGTTGGCTGGGTCCCGCATTCTACGGTCTGGCGTTGCAGTGGACCGGTAGTTACCGCATTGCGATTCTATCGCTAATCGTTTTCTTCGCTGTGGGCCTGGCCGTTCTTTCCTGCGTGAGCGTGGAAAAAGGCCAACATGATGTGCTTACCCTAACGTAGCGCCTTATTCAATTACAGGCGATGAATATAACTCACTAGCCAG
>Ga0105239_10008730_pt1 | contig 11475 bp, 8 predicted proteins | sample KBSC44metaG_FD_92761 | JGI IMG/M metagenome (GOLD analysis project Ga0105239, IMG submission 92761) | Corn rhizosphere microbial communities from Kellogg Biological Station, Michigan, USA - KBS C4-4 metaG | ecosystem: Host-associated > Plants > Roots > Rhizosphere > Soil | place: Michigan, USA...
GATATCGATGCGCGCGACCTCGGCTGAAGGAAACAGCAAGCCGCCTTCGCTAGTGTAGTAGCCGATCTCGGCGCCGACTCCCAAGACGAAGTCGGCCTCCGAAAACAGTTCCTCTCCGGGCGCGCTCGCATACGTCCCGGCAATGCCGATGTCGAAGGGCTGGTCGGCAAAGAAAGCCTTGCCCTGCAGCGAAGTCGCCAGCAGCGCGCCTGTCAGATCGCCAAGCTCCACGAGGTCCGCCTTTGCTCCCGCAAGGCGGGCTCCCCGTCCGGCAATCAGAACCGGGCGCTCGGCGTTGATCAATTTTTCCAGCAGGATTTCGATCACGCTGTCCTGTGCATCTTCCTGCCTTGGGGGAAGAAATGCGCTGGAAGGCCGGTAGTCGAAATCCCAATCTAATTCCTTTTCCTGCAAGTCCATCGGCAACCCGAGGACGACTGGACCACGCCCCATTCTTGCTGAGAAAAACGCCTCTGCAACTTCTTCAGCCAGATTGTCAACCTTGCTGACGGAGTAGTAGCGGGCATTGCAGGCTTCAGCGAAGCGCCGCTGATCCATGGTCTGGTTGGAATTTTTTTCGCCGAGCGGTACTTCACCGATCAAAACGACTACCGGCGATTTATTGCGCACAGCGGCCACCAGCGACGTACCGGTCTGGGTAAGGCCCGGCCCGCAGGTCACGGCGGCGACGGACGGACGACCGGTCGCCCGGAAATAGCCATCCGCCATGGCGACCGCGCCGGCTTCATTGCGGGCGTCGTAAATCGGAATCTTGCCCTGCGCGCCGACGGCGGCCCACAGCGACATATTTCCATCCCCCATCACGCCAAAAAACGCATCGATCCCCTCTGCGACCAAGGCCGACGCGACCGCTTCATATACTTTCATATCCGCACCCCCCGGCAACGCGGTTTTTGGGCAATCCTGCCACCTTACTGCGTTTCATGTACATCGCTCGGTTATCTGACGCCTTTGTGTCACTTGCACTTCCTACCGTGACGCGCGCGCATCTTCGATTATCATCGCCGCTCCCTTCTCACCGATCATAATGGCGGCGGCATTCGTGTTGCCGCTGATCACGCTTGGCATGATCGACGCATCGATCACGCGGAGCTTGCCAACACCACGAACACGCAGTCTCGGGTCCACGACCGCGTGCTCGTCGACACCCATTCGGCAGGTCGTGGTCGTGTGATAGGTGGATCGTCCCCGGTTGCGGAAATGCTCGATAAGGTCAGCATCAGACGTGCATTGCGGGCCGGGATCCGTTTCGGCCACGATGTAAGGAGCCATCGGCGGCATCGAGATGATTTTTCTCACCGTCCGGAAACCTTTCAACAGGATCTGGCGGTCCCGCTCCGACTTCAGATGGTTGAACCGGATTTCCGGAGGAACGGTGGCGTCGTTGCTTTTAATCCTCACCGAGCCGCGGCTGTCCGGATAGGAATTGGCCACCATTGCGGTGATCCCGGGGAAATCATTGAGCGTTACCGGTTCGCGAGCCCGTTTGGCGGTCAATGCCATGCTCCATATCCACATCAGCACGCTGATGTTCGGACTTTCCAGGTGAGGATCGGTACGAATGAACCCTTGGCAAAGACCGGCATTCGAGGCCATCGGACCTTTGTGAAAGAGCAGATATTGCAGACCCATCTTCATACGCCGCAAAGGATTATTCACATGGTCGTTGATGGTGATGGCCCCCTTGACCCGAAAGGTCATCGCGACCCCGAAATGGTCCTGCATGTTCTCACCGACGCTCTTCAGGTCGGATACGATCGGAATGTTGAATCCGCTCAGGAACTCCCCCGATCCGACGCCGGACAATTGAAGAAGCTGCGGCGAATTGATCGATCCTCCGCTGATCACGATTTCACGACGGGCCGTCACCGCCTTCAACTTGCCGCCCTTTAGAAATTCCACGCCAGCGGCCTCCCGGCCCCGGAAAAGAACACGGGTCGCTTGCGCGTTGATGATGATGTTCAGATTGGGACGCTTGCGGGCAGTTCTGAGATAGGCCGCAGCAGAACTGCAGCGGCGTCCATCGCGCGTGGTGAGCTGGTTGTAGCCAAAGCCCTCCTGCGTCACGCCGTTGAAGTCATAGTTTCTCGGATAGCCGGCCTGGACGGCCGCGGCGATGAAGGCATCCGACAATTCATGCCGTGGCGTGTTGGAAATCCCGAGAGGTCCACCAACGCCGTGATATTTGTCAGCGCCCCGCACATTGTCTTCCGCTTTCTTGAAGAAGGGTAACACATCGTCGTAGCTCCAGCCGACATTGCCCAGCTGCCGCCAATAGTCGAAATCGCGACTGGGACCACGGACGTACATCATTCCGTTGATCGAACTGCTGCCGCCCAGAGTCTTTCCCCTCGGTTGAAACAATCTCGTACCATTCAGCTCCGGCTCCGGCTCACTTTCATGCATCCAATTGTAGCGAGGGTTGTTATAGAGTTTGCCATAACCTAGGGGCACGCTGATCCAGAAACTGTCGTCTTCTCCGCCAGCCTCAATCAGCGCTACCTTATATTCTCCTGACTCGCTGAGACGCGCGGCGACCGCACATCCTGCCGAACCTGCGCCGACGACAACAAAATCGTATTCTTCTGACGATTCGGTTGGCGTCATTTACCAGTCCTCATTTCGTGATCGCTACGGACGGATCGCATCATAGGTTCCGAACCACCTCAATGCTGGGTTCGATTTCACCCCGTTCGAGGCGATTGACCAGTTCGAGAATACGCAGGTTGACCGGTGTGGGAATTTCCGTCTCCTGGCCCTTCCGAACAATAAGTCCGTAAATCCCGTCGGCTTCGGTTCGTCGTCCCTTGGCGATGTCCTGCGCCATCGACGGCATCGAATTGTCAGCGAACGAATTCGCCAGTTCGAGCAATATCCGGGTGATTTCGTCGATGGCCGACGGATCTCCGTCACCGGCACGCAACATGGTCTCAGCCTCGATTCCCTGCATCTTGACGAGTTGATACCCAAGCGCAAGGCCGACCCGCACAGCCTCGGCTCCCAGCCGGATCATGAGCCCGCGGGTGATATCGTTGCGGTCCTGTTCCGGAATATTGATCTTGGTAACTGTCGCCAATCCCATGCGCATCGAATTCACGACGAGCTTGGACCATCGCTCCCCCCACAAATTGTTGGTGACGGCGGAGCCGTCAGCGGCCGAAAGCACCCGGGCGAGCTCCTGTGCGCGAGGGGTCGTTCGTCCATGCGTTTCGCCCGCCCTGAATACGATACCGCCTGGTGGCGTAACGTTAGATCGTCTGATGTGTCCGGGACGGTGCAGAATACCGCCACAGCCGGCAACCGTCACGCCGAGGGTGCGCTCCCAGCCGACAACCCTGGCGATCTGACTATCATTGATGCCGTTCTGGATCGAGGCGGCAATGCCGTTGGAGCGCAGATAGGGGGCGATGAGCTCAGTGGCCCAGGCCGTGTCGTACGACTTGACGCCGATTAGCGCGATGTCGACCGGGCGTTCTTTGGAAAGATGCTGGACGTCCGAGATGTGCAGCGCATTAACCCCCGTCGAGAAATTATCGCGCGCAGCAGGGCCGGAAATCGTGATCCCTTCCTTCTGCATATGAGCAACGTGCTCGGGATAGTGATCAATCAGGATCACGTCTTCCCCGGCACGAGACATATGGGCGCCGACATAACCGCCGACTGCTCCGGCTCCCACGATCGCCACACGTGTCTTCACGAGCTAGTGGGCCGTCTGTGAAGAATTGACACTCGCTGGCGCTGCGTAGGGCGCGATGGCTCCCCCGGAGTGTTCGGCGATCTCGACTTCATAACGCCGTCCCATGACCTCTTCGTACAGCTTTCCGGTCGGGACGTCGTCGACACTGACCTTCCAGATGTGCCGTGCCTGGGCACCCGGTCGCATGTCGTAATCCTTGACGGCCATGTGTGATAGACAGCGATTGTCCCACAGCACGAGATCGTGCGGCCGCCACACGTGTCGATAGCAGAACTCGGGCCGCACGCTGTGAACATTAAGGAATTGAAGGAACGGCCGGCTTTCTTCTTCGGTCATGCCAACAAAAGCGCGAACGTGCTCACCCAGGAACAACGACCTTCGTTTCGTTTCCGGGTGAATCGGAGCGAGCGGGTGAATGACAGCCGGAAACTTCTCCGTCAGCATGGCCGCCGCTTTGGGCTGCTGCAGATGGATCGCGGAAAGGCTGTCGACGAACGCTCGCAAGGTTGGCGTTAGGGCGTCATAGCTCATGTATTGATTAGCAAACATGGTGTTGCCGCCGACATCCGGCAGCTCTCTGGCGCTCAACAGCGTATACGTTGTCGGCGCCACCTTGAACGAGCGATCCGTGTGCCAGTTCTCGCCATTCTTGAAACCCTCCCACGGCTTTCCGGTGAACGGCTTCGAGCTCAGCATCATAACTTGCGGATTCTCAGGATCGCGATGCTTCGAGCTTGCATTATCGCCGACATTGCCAAACCGTCCCGCAAATGAAACCAGCTGCTCGCGCGTGACCTGCTGCTTCGGGAAACACAGCATCAAATGGTCGAGGCTTGCCTGTTTGATTTCTGCGAAGGTGGCATCGTCCAGCGGCTCGCGCAGATCGACGCCCGTAACCTCGGCACCGAGCGCAAAGGCAATTTTCCTTACCTTTATTCCAGCCATGAGGTCCTCTCCCAATATTGGTCGCGCGGCGTATCGCTCATCGAATAACCGTTCATTCATCGTAGTATCGGGTGATGCCTTTCATTTTGTCAACTCCAACCCACTTCCGCATGGCGGACACGCATTTCTGCCTCGACTGCACGCCAAGACGGACGCCTCTGCACGCGGCCACCCCGATGGCAGGATCGATGATGCGCTTGACGCCGCAAGACAAGCCGACGTCGTCGCCGCGATTGAAACCCTCGCATTGAAACAGTACGGCGTAGCCTTGTTAATCCGGCCTGGAGATCGAGACCGAAAGCCTTGGAAGCGGCAATGTCGATCGTAATTCCCATTGGGTGACACCCGTTGGAAGCGGCGGCGGATTGGCCAACCTGCCGGTAGTCAACACGGTTGGCACCTTCTCAGGCCAAGAAACGGCTTCGGAGCGGTTGCGCAGAAACCATTCAACCGCGTTCAATGGATTGTCCATGACGTTGCTGCCGGTGCCAGCGCACAACATCTCGCCATCCCGGAACAACTCGCAGGAGAATTCGGCCAGGATTTCTGGATCGATCTTCTGGAACGGTCTTCGAGGACCGACGATCAATTTCTGATGAGCGCAATGGTCGGCGACCTGGTCCGCGACCACCGGCTTTCCGGCAGGATAGCCTGTGTCGATGATCTCCAGCCCGAGCGCCCACCACTCGATCTGCGCCATCAATGCCTCTTGCGTTGGAAGGGCGCTCGTTAATCTCGCATTTGGTCCGATTCCGAACACCAACTCCGGCTCGACCTCCGGGGCGCGCAGGCGCGAAAGTTGGACCGCCGCGTCCTCGGAATAGTTCGACGTGAAGACGGGCGCCCAAAGTGGACCGGTCAGCCCGACCGACGGCCAAACGGAGGGATTCGTAAAGCCTAGCTTCACGCCGACTACCGTCTCGCCCGCAGCAAGCCGTCGTTGCAGGATCTCATGGGCGACCGCGTAGCCATCGCTCAAGGTCATAGCGAAGCGCTCGCTGGGCCGCTGAACAGGTGACGCTGAGCGCCGAGCGTTCAACAATTCGGAGGCGATCGCCGAAATGGCTGCCTGATCCATGACGTTCAGCTTCCTACTCGCGGAGCCACGTGCGCCGTTCTGCCAGCTTTGAGCACGACTTCCGATCTCCCACAGGCGCGATCCGGTCCAAGGTCTAACCAATGATAAGAAAGCGAGCGTCGCGGGTGAATAGACGTGCCGCACGGCGCACAGCACGTCTGCTTTCATTGTCTTTCGATTTTATCAGCCCGAACCTTTACCACGGCTGCGCCGCTTGACTAATTAAGAGTTAAGCGTCGCTGGACGGATGGCTGCGGCGTGGATCGAGGGCGGGGGCGCCACCGCAGCGCCGGAGCGTTCGGCTATCTCCAGATCATACCGGCGGCCTACCACTTCCTCGTATAGCTTTCCACTAACCGCGGCCTGGACGCTGCACTTCCAAAGATGCCGCGCCTGCGCGCCGGGCCGCATATCGTAGTCCTTTACCGCCATATGCATCAGGCAGCGATTGTCCCACATCACGAAGTCATGCAGGCTCCATACATGCCGATAGCAGAATTCGGGTCGAATCGCATGAACGCTGAGGAAGTCGAGGAACGGACGGCTTTCCTCCTCGGTCATTCCGAGGAAGGCGCGGACGTGCTCACCTAAAAAGAGCGCCCTCTTTTTCGTTTCTGGATGGATCGGCGCCAAAGGATGAATGACGGCGGGAAACTGTTCCGCCATCATGGCCGCCGCCTTGCGCTGCTGCAGGTGGATTGCCGACAGGCCATCGACAAACGCGCGCAGGGGAGGCGTTAAAGTATCATAGCTCATGTACTGGTTAGCGAATAGAGTATTGCCGCCCACATCCGGCAACTCGCGCGCGCTCAGAAGCGTGTAAGATGTTGGAGCGACCTTGAATGAGCGGTCCGTGTGCCAGTTCTCGCCGTTCTTGAAACCCTCCCAGGGCTTGCCCGCGAATGGCTTGCTGCTCAGCATCGTGACGTAGGGGTTCTCGGGGTCCCGGTGCTTCACCGAGGAATTGTCATCGACCACGCCAAACCGGCTCGCGAATTCAAACATCTGCTCACGCGTGACGTTCTGCCTGGGGAAGCACAATAATTGGTTTTCCAGAATCGCCTGCTTCACCTCGGCAAACGTTGCATCATCCATGGGTTTCGTGAGGTCGACACCTGTGATTTCGGCGCCAAGAGCATATCCGATCCGACGAACTTTGACTTTGGACATGAAACCGTCTCCTTCCCAACCTCGAATTTCGCGTTGATTTACATCTCGCGGCCTACCTCTCGGGCCCGCCCGATGCCACTCGGGTACGCCCTAACTGCATCCGAAGTATTCGGCCTAGAATGAATAGTCATTCAATAGCCATTCTGCATAGGCGCTCCGAGCCTGTCAACCGCGCTGTAGGCCGCTTCAGCAGGACGGGGATCGTGCGGCAAGCCCGTATGAATTCTAAGGAATTTTGCTCCTTGATAAAGCTCAAATTCCCTTGAGAACGACCAACGGCTGATGGCTTCTAAAGGTATGGCCCTGCTACCGGGCATTTTCCCTATCCCGCACAACGTTGCGGTCCCATGTGGCGTCGGTAAACGGAGTGCTTCTCAGCACGTGCTTTTGGACCTTGTTGGTCGGCGTCTTTGGCAAGGACGAGACAAACTCGATGTAGCGCGGGATTGAATATCGGGGCAAATACCTCTGCGCATGCCGGATCAGATCCAGCGGCGTCAGCTTCGCATCGCTTCGCGCAACGACAACGATCTTGAGATCGTCGCCTCCCAATTCGCTGGGTACCGCAATGGCCGCCACTTCGAGAACGCCATCCACTTGGCCCATGGCCTGCTCCACTTCGAAAGCCGAGATATTCTCCCCGCGCACCCGGATCGAATCCTTCACGCGGCCTTTGAAATAGAGGTTGCCGGCCTCATCCAGGCAGCCAGCGTCCCCACTGTGTAGCCATAGATCCTGCCACACGGCGACGGTCGCGACGGGATCTCCATCATACCCCATCATAATTGCCCGCGGTTCCGACGAACGAATGAGGATTTCGCCCGTCTCGCCGGTCGGCAGCGTCTCACCCTGCTCGTTTGCGATCTTCACGTCGAAGCCAGGCACCGGACGACCACAACTCTGCGGCTTATCGCTATCGCGCGGAAGGAAGCAGGGAACATTGGCTTCCGTCGAGCCGTAACCGGTACGCATGGCGATGCCGAAACGACGGCCGAACTCGACGAAGTCATGGGCTGAAGCGCCAATGCCCCATCCCACCCTCAATCGAGAGCCGTGCGCATCCTCAGCCACTGTCGATTTAAGAAGCATGTTGACGATTTCGCCGATGTAATAGAACGCCGTGCTCTGATGTTCGCGAATGTCGGGCCAGAACTGCGAAACGCTGAAACGCTCCCTGAGAACCATCCGGGCGCCAACAAGGAGCACGGGAATCGTGATCATTGCTTGCGCGGTGTTATGGAATAGCGGGAAAAAATTGTAGTAAACGTCGTCGGCGTTCAATTCCATGTCGGCCGCGATCATGCGGCCGAGAATATATTGCTGTGCGTGCGAGAGCACGACACCCTTGGACGGCCCTGTCGTGCCCGAGGTGTTCATGACGGCGCCGACATCCGCGCCGGACACGCTCGCCGCGCCGTCCGGAACATTCCCGCTCGCATCGCGAATCATGTCAAGATAGTCGATCGTTTCCGCGTCGCGCTCATCCGTCTGCCCCGCAGCGCGGGAAAACGAACGCAAGACCACAATTTTAGGCTGCGCATCGATTTGGCGAAGGGCGGCCCGCAGTTCAGGAAGAAGGCTGGTTTCTGCGATAACAATGTCGATCGGCGCCCGCTTGAAAACATGCACGATCTGAGCGGCCTTATACTCCGTATTCAGCGGCACCTGAACCGCACCAATGCGCGACAGTCCGAACCAGGTGTCGAGATACTCCAGCCGGTTGTACAGGAGGATCGCTATCCGGCTGCCCTTGCCGGCACCGAGGTTGACCAGCGCATTCGCCGTGCGATTGGCCCGCATGTCAGCCTCACCATACGTCATCCGCTCATCGCCAAACTGAACGAAGGGGCGGTCCGGAGCCTGCGCTGCTTGACGTGCTAGAATCTTGGCTGCGACGCGCTCTGCCAAGGGCAACGCGTCAGTCTCCGGAATGCCGATGCCGCCGGGCGGAAATCCGAAGCGCAAAGGGGTTTGATCAATTGCCGAGTGAACAGACATTCAATGCAATCTCACGCAACGGACTCCTTAACTCAACAACTCGAAAGGAAAAACCCCTGAAAGACACCTTTCCTCTTACGAGGACGTCGAGTTCGTGGCCAGCGGGCGCGTCGCGCGGCTCCGGGCCTCGGCAGCTCCAGGAAGGTCGTCTGTCGTGGCAAGAAACGCTGCATTGCGGCCGGCAAGGCGACCCGACGTGAAGGCCCACCCCAGATGATGTCCGTGTCCCATCAACATCATGCCGCTCTGCCCAGCTCCGCCGGCGGCGAACAGGCCCGGAATGGGCCCATCGTTTTTGCCAAGAACCTGAAGCTGCTCGTTCACGGCGAGACCGCCTTCGGTGTAGCCCATCAGATTGCGGATGGGACCCAGACAGTGAAACGGTCCCTTGGAAACGGGCTTGCGTGCACCTCCCGCGAGGCCCCCACCTGAATTGTATTCGTCGATCGTGCGTTGGAGCTTCTCGGCCGGAATTCTGAGCTTGCCAGCCAACGCGGCAATGCTGGCTCCGCGAGCGTAGATATCCGGGCGATTGCGCCGGTAATCCGGCAAATAGGCATAGGCGACGCCGGGGGCCGTCGAGATGTAGTTCGGCCATCCGGAAAACTTGGCTGCGACCGTATCGTCGAAGATCGCATAACCGCTCTGCTCGGGCTGGTCGAGGATAGCGGTATCTGGACGTGACAATTCGTCGACAAAACGTTCGCCGTTGCGATTGACGAGAATAGCTCCCTCGCTAAAGATTTTCAGTTCGGGAATAAGAAATGTCGAAACATATGCCAACACGAAGGGCCGCAGAATGGCTTGTGGCAGGTTGGCGAGCCCCCATACAACGAGTTTCATCAACCAGGGATAGGGCGGGATGCGCTGGATGGGAGACGGCTTCGTTGGCGCAGGAAACCGCAGGCTCATAAAGCTGACATGACCATTGACGATCCGTCCGCCCAGTTCGATTGCCATGCGTTGTCCGTCGCCGGTGCTCGTGGGGTTGATGGGTGGCACGCGAGGACCCGGCTCCGGAAGATATTGAGCCTTCATGTCGGGATTGGCGCTGAAATCTCCGCTGGCCAGAACGACTCCCCCTCGCGCAAGGAAGTGCTGCTCTCCGTTCGGCCCCGCAACATCAACGCCCACGACACGACCATCCCGCACCACCAGCCGCTGCGCGCGGTGACCGGTCCGGATGTCGACGCCAATCTTCTGAGCGTGCCGGTTGAGATGGTAGATATAGGCGCGGGAATTGGGCACGATATTGTGCATGCGCGGCTTGCGGTGCGGCAGCTCCGGCATCGGCCCAAAAAACACAACGCCCTTGTCCATCAACCAGCGGATCGAGTCCGAGACATTGTTCGCCAGCAGCTTCAGAAGACCGTCGGGCTCCGGCGGAGCAAGTTCGCCGCATTTACCCATCCGTTGATCGATTGAAGCAAACAGCGGCATGTCGGCATAATGGTCGAGCGGTGCATCCTTGATACCCGCGTCTAGTTGATGGCGGGTATTCGTAGCGCTGATCGAACCTACGGAGAGCGCAGTTGTGCCGCCGACTTTCGGATTTTTCTCCAGCAACAGGACGTTGCGTCCCTGGGTGCGAGCTTCGATCGCTGCGGCGAACCCCGAACCTCCGCCGCCTACAACGATCACGTCGAATTGCTGCGTGGAGGTGTTCACAGTGTCAGTCATGTCGCCCTGCTCGTTGGTCGCCGTCGATCAATCTGACGATGATGCGCCGAAACGCGAAGCGGCCGCCGCGGCGTTGCATTCGCCAGGATGTCCGGGCCCGAACTCGATCCGCGTTTTTCAAATCAAAGTGCTACCGCCATTGGACAAATCGGATCCGCTACGATATCGAATGAACCACCATTCAAATTACACTGACCCGAGGAGGCGTGTCAACGCGCCAGCCGGGCAGTTAGGAGTAAACGTGCTGCATGTCTACGGTGGAGGAATAAGATGATCTACATGGTCGAACATGGCTTCTCAGATCCCAACCTCGAGCCAGCCTGGAACGAATGGTACACCGATCACGCCACCTACGCTTTTCGCAGCGTGCCGGGCTGGCGTACGGGTCAACGCTTCATTGCCATCCCTCCCTCGCAGCCCAAATATCGCGCGATGTATACACTCGAGAATGCCGAAGTTCTCACCAGCGACGCCTATAAGGCGACAACCGGCGGCCGTTTCCCTGAAACGTGGCGCTCGGTGATCACCGATTTTCATCGCAATCTCGCGGATGGCGATTGGATGCCCGCGGTGAAGAGTGACGAACGTCTTGTCGTCTTCGATCCGCCCGCTACCGGACAAGAACTGCCGGGCGTGAATCTAACGACCTGGAACATCGTTGGCCTTGAGAAAACCATTCCGCAGCGTTCGATCGCCATCGTCGATCGGGCTTCAGGAGAATCGATCGCCAAGCGTGCGCTTCCCGGGATTAGCGCCTACACGCCGGTGTTCGATCGCTGGATGATCTGATCGTCTGTTTCGGCCGCAACCTCGTCAGCCTGCGCCCGCACTGGATACACGAACGGGTGCGTTGCGTCGGCGGAGCACGCTTGTGGTCCCGGACGGC
>Ga0105239_10008731_pt1 | contig 11474 bp, 16 predicted proteins | sample KBSC44metaG_FD_92761 | JGI IMG/M metagenome (GOLD analysis project Ga0105239, IMG submission 92761) | Corn rhizosphere microbial communities from Kellogg Biological Station, Michigan, USA - KBS C4-4 metaG | ecosystem: Host-associated > Plants > Roots > Rhizosphere > Soil | place: Michigan, USA...
CGTCCCATGCGAGGTCTGTCGTGGATTCTCCGGCACCACCGGCAGCGTACACGTAGGCGGCAAGACAACGGGCTGAAGTCGATTGACACAAGAGTGCGCGGGAACGAGCACGGCCTATCGTAACAGGGCTTCCGGATAAATTGAGGAGTACGGTAGCGCCTTCGAGCGCCAGTTCGGATCCCGGGGTGACGGGTATCCACATGTCCTCACAAATTTCGATTCCGATGACCAGACCCGGCACGTCACTAGCTTCGAACGTCAGATCGGTACCGAAGGGTGCGCGCATCGTGTCGATCGAAATTTCGAGACCGACAATGTCCTTCCCCGATCCGAAGTGACGAGCTTCATAGAACTCGCGATAGGTCGGCAGGTAGGTTTTTGGCACGACGCCGAGGACCCGCCCGCGATGGACTACGACAGCGCAGTTGTAAATTCGACTGCCCTGCCGAAGCGGTGCCCCCACGACCAAGACCGACATAAACCTGGTCGAGGCCTCCACGACGGCGGCCAGCCCGCGCACGACCGCATCGAGAAGCGCATCCTGCAGCAAAAGATCTTCTATGGCATATCCCGAAAGGCACAACTCGGGGAATACCGCTACAGCAACTGATTTCTCGTGGCACGCTCTCGCGGCATCTAATATCGCCGTCGCATTTGCGCTTGGATCAGCCACATTGGAGGCGATCGTACAGGCCGCAACCCGCGCGAAGCCGTGACAGTAGATTGAATGAAAGTTCATTTCACGGCCCATCACGGACGGCTTCGCTTCCTGTTTGGCATTCGATGCCCGAGCAATCGTGTCTCAATGGTCATGCCAAAGCTCGGCTACCTGCGCCTGCGTCATCAATTCAACCTGTTCTGAAAAGCGGTTGCGGTAAAGCGTCATCAGCGCATCATGACCTTCATCGAAGGAGCTACAGAGGGCATCTTCGACCACTATGGTCCTAAAACCCAGATCAACAGCGTCGAGCACGGTGGCCAGTACGCACACGTCGGTCTCCGAACCAGTGATGATAAGAGTGTCGACGCTCTTATCGTGGAGAAATGCGGTAAGCCCGGATTCCGCAAACGCGGAGTAAGCGGGCTTATCTATGACCGTGGCCGGAGGTATCAGGCGGGATAGTGGGGGTACGATCTCAAGCTGCGCGCCAGGCAGACGGGAGCGTGTCGAACACTCCCATCTCGTAAAGTATCGCTGCCATCGACCCGGCCTGTCCTCTGCATGCAGAGGCGTGACAAATCGGGTGAACACTGTGCGCTGGGAATTAAGCTCGGCTACTGCGACGATCGCCGGCAGCACCCGCTCCATCCACGGCGTCGCCCAGATGCCCCCAGGTGCGAACAAATTCTGCATGTCGATGGATAGATGAACGGCATTCGAAATCGGTTCGAGTGATTGCGGCAGCGCCATACCCTTATTCCCTCGATGAGAACCTTCAGTCAGACCTTTCTTCTTCAAGATCGCGCCTCGGTGGATGCAAGGTTCGAGGGTGATGCTCGTGCAGGACGCGGGCCAATTCCTCCCGTTCCGCGTCCTGGCCCTTCACGGCCGTTTCAAACAAGGCCTCCTGAATATCGCGCGGCATATCGCCCCAAACATCCATAGCCGCCCGTCCCAGCAAGCCCGCGCAGCGCTCCATTCTGTCAGCCATTCGCCCTCCGAAATTGCTGTCGTTCAGAAAGGAACCGCGAACAGGCCTCGGCGTTCCATTGCCATCATCGCCAGAAGGAGGCTCGAATGGGACTTTTTACCAAAGACATCAAAACCATGGAGGATTTGCTGCTTCATGGCCTTCAGGACATCTATTACGCCGAGCAGCAGATTATCAAATCGCTCCCCAAGATGATCGAGAAGGCCACCAACCGCGATCTGGTCTCCGGCTTGAAGGGCCATCTCGAAGAAACCAACAAGCAGGTCGAACGGCTTCAGAAAGCTTTCGAAAAGCTAGGCAAGGAGCCCAGCGGGACCAGCTGCCCAGCCATCGACGGCATCATAAAAGAGGCCGACGAGACGGCGGGTGAAATCGAGGATAAAACCGTGCTGGACGCAGCCATCGTAGCGAATGCGCAAGCCGTCGAGCACTACGAAATCTGTCGTTATGGGACGCTGATCGCATGGGCCCAGGAACTCGGCCACGACGACATCGTGCGATTTCTGACAACGAACCTAAACGAGGAGAAGGCGGCGAACACCAAGCTCAATACGGTGGCGCTGCGCAAAGGCGTCAACGCGAAAGCTTCGACTGCGGCCTGATATGGAATGATTTCGCAGGCCGGTTTCGCGAAGAGCGAGGCCGGCCGCCATTAAGGGATGGTGGGCCGCGATTAAATACGGGACTATAGAGCCCGCTCCCCACACACGCCGAACAATCCGTAAGAAAGCGCCCGGTCGTCCTTGCCAGACGGCACGCTACAGATAGTTGCGACCGAATCTCCCAGCTTATTCTCGCCTTGTAAGCCTGAAACCCATCTCAAGAAGCCGATCTGGGGTCGGAGGAACCCCCAAGTTTTTACCGCGTTTTCACTGGCATCATTAACTTCCCCGAGGCGGGACTTTTCGGGAGGTCTTATGGAAGCGGTTTATTTCATCGGCGCGTTTGTGCTCCTGGTCGCCTTGATTTATGGAACGCTGAATTGGCATTACCGGGATCGACGCAAGGACCGGATGACAGACCAGATCGTTCGTGACCGTTACGAGCACAATCGAACCTGACCGGCCGACAGCGTCAGTTGATGACCCAACTTAATGCCACGCGGTGTTCTAACCCCTCCACGGGGGCTGGCGAGACCTGCTGAAAAGCGTTCGGGATCAAAAGGGGTGCTTGGCAGTTTTCCGCGCAGGGATCGCCGGGAAGCTCGCCTGCGACCCATGACCGGACCCATTATCAGAACGAGCGTCTTCGCGGCATCGCAGAGCCGTTCGTCTCCCGGACACCCCGCCGGGCAAATCTTAGCTTCCGCCGAACGAACCAGGCCGCCACCGAGACGACGATCCAGGCCAACGAGGCTGCAGCGAAGGCGGCGACGACGCTGCGCTCGACCAGGCACAAGAACACTCCGGCGAAGGCGAGCATTCCAAGGGCTCCGAGGGCGGCACCGGCGGCGTCGAGTGCTGCGGCTTCCTGTCCGCGCCGTACGCCGCTGAGACCCGTTTCGCGCTTGCGCCGAATTTCATGCTTTTCGATGAGCGTCGCGCTGGCGCAGAAGATCGCCGGCAAAGCCAGGAAGAGGCCCCCGACGGAAGCCCCGTAGCGACTGCTGATAATGCCCGTGAACACCGTCGCGGCTCCTCCGAGCGCGAAACGGATCACGTATTCGTACCAGCGGCCTTCCCGCAGCGAGGACGAAGAAATGCGGATCGGCGTCGTCATGTCTGCATTCCCGCGATGAACCACAAGCCGAAAGCAGCGATTAGCCAAACCACGATCGACGCCATCGTCGCCGGCAGTGCCCGCATGCGCGCCCTGATCAATAATTGGCAGACGACAACGCTATAGATGATCAGTGCGATCGCGCCAGCAATCATCGAGAGACTCTGAGATGCCGCATAGGATGGACTATGCTGATAGGTCGCGATGCCGAGGGTCGCTAGCGCCACCGAGGGCACTGCCCCGAACAGGCCGGCGAAGCTTTTGGGTTTCAGAACATCGCCGAGCATCGCGAAAGCCGACACCACGACCCCGCCGACCAAAAAGCGGACGAGGTATTCGGTCATTTCTGTTTCTTCCAGAGTTTGGCCAACGGACCCCTCTTGCCGTACACAGGATCGTTCCGGGGCACCGGCACCTTCGGAATCGTCTTGAGGGCTCGGGGGCGATCCTCAACCTTCGTGCATTCGTCATAGGTCCCGGCCGGCGGATAGGCCCCAACGACGAGGAAGTCGTCATCGGCGGAAAGACACTGATGGCCGGTCCCGGCCGGCAGGATCACGACGTCACCGGCCTTGAGCGTGAAGATCCGGCCCTTGTTGCCGCCGAAGCGCACCCGACCTTTGCCGCGCGCGATGCCGAGCACCTCATGAATCCTGGAATGGTAGTGGACGTAGTCGTAGATGCCGTCGCGCCAGGTGTCGCCCCAACCGTTGGCCTCGAACAGGACTTCCATCACGGCCGCCGGATCGTTACCGTTGCCGAGATCGACGGCGTTCCGATAGATGACGAAGGGCCAGCGGGGATGGTTGGGAATGAGACCGTCATCCTTGAACCTGATAGTACGAGGGTTTCTCGCACGCGCGAACTCTGGAGCTTGTTTCTTGTCTGGGCGGCGCAGCCCGGTCGCCCGCTGCATGTACTCCTTCACGTCCTCAAGGATTGGCACGTTCGTCCTCCTTCGATATTCGCTGCGGATAGCCGGTCCAGAAGCGCAACAGCCGTTCCGTTAGGGCACCGAGCGCGAAGCCCGCGGCCACATCGCTGGCCCAGTGCGCCAGCACGACGATCCGCGTCAGCGTAAGCCCGACCGCCAGCGTCCGGATTGCCCGCCTCGGTAAAGGCGGCAAGGTACCCGCAGCGGAAGCCAGCGCGCCCATGTGGAGCGCGTGCCCGGACGGGAATGAGTCGTCACGCTTGCCGGAGAAGGAGACCCCGTGCACATGGCCCAGCACAGTCTTACGGTCAGGGCGGGTCTGGTCGAAGATCGACTTCATGCCATGGGGTATCAGCGAAGCCGTCACAGCGACCAAAAGCGCGTGATTGCCGGCTCGCTGCAATTGCTGCGACCTGCCTCGGGTTGCGACCCATCCGGCGGTAGCCAAAAGCAGGAGGATCTTCTCGTCCGCGCCCCAGGTCAGCCCCCGCGAGATCACCTCGGCGCTGTGGTTGGTGTTGCGTGCCACGGTCCGCGCGATCAGCACGTCGGGCTTTGTAGGTCTGACATTGACTAGAGCCATCAATTCGTCCCGGCGATGTCTGGGGAGAACCTCGTTCAAATGGTTTGTCACCATTAACTCCGGGGCTGGTTCCAAGTTCATCGTTCCGTCATGTAACTGATCGACTAACCCGCCAATGAAAAGCCCGAAGGGAAGCGCGGCGAGGGGCCCGGGGCTGGTCGCCTGGTTCGTGGTGAATCCACAAGGAACCTCTTGTGGTTGACCGCGATTGATGAATTCGGAGGAATCATGGACGAAAGGGCGTCTGCACCGCGTCGGGGAACCGGTCTCGATGGCTGGAGTATTGCAGCTGCCTTTGGGCTCATGGCGGCGGCCTTCCTGATCGATCGCCTGGTGCCGACGGACGAGAATGCGAGTCCAACGCCCGCAGAAGATATTCCGCCGCAGTCGGACGCCCGGCGGGACGCCTCTCCTGCAGGCCTGGCGGCCGAAGACAGTGACCGCGGGCGTGACGCCACTTCGCCGGCGGAGATCCCGGCGACGGGATGGAAAGACATTCGGTGGCGGGTCTATGCCAACATCGGCGACCACCGCATTCTAGCGCTCGCCGCCGGCATGACGTACTACAGTATCCTCGCGATCTTTCCGGCGCTGGCGGCACTTGTTGCAATTTACGGAATTTTCACCGACGCCGGCAGCATCGCGAAGCATCTCGACGACGTCTCCGGCTTCGTGCCGGGGGGCGCCATCGACGTCGCCCGCGAACAGCTCACGCGCGTGAGTTCCAAAAGCGACCGTGCCCTGGGACTGACTTTCCTGCTTGGGCTCGTCATCTCACTCTGGAGTGCCAACGCGGCGATGAAGTCGCTGTTCGACACGCTCAACATTGTCTACGGCGAGCGCGAGAAACGGGGGTTCTTCAGACTAAATGCGATCTCGCTCTCCTTCACCATAGCCGGCATCGTCTTCGTGCTGTCGGCCCTCGCCGCGGTCGTCGCGGTGCCGGTGCTCCTCAACTATCTACACCTTTCGAACTTCTCCGACCTGCTTATCCGGATCGTCCGGTGGCCGGCCATGTTCATCGCCCTCGCGCTGGCCATCGCCTGCATCTACCGCTTCGGCCCCAGCCGCGCGGCGCCGCGTTGGCACTGGATCAGTTGGGGCAGCTCGGCCGCGGCGCTTCTCTGGCTGGGCGCTTCAGCGCTGTTCTCCTGGTACGCGGCGAATTTCGGCACCTTCAACGAGACCTACGGCTCGCTCGGGGCGGTGGTCGGCTTCATGACCTGGCTTTGGATTTCCGCGATCGTGATCCTGTTGGGCGCCGAGCTCAACGCCGAGATGGAGCACCAGACCGCCCGCGACACGACTACCGGTGCGCCGAAGCCTCTCGGAGCGCGGGGCGCCCGGATGGCAGACACGGTCGGCGCAGCGGAGGGCGCATGACATGACGAACTTTCTCAAGCTTCCTACCTGGGACGATGACGGCCACATCCTTACCGTCGTCGAGACGCCACGAGGAAGCACTTGCAAGCTCGATTTCGACCCGGATCTCGGCGTCTTTACGCTGGCAAAACCTTTGATGGCCGGCCTTAGCTATCCCTTCGACTGGGGCTTTATCCCTTCCACGAAGGCTCCGGACGGCGATCCACTTGATGTTCTCATCATTCACGACGCCAGGACCTATCCCGGCGTCGTCCTGAAGTGCAGGCCGGTCGGCGTACTCGAGGTCGAGCAGACGAGTGGTAGCAAGAGAGAACGCAACGATCGCATCTTCGCCGTGCCCGACCGCGCCCCCCTTGAAACCGATCTCAAGGATATCCGCAATCTACCCTCGCGCGCTTGCAAGGAGCTCGAGGAGTTCTTTCGCGCCACCAACGCTCTCGAGAACAAGGACCTGAAATTCCTTGGCTGGCGCGGCCCGAACCGGGCTGCCAAGACGATCAAGCGCTTGTCGATCTAGCGGGAGATCCATGCCCGAACTATGCGCGGACGGTGAGCAATATGCTTCGGGGAGTGACCCCAGCTAACGGCATTGCGCAGCGGCAATCCCTATTAGCCAAGTCCATGCTGACGGCTGACAACCTGGCAGATCCGGTTGAGCCGATTATTCAGGATAGGACCTCACCGAACTTCCCGCGTTGGCGAGGCATCCCAGACATCTATGCCGCTTTCAAACGCTGGCCGTAGCGAAATCAATGGGATAGCCGAGTGGATGCAGTAGTCCCCACACCTGAGGTATCTGCCGGATTCAAGTTATCAGCAAACATGTTTCGGAAAGCGGCGGATACCGCGCCTCCGCCGCTCACGCCATGCATCAGCGCGATTTCCCCCTGCTGCTCATGACGGATGGCTTGCGCTATGATCCGAAGCCGCGGGTCGCTCCCACCGCGGAGCTGAGCATCTGCCATTGCAACCGCTCCCGCGTGATGCCGGGTCATGAGCTCGAGGAATAGGACGTCGAAAGAGGATGCTTCTGTGGATTCTAGTCTCGCGACCTCCCCCGCGTCGAGCAGGCCTGGCATCGAAGCGCGCTCCTGCGCTGAGCAGACCTGCCTCGGTTCCACGAACCAGCTCGCCCACTAATGTGAGAGAATCCTGGCCTCCCCTCTTTGGCTCGCTATCATAAGCTTCGAGAGGGCGCGAAGATGGGGGTCGCTGGCCTTCTCCGCGGCAATCTCGGCCAGCAGAATTCCCTGCTCGTGATGGGTCAACATATGCCGGATGAAGGTCTGGTCGATGGTCGGATCCCGACCGATCCAAGGCAGTTCGCGATCGTAGGCGGCGAAGAACGCAGAAGTCCCGAGGAGTAAGATTCCGGCAATGGCGGCCAGGCTCCATATTTGAAGGAATGCCCGTCCTTGCAATGCTCGACGCTCCGAGGGCGAGCGACGGAGCCAGAAGAATAGCGGTACATGGACGCCGACGAGAGATGGACCAGAAAGCCGATCCAGTAGGGCTGCTGTAACGTGAAGATCGGCTGCCAAAACGGAAATAAGGGCACCAGCACGAACCATTCGAGCGACGAGGTCAGGATGGCCCAAGGCACAGCAGCGACGGCAAGCCAGGCGGGGCCGCGCGTGCCGGTCCACCTTCCGAAAACTCCGAAGAAGACTAGCGCCCAGGAGAAATCGGCCCACTGGTGAAATGCCATGCCGACCGCGACGGCGCCGACCGATGGTTCCGCGGCCAACGCCCAGTCGCGTGTCGGGATGGCTGCGACCGACATCCAGTCTACGAGGGCATCGCGGCCAATTCTGGCGGCAGACAGCTGGCTGACAACCGTCGAAAATGTGCTGCTGATAAGTCCGAGATAGGCGGCCGCGATCCATCGCCGGACGGTCCCGGAGTCGTCGGACGAACTGTCCCCTGCTTTCAACGGAAATCCACGCCCTGAGAGGTATCAGTCATTTCTTGGCGGTGCCGGGTTCAGCCATTTTCCGGTGCTGGCTCGCCAAGACACCAGCCGGCGTTACATTCGCAGCCGCGGATTGGATCTTGTTCTTCAACCCGCTCACCACATCACCCTCGCCTTTCATCATGGCATCGAAACCGATGTTGGCGACCTCAGCGGGATCATCCTTTTCGGCTGTCCCGACGGCAGTATCCATCATCTCCGCACGGCGGAAGAATTCCGTCTCGGTGGCGCCCGGCATCAGGCAGGTGACAGTTATCTTGGTATCCTTGAGTTCCTCGCGAAGCGCGAAGGAGAACGAGTTCAGGAAAGCCTTGGTGCCGTTGTAGACGGCCTGGAAGCTGCCGGGTGTGAAGCCAGCAATTGATCCCACGATCAGAATTCTTCCAGAATTTCGGCGCCGCATGTCGTTGCCGACCTTATGGATGAGATAGATCGTGCCCGTGATGTTGGTGTCGACCACCCGCCGCGCCTTCCCGAAATCCTGGTCTAGGAACGCATGGCCGAGACCGCGCCCCGCGTTCGCCAAGAGGGCATCTACGGGACGGCCCTTGGCAGCTGCATAAAGCTTGTCCACCCCTTCAGTCGTCGCAAGATCGACCTGGAAGGATTGGACCTCGGCACCGCCCGCTCGAAGGGAAGCCGCCGCTTGTTCGATCTCAGGTTCGTCAGCTGCGATCAGGAGGTCGTAGCCTTCGTTTGCGCAGCGCCTTGCCAGCTCTAGTCCGATGCCGGTGGACGCACCTGTGACGATCGCAAAAGGTCGGGAAGCGGGCATGTTGGTCTCCTCTGCTGCTATCGACCCTCTAACCCCGGTTTTCAATTGTCGTTCCTCGAACCATAGGAACCGATCTTCCCTCCGAAATTTGTCCCGACAGATTTTACGGCACGGAGATTTGGGATGAGAGCCCTGACTTGGCACGGGAAGAATGACATTCGATGCGACACGGTGCCGGACCCGAAGATCGAGCACGGACGCGACGCCATCATCAAGGTCACCGCCTGCGCCATCTGCGGCTCGGACCTGCATCTGTTCGACGGCGTCATGCCCACAATGGAAAAGGGCGATGTCCTCGGCCACGAGACCATGGGCGAGGTGGTCGAGGTCGGCTCCGAAAACAACAAACTCAAGGTGGGCGACCGCGTCGTGGTTCCCTTTACGATCTCCTGCGGGGAATGCTTCTTCTGCAAGAAGGGCTTCTTCTCAGGCTGCGAGCGCACTAATCCCAATCACAAGATGGCCGAGAAGCTTTGGGGGCACTCTCCCGCCGGCCTCTTCGGCTATTCCCACATGCTCGGCGGCTATGCCGGGGGCCAGGCGGAATATCTCCGCGTGCCTTACGCCGACGTCGGCCCAATCAAGGTGCCGCAGGGACTAAGCGACGAACAGGTCCTGTTTCTGTCGGATATCTTCCCCACGGGCTTCATGGCCGCTGATTTCTGCAATCTAAAGGGCGGCGAGACGGTCGCGGTGTGGGGTTGCGGTCCCGTCGGGCAGTTCGCGATCAAGAGCGCCTTTCTACTCGGGGCAGAATGGGTGATCGCCATCGACACTGTTCCGGAGCGTCTCGCTCTGGCGCAGGCCTCCGGCGCCGTCACACTCGATTTTAGGAAGGAAGACATCTACGACCGCATCCAGGAAATGACCAACGGCCGCGGTGCCGACGCCTGCATCGATGCCGTCGGCACCGAACCTGATATTGGCTCCGGCTTCGACGCCGTCGTCGACCGTATCAAGGTCGCGACGTTCATGGGAACGGACCGTCCGCATGTCCTGCGGCAGGCGATCCACTGCTGCCGTAACTTTGGCACCGTGTCCATCGTCGGTGTGTACGGCGGACTACTGGATAAGATTCCGATGGGATCGGCAATCAACCGCGGACTCACCTTCCGTATGGCACAGACGCCGGTCCAGCACTATTTGCCCCAGCTTCTCGGACGTATCGAGAAGGGCGAGATCGATCCGTCGTTCGTCATCACCCACCGGGCGACACTTGAAGAAGGCCCTGAGCTCTACAAGACGTTCCGCGCCAAGCAAGACGGATGCATCAAAGTGGTCATGAAGCCATGATTCTGCAGGTCGATGAATGCTAGACTTGGCGGCGGCGGTGTTCCGACGAAATAAATCATGGCCCGCGTTCTGATCGGCACTTCGGGCTGGCACTATGATTCTTGGCGGGGTCGCTTTTACCCCGAGGGTCTGCCTATCAAGGCGCAGCTGCAATACTACGCAAGCCAGTTCGAAGCCGCCGAACTCAATGGCGTATTCTATCGAACGCCCACGCCGAATGCCGTCAAAAGCTGGAAGGAGCAGACCGGCAAGAATTTCGTCTTCACATGGAAGGCGTCGAAATTCATTACCCACTGGAAGCGGCTGTCGGCGAACTCGGTGAACAGCCTCGAGTTGATGGAGAGCCGTCTGTCGTTACTTGGCGAAAAGGCCGCTCCGGTTCTTTTTCAATTGCCGCCCAACTTCAAGGCCGACGCGGACCGCCTATCCGCATTTCTGCGCATGCTTTCGCCGAAAAGACGTTACAGCATCGAATTTCGGCATCCCAGTTGGTATTCGCCACAAATCATGCGCCTGCTCTCGGAGGATAACATATCGCTATGCATCTCGGACCATCATGATGCGCCGGCACCTTGGAGGCGGACCGCTGACTTCGTCTATGTTAGAGGGCATGGTCCTGGCGGACGATACAAGGGACACTACTCAACAGATGCCCTGGCGGGATGGGCAAAACGTATCAGCTCGTGGAAAGCTCAAGGGTGCGACGTATTTGTATTCTTCGATAACGACCAAAAGAGCGCCGCGCCGATTGATGCACTGAAGCTGAAGCAAATCTTACTGCCCGGACGTTAGAGCAAGGGCCTTGCATGCTCATTACCATCATTGGCATTTTGGCGGCTGCCCTAACGTCGCTCTCCTACATCCCGCAAGTGGCGAAAGGAAAGCGCTTCCAGTAGGATCAACCAACGACCTCTCGTCCAAAACGCTTGCGGTGCTCGCGGCTGGACTAGCCTTGTGAATAGAGTACGGCATCCTCAAAGGCGATTTCTTGATCATCATCGCGAATTCCGTCAGCCTTCTTGGTTGCGATGCTGATCGGCTTCAAGATCCGGGATGCTGGTCAAAGTCCGGATGGAAGCCCACAATCAGGCAGGCTGTGAGGTCAGTCATCTCTCACTCCAGCGCTGCAATCCTACTTGTGCTCGGCCATCTGCTTCTTCAGA
>Ga0105239_10008732_pt1 | contig 11473 bp, 20 predicted proteins | sample KBSC44metaG_FD_92761 | JGI IMG/M metagenome (GOLD analysis project Ga0105239, IMG submission 92761) | Corn rhizosphere microbial communities from Kellogg Biological Station, Michigan, USA - KBS C4-4 metaG | ecosystem: Host-associated > Plants > Roots > Rhizosphere > Soil | place: Michigan, USA...
AAGGGACCAGACACTGCCGCCTGAAATATGAAACTGCAGCAGGCAGAACGGCATCTAACGTTAAAGATTAAACGAAGCTATAGTGATATACGGCGTAAGGATTTAGGAAAAAGATATTTAATGAGCTTCTATTTATAGTTAAATCAAAAAAATACGCTGACCATTCGGAAATGAATTCAATCAAAAATCCTGTGATTAAGTTTAACCTCGTTGATTTTTACCTGGTAAATAAAAGTGAACAAATAATTCAAAATAATGAATACCAGATATTCTCTCATAGCAAAGTCGTTGGTGGCAATTGGTATTGTCATCGCTCTCATAATTGGAGCAGCGATACCTCAGCAATATAGTTATTACATCGTCATGAGATGGTTCATCATGACTGTATTTACTTATTTCGTGTTTACTTCTTTCAAAAGTAAAAAGACCGGGCTCTTGATTTTTTATAGTGCAACCGCACTTGTTTTTAATCCCTTTGGAAAAAATTGGTTGCAAAAAGAAACCTGGCATTCAATTGACTATTCAGTAGCTGTCATTATTACTGTAATAATAATTTATGAATGGCTGGAATATGAAAGAACCGAGGTCAATGCATAAGACAAATCTGGCGTACTTCATTTACTTTCTTACCCAACAAAAGTTGATCAGAATTACAGTTGACTGGTCGGCTAACTTTGCCAACGGACGTAAATAAATATCCCTTTCATTAATGACCCCTGAACAATTTTACGATCCTGATAAAATGCAACAAGCCGAAGTTATTCGGGAGGGTAAACACATAGCAGATACACAGGATAACGAACACAATATTCTACTTTACAAAATAGATGATTTGTATGTAGAAGTTTTTTATTCCAGGGAGCACAGCTATATAACAGAATTCAATCCGCTTAAATATAACGAGTCACTCGCTGATTACTTTCCTGCAAATTAACCGTGTGATTTGAACAAAAAAACCGGAGCTTGATGCTACTGTTGAATTATTTAGTAGGATTTTCCGTTATACTATTCCATATCATTGCTATAAGTTTTAAGTCGATCGATTTAGGATCATTCGGTTTGATGATAAAGATCAGCGCTTTCTAAAATTTCTGCCTTTATTTTCGTTATGGTTTTTATTGGGTATTAGAACAAAAACGGGGGAAACTGCACAAAACTTATAAATGCAAGTATATTAATAAATAAAACAAGAAACATCATGAAAGGATTTACAACTAAACTTGAAAAAGAAACTTTGCAAAACAACAATTTCCGTAAAGTTTTATATACGGCAAAGTATAGCCAACTTGTTTTAATGAGCCTTCAACCCAAAGAAGAAATCGGCATGGAAACCCATGAAAGAAATGATCAGTTTTTTCGTTTTGAAAGTGGGCAAGGTAAATGTATTATAGAGGGTAATGAATATGAGATTACAGATGGGGATGCCGTTATTGTTCCTGCCGGAGCAAAACATAATGTCATTAATACATCAGGTACAGAGGTGTTAAAACTTTATATAATCTATTCGCCACCTAACCATAAAGATGGAGTAATACGCCGAACCAAACAAGAAGCAGAAGCAGAAGTAAATAAAGAGGAATTTGACGATATAAAAACTGAAAAGTAGTTTTTGATTTGCAAAACTCTCTATACGTTTAATGAAAGTAACTCTACCGGATCTATTCCCAATACCTCTGCAAGTTTGTATAAATACGATATTCTTAAATTCACGTTACCCTGCTTAATGCTGTTTAAATGACTATGTCCAATATTGTTTTTAATGGCATACCCATTTTTCGTCTGTACCTTCTAAGATTTTTACCGATTTTAATCAACAGTTTTTCAGCCCGGTAATATTTCCTGGAAGTTTTCTTTATCATAATACAAAAAGAACAAAAGAATTGTGCCCGTACAAGGGAGAATTATTCATAGCCAACATATGCTTCTTGTTCTTCGACTATACCATAGCGTTAAATTTGTCAAATACTTCTAAACCCAAGTATTGAATGAAATTAAAAATTACCTCAGCGCTCTTTAGTCTTTTATTTGCCCCTATGTTAAGCTCAACTCAAACAGCAATCTGTAGCGACTTGAAAAACGGCGTATTTATCTCCTTCTCCGGTGCCGACGGTTCCCTCACAACCTACACCCGAAATGGTGAAACGCAAAAAGAAATCACTCCGGTAACGCACGAGACAGTAATATGGGATGTTGAATGGGTGAGCGATTGCGCTTACTATTTAAAATATAATTCGGGATTGGAGGATAAGCCCAAACAGACACAGGAACTGTTAAAGAAACATAAGTACCTTTGCCAGATCCTCAACATTACCGACGACTACTATATTTTTAAGAGCACTCTTGACAAAGTTTCCAATCCGGTCCTTTTGCAGGATACGCTTTGGATTAAACAACGAAGCGATGCCAAAAGAAAAGCAATCACCAACCCAAGAATAGATAGCCTCCTGGCGTTGCGGAAAACGGCGTTCGACTTAGTCGTCAGCAAATCCACTTTCTTATATGTTTTTAGACCGGGGAAATTCGCCGAAAGCAAGATGAGCTATACGCTTGTTTTGAACGATGTCCCGATCTGTGAAATGACCAACAAGGCATCCTATGTCGTTCGTTTATTGAAAGAGGGGAAAACGACATTCGTGGCCAAAGTGGGAAAACAGGAGACTTCCATCACGCTCGATATTAAGTCGGGTAACAAATATTTCCTGCGCTGTGAACTGCCTTGGTCGCTTGCCCCTAAGCCCAGGCTCACCGAAGTAAGCAAAGAAGAAGCTCAGCCTTACCTGGATGATATCAAATAGAACACAAGAATTGTAGGTGTGCAAAGGAGAATTGTTCATACCAAAAATATACTAGTTATCTTCGGTTATGCGTCACAGTTATCCTTGTTATAAGCTTCAGATAAATCCCACTATATTTTAAAAGTTTCCAACAATGATATAGATGATTATTAGCTGATCTTCAACTCCAAAGCAGTCTTTCGTTATTTAGCATCACTTCCGCTTAACAACTTTCGTGGCATTACTGTCGCCAATAGTATAACACTCACAATAACCAGCCACGAGATTAATGGTACAATAAGGAATACTGCAGTGGGTTTTACCTCAGCGGGACTCAATACACCCCTATAAGCAACCAGCGAACCAAGTGAAAGAACAATCATGAGAATATAGAGAGTCACGCGGAAAAAAACAGACCAACGTTTAGCAAAAACATTAGCCAGCAAAACACCAATGAATGGGGAAACTACCCAGATAAAAAAAAGTGCCATCAGGATTGCAGATCTATTATTTCGACCTGCATGGAACATTAAAGCAAGTGATCCAACTGCTCCTGCCGAAACCGCTACGACAGCTATTGTTCGGAGGAGACTGAATCTAATATCTTGTTTCACCGGTGCTATTTTTATTTGAATGCTTAGGGTAGTTAAAGTTAGAAATATTATTCTCTTTGAATTAAATTTTTGTATATGATGGGTATCGAAACTGCGGGAATTACATGTTTGCTTAAACGCTAACAATCAGGCAGATTATTTCAACAATAACTTTTACTGCTCATTTTTAACAACTCCAAAATAATAATGTTTTAATTAACTTATTCTTTAGCGAACAATTGCATAAATTCAAATTCCATTTATGTAGCCTAAGCAAAAGTTAGTATATGAATAGACTTATTTTTCTTCTTTTTTTATTTATGATATTCTCCGGATTTGATTTGCCCCCTCATAATGATAATGCCATTATTGGAAATTGGATGAGTACTGATAAGAATCTGGAAGTGGAAGTGTTTAAGACGGGAATTGAATTTAAAGCAAGAGTAATATGGTTTGACGATAGTGATAACAAAAGTATCCCAATGAATGCCCGACTTGATAGTAAAAACTCCAATAGAGCGTTACGTTCCAGAAAAATTATAGGCCTGGAAGTAATGCATGGGCTTGAATACAATAGCGATGACAATGAGTGGCAGAATGGATGGATTTATGATTCAAGCAGTGGCAAAATTTGGAACGCCAAAGCCTCTCTGACGCAAGATGGCCGTTTAAAAGTGCGTGGTTATTGGCATTTTCAATTTTTGGGCCAGAATATGTATTTCAAAAGGGTTTCGTAGAACAATTCCTCAACAATATCCTCTTGAATCTCTCTGTAAATGATTCAGGTTAAGAAAGTTGTGAAATATCGATCTTATCAAGGTAAGGTTCAACCTTTGTTAAGTTGCAGAATGTTGTCAATTTAGCAATTGCGTTTATGACACCGTTATATTGAACTTCTCCATAGAAATTGTTAAGCTGGTATAGGGAACAACAGTTGTTTTTATCGAATCGTTCAGATTGGTGAGAAATTAATATAATGAATACCCAAGGAATAATAACGGTAAAGGTTATACGCCTAAAATGCTAAAAGGGAACAATACAAAACCTACTCTTTACAGAAATGCCATTTCCTGGTAACAGGATGGCGGATGACTTTTGCATTCTTTAATAATGACAATTTATCTTCCTTATACAGCTTGCGAAGAAGATTTTTAATAGGCAACCCATCCCTTTCATTTTTATAAAAAATTCCTTTTTGTATAAAGATGGGCATCAGATCTCTGGCACTTATCTCGCGTGCAGAAGGATTAGCTTCAAAATATTCCTTTATTACCTGGTCAATGCGACCAATCTTATTAATTTGTTTGTCAGAATAGACTTCTGTCATATCTTTAATTTCAGATATATTGAACTTAATTTGCGAGTAGCCTTAACCGTTATTACGTAACACGGCTACTGCATTCAGCCCATCATCCCGGTTCCATTAGCCAATTTACTAAACATTCATATTATCACCAATGTTATACTGACTGGCTGCTAATATAATTGCCTGGAACAAAGGTTTAACTGTAATACTTTTGTACCGGAAATAAATATAAGCCTGTATGGCGAGGATATTAGTAATTGACGATGATAAAGCCGTGCTCGCGGTGGTAGAAACTATTCTGATAAAGGAAGGGTATGATGTTGAAATAATTTCTGACTGGAAGGTTGTATTCGCAAAAATTAAAGAGTATAAACCGGACCTCGTTATCCTCGACATTTTTATTTCGGGAGCAGATGGCAGGGTTATTTGTAAAGAATTGAAAAAATCTAAAACCACGCTAAAAATTCCGGTCATACTTTTCTCTGCCTCCAATAGATTAGAATCTTACACAAAAGATAGTAATGCCCAGGGATATCTAAAAAAGCCCTTTGAGATTGTTGAACTGGTCAATATCGTTAAAGAGAATTTATTATAACCAATCATTAATTTTATAGTTGTCGCGCAACAACCGTATTTTTTACCATCTAAATCTTATCTGAAGGGATTAAAAGTTTGAGTCGGCAAGTAAGGCTTTTGAAGAAGATGTAACTGATCCAATAATTAATTATTATGGCAGTATTCTGTTCCTTTTTTTGTTCCAGTCGTGTATATTTAACCAGGCACTTAGAATAAAGCATATAAGAAATATGATTAGTGTAAAATTCTCCACCATTTTCTCTTCAAAATTAATTCCGGCTAATTTCAGAATAAGAAAATGAATATAAGAGCGGGACTGGTCCCTATATCCCAACTTTTCCCTCACCATCCAATGCCAGTCAGTGCAAAAGCAATAACCCCATCCATACCAAATGCCTAATATGAACCAGGAGAATGCAGTAAGAGACATCGTAATCAAATGCAGTTTTCTCGTCTTTGGGAAAATCCATCCCACAATATTAAACACCGTAAATGTTGTATGAAAAATAAAGAAAAAAATATTAAGGAACCTGTACCACATAATATCGATATGAGTGGTTTAACAAAACTAATCGTCTTCACTTGACAATTATGCAAAAACTATTAAGCTTATTTTTCTTAAACGTAAATTACGAATTCATCGACAGATAATATGGAAGAGCCATTTGAATTGCCGGTGGAATATAAAGGGGAACAATTGATGTTAAATGCTTCATTGCTTGTAACAGGATATACGCATAAATTTAATGTTGATGTAAATGGGCAAAATATAATATTTGAACCGGGTGATGAAGGAAGTTACAGGGCTATCATTCCTTATGATGATATTCCTAAAACTAAATCTGTAGATATTGAATTATTGAAAGAAATAGCAAAAGCAATCGAAAGCATAGGTCGATAGCTACTTATGGGCCTTACTATGAGAACCCCTCTATGTTGAGACAATTAAATCCAACCTTATTTTAATGGAGCAGGCGCTATAGTTAGCTTGCTAAGCGTCATTTGATATTAAAGAGCAACGGTTTTCCGGAAAAAAAATGTTAAGATGAGCCAACCAATTTCCCTCGTATTTCGATTTGTTAAGATATAATTCTCATCATTATTTAATTCTTAATTTTTACACCATGAAAAAAAACCTATCAACAGCAGCAGTACTTATAGCTTTCGTAATGGCTGCTATGGCTTTCTATGGCTGTCAGAAAGATCCATTGGCACAACAAACTACCTTGAACAATTCAACCGCAACGGCCATGGGTACCACTACTAATGGGATCTCGACCGCCATACCTGCATATTATGACTCTACATTTTTTAAGATTCTTTTTGTCGAATTTTCTCATTCAGCAGAAGCAAACCTCATTGCTCACAACGGCAGCCTCAACTTCATTTACCAATCTGATAACGGGTTACCGAATAACCAACCATTTATCAGCGTAATAGATGCTATCCCCGGCGATGGTATGAATCCTGTGTGGAGAGAGGTACAGATCGTTTTCAATGCGGGCTTTACGCCACGCCAGTTATTTAGTGATAACGAGGTGTTAGCTGCTGCTGCACCCCCTAATCCTGAAATCACTTTAAATATGACGAGCGAGGTTTACTGGTGCCCGGTCATAGGTAAAAAATAAATTGATCGGAGAGTTTACTACTGTATCGGGGTTTTCTGTTCATAATCTTTTAATTTAAAATAACTATCCCTGAAACCCCGATGCATGAGCTTACGCACTAACCTGCGGAAATTTTTTTGTTACGAATTGTAACGGTAATACATGTAAGAATAATATTTTCTAAAGTGGAATCTTGTATCAACAGCATTAATGCAATAAATAATAAAAAGGGATATAACCCTGGTTATCGTTTTCTAAATGATTTATAGGTTGTATCCTGCGCAAAACTGTCATCAAAAAATATAGGGTATGATCCTTTTGGTTTTTGCTGCATACTGTAAATAACCGGGATAAAGTTTTTTCACGAGACGTTCCTCAGCAAATATTCTTATAAACAATCCTGCGGTAACAGTAGCTCCGAGCAAGACGTTGATGACAGAAAAATGCACTGAAATTCCTGCCCATGTAAAGTATAATATTGAAGCATATATTGGATGGCGAACGAATTTGTAAGGCCCGGCTGTTATCAAGCCTCCGCTTGTTGGACTTGCTGACGCATGAAAGCTTCTTTTTCCAAATGTAACACGCGACCATAACATAATTAAACCTGCAAATACCTGAATTGATATAACTGAAGGGCCGACACCAAACAACGATTCCCTGAATACAAGAATACACATCGCAACCATTGCAAAGAGTAATCCGATTAATGAAGCATTTTTAATATTTATCATAAAGGTTCGTTTTTTGAAAGTCAATAGAATTAAAGTAATATAACCTTTATCTGCATGAATCTTCAGTATATTTTGGTAAACATCAGGAAGTGGGGTGATCAAGTGGAAGCATTTATGTCCCTTGTGCAGCCTATGAAGCAAAAAGGATTGAATTTGAGAGAAGAAAAAGGACAGGTTTCATTTGTATATGCCAGGAAACAAGCAAGGCCAGCCTTTCGCTACAGTCTTCGCAAGGAGACAAAAGAAAAGGGCGTTCGGTTTGTTACGGTAGTGACGCCCTATAATAAATTGCAACCGAAAGTAAACGTCAGGATTATAGGTAAACCAAAAATCGGAGCCTCACATATAGAGTTGGAAATTGTAAACGATGATATCACGAGACGAATCGGATATGATTTATAATTTCTCGTAAATCAATTGTCCCATAATTCTGATATGCGTTATATGGGATAGATTTATCGTTTGACGAATTTTATACGTCAAACCAGATCAGCGATATTCCTACAGTCTGACCGGAAAAGAATTGAAAAAGACAACTCCGTTCGCTATTCCGCCATAATTTTCTGTAAAACCTGTGCTACCCTCGATCTGAGAAAGCCAATTTATAGCCGCTATTTCTTTATCCTCACTTATAGGTATAATACCCTTTATCCAAGGTGCATTAAGAAATGCATTTCTCAAATTATCACCATCTAATTATAAGATCCAGCCAAGAGAACTTCCTAATCTGGCAGGGATAGTTTCTTCTTTTGCCCTATAAATTCGGCAGTTCCGACGGACTCTTCAACCTGGGCAGCGCCCTGGCTTTCGTACAAACCTCGCGCCCGGTGTATATGTCGCCATGAACGGCCAATGCTTTCCCTCCGGTAAAGTAAGGAAGAACAAAGATAAAGGGGTCTTTGAGCCAACAGGTTAGTTGCTTCGTAGTATTGACAGTATGTATCCGTATGTAACGTTCAAATAGAAATATCTATCTTAAATTTGAAGACAGAAATCATTAAATTAATCAAACAATTTTCCAAGCCTGTAAATTATGAATAAGCTGCTGATTCTCGATAGCTCCGATGACCAGTCATCCGCCCTAAAATATTTCCTGGAGAAAAAACAATACGCAGTCAGGACGCTTAACAATGCGTTCAACCTTTTTTCAGAAATTTATTTTTACAAACCTGACCTCTTGCTTTTGGATGCTTTTTTCAAAGGCGTTGATGGCAGGGAACTTTGTAAAGAACTAAGAAGCCGCCCGGAAACCAAAGGCCTGGGCATCCTGCTCCTGTACGCTTCGGACGAAAGTATCATCGATTATAAAAGTTACCCGGCCGATGACTATATAGCCAAACCGTTTAATTTGAATACCCTTTCGGATAAGGTTAAATCATTACTATCGTGGATCCCTATTCGAAAAAAAGCCCTGGGTGGGTTATGAAAAGTGTATCCCTATATAGTACCAATTCACATTTTAAGGGTCTTTATCAGGTAGTCAATAACGTTAGAGAAAAATGGTTTCGTGCTATTAACTGGCTCATTTTCATAGCCTGTTTTTATAATTGCATTCCATCCGCACAAATTTTTATCATGATTTTGAAAGATACGGAGGCCAGAAAAAAAATTATAATTAATATTGAAGAATGGAAGATAAATGGGCAACCCTTCATGCCATCTACAAAATCATAAGGGATAACCCGAATCCTGTGACATCACTATTGCCAACCAATGAGCTGATCCTGCGGCAAAATTTGCCTTGGGATGAGTTAGTGAATCATTTGAAAGAGTTGCAGGACGAGGGCTATATCACCATGAGACAACTTTCCGTCGCTGTAATTTCAATTACTGATAAAGGACTGCAAATAGTCACCGGATTAACCCCGGCAATCTAAGTTCAATACGCGCTGCTTCCCCCATCGCATACCGCCATTCCATTCGCGAAACTTTCACCCATCTTCAAAATGGCATCCCTTGCCCGCGCGCAAATCATTCTTACAAACGGATGTACATTTTTCAGATCCCATCCATGGTTCATTCCATTGGCAGATGCTTTAGGTCATCCGCTTACGACCCGGGACAGCAGTTCCTTAAAATGAAGAAGGGAACAGCTGCCCCTGTTTAAGACCATTGCGCATTCCGTTTCGCCGTTTGTGATGTACTGTAGTTTTAATTTGTATCACAAACGGCGAAGCCGAATGCCATGACTTCAAAATGAATTTATAAAATTTGTCGGATCGTTACCTTATTTAAAACTTTTTATGACCTTATACTTATTATTTTCCAGCAACCGGTAACCATAATTATAACAGAAGGTGTAGATATTATTTTTAAAATGAGTGGTGACGTAATGGGTATGGTAACCAAATTCAAATCCGCTTTTTAACAGAACTTCATGGCTTACCGTTTCTGATGGCTTATCTCCCAGGATCTCTTTAAGAATTTTACGGTTATTTTTCAGAGCCTGGCTTATCTTGCTCATCTCGGTATGCTCCGCCAACTTTTGAGCATTGTGATAGCTGTTTCTGCATCCATCGTTACAAAATTTTTTGTCGATTCTTCCCGATCTTAAAGACTTCCCGCATTGCAGACATGTAGGCGTAAGGTTCGTCATTTTACAAATGTAATTCGTTTTTTTATCCGTGTTTACACGCTTCTATCCATATACACACATGTAAACACTTCTTGCCTCCTGCTTCAGATAATACTTTTGTCCGACAATAAATTATTCACACAAAACAAAAGATCATGAACAGGAACCAGGTATTATTGATTGGATATACAGGCGCGGATCCAATCTGTGAAAAATCAAATAACGGAAGCAAGAAAGTTAGGATCCGCCTGGCGACGCACTATCCACGGACTAATGATAAGGGTGAAAAAGTATATCATACGGTATGGCATAACGTAATAGCCTGGGACAACAAAGCGGAATACGCAGAAAGAAGCTTTGTAAAAGGAAGTAAAATATTGGTTGACGGAAGTATTGTCTATAGAACCTACCTGGATCAAACAGGACATAGGCGATACGTCACCGATATCGTCGCACATAGCCTTATCAATCTTGACCGTTAAACTATATCATCATGCTGGCAAAAATTTATAGTGGTTCACTTTATGGAGTTGAGGCCTTCCGGGTTACCATCGAAGTAAGCGTTACTAACGGAATAGGATACATGATAACAGGCTTGCCCGGCGATGCAATAAAGGAAAGTCTTTCAAGAATAGCAATTGCCATCGGCAGCTGCGGCTACTATATGCCCCGTACCAAACTCGTAATTAACCTGTCACCGGCAGCTTTTAGGAAAGACGGAACTGCTTTCGATCTTCCCATTGCTTTGGGAATTCTGTTGGCATCGGAACAAATTGAGGACCTCGGGAAACTGCAAGATTATTGGATTGCTGGTGAAATCGGGCTGGATGGGAGTATTTATTCCATAAGAGGAGCGCTTTGTATGAGCCTCCGGGCAAAGAAAGATCATTTCAGAGGTATTGTCGTACCCAAGGCTAATGCAAATGAAGCTTCCCTGGTTAAAGGAATCGATGTATATGGTGTAAAACAGTTAAAAGAAATAATTAGTTTTATTCAAGCGGACTGTGCTCTTGAGCCGATAACACCAAAAAAATATATCTATTCCTCCCCGGATACAACGCTGGATTTTAAAGATGTTAAAGGACAGCATAACGTGAAGCGCGCTATGGAAATTGCCGCAGCAGGAGGCCACAACTCAATATTAATCGGCCCACCCGGTATCGGGAAAACTATGTTGGCAAAAAGGCTTCCTTCGATTCTTCCACCAATGACCCCGGAAGAATCATTAGAGACGACCCGGATATATAGTGTTTTAAATAATCCCGAACCGCTGGCCGGTCTCATAACGCAACGGCCTTTCAGAAGCCC
>Ga0105239_10008733_pt1 | contig 11473 bp, 9 predicted proteins | sample KBSC44metaG_FD_92761 | JGI IMG/M metagenome (GOLD analysis project Ga0105239, IMG submission 92761) | Corn rhizosphere microbial communities from Kellogg Biological Station, Michigan, USA - KBS C4-4 metaG | ecosystem: Host-associated > Plants > Roots > Rhizosphere > Soil | place: Michigan, USA...
CACAGCCGCCGCTTTCATGCTCAGCGTTTCAAATACGCGCTGCACAAGATCCGGAACCACCACGGTACTCCACTGAATATCAATCCGACCCGACTCGATACGTGAAATGTCGAGCAGCTCCGTAATCAATCGCGTCAAGCGGTCCGTCTCTTCATTCAACACGCCCAAATAGAGATGCCGTTTTTCTTCCGAGATTTCCTTATCGTAATGAAACAGCGTCACGATAAATCCCTTAATGGCGGTGAGCGGCGTACGCAGCTCGTGTGAAACCATGGAGATAAAATTCGACTTGATCTGGTCTAACTCTAACAACCGCGTATTGGCTTGAAGCAAATCGCGCGTGCGTTCCTGCACTTTTTCTTCTAAGGTTAAATTCGATTGTCCTAACGCTTCATACAACCGCGCATTCTCAATGGCCGTCGAGGCTTGTGAAACGAACATGGAAAAGAAGCGGCGTTGATCATCGCTAAGATGCATCAGTCGATGATTGCGTACTCCGATGGCAAAACCAATTAAGCGCGACTTTACACGCATGGGCAACAGACAAACCGACATCGCCGATAACAAATTTAAGAAATGCGCCCATTGTGGCGGTGGGTTATCAGCCGTCTCAATAAAAATATCTTCTTTGTCCAACGCCGGCAGCAGTAACGAGTCGTAATGTTCCAAAATGAGCCGAAATTCGACCGGCGTGAAACTGGCATAAGCGCTTTGAAAAGGTTTTTGACTGTTTCGGTCTAAGAACACCACCCCTGTCCGGTCGAAATCCAAATCACGAGCCATGGAATCCGTCAGGACTTTAAGGATTTCTTCCAAATTAAAGGTGGAATTAATCAGCGTACTGATCCGGTGCAGCGCTTGCAGCTGAATCAAGCGTTCATCCAAATGATCAGTAGTACGACGCAAGACTCTCCGCCGTTTAGGTGGAATGGATTTAGATCCCGATGTTTTTAAAATACGCGCCATTTCGATGCGTTTGCAGTTTACCCTCGTTAGACCCCTTTTTCAATATGTAAATTCAATCTTTTTTAACCCCCAACCTTTACCCGCCTTACAGGCACCCTCTCCCTCAGTAGGAAGAGGGGTTAGAGAGAGCGGCATTCCGCCTTTATTTCTTTAATGTATGGGTAGGGACCATCTCTTGAATCTGTGCGATTTTGTCGCGGAGGGTGGCAGCCATCTCAAATTGCAGGTTTTCCGCTGCTTCAAACATCTGCTTTTCTAAGTCTTTGACCAGTTCGGGCAGACGCGCGGGGTTTAACTTCAAATCAAAGGCATCGGGCAAAATCTCTGTCATATGTTTGGCGCGGGCTTCATGCTGGAATTCTTCCAGTTCTTGGATCGAGCGGATCACGGTTTTAGGCGTAATGCCATGGGCGGTGTTATACGCCGTTTGTTTCTGCCGCCGACGGGTCATTTCCGACATCGCGCGTTGCATGGACCCCGTCTCCCGATCGGCATAGAGAATGACGCGGCCATTCACATTGCGTGCAGCGCGGCCGCACACCTGAATCAAGCTGGTATCGCTGCGTAAGAATCCCTCTTTATCGGCATCTAAAACGGCGACCAGCGTTACCTCGGGGAGATCCAATCCTTCGCGGAGCAAGTTAATGCCAATCAAGGCATCAAACGCTCCTTTACGCAAATCTTTCAATATGGCGATACGCTGCAAAGAGTCGATCTCCGAATGCAAATAACGAACACGTAAATTTTTGCGGGCGAGGTAATCGGTCAGATCTTCGGCCATGCGCTTAGTCAATGTAGTTACCAAAACGCGTTCTTTGCGCGCTGCGCAGGCTTCAATTTCTTGAACCAGATTATCGATCTGGCCTTCGATGGGACGAATTTCCACAGCCGGATCGATGAGCCCAGTCGGTCGAATCACCTGTTCAACCAAGACGCCTTTGGCTTTCTCCAACTCATACTTGCCGGGCGTGGCAGAGACATAAATGGTTTGCGGGACTAAAGCTTCGAATTCCGTAAATTTCAAGGGCCGGTTATCTAAAGCGCAGGGCAGACGAAAGCCATAATCGACGAGCGTTTGTTTGCGCGAACGATCCCCTTCATACATTCCCCCCACTTGCGGTATAGATACGTGGGATTCATCGACCACCAGCAAAAAATCCTTTGGGAAATAATCCAACAGGCAGGCGGGACGCTCGCCCGGTTGCCGTCCGGAAAGTGGGCGAGAATAATTTTCAATGCCGTGGCAGAACCCCATCTCCAACATCATTTCAATATCAAAATGAACGCGCTGTTCGATGCGCTGTGCTTCTAGTAATTTTCCGCGCGATTTAAAAAAGGCCAGTTGTTCCGTCAATTCTTTGCGAATCTCGATCACCGCTTGTTCTAACTGCGGACGCGTGGTAACGAAATGTTTCGCCGGATAAATGAAGATGCGCTCCTTGACCGCAAGAATTTTTCCTGTGACCGGATGAATTTCGCTGATCTGCTCAATCTCGTCGCCCCATAATTGCACGCGAACGCCGGTTTCTAAATAGGCTGGGAAAATCTCAATTGTATCGCCGCGTACACGAAATTTGCCGCGCGAGAAATCCACTTCATTGCGTTCATATTGGATAGAAACCAACTGCTTCAGAATTTCTTGGCGTGGGAAGGTCTGACCTTTCTCCAGTCCGACACATAAATTTTTATAGTTTTCAGGCGAGCCTAAACCGTAGATGCATGATACCGAAGCGACGATGATCACATCGCGGCGTTCGAGGAGTGAGCTGGTCGCCTTCAAGCGTAAACGATCGATATGATCATTCACGGAAGAGTCTTTTTCAATGTATGTATCCGAGGAAGGCACGTAGGCTTCAGGCTGATAATAGTCGTAGTAAGAAATGAAATATTCCACCGCGTTTTCCGGAAAGAACTGCTTAAACTCCGCATACAGTTGGGCCGCAAGTATTTTATTCGGAGCTAAAACCAGCGTGGGTTTTCCTACGGCGGCAATGACATTAGCGGCGGTGTAAGTCTTACCGCTACCGGTCACTCCCAATAGCACTTGGTGGCGTTTACCCTGCAGGACGCCTTCGGTCAATTCTTGGATCGCCAGCGGTTGATCGCCGGAGGGTTGAAACGGGGAAACGAGTTTAAATGGGGTCAATCGAAAGCGACGGGATACTGTTGAAGAAATTGCTTAATCAAGGAATGCAATTGCTCCAAGTCCATAGGCTTCTTCACATGCGCCACACGCCCCGCGGATTCAATAACGGGATACACATCTTTTGTTAATTCGCCGGAGAGAAAGATCACCGGAATCATTCGCGTTTCAGGAGCCTCACGCAAATATTGGAAGGCTTTAAGACCGTTCAACATCGGCATGGCCACATCCAGCACAATAAGCGCCGGTTTTTCTTTACGTGCCAATTGCAGAGCCATCTGACCGTCGTAGCCCGTAGAGACGGTATAGCCACTAGACAATAGGCTTTCGCGCAATAAATGGACTAAAGCCAAATCATCATCGACCACCAGAATATGCGCTGAGCTCATAACGTCAGGAGCTGTTTCATAATCTGGTTGAGATGATCCAATTCTATGGGTTTGCTGAAACATAACGTCCGCCGATCCCCGCCTCCTGGTAATATTTTCTCTGCCGATTCGCCCGTTAAAAAGATGACGGGAATTGCCGCTGTGGCTGGCGCTGAACGCAAATTTTGCAAAACTTGTAGGCCATTCCACCCCGGCATATTAAAATCCATCAAAATTATATCCGGTTTTTTTTGATTAACAAGCCGGCTGATGGATTCACCGTCATAACCGGTGCGCACTTCATAGCCTTCCGCTTCTAAATTTTCCTTCAGCATGAAAACCAATGATTCGTCGTCATCGACAACGAGGATTGATTTAGGTGGCATACATAATTATACCCCGGCTTTTTCCAGAATGTGTTTCGCCAATATGACGGCCGGGTTAATTTTAGGCGTCGTAAATTCTGCGTTATAACAGCGCGCTTGCCAGCTCAAAAGAGCCGGTGCATCGTCGATAAAGTGTTGCAGCCGCTGGGCTAGGACATCGGCACGCAAGTCCTTTTCGCGAATCGCTTCCGCGCATCCCTTTTGCACTAAAACCTGGGCGTTAAACCACTGATGATCATTGGTCGCATAGGGGTAAGGAATAAGAATCGCCGGCCGCCCAATCGCCGTCAATTCGGCAATCGTAGAGGCTCCAGAACGCGCAATAACGATATCGGCGGCGGCATAGGCGGAAGGCATGTCATGGCAATAGGAGAGAAGCTTCCCCGGGATTTTAGCCTCCTTAAATGCCGTTTCAAAGACGGCAAAATCGCGCGGCCCAGATATATGCAAGACCTGAAAGGGTTTTCCCGCTGCCACTAAACGCTGCCATACATCAAGCAAGATTTCATTCAGACGATGCGCCCCTAAAGAGCCGCCAAAAGCCAAAAAGGTCAGGCAATTCTTTTTTAAACCAAGTGTTTCGCGTGCTAAGGCAGGCTCGATGGCTTTCAAAGTCAAACGGACGGGCAATCCGGAAAGCCAGGTTTTTCGTTTTGGAAAAAAAGAGTCGCTGCCGGGAAAACTGACGGCAATGGAATGGACCCAACGGCCTAAAAGTCGGTTAGCGAGTCCGGGAAAAGCATTCTGTTCATGAATTAATGTCGGTATTCTCTTCCATGTGGCCGCCAGTAAAACAGGAAATGAAAGATAGCCGCCCATGCCCAATACAAAATCCGGTTTTTCTTCATCTAAAAGCGCGAAGGTTTCTCGGCAGCTGTTTAAAAAGGCGGCGGGAAATTTAAACAGCGTAGGGCTTAAACGACGCGGTAGTCCTTGACCAGCAATTTCGCGTACATCGAAACCTTCGCGCTGCAAAATCTCGCGTCCCAGATCCCCGCGTCGGACGACAAACCGAATTTCCGGACGGCGTTGCCCCTCCGATAAAGGCGCGCGCCAAAGCGCTTGCGCCACCGCGATCCCCGGATAAAGATGACCACCGGTGCCTCCGGCGACGATGAGGATGCGCGGAGGATTCATCGCGGGCGTTTTCGCCGCTCACTGGCTGGCGCCTGACCAAAGCATTGGGCTGAAATATTAATCAGGATACCGACGCCGATGAGCGTAATGACGATGGATGATCCACCGAAGGAGACAAAGGGCATAGGTAAACCTTTCGTGGGCAACAGGCCCATAGAGACCGCCATATTAATCGTGGCCTGCAAAAGCACCCAGCACGTGATGCCAGCGGCTAGAAGCTGCCCGAAAAGATCCGGCGCGCGACGTACGGTCTGCCATCCCCGCCATCCCCATAAGACAAATAATGCCACCAAACCAAAGGCGCCGACAAAACCCAATTCTTCGCCGATCACTGGAAAAATAAAATCCGTATGCGGATCGGGTAAGGCCAGTTGTTTCAACTGAGAGGCCCCGATCCCTTTGCCAAAAATTCCCCCCGAACCAAAAGCCATTAAAGCCTCCGTCAACTGATACCCCGCGCCTTGTGCGTTGGCCCAAGGATTTAAAAAGGCCATCAAACGCTTTTGCCTGTATCCCACGTGAAACAATTCATAGTACAAAGGCAATGTGGCCAACAAGAAGGTGCCGCCAATATGACTCAATTTGGCTCCCGCCATATAAAGTAGCAACATACAGACGCTCCCTAGCATGAGGGGCGTTCCTAAATCCGGTTCTTTTAACATTAAAGCGCACATCAAGCCGATGATAAGCATCGGCGGAATAAACCCTTTTTTAAGTTGCCCGATTTGGCTTCGTCGGCGGTCAAGAAAACTAGCAATCCACAAAATAAGTGTCAATTTAGCCAGTTCCGAGGGCTGAAACGTAACAGGTCCAAGATGAATCCATCGACGCGCGCCTTTGACGACAGGCCCCACGACAAGGACGGCCCCCAGCCCGACGTAGGAAGTGATCAACAAAGCGAATGCCCATTTCTGCCAAACGTGGTAATCCATGCGCATCGTGATCAACATCGCAATAATTCCCAAAACATCCCAGATCAATTGTTTACGAAAAAATAAATAGGGCGATCCAAAACGATTTTCGGACATGCCGGAACTTGCAGAAAAAACCATGACCATGCCAATTAAAAGTAAGGCGAGCGTGAATCCGACTAAAGCGCGGTCATAACGGGCGAAACCGACTTTATTTTTTGCCATGCAAATGATGGACGCGCGCTTTAAAATCGCGTCCGCGCTGTTCATAATTCTGATATTGATCAAAGGAGGCGCAGGCGGGAGACAGGAGAACCACGTCATGGGGGTGCGCTACGGTATGAGCGCGTTGAACGGCGCGTGCCATTGTTTTCACAATCTCGGTGGGAACAAGATCACCCAGTTCCTTTTGGATCCGCGCGGCATCTTCGCCAATCAGAAACAGGCGCTTTACCTGACGTTTAATTGCCGGACGCAGCGGCGCATAAGGCGAGCCTTTGCCTTGGCCTCCGGCAATGAGCAGAATCGGGCGCGAAAAGGAATCGAGAGCGACACGCGTGGAATCGACATTCGTCCCTTTGGAATCATTCACATAGTCAACTCCGTTTAGCGTACGCACATGCTCCAGACGATGCTCTACACCCCGAAAACGTTCGACCACGCGACGAATAACCGGCAATGGCACGCCACCGGCGATGGCGATGGCGATAGCCGCCAGACTATTTTCAATGTTGTGCGGCCCAGGCAGGCGAGTTTTAAGAGCCCAGCCGGTGTGATGGTTGCGCCAATGCAGAACGATTTGACCCTGATGGGGTGCGGGTTTATAGTAAATGCCGTTCTTCACTATTTTTTTTCGACTGAACCAAAACACCTGCGCTTTACACTTTTTGGCCAAACGCCGGCATACCGGATCATCGGCATTCAAGACACATATATCCTTACGCGTTTGATTCATGAATAGGCGCGCCTTAGCGGTGGCATATGCGGCCAAAGTCCCATGATGTTCGAGATGATCCGGCGTCACATTTAAAATGGCGCTAATCGTAGGATGGAAGGTATGAATATCTTCGAGCTGATAACTGGATGTTTCCAATACAACAACCGTTTTTGCTGTAATCCGTTTCACTAAGGCCGCTAAAGGAGTTCCAATATTTCCCCCCACCACTGTGGGGCGTTTAGAGGCTTTAAAAATTTCGCCGACTAAAGTAGTGGTAGTGGTTTTACCGTTGGTGCCTGTGATAGCTATCAGATCGGACGTTTTAATCAACCGAGCGGCCAACTCGATTTCACTCCATAAGGGAATCTTTTTTTGCCGCGCCTTTTGAATGATGGGGATATGGTTGGGAACGCCGGGACTGCGAATTAATAAATCACATTCGAGGAGGCGGTCCGAATGACCCCCTTGTTCGATTTCAACGCCAGCCCAGCGCGGTCCGTTAAATACGCCTTTTTCGCTTAAGAGAACCTGCGCGCCAATAGAAGCCAACAATTGCGCCGCGGCGAGACCAGACTTTCCAGCACCGATAATTCCGACGCGGGTCTTTTTCCAATCGGTCATCGCAACTTTAGTGAAGACAGGGCAATCAATGCCAGAATCACGGCCACAATCCAGAAACGAATCGTAATTTTAGACTCGGGCCAACCGATCATTTCGAAATGATGATGCAAAGGCGCCATCTTGAAAATACGCTTTTTATGAATCCGAAAGGAATACACTTGCAGCAAAACCGATAACGCTTCCGCAACAAAGACGCCGCCGACAATAACAAGTAAAAGTTCTTGCTTGGTAGAAAGCGCGGCGATGCCGAGCGCTCCGCCCAGAAATAACGATCCCGTATCGCCCATAAACACTTCTGCCGGATGCGCGTTAAACCAGAGAAATCCCAAACAAGCTCCGACAACCGCGGCAAGCGCTACAGTCAATTCACCCGCACCGGCGACGGGAATAATACGCAAGTATTCAGAAAATCGCGCATGCCCGGCCAGATAAGCAAAGGCGATGTATGGAAGTGCGGAAATAATCCAAGTACCGCAGGCTAGCCCATCTAACCCATCGGCTAAATTAACAGCATTAGCGGCGCCAATTAAAACCAAGAGGACAAACGGAATAAAGAAAAATCCTAAATTGGGCGCCCATTCTTTGGAGAAGGGAATGCTGATGTGGGTCGCATAGGCGGCATTCGGAGGATCAAGATATAAATACATCGCGACACCCAAACCCAAAAGCATTTGCGCGCCCATTTTAACCGGAGCGGATAATCCGTCCTTACGTTTTTCTTTGGCTTTTAAATAATCATCAAAAAATCCGATGAGAAAAAAAGCCGTGCAGGTAAAACCAAATAATAAGACCCAGCGGTCCTGTAAGCGCGACCACAATAACATCGAGAGCGCAAAGGCCACATAAATCATAATCCCGCCCATCGCCGGCGTGCCCGCCTTAGATTGGTGCTGTGCGGGAGTGTCTTGGCGAATTTTTTGCGGCTTTTTACTCCGCAGCCAACGGATAATCGACGGGCCCATAAACAGCGAAATTAAAAGGCTGGTTAAGAAAGCTCCCGCAGCACGAAAAGTAATGTATTGAAAAATATTGAACGGCGAAAAAAGCGGCTTTAGATGGGCTAAATAATAAAGCATTAGTGCATCAGCTCCTGAACGAGAGTTTCTAAACGCATTCGGCGCGAAGCCTTGAAGAGAATGGCGGGTGTATCGTTATTCAGATTTTTCGCCAGCGCTTCTAGAAGATAACGTTTTTTCCGAAAGCGTTCAACTTTCATATCCCCGTCCGGGGCGGACGATCGGCTTTTTTGAAGCCCCTCATAAACAAATCGTGTGTCGCGACCATAAAGAAACACACGATCGAGCGGTTGGGTCGTAAGCCAGACGCCCAGTTCATGATGCGCTTGATGGGCGATGGCACCTAATTCACGCATATCCCCCAGCACGACCCAGCGTTTATTTTTTGGAAAACTGGCGCAGAAACTTTCCACGGCTTGCTGGACCGACGACGGATTGGCGTTGTAAGCATCATTAACTAAGATCGCGCCGCTCTTATGCGGCTGAACTTCCATGCGCATGGCCGCCGGTTTAAACTCAGCTAATCCTGCGACAATCTTCGTGGCTTCGATACCGAGGCCATAAGCCACCGCTGCGGCAGCGACGGCATTTTGCACCTGCAACGCGCCAATGACAGGAAGTTCGGCAGGATATGCTTTTCCATTGATGACTAACGTGAACCGCATCGGCCAAGGCCAGGGTTGAATCTCTGTCGCATACACATCCGATTTCTTTTTTACGGAATAACGGATAAGACGGCCATGCAGACGTGTGCCCTCTTGAATAAGCCAAGGATCATCCTCATTCAGCACAGAAAATCCGTCGGGCGACACCTGTCGAAAAAGTTTGGCATTTTCCCGCAACACACCTTCCGGCGTGCCAAAAAATTCGAGATGATCTTGTCCGACATTCGTAATTAAGGCGGCTTGCGGCTGAGTCAAACGCGCCAGCACATCCATATCGCCCGGCATCGACGTCCCCATTTCGATGACACCAAATTGATGATCCGCCTCTAAACGCAATAAGGTTAATGGCAAACCAATATGATTGTTAAGATTTCCCGTCGTCGCTAAAGTTTTCCCCGCGTGCATCAAAATCGCCGTGAGCATTTCTTTGGTCGTGGTCTTTCCATTGCTTCCTGTAATGCCAATCAGCGTCGTGGATACTTTTTTACGCCAGGCCAAAGCCAATTCTTGCAGCGCGAGCAAAGTGTCCGGGACTTGGATAATTCCGAGCGGCCCCGGAACTTTCCATGCGGCTGGAATTCGATGGACCACCAACGCGGATGCGCCGGCGGTAACGGCCCGATCTAAAAAATCATGCGCGTCAAAACGCGGTCCTTTAATGGCAAAAAACAGATCGCCAGATTTTAGAGAGCGAGTATCGATAGAGATCCTGGTGAGAAGGGTTTCGGGTGAACCTTGGAGTACGCGTCCATGTACTGAGGAAGCGATGGCTTCGAGTGTCAATTTCATCCCGCTCACCCCGCGTCGATTATTCTATGCGTGACTTCGCGATCATCAAAGGGAAGCGTCTGCGCTCCCACAATCTGGTAGGTTTCATGGCCTTTACCCGCGATGAGGACAATGTCACCGGGCTGAGCTCGTTTGAGCGCGGCTCCGATCGCCTGCTCACGATCTAAAATAGTTTCATACTGATCGGCACGCACGCGCCGGACGCCGACTTCGATATCTAAAGCAATTTTTGACGGATCTTCGCTGCGCGGATTGTCGGAAGTGACTATCACCCAATCACTCATCTCTGCCGCGGCATGTCCCATCAAGGGCCTCTTCGTTCGATCGCGGTCGCCGCCACAGCCAAAGACGGTAATAAGATGCGACGGATTCAGACGCCGCAAGGAGGCCATGACTTTGCGTAACGCATCTTCCGTATGCGCGTAATCGACCACCACAGAAAAACCTTTCGGACTTTCAATCCGCTCCATGCGCCCAGGAACCACACGCGTGTGACTCAATCCTTTTTGAATAAGTTCCGGTGAAAAACCTAGCGCCCAACCGACCGCAATAACGCCTAGGGCATTGGTTACGTTGTAGTCTCCAACTAAGGAAATTTGGATCGGGAATGATCCTTTAGCCGTCTGAACCGTGAAGCGGCTGCCTTTGGCATCCGAATGGATATCGCGGGCGCGAATATCGGCTTTTTCGTGCTGCCCGTAACGTAAGACGGGAACGGCGCATTCTTGGATTAAACGGGGAGACCAAGAATCATCGGCATTCACAATCGCGACGCGCGGATAAGCTTTGGAGGTTTCTGTCTTGAGATTTTTGAATAACAGCGCTTTCGCCGCCGCATAATTTTCCATCGTTTGATGAAAATCCAAATGGTCCTGCGTTAAATTGGTAAACAAAGCGATATCAAAATCTACACCTTCCACACGACCTAACGAAAGGGCATGAGAAGATACTTCCATCACGCAAGCCTTCCCGCCAAAATCCCGAATAGACGCCATGAAGCGCTGTAGATCATTGGCGAAAGGCGTGGTATTCGGCGCCGGTTGATCGTGTTTGCCAAACCGATAGCTAATTGTGCCGAGAACGCCGGTCGGTAATCCCGCCGCTTCAAGCAGTCCTTCCATCATGTAAGACGATGTCGTTTTACCGTTCGTTCCTGTAATGCCAATGGTCAAGAGATTTTTTGAGGGATAATCCCAAAACCGGGGAGCGATATAAGAAAGCGCTTGCAGCGAATGGGTGACTTGAATCCAAGGAACTTGGACGTTGGGCGGCGGTGGATCTTCTGCTAAAACTGCTTTAGCGCCAGACATGATAGCCACCGGGACAAAAGCATGACCATCCTGACGTGTCCCGCGCAAGGCCACAAAAAGAACACCGGGCTTTACTTGACGGGAATCAAAAACGATATCGGAGATCAGCGTATCGGCATTTCCGGTTAAACGAAAATCCAATCCGGACAAAAAAGAATGTAAAGGTTTCATGATTTTTCCGTCGGTAACGAGACCATCGGGCCTACGGGACTAGGCTCCAGGTG
>Ga0105239_10008735_pt1 | contig 11472 bp, 9 predicted proteins | sample KBSC44metaG_FD_92761 | JGI IMG/M metagenome (GOLD analysis project Ga0105239, IMG submission 92761) | Corn rhizosphere microbial communities from Kellogg Biological Station, Michigan, USA - KBS C4-4 metaG | ecosystem: Host-associated > Plants > Roots > Rhizosphere > Soil | place: Michigan, USA...
CCGCTCCTCCAAAAGACAAACGGTATTCGCAAATTCTTTCGAATAAAGGCCCAATTTTCCATCCGGGGCTACAATACCAATCACCGGGTGTGCATGAGGCACTTTTACAGCATCTGCTAATGCCGGTACCACCAGCGCTGCGTATGGGTGCTGTGCCGACATCGCATCTGTCACGATGTCCTTGACAAAGGTCTCTCTTAAGGATTCCGGCAGGATAGATGCCGGATATTTCTCGACACTCCGTAAAACCCATTCCCTGCCCATTGAATCTCTCAAACGAAGAGAATGAGTTTGATTGCCGCCGCCTTCCTTTACAGGCGTTAAACCACCACGAAAAGAAGATATCTTTATAACTGGTAATTTTGATAGTGCGGACCATTCCCGACGGTAATTCTCGCCAAAAAAAAGCCGGTGTAATTTGCCTACCCTGTCGAATCCAGCATATGCAATAGCCAGTCCGCTGTCCGGGAGGTTGGCTTGGTATTCATCGATGCCCCCTATACGATTTACGGAAGCCATTGAACGTTTGACAGAATTCTGTGCAAGCCCAGCCGATCCAAATCCCAATAAAATACTTATTGCTAAAATTCTGCCTTTCATAACGTTTTTAATTTAGAGATCTTTTCAGAAAGTATAGTTACTCCATCCATTAGGTTTACCATGATTTGCAAACTGTTATGTTGCCGACGTTGTGACTGTACAAACCTTTCATATAGGCGGTGGCCGGCTTTTGGGTATAGGCAATGCTGATGGTTCCAACAGACATTACGCATCCATAATCCACCTCAAGAAGGAAATTATTAATATCATGGTAGGAGAAGGAGGTGTTTGTTATTTTCCCATTGGCTGAAGAGGGATGGGAGAATGTCGGCCTGGACGAAAAAATATCCCCTTGCAGAAGGGCATCATAGACTACGACCTGTGTCTGCGGTTTTACAAAAAAGTAGAATTCGGTTCTTTTTCGCTTTTGTTCAGAAAAGGACCGCAACGTAAACAGGCCGTCGAAATAAGGATTCATTATTCCCACTCGCACCAATTGATAGACCGTCAATCCGTCCATCATGGTGCCTGCGTCTGCTCTGGCGCCCCCGATCACTTCAAGAAAGTTACCCCATCCCCATTCCTGTTTTTCCGCGGAAAAGGCTACATTTATAAGTACCGTATTGGCGAATTGGTTCGACCATCCTTCCGGTTGCTGATAATGGATAAGTCTGTGTACAAGCCGTTGTGTAGGACCGGCAAGGGATGCGGGTCCCATCATACCCAATAGCGCCTCGGACTTCAACGAAAATTTTCGATCCCGATTGAAAGAGTACAGGGAATGCGTCGCGAACAGCGCCCCTGACCATGGATAATCGTTAGGCTGGAAGGTCGGTTTGTCGATCTCATTCGGTGTGACCATAAGCTGCATGAGCGACCAGGAATAGATATTCGTGCTTTGGTCACCAGCCTTCGGCATCGCCCTGTCTACAAATAGACGGGAACGATGCTGCCTCCAATAATAATATTCGATCCGCTGTCCGCTGGAATAGGCACGATCGGTTCCTTTCCCTTGAATATTCAAATAATCGTCATCCCAATATAAACTCAGCATATGTGAAGGCGGCGCTGCCTGGGCGAAAGTTTCCGTCTGCCTGATTAAGAAAATGATTAGCATCAGGGCGATTGATCTTAATGTCATTGCACATATTTTTTTAAAATGAATAGTTTTTCCATCGGCACTGTACGCTCGACGGATCGTTTAAATAAATCTGCGACAAACAATCGGTAGGTGATTTCTTAAGTCTATCCGGCGCTCGATTTCGACGAGAACTTGCTAATAAGAAGGCCTACCAGCATGACGGTATAGAATTGACCGGCTATTCCCAAAAAGGCGGTAAGCAACTTGGTAAAATGCGTATCGGGCAATATGTCTCCTGATCCGGCGCCAGTGAACGAAACGCTGCAGAAATAGATAAAATCGAAATAGGTGGCAGGCATGCTTGTAACGCTCACGCCTTTAAAGGAATGTGCATCCAGACAATAGATCGACATCATTAAAAATACGCTGATCTCGATCAGCAGGAAATATCCGCATGCTGCAGCAACGATGATATCGAGGTTGATGTAGCTTGGCTTCAGAAGAAAATGCAATACTTCCAAAAAAATGAATGAAAAGAACATTACATAGGTTAACCCCAACAACGGATAAAAGAATTTGATGTCCCGAACTATTGGCATTCCGATACTAAGACAAAGGACAACAATAAACATAGTGTGCAGCAATATATTCTTGAACCTTCCCTTTTCAATGAAAACACCAACGCTTGACGTCCCTAATACGATAAAATTTACTGCCCACAGCAATTCCGAATATAAGGATATTCGTATGAACAAAATGCCAATGAACAAATGCTGGATTAGTGCTATCAGTAAGACTTCATATTTTCTCTTATGTAAAAACCTCAACACCGGATGACGCATTTTCTTTGATTTTGAAGCTTGCGACGCTCGCCACTACCTTTTCCACTCTGTTGTTTGCCATGTTCTTCCATTGAATTATTATTTGGTGGTTTACGCCGCAAGCCAATGTCTGTATTATACTTTCAAGTGCATTTAATTTGTTGATTTTCCGGGCCGGATGATGAGTCTCAATGTAGGGTCGTTTGTGATCAGGCTCCAAAACCAGTTGCAGCAAAGCTTCAGTTTGTTCCCAAAGCCGGCGATAGGCAAGATGTGGATCACTAACCAAAGAAGCCACGCGACGATCCCTTTAAAAGAACCAAACGGAAGATCGGCAACAGCCTTGTATTTTGAAATGATGGCCATGCTGCCCTTTTGGTTGTATTTGAATGGAATTGGCCATTTCCCTTCGTGCATCTGTCTAAAGTTCCCTGCCAGGTGAAGTGCCTGCTGGATAGCGACCGTCACCAGTTGGGGATGCCCCTTTGGATAGTTCGGGTCGGCTGTTTGAATACATTGGTCGCCAATGGCGTAGATGTTCCCCGTCCCGATGACTTTGTTGTAACTATTTACGGCAACACGGTTTCCGTCACAAAGTGAGATAATGCCTAATCCCGGTGTCTCAGCCGCTGTCACACCTGCAGCCCAGATAAGGTTGTAGGTTGGGATCGTCTTCCCATTGGAAAGTCTGATGGTTCCGTCGGAATAGCCCTTAACTGCCGCGTTTAACCACACTTGCACGCCCAGTTTTTCGAGAACGCTTAACGACTCCCGCTGAGCCTTCGGGCTCATGGGTCGAAGCAAAACACTTCCGGAGGAGACCAGGTGAATTTGGGCTGGAGCATTTTTGAGCTCCGGATAATCTTTGGCGAATATGTTCTTCTTCATCTCCGCCAGCATACCTGCGATCTCCACACCTGTCGGTCCCCCGCCGGAGATGACCACTGTCAATAACTGTTTGCGTTCCATCGGATCTATCGTCCTCGAGGCTCTTTCGATATTTTGCAAAAGATGATTGCGAAGTTGAAGCGCATCATCCAGGGTTTTCATTGGCAATGCCTGCCTCTCAACGCTATTTATACCGAAAAAGTTGGTTTTGGCGCCCATCGCGAGCACCAGGTAATCATAAGAAATTATTCCCGCAGATGTAACAATAACATTGGACTCCCGGATAATCTGCTTCAGCTCTCCCATGTGGAATCGAAGGTTCTTCCTGTGTTGGAACATCCGGCGGAAAGGATAGCTGATATTGGAAGCTTCTACGAATCCGGTGGCAACCTGGTATAATAAAGGAGAGAAAAGATGGTAATTGTTCTTGTCTACCAGCGTGACCTGCGCAAACTTTTGCCTGCTGAGTTCTTTTGCTAGCGTGAGACCCGCAAACCCGCCCCCGACAATGACGATTTTCATAAATATTTTATTGGTGTTGTAAAATCAACTATTTACCTGTCAGGAAATTCAGATCCGAAACTGCCTGGCGATAGGACAATTGAGCCGAGTAGAGATCCGATTCGGATCTTGCCAATTGCGACCGGGCGCTCAATATGTCCTGTTTCAGGACAATGCCTGCCGCCTTCTTGTCTTCCAGCAGCTTCATTTCCTGCTGCCGGAATACCACTACTTTTTGGGCAACGCTGATCAATGCCAGGGACTCATTTACCTTGCGGTAGGCCTTTTCGACATCGGCTGTCAGCTGCTGCCTGGTACCGGCGATATTTTCGTCTGCCTGTCTGGCCTGGGACTCGCGTTGCTTCTCTATTGCCTTATTTGAAAAGAGGTCCTGCAGGTTCCATTTCAGACTTACGCCCAAATAAGGATTGTCTGCTGGAAGAATGGAATTACCGGATTGATACATATATCCACCCACCAGACCGAGGTCGGGCAGGTTGGCCTGTCTTGCAGCCTTGATGCCCAGGAGCGCCTTCGACTTCGAGATGTTGGCCATTTGCAGGTCGGTATTTCCCGTCATTGCAGCGCTGAGATAGGAATGAAGCGGGTCGACAGTGTAAACCATGGGCTCCTCCCCTTCCAACCTCAAAGAATCCGAGCTGATACCGGTGAGATTGATCAGGTCTGAGATATAATCCCCTACCTGGATATTGAGCTTCAGGATGCTCTGTTCCTGGTCCGCTATATCCGCCTGTAGACCGGATCTATCAGCCTCGATGGTTTTTCCGGCGAGCAATGCCGATTCAACATCGTCAAACCGGCTCCTTGCCAGTTCCAGCTTAGCCTGCGCCTCTTCCAATTTCTTCCGGGCTATCAAGGCACCGTAATACAGCCTTTCTACACTCAGTTTTACCTGCAGGCACAGTTTTTGTTTTTCCTTTTCCACGAACGCCATGTCCTGCTTGTCGACCTCGATCCCCGTGTTTATTTTTAGTTGCTGGGTGATCGGCTGGTACACATTCACACCTGCCAGATACGTATTATACTTGCCCACTTTGAAGGTTTTATCCGTATTTGGTAATAGTACGTTGTTTCCTGGGCTGACCTGGATGTCGCCAATTGTGCCTGCAGGGATCGTGATCCGGTCGAGAATGAAATTGTGCAGGTAATTGCCATTGAGGCTCACGGATGGATATTTTTTGATCTTGTCTTCGGCTATCTTGGCCGATCTTTCTTTTATCTGCCAGTCCTTACCCGCAAGGTTGTGACTGTTCTTCAGCGCCGAATCCGTCAGCTGCCTCAGGGAATACGTTACACTCTCCTGGGCGCGCAGCATCTGGCAGCTGCCAAAGAGCAGGAACAGCAGGGCTAGTGAGCGTGTGATGAGTTTATGCTTCATGATGATGTTGTGTTTTGGCGGTTGCTAATGATATTTTGTCTTCGGCTCTTATCCATTTGATGTAAAGCACCGGCACCGTCAGCAGCGCCGTCAGCATGCTCCAGACCACCCCGAAGGCCAGCACGCTGGCAAGGGGCGCCCACATCGGGGATCCCGAAATGATCATGGGAAGGACACCGATCGCCGCTGCCATAGCCGTCAGGAAAATAGGCCGTAGCCTTCTTTTTCCGGATTCCACAGCCGCCGTCTTTATATTCATCCCCTGGCTGATCAGTAGGTTGGTATGGTCCACCAGGATAATCGCGTTCCGCACAACGATACCGGACAGCGAGATCAGTCCGATAAAGGCCGTGAAGCTGAAATTGTTGCCGGTGAGCCAGAGTCCGGAAATGGCCCCGAACAGGCTCAGCGGGATAGTAAGCATCACAATGCTGGTTTCTTTCAAATTCTTGAACTGGAAAAGAAGGATAAAAAAGATCAGGACCAGGCTGACGGCAAGTACGGAGATCATTTGAGAAAAAGTCTCGTTCTTGTTATAATCTTCTCCCCCGTATTCAATACGGTAACCGGCCGGTAAAACCAGTTTCCCGATCCGGGGTTGGATAGCCGCCAGCAGCTCCGCCGGCAATACTCCATCTGCCACTTCACTTTGCACTGTCAGCGTTCTTACCCCATTCCGATGCTTTATTTTGCCAACGTTCCATTGAGGCTCAATATCTGCTATCTGCCGTAACGGTACATCTGCTCCTGTCACAGGACTCCGCAAGTACACTTTTTGCAGATCATCCGAGCTCTGCCTATTGGCTTTGTCTAATCGCAATACGATACCTACCGGGCTGTTACCCTCGAAAATGGTAGAAATGTCTGCTCCACTGAAGCCAGTATATACATACTGGGAGATGTTCGACGTGGTGAAACCGAGCCGGTTGGCCTCTTCTTTCAAACGTATCCCTATACCATAATAATCTTCGCCGAAGTCACTGCGGACAAATCGGCTTCCCTTGCTTTGTTTGACGATCTGACTGACGTCGCCGGCCAATTGTTTCAAAATAGTGATATCGTCGCCGATGATCCGCACCTCCACCGGCGCCTTTAGTGGAGAACCCTGCTGCATGAGCTTTATATAGGTGGTGCCACCAGGAATGGCCGAGTCCACTTTCCCGATCAGTTCTTTTGCCAGGTCTTCCGCCGTTCCATCGGTGGTTGTGTTGACGACGATCTGTGCATAGTTCGTAGCAGGGAATTCCGGTTCGAAATTGTAGTAAAAGCGGGGAGCGGACCTACCGGTAAGAGTAGCATAAGAGACAACTCTTTTATCGTTTTTGATCAAGGATTCTGCTTTCAGGATCGCATCGTTGGTGCTTTCCAGCTTGGTCCCGGTGGGCATCCACAGCTCTATTGCAAATTGGTTGCGTTCAGCAGCGGGAAAGAACAGCTGCCGTATTCCGGTAGAGAACAGTAAAAGGGCCATCCCAATGGATGCAATACTTGCAGATATAGTAATGGCAGGATGTTTTACACACCATTCGAGCAGCCAGTTATAGCCATCTTGCATAACATCGAGGACCGATCTTTTCTTTTTCTTTTGCTGCTGCCCTTCTTTTCCATCTGGTGACCTTTCATGGAGCCCTTTATGGATAAACGTATAACACAACAGCGGGGTCAGCACCATGGCGACGAAGAAACTGGATGCCAGAGCAATGGCCACCGTTATTGGGAGGGCAAAGATGAATTCACCCACCGTACCATTCAATAGCACCATGGGCATAAAGGACGCAATGATCGTAATGGTCGCCGCGAGGACAGGGACCACCAGGTCACTGGCGCTTCTCCAGGCAGCTGTAGCACGGGGGACCCCCTCGTCAAGCAATTCGACATAATTGTCAGCAATGACGATGGCGTCATCTACGACCATACCCAGGACAAGTATCAACGCGGCCAGTGATACCTGGTGCAATTCGATGCCCAACGCGTGCATGACGCCAAATGTTACCGCCACAGTCATGGGGATCGCCATAGCAGCCACGGCAGCGATGCGCAGGGGCAGCAAGAGAATAACGACGATGATCACGGAAGCGATCGCCAGAAAGAACTCCCGGATAAAATGACTGACATTCTCATCAACCAGATGCGGCTGATTCACAATGGTCACCAGCTTTACATGCGATGGGATAAGCCGTTTGACCTCGTCGATCTTTTCTTCTACGGCCTTTCCAAATTTTACGATATTATTGCCTTCATGCATCTGTATCGATAAGAGCATTGCCTTCTTACCGTCCGCAGTGATCAGCGTGGTTGGCTCCTCGTACCCCCGGGTAAAGTTGGCTACGTCACCTAATTTCACCACTTCCCCTGTATTGGAGGTGCCTACGATCTGCCTGGCAAGATCATTTTCGGTGTTGTAATAACCATTTGTATATAAAGGTGTCTTGCTGACGGCAGTTTTTACCTCTCCCGTCGCATTTATGCTGTTCTCAGACTGCAGTAGCCGCACTACTTGCTGCATGTTGATACCATACTGGGACAGTTTTTCTGAACGGGACGAAACAACGATCTGCTGCTTTTGCTCCCCGATCCGCTTGATCTTGGAGGCTTCGGGAAGTCTTCGGATATTATCTTCCAGTCTTTCTGTATAGGTTTTCAGCTCTTCGTAGCTGGCGCTATCGCTTTCAAGTGCAACTACCATCGCCTCCGTGTCCCCAAAATCGGAGTCGACAATGGGGCCCTCTACTCCGGCAGGCAGATCGAGCTGTTTGGATACCAGCAGCTGATGGCGAAGCTTATTCCAGAAAATATCTGGTTGTTTGACTTTTTCAGTGAGTTCGACGTTTATTACCGCTACCCCATCTTTCGAGGTTGAATACGTTTTCTGTTTGTGTACCTCCTCGTATTGAAAGAGATACTGCTCTAACTTTTTTGTCACCTGGTCTTCCACCTGGGCGGAATTGGCCCCCGGAAAGAAGGCGATGACTAACCCCTGACGGATTGTGATCTTCGGATCTTCTCTCCGGGGCATATTAAGCAGTGAATCTATGCCGATAGTAAAGAGCAACAGCAGGACGGACAGCGTCACGTGCTTGTATTTTAAGGATGCTTTTATGATGCTCATTGTTTGGCTATTTTAAAGTGATGGGAGTACCATCGGTTAATTTGTTCTGGCCTTCTTCAACGATTAATTCACCGGCCGTTAAACCTCCAGTTACCTGTATCTTGTTGTCCATCATCTTTCCGATGCTGATCTTCCGCAGAAATGCCTTGTGTTGACCAGGATCAGCAACGTACACATATTGCTGGTTGTCCAGCCCGTGAATAATCGTCTCTGCCGGGACCAGCATCGTTCGCGCACTGTCGTCGGTCTTTATACTGGCTTCTGCGATCATCCCAGGCCGGATAAGCAGATCCGGATTGGGTACTTCTATCTTGATGGTGAAGGCTCTGGACGTTTCGTCGGCGGCGGATCCTATCTCCGTCACACGACCATTAAATGTCCTGTCGAGCGCAGAAACCAGTACATTGGCCTGCTGACCTTTCTTGATGAGATGCAGCTCGTTCTCTGGTATATAAGCAAGGACCTTTACCTTTCGGATATCCGCTATCACAAATTGCGGGGCGCCTACGCCAACAATTTCTCCAACCTCTGCCGACTTTTTGATCAGTACCCCATCGACAGATGAATAGAGCCTTGTATCCGAGAGATTCTTCTGCTGCAATTGTTGCTGCAGTCTTGCTTGTTGAAGCGCAAAATCGATCTTGGTAAAGTCACTTTCACTGCAACTGTTCCTGTCATGCAGAAGCTTTGTACGGCGGAACTCATCAGCGGTGGTTCCAACCTGAACATCCGCAAGTCTTTTCGCAATTAAGTAATTAGTGGGCTCGATACTTGATACCAGTTGGCCTTGTCTCACAGGCTGGCCTTCCTTTCCAAAAATGTAATCGATCTTTCCGCCTACGAGAAAGCCCAGCTTCACGGTGGTATTGCCTTCGACATTTCCGCTGACAGTGATATCGTTGGGAATTGTGAGCGGTTCTATCTTTTTGACTTTGACAGGTATACCTGCTGGTGCTTCTTGGCCCGAACCTGCCGGTCGGCTCTTACAGCCGGCAATCAACAGGAAAGTGACAAGGGATAATGAGAGTAATTTTTGCTGTGTCATGATTGGTTATTATTCGGTGAAATATTGTTCTTGTATCTGGAACTTGTCGATTCCCAAAAAATGGAGCATGTCGCTTGCTGTTTGTACGAATTCTTCAGGACCTGAAAGGATAAATTCCATCCGTTGCATGGTATTTGCGTTTAGGATCGCTTCAAGATCCTGCTGGCAAAACTCACCATGTCCGGGCTGTTCCTTTGTACGGGGCAGCACGAATAATTGCGTCGGAAAATGCCTTTGCAAAATGTAAAGCTCTTTATGGAATGCATGAGACCTTTTCGAGGATAGGTACAGCAGCGTTACATGTTTGTATCCGGGAATAGACAAGCAATCTTTTAACTTTGGAAAAACGGATGCGAGCCCGGAATCGTCCGCCAGAAATACATAATGCATGTTTGTTTCAGAAGTAAACTCTTGCATGAAAATTTATTTACGATGCAAAAGAATGAAGAAGCTGTGTGACTATTTTTAATCTATCTTAAAAAGAAACAATCGGTGTTGAAATACTCAAAATAAAAAACCCCTCCATTCCATGAAGGGGTTGCCTGATCCGACAATCCTCATTATCGTACGAACACAAAATCCATCGAGTCAGCCATTCTTCGTCTCGGGTCCCAATATTCTCTTACGAAGTTGATCTTTCCATCTTTTATCATGACTTGATTGACGTAAACATATTGAAAATGCTTTCCAATGCCAGTTCGCACCGTGGCGTGATATTCGGTAAAGAAAATATTTGGGTCCTGAGTGCGCCAGGTTTCGATATTGTAGAACCGCAGATGATCAGTCTGGGCAAGTGCATTCTGGAGATAAGCTACTACCTCATCTTTTCCGACCAAAATTTCCTGGCCACCCATCATCGGAGCATTTGGGAAATGCATGATAATATCGCTGTGCAGCATATCGAACCATCCTTCCTTGCCCACGCTCTCCATGAAGCGATTTACCAGGAGATAATTATCCTGGCTAATTTCTTGCTCATTGCTTATTACGAAGTTCATAATTATTTGTTTCCGCAAAGAAAACAACGGTTGCCGACTTCATTTTTAATCTATATTAAAAAGTTGCGATAGCGGCTACTTTTTTGACCGGATCACACTCAAGGTTTGCTGAGTGATCCCAAGATAGGATGCAATATAACCAAGAGGAGCTCTTAACAAAATGGATGGGTTGGTCTGTAGGAGGTTTGAATAACGCTCCTGTGCGTTTTGGAACTGGAGGGAAAATATCCGGTCCGCGAAAAGCTTGCATACATCGACGGTAACCAGAAATGCAAACTCTTTCATGTTGACAATTTGATTGGTCAGCTTGGCAAATTCCCGGAAATGGATGGTCCGTAAAACGCAGTCCTCCAAGGCCTGACGGCCATAAGGATCCGGTTTGTTAAAAAAAATGCTTTCGATGGTGGCTAAAAGGGAATTTTCATCAAAGAAGAAATGGGTAATGTCCTTGTCATTGAAGACGTAAAAGGTTCTCAGCAAACCCTTTTCTATGAACATGACCTTTTGGCTTAGGCTGTCAGGTTGGATCAGAATGCTTCCTTTGCAATGATGTTCGACATGAAAGGCTTTATCAACAGCATCGCATTCTTCCGGCGTCAACTTAACTTTGCTATTAACATATTCGATAAGTTCCATATTTTCAGGATATTATCATCAATTTTGCACGATCATTCCGCATGCACCGAGCACCGGCAAAGGCTCGGAGCGGCTGCTTTACGATATCTAATATAGCTTTTTTTCGGCTCTTCAATTGGGTCATCAGACAGTGCCTACACCGAATGGCACGAGCCCTTCTTCTTCCCAGAACTTGATGGACTATTCACTTTGCTTTCCAGTCCCAATGTGGTGTTAAGGAGAGTGCAACCGTTAGTTCCGTAGCCGAAATGCTAAAGATCGTGCCTTTGAAAGGGGCCCATTTTCATGGGTCCTTTTTTAATTAAAATATCCCTGCCATATTTCGAACTGAACAACTTTAACCTGGATTCTGAATCAGAACATTATATAAAGTAAACGAACCGCCCGAAGGTGGTTCAATTGATTCTAAACATCTGAGGTTCCGAGCAGATTACCTACGGCTCCGCCTCGGTGA
>Ga0105239_10008738_pt1 | contig 11471 bp, 9 predicted proteins | sample KBSC44metaG_FD_92761 | JGI IMG/M metagenome (GOLD analysis project Ga0105239, IMG submission 92761) | Corn rhizosphere microbial communities from Kellogg Biological Station, Michigan, USA - KBS C4-4 metaG | ecosystem: Host-associated > Plants > Roots > Rhizosphere > Soil | place: Michigan, USA...
ATGCAACAGTGTAGAGATGGTCTCGGATGATGCCAATGGAAAATATCGTAACCGCCAACGCATAGCAACCATAATATGGCGATCGGAATATTTTGGTCAAGAAATGCGTATCATACTCTATTGAAAGTTAGTTCTTCTGCATACCAAACTCCATGAGTAGATCTTGCCTAGGCGAGCGACAATGCTAAACTGGTCAGCAACTGAAACACAGGGTTCGTCTCAAAATCAAACTCACTTCCAAAAGACCGGATTGAATACAATGGCGGCGGCAGCGACTATGTCTGATCAGCCCGTCTCCAGGAGCGGGGCTTTAGCAGACCAAACTTACTATATAAGGAGGTTGCAGAAGAGTCAAGAAAGCCTACTTTCTCCCTACCAGTAACGCTCGCGAAGAGGTTGTAGACTTGATCCGAAATGCTCGACATTATGGAACTGGTATGGACACCCTGTTCTAGTGGTGAGGTTTAGCAACAGGAAGGATACAATGAGAAGGAGAGAAAAGGAAAAAAGAATGAAAAGTCAAGATCCACTATTGAGCTGCCGACTCAGGTCGGAACTCAACTAAAGATGCTAGCAGTGAGACCGTTGAAGTTTGGCTGCGTCATTGCTTGGCGAATATAGAAATGTAGGAGCCAAACTCGAGATTTCACTAATCTTAAGTCACGTGGATGAAATAGTCACGTGCAAGCATGTTATATCTGCCAGGAGAGAGGCACATAGTACCGCAGCGTAATGGCGTAATACTCCTCCGTAGATCTTGTATTGTACCTTTGACTTGAGTGACATCTCTTTTCCTCTCCAGAACGGTGCATTCGAAGTCGTGACACCAGTCTAGCTTCAAATCTGCCAGTTAATTCCCTCAAATAGATGGGTCCCTTAGAACAGCCCATCTCTCGGCAATGGTGGTGTTCACAAGACTTTCGCTATCAAAGGCTTGACGCCAATCAAGGAGCTTCTAGATCGAATGCTTATGAACACTCCATTGCATGGGCTCTGAAACGACGACATATCTATTGAAGCCTGGTTGGTCGCCTGCTTATCGATTACATTGGCCTATTAAGGTCAAATTTGCAAAAGTGTTGTTGTAGAAAGCCAGGAATCACGGCTTCCACTATTCCCGTTTAACATCAGTGTTCCAGCACGGTGATATCTTTGCCAACTGGCATGTCATAGCAGACTGCCCAATCTCGGTTTGTGCGACGTTTTGGCTGGCGGTAGCCTTGCGGCATTCTACAGCCGTAAGAGCTCACTTCCACAGCAGCTGCTTTTGCGAGAGCCATATTTGTTATCTTTGAGCCTGTGGTGTATGTTACCTCAGTTTTGGCTGTCACCAGCTCCAGTCAGCAGCATTCCTCACAGCTTCTCATGAACATGGAAGCCGCAAGATCTTCCACCCCAGCCTTGGTCTCAGATATGCAGAATCCCTCCGCAATATTCGCATCGCACTCGGTACCTCCAGATAGTGAGAAGCGCTCATAGGACGGCAGCGGTGACCATCCAATCTGTACAATCGGAGGTCGACGCATGCGACGAAACACTCAACACGGCTGGCGGCGGGCCTATCATCTGCTCCTATACGGCAGCCCGATTTTGCCAGCCGAAATCGGGCTTAACGCAGCAGCATTAGCCCTGGTTGAAGGCGACATTGCTGCAAAACAGGCTCCCTTGGCAGTGTGGGTTAAGCCATGGCAGAGAACGCTTGCGCGGATTCTTTAGAGGATCAGACATACTTGCAAGGCAATAAGAATAAGTTGGAGTCCAAGATTAATGGATTGAATGCAAGGATCGCCCAGTTACAAGCCTCCTCCGTGCTGCCATTCCGGAAGGAAGAGGAAGAGTTTCAAATCCAGAAGGGTATTCTAGAGGCCAATGAAGCGTTGATTGCACACATCTTGAGTTACTGGCCGATATTGATGGCCCGCCTCGGTATTCGGATTTGGCATTCTTACTCCCTCCATCTGAAAGCCTCAAAAGAAAATGCGACACAACATCCCTTATTACACAGCGTTCTGCTATGACCTACAAGATCAACCGATCCTGAATCAATGGAGGTTACCCCATCGACTCCCCAACCATCTCTCTACCATCAAGCAAAGTACTCCCTCTATCACAACCTTCACCAAAAACGAGCGAGGAGCCTCCACAGCCACCAGTACAGACTGTCGTGACCAGCTGTCAGCCATTCATTTTATCCTTCAGCTCACTTACTCCCCCTGCCGCACTAATCAGTGGGTGCCTTGAATACCGTCTCTGCATGGCAAGTATACGCCATCCGTCGACCGGCCAGCTAGTTGAGGCAAGCGTTCAGATGGCCACCGACGCCACGGGCTGCCAACCTCGCTGCTTCGCCAATGACTTGTGGACCAGGTATTGCCTAGAGCCTGCATATTTCCTAGGGTGCGTACCTGGGTAAGCTATTCTCATTTCCCCTTGTCCGCATGTCTCGTTGTTGAAAGGCAAATGACAAATTGCTAACCGTTTCTATTTTCAGGGTATTTCGGGTCCGCGACTGCGCTCCAGGTGGTAGTCTGGATGGTGAGATCTTAGGGGACATGGTGAATACTATAAAAACAAGATAGCTACCTGCTGGTCACAGATATAGAAGTTACAAGCATGTCTGCAACAGATTGGCGATCTGATAATTGAATTTGACGGCCTGGCAGTCTGTGTCAGTACCGAGTGTACTGTGTCGTCTTGCGGCTGATATAGCTGCTAGGACTGAGGTTCTACTCGTTGGGCGTTTTGGAATTCAGTTTAGCGCACAACGCGTACACGACTCGCACCTCCGCCGTAGCATGTCAAAGCACAGAGTCATCGAAGAAATTCTGGATATAATAAATCCTCTAAGTTCAACTTTGCAGTCCTTCTTCACTTGCTTGGGCTAACCCAGTGATTTCCAGATGATGCGTGCTTATGGAAGATTTTTGGCAAGGCTCTGAACCCCTGACATTATAAGGCCCCTTTCGCCCAGAAACGTCTCACCAACCACCTACTGCCCACCTGGACGCCGCGTCTATTTCGAGGCTTCCAATTGCCTACTCAAGGGCCGAACTTGTGATGACGGGACGGCAGCAAGGTCTTTGGGCCGAATTGACACCCGCTATTCTCCCATTTCATCTTCAGATCTGTGCTGCACCCGATCATTCGGAAGCTGCTGAATCACGACCGCAAAAGATACATTGAAGAGTATGTGGTCTAGTCTGGCCTCACATATACGATTCTCCAGCCGTCACATTTTGCAGACAACATGATCGGCCGGCTCGTGGCTCAGAAGGACGAGACGAATCCAGTCGCCACGGTCACATGGGATCCCAAAGTAAAATTCTCCTTCGCCGTCCTCCACGACTACGCCGAGCTGTCGGAGAAAGTAATCTCGGAGCGTTCGAAGTACTTTGCCACGTATCAGATCGTGAGCACCTGGCCGATGGATTATGCTGAGTACATCGGCTCTGTGGAGATGCGCTGGGCGTCAAATTCGAGATTAAGGAGTTGTCGTACGAGCAGGCGCTAGATGCTGTGTGCAAGATGCTCTATGGGACGTCAGCAAGAGAGACTCACGTCAATACAGCGATGGCCCAGAGAGATTGTTGTTGTACTACAATAAGAGGGGCCCCATTGCCAATCCTGGCTTTACTGAATGGTTGCTCGGCAAGCGGGCGTTGGCTAAGCTACTCGCAGGGACTAGATGAGATGGGATGCGTTGTGTTCAAGTTGAGCGGATGTGTTAGAATTGTTGCAGACAAATTACAAAAGCTGTCCGTTGTTGGTGTGAGAAGTGAAAGATTGAGCTTCTGTAAATGGATCATGATAGTTTGTCTCTCCCAGAAATCAACAATATGAGAGCTGCCCAAAGTTAGAGGCTAGGTGCTGATGACGGAAATCTGTGCCTAGGTACTCCGTACTCCGTACGGCTGTTCGGTAATTTATTAATTAATACAAAACGCATCAATACAGATCTGGCTTGGCATCAATTCTCGTGAACCAACAGCCGTGCCAATGCTCTCGAACTCTTCCAACGTGCTGCCCTGTCATCCGATAGACAACCCTTTAGGAACACATCATTAGGAGTATTCGCCGTCATGGAGAATACAAACGAGCCTTTTTATGTGCGGTACTAGTATGGCACTCAGCTCAGCATTATTTTGGGTCCCGGAAACTGATCGCATGCAGTTCTGGCCATTCAGGCAGATTTGGACATGAGTTCCTGGGTATGTGAGGCTCCAGATCCTCCGACTGGCACTTAGCTAACTAGTTCCCAGAATTCGACTTCCGAGTTATTGGCGACGGACGTAGCGCGACCGCGAGATATGCCAACAACTCGAACTATCGCAATGACTCTCTGATCCGCAAAGAAAGTGCGCATACCTTACTCGCTTCCGTTGGAGGGAATTCTTACTGACCCGAGGGCTAGTGTGTGTCAGCTCTCTCCTCATATCCGAAATCAAGCGCATCGTCAAAGACAGCGAGATCATGAAAGAAGATGATTCACGGTGGCCGCAAAAGAACAAAGATGGCAGACAAGAGCTAGAGATTAGGCTCGGGAGCGATCACATCCAGTTTGAGGTAGGCCATTCGCTTGTCAGCGCAAGACGAAGCCACAATTGACTCTGTTCTAGACGGCAAAGATCGGATCATTAGGAGATGTGACGGACTCCGCAGACCCTGAGGGGCTGAGAGTATTCTACTACTTGGTACAAGATCTCAAGGCGCTGGTATTTTCATTGATCTCCCTACATTTCAAGGTAGGTTGATTGAGTCCGCTACCAGGGCAATGCTGACAATGGTGGTTTAGATCAAGCCAATCTGAGCACATCTCGACTTTTGACATCCTCATGAGTCGATGGACGACACTCTTAAGCACCTGGTTCCCTTTGACGATGGTTTTGGGAGGACCTGGGGCTCTATGCTCAACCTCAGGACAAAATATTGTGCACCTCTTCATGCGGACAGTAGTCCTTGATATTGCAGGTGCACCAGACAAGTCTCAGCAACCACAGGATACAAATGAATGATGGTTGGAATGTGCTATTGTGAGAAACTTGAGAGGACAGAAGAGAGCCAAACAATGGCTTGCGCGTCGTTACTAGTCACGTGCAGCAGATGAACAAGACCCAACGCGAAATATCTACAATATGAAGGAAGGCACGCGGGTAGGCGGAACGGAATTGCACATGGGTGATCAAATGGTGAAGGGGAAGGATCGATGGAGAGGACGTGTGCCGAAAGGAGTTCCTTGTAGGGATGACAGGCCAGCGTACCCCGCAATATTTGTGGTGCTGGGAAGGGTGGGAACTGGCAATTCAAGTTTAGGCAGGAAAGCACGACCCAGAGCCCAAAAGCCTATGCCACGCCGCCGTCTTCTCCGGCTTCGGGCCCCCAATTCGCTTGAGGCCTTCTCTCAATCCCCTTCGTTGGGTGCTATCCATGCACAGAGTGACTCGTACGTGGTTGTCTATCACGTTTCCCTCATACCATTATCCGCGTTGCGCTAATCTGCTATTGCTATTGGTACTCCTTCTCGCAGTTGGGCTCAAACCTGATCTTTCTTTGATCGGGCGATACTATCAACATCAGTCTTACTGCGCTGCTTTACCTTTGGATCGCGCAGACAGACAGATAGCCAGCCCTAAATCGCGGCAGTATTTAATCGGTGACAATCCCTCCCACCCATTAACCGACCCGAACCCATTTACGTCAACTTGGAATATACTCTCTTCAGCTTTTGGTCTACCATTTTCTCCATATGATAACACAGCGGAGCCCTGCGCTTCAATGCCAACTCATGCATCAATTGCACCCAACCGTTCTCAGGTTCAACCGGAGATAGACGAGTCAAATGTCGCCTGCCCTCTTCCACTGACACCGCCTCCCGACCAATATGTCGACCCTCGGCCTAATCGAGCCTTTACTCAGCAGGACCATCCTGTGACAAGCGAGATCTTCCGTCGCGCTGTCAATGACAATACAGCTGTGGCTATGTCGGAGAGCCAAGAGGAAAGCATGTATACACCTGAACCCGAGTTTGAAGAAAAGTTGCATCCCGAAGTTCCCGAGGAAAAGATGGAGGCAGATGTGCTCGACGACGGTAGCGTCTCGAGTACTGCTGCCGGCCACAAGCTTAATGCAGACAACCAAGCTAACGAATGCGATAATGATGAAAACGAGGCACCTGCGTCCAACCCCGATGAACCTTCATCCGTACGGCATCCATCCCAAGACATGGAAATGTCGGGCACGAATCCACTGCCTGGGAATGCAAAAGAGGTGTTCGAGAAGGGCGCTGCTGTGTCTGGACCATCCACCAGCGTCAAGAAGCCCGGCTTCTCCAGTCCTATTAGTTCGACCGGAGTGCCACCAATCGACCGAGAATTAGATTGGTCAGGGCATGTCAAACCATGGGACTTTTCAGGACGACGGCTGCGCCCGCAATATCCATCAGCTACCTTCCAGCCGTACTCTGTATTCAAAGGAACTCAGCAATCTGACAGGCAAATCTACAATGTGGAGGTGACCATTCTCACTGTAGATGTTGAGCAGGCCAGCATGTCGGGATATCTCCAGATCTGTGGTCTCACACCCGATCATCCCACGTTGACAACCTTTTTCACCGGTGAGATTATCGGAGGGCCAGATCAGAAGTATAGTTTCCGAACAGGAGACTCCAGTTGGGGCGCCAGTGACAAGACAGATCTGACACATTGGGCCAGATTTCCAGCATGGAGGCCACTCAGTCTACACGCGAAACGAAACATTAATTTTGTCTATCCGATGAACCATGAGGATTGGTGGCAGCAAGAACATATATTCATGAGATGGAAGGAACATTTTCTTGTTCCCGACTACAAACTGAAAAGCATCCAAGGTGCCAGCTTTGAGGGCTTCTATTATATCTGTTTTAATCAAGTTGAGGGCCGCGTGAGTGGAATCTATTTTCATTCTAAGAGCGAAAAGTGAGTGTTGTTATTCCCCCCATTTGGAGAGCCCCGAGGCTGACTTTCAAGGAACAGGTATCAACAACTCGAATTGAAGCACGAGGGTAAGCAAGGCGTTTGGAACCAAGGAGTGTGCCCTTCAATTGAGCTTCGATGACGATTTATATTTTCCGATGGACAAAGACCATGTTTCTTTGCTTCTCGTGTAGGTGACTATTCGTGTATATGACTTGGGAAGCGGGCTAGGGCACGGATGACACATACTCAGGGTCGCTTGACGCCAGCATTTCGCAATGAAATCAATGGCAACTAAGTAGATTATGGGAGGAACAGTAACGCAGCGAATCTCTTCCGACTTTAACCAAGTTCCCAAATAAATACTTTGGTAATCCACGGCAAGGCAGTTGGTTGGAGTCCGGAGTACAAACCCTCCCAGGACACCGATCCAGTGCCCCGATTGTTCTGCACGTGCCTGGGAGGAAAACCTGGGCACACACACACAGGCGAACACCGTAACGGGTGCACCTGACCGCTCTGGTAATAGTAAAATTTGACTTGAACCCAATAATGGCTGAAACGAGAAAGGAATCAGGTGATGGGTAAATAAATGGGTAGTTGGAATAGCTGGAGTGGAACACCAAACAAGTGGATCTGGCTCTCGCTCTCACTTGTCTTTGGCCCATGCACGATGCACGATGCACGATGCACATGCAATGGGCTCAGCAAGCTGTGTTTCAGAGGAGCGTGGAGCAGGACAGGCTTGGGCGTAAAGGCAAAACCGATCGCAGAAGGAGCCGGGCTAGCAAGTTACTAGTTAAGGACTTGGGCTTCTTGGGCGTCTTGGGCTTAAGAACAACCTCCAAGCGGGGGCCTCCGAGGCTCTGGAGGGGTCAGCTCCATGCCTAAACCCACCCCTAATCGACCCACCCGAGGACTATTACAACTTGGGTCGAATGCGGCGTGGCAACCCACTTTATTACGAGGGACATCGCATCGAGTGTGTCATGTCATGGGCGTAAATATATTAGTATATTCTCAATTACGCTCTGCCAGTACTCCGTACGGATGCTCGAACTCTCCTCAGCTATCGATGATCCCTGGTCTCATCGCTTCGCCTCCTCCACCTCCATCGAAACGTGCCTTCATTGTCTGCTTTCGTTCAAGCATTCGTCACCACTACGAGGACTGCACCACCATCCTGATATCTTGATTCTTGACCAGCATCTTCTCTGAATATACGCACTACTGTTCGACATCATCCTTCTCGCAGTCCACCACCACCACCACCACCATCACATTGACCTTGTCCTCCCCTCTCTTTTTCATCCTCGCCATCTTGGGTCTTATCTAAGTTAGTCAGTCAAACGCACCAAGTTCAACCGATATCCTCTAGCCCTTCTGGCAGTGGAACCCACCTTCGTTTTTTTGTTACTTCCTTTCCATCTATTACTTCCCACCTGATTCACCTGCATTGGGTTGGTGGACGCATGGCTTGCGACATGCTTGTATGACCCGAGAGCAATTTATCGTCGAATCTATATACACTTCGTAGGCGCTAGTGGGTGACCAATTATGCTATGAAGCCATGGTAGGCAGACCCTCTTCAACCTCTGTTCTCGACTGCCCCAACCTGGGCATGTTGCACTCCGTGAATAAAGCCATTCCGTCCTCTCTTTGACTAATCTCCTTCTTCTCCATCTAGGGTTGCTGTTCTTCAAGACCTTCAGATGCTGGGAGTCCACCGGATGGACGTAACAACGCCTCTCCTCAAGTACGACATTCGCCCCAGGATATCACTTCCCAGACTGCCATCAATGGCGGATCCCATGACAATGCCCCTCGTACCTTAGCGCCACCCTCTGGTCTATCAATACATCACAGCGAGACTTCCAGATCAGCCCTTTCTACACCTAGACAGTCGGTGAACAACCATCGCAGATCGAGACAAGACCCTCCCTCCTTGACCGAGCATTACAATCTTCCCTTGCAGCAACCCAAACCCTGGGCCAGCTCCGATAGAACATGGACACGCGCACAGCTGGAGAGGGAGAGGTATGAGTTCTTCGAGACCAGAGTCACTGGCCGTAGGGAAGTCTGGGCCGCATTAAGACGGGTCATCGAATGCCTGCAAGAGGGTGACATGGCAGATGCACAGGGTATCCTTGATGCGCTAGGTGTAACCCTTCCCACGGGGCAAATCGAAGTTGGTGCATATGACGAAGCTGGAAATCTGTACAAAATGCCTCAGGCCGTCATCTCAGACCCGACCAACCTTGTGGAAGACTCCAACGACATCGATAGCCAAACAGTGACTGGAACTAATGAAATGGATGCGATTGATGCTAAACTCGAAGCCGCCGAGGGTGGGAATGCCAGCTTCGGCCATGATGACTCTAATGGAGAGAAGGTCAAAGAAGCCAAAGGCAAGGCCGCGGTAGAGAAAGATGCTATGAAGGTCAAATGTCGACTCAGTGATCGTGGTGGCCCTGATGTGATTGTGCTCCTAGGAAGGGCACAGCGGGTCGGCGCACTGGGCCAGAGGATTCGAGATGAAATTGAGGTATGTGGTGCCATGATTCAGAAATCGTTCAATACTGACCATACTTGTCCAGGTGCCACCAAAGGCCAAAATCAAAATCGCCTACCTCGGTAAGGTCCTGGACGACAAGCTTACTCTGATCGATCAAGGCTGGAAGGAAGGCCATGTCGTGAATGCACTGATTGTCGGCAAGTTCAGTAATTGAGGGCCAGGCCTCAACCAATTCCCTTTGCAGAGTTGATTCTGGGATTGAATTTACGGGATCTGGATCTTGTTAACGGCGTTATGATACCCCGTCGCAGTCAGGAGCCATCACGGTGAGTATATGTGTGTGTACAGGGCGTGTGTGGTGTGAATGTGTACAAAAGGGAAGTGGACCTGGCGGGGCGTACTGGTCTATCAGTGACCATTGAAGCGAGGAATTCCCTCCAGAGGTACACTCGACTGTCCTCACTACTCGGAATTCACCAGAATCATCAGCCCGTGGACGTCTGCGACATAGGAGGTTTGCGTCAGCGTCAGTGTCAGTGTCAGCGTCCAGCGATGATTGCTTTTATGTCTGGCGTACTTATATTGTGATGGGATGGAGTGTAGGGAGGGATAGGGATGGGGTGATGAATAGTACCCACCTATAGTAATATATAATCATTCAACATCTACTCCACAGATATGTATGCCTATTCAGGCACCCTCCAAATGCATGCGTTCTATTGCATAAAAGATATCGGGTATAGAGTGCTCCGTGCCTATCCGATGAATTCGTGACATTACAACGCGGAACAAGGAGTGGTACTCTCAACAGCCTAGTCTTTTTCGAGGGTACATGAATTATGGTTGTGTCATACAAAGAATAACCTGGTATGGGCTCAAATATTCGGCCGACCATGAAAACCATTGCAAGTCAAACATTCTGCGCCACAGCACCACCACATGCAGCCACACATGAACAGTCCTGCCAAGCTTTTATATACTTCTTCCCTCTCCTCCAGTCACTTGCAGGCACAACCCACCGATGGCCATGTACCTCCTTGAACAGTGAGCAATATTACTTACTATATTTCGAACCTTGGTGTTCTTGTGCTGTTTTCCCCTTGACAAAACATAGCAATCGGAGTGTGGGGACCTGTCAAGGTCGAACAGGTCCAGAAGCTGATAAAGTACTGGGGACTTTTTCTTCTCCTTTCCCTCATCAGGCACAACGTACTTGTATCCCCAACACAAAATTCACGAGACTGAGGGCCAAAATCAATCCGAGCCCTTTCTTGTCCATATCCCTTTCTCACGACCCTTCTTCTAGTCGTTAATTTTTTTTTCTTTCCCCCTCGACACGCACGGAAACCACACACAAAGATTTTCAAAAACCAATCGTTGGCCTTTCCGTAGTCACCCATTCTCATCCACACCAACGATGCCAGCAGGATCCCAACAGCAGCCGCCTGAGGCATCGGCGGTGTCGAAACTGATCGCTAGCTCCGGCGCGAAATCCGCGAGTGAGGCACTTGTGGTCGAGATCCTGCACAATCTACGGTACCAGCACGGCTGGTCGGATCTTCGGCTGCACGTAGTTCGGCTGAAGAATGGGCTTCCGATTGACAAATACGACGGCAGAGTTGCGCCTATGCTGGTCGATCTCGAGAGCGACAGCTACTTCTCGCCGAACTATATACAGCAGCAGCAGCAAGACCGATCGCGATCCCCGTCCCCATCCCGCCCATCGCTAGCGCCCAACGACCCCCCAAGCAACAACGCAGGCACGAACGCAGTGATCAGACTCATCTCGGGCCTGCCCCCACGCCACAGCTACATTCACCCAGACCTACAGCTGTTCCTGGTCAAACACTCGATCCCGGAGACGTCGCTGCCCGTGCAGCGCGAGTTTGTCCTACCGCTGAGCACGGCTGAGAAGTGGACGATGAGCCGCTTCTGCGCCGTGATTGACGCGCTGGGTATGCGCGAGAGCATCGTCGTTGACGCTGTTGCTACTGCTATTGCTGCTGCTG
>Ga0105239_10008739_pt1 | contig 11470 bp, 9 predicted proteins | sample KBSC44metaG_FD_92761 | JGI IMG/M metagenome (GOLD analysis project Ga0105239, IMG submission 92761) | Corn rhizosphere microbial communities from Kellogg Biological Station, Michigan, USA - KBS C4-4 metaG | ecosystem: Host-associated > Plants > Roots > Rhizosphere > Soil | place: Michigan, USA...
GGACGATCACAAACCTCCGGAGTCGATTCTTGCCTTTCGTCGCGAGACGGACCTGCCCATCCAAATGGGACTGCTGGTGGATGTCAGCGGGTCGGTCAACAGCCGTTTTGAATTCGAACAGGAGGCCGCAACCGGCTTCTTGCAGCACGTGATTCGCCCAGGGTTCGATAAGGCCTTCGTCCTTGGATTCAATGGCCACAGCGAGTACGCGCAAGACTATACCGACAAAGCCTCGCTGCTTTCGGTGGGCGTGAAACGCTTGCAGAACGGAGGCGGCACTGCCCTGTATGACGCCGTGTACCGTGCCTGCAAAGAAAAGCTGCTGGGTGAGAAGTCGGAGCATCCTGTGCGCAAGGCGCTCGTAGTCATCAGCGACGGAGAAGACAACCAGAGCGAGACAAGCAGAGCCCAAGCGATTGAGATGGCGCAGCGGGCAGAAGTGATTATCTATACTATTTCAACCGACGACAGCGGTCTGATCTTGCGTGGCGACAAGGTCTTGCAGCAACTCGCCGATGCCACAGGCGGCCGGGCTTTCTATCCGTACAAGATGAAAGATATTTCTCACTCGTTTTCGGCGATTGAAGATGAATTGCGCAGCCAGTATGTGGTGTCCTACAAACCGTCGGATTTCGACGCCGATGGCCGCTATCGCAGCATCGAGATCACCGCTCTCAAGAAGGATCTGCAAGTCCGTGCACGACGCGGTTATTTCGCTCCCAAGCAGTAAATCTCCTCCAAGCTCACTCACCAGGCTTCCGTCCTCAGTCATTGCACGTGCATGCGCCGTGTGATACCGTCGCCCTGAATCCCACTTCTGCTGTGGAGACGCGCCATGTTCGGCATCATTCTCCTAGTCCTGCTTGTCATCATCGCCTTTGTCCTAATCGCGATGTACAACAGCCTGGTACAACTGCGGGTGCGTACCGATTCCGCATGGTCCGATATCGATGTGCAGCTGAAGCGCCGTCACGACTTGATCCCGAACCTGGTGGAAACGGTCAAAGGGTATGCCGCGCACGAGAAAGGAACGTTCGAAAACATCGCGAAGTTCCGCTCCCAAGCCATGCAGGCGAGTACCCCGGCCGATAAAGCAGTAGCTGAGAATCAGCTGAGTGGCGCATTGAAGAGCTTGTTTGCGGTAGCGGAAAATTATCCGCAACTGAAGGCCTCTGAAGAGTTCACGCAGCTGCAAGGCTCTCTAAGCCAAACTGAGGATTCCATCCAGAACTCGCGGCGCTACTACAACGCCGTGGTACGCGACCTTAATACGAAGATCCAGTCTTTCCCCACCAACATTCTGGCCGGCATGTTCGGATTCCAGCAGCGGCAATTCTTCGAGGTGGAAGCCGCCGACCGCGAACCAGTCGCTGTGAAATTTTAGCGATGCGGGAGGCAGGTCTTGCGTTTCGGTACGGGTTATCCCTGCTTCTTCTTTGCGCGTCGGTATTTCCCTCCCCTCTTCATGCCAAAAGCTGGCGCGTCACCGAATTCCAGGACAGCGTCGCCATCGATCACGCCGGAGGCGCTCGAGTCCGCGAACGGCTGACGATTCAGTTTGAGGGCGAGTGGCACGGCATTCATCGAACGATTCCTATCGAGTACCCGGGTCCTCATGGAACGAACTTCACACTCTTGTTGAAGGTGTTATCTGTCGCCGACGGTACCGGCAATGAGCTTAAGTACGAGTCAAATACTTCGAAGGGCTTTCGCGATCTGAAGATCTATATCCCGGGAGCGACCGACACGACCAAGGTCGTGCAGATCGACTACGCGGTCAAAAATGGTATCCGGTACTTCGACAGCTACGACGAATTTTACTGGAATGTCACGGGGAACGACTGGCCTGTGCCTATCGACCATGCCTCAGCATTCGTTCGCTTTCCGGACGGCGCTGCCGGTTCGCTGCGGGCACAGTCGTTCACTGGAGCGTATGGGTCGGCGGGACACGAAGCAACCGCTGAGGTCAATGGAGCAGACGCTACGTTCGAGACGACCGCGCCGCTGCCCATGCGCGGCGGGTTGACCATAGATGTCTACATCCCGAAAGGAATACTGAAGGAACCTGGCGCGCTCACCCGATTGATATGGTTCTTGCGCAGCAACCCCATTATCTTTCTTCCCTTTATGACCTTGGCTGCCATGTTCCTGGTGTGGCGTCAATGGGGACGCGACCCGGATCCGGGGATGTCAGTCGCTCCCATGTACGAGCCACCGAGAAACATTTCACCGGCAGAAGCCGGGACGCTCATCGACGACACAATTCATCCGCGCGATATAACCTCGACGCTGGTTGACCTGGCTGTGCGTGGTTATCTAAGAATCGAAGAGAAAGATGAAAAGGGCCTGCTCTTTCATCACAAAGACTACGTTTTCCACCTGCTGAAGCCGCGGGAACAATGGAAGGACCTTGCCCCGCACGAGCAGGTCATGTTGGAGAACATATACGCTGGTGGGGGGACCGAGACTCGACTGTCCGCTCTAAAGAACCACTTCTATACCGCTTTGCCCATCATCCGGACCGACATCATGTCCTCCCTCCGGAAGAAAGGGATGTATCTGCTCGATCCCGAGTCGGCGAACGGTTACAGCATCGTCGCGGCCATTGTGATCCTCATACCGTTCGCACTCGCGCAGTTTACGGGACGTGCAAACTTTTTCAGCTCCATTAGCTCTCTGATCGTGGCGCTGCTGATTTCCGCCGTGATCTGGTGGTTGTTTGCGCGGCAAATGACCGCGAAGACGATTCAGGGCGGACGCACTCGCGTGGAAATACTCGGGTTTCAGGAGTTCATGAACCGCGTAGAAGCTGACCGTCTCAAGCGAATGCCACCGGACACGTTCGAGAAGTTTCTCCCCTACGCCATGGCGTTGGGCGTGGAACACAGCTGGGCACAAAAGTTTGCCGGCATCATCCAGAATCCGCCGAGCTGGTATGTATCGCCAACGCCTTACGTCATGGGCGGGTTCAATCCAATGCTCTTCACCAATTCCATGCACTCAATGTCGAGCGACATGCACCAGGTGTTCGTCTCGGCGCCACGATCGAGTTCCAGCGGTTCGGGATGGAGCGGAGGAGGCGGCGGTGGCGGGTTCTCCGGGGGCGGATTCGGAGGCGGAGGCGGAAGCGCTTTCTAACGCCAATTTGGAGGCTCATAACAAAACCAGCGTGATGCCCTTGTTGCCCCCGCCCAAGTCGCTGTCCAGCAGTAGTTGCGGCGCCTCATGAATCAGATCTTTGCTCCGCTGGTCGAAACTGGAGAAACTTTCGCCAGTCACGAACAATCGGATATCTCCTCTTTCTTTTGCCTGCCGCAAAAAATTTCGCACAACCGGACGTAGTATCCCTCCAACTCCGCTGGAACCATACCCGTGTACGATTTTCATTACACTCACCTGCTTCTTGCGAGCTTCTGCCAGCGCACTCTCAAGCTTCCTGAGGGCTTGTATGCGATCCGGGAATCCCGCTTCCAGGTCGATGATTGTGAGCTTGGGGGACATGTACCTCGCCTAAATGTAAACGAGAAACCCTATCCCCTCTAGCAATCACGCCTTGTTAACTCACTCTGTACTCTCAAGAACAACCGTGGCGCCCTGCGCTTTTCGGGTAAACTGAGAGGCAACACCAGAGGGCCAGCCGGCGATCTAAATACCTGCCTCAGGTGTGTGTCGCAAAGGCACAAAGCAGTACTTCGACTCTCAATCCAAAACGGAAGCGTCGGAGAGGGTTTCATTATGGCTCAGCGTTTTTCCCTCGACCACCAGTCGTTCGAGCAGTTCTTGGCGGCAGCCTCGCTGCTGCAACAGTTTCAGAGACAAGCCACGCAATCCAGCGGACCACAGAATTTTGCTTATCACCTGCTGGAACTGCTCGACACTCAAAAAGCCATTGAAAGTGGCGCTCTCGATACCGATAGTGCGATCGAGCGGATAGTAGGACTCGCATTGCGGGTGTTGGGCGCCGAGGGAACCGCAGCTTGGCTCTTCTCCAACGATGAGTTTGTATACCGGGCGGGTTCCGGAAGAGCGGCTTCCAAGGACGAGCGCCTGCGTTTAACTGTGCTGGCACGGGTGGCGGCGATCTGTGAACCCAGCCGGGAATCTTTTCCAGGGCAGCGGGAGTGGGCCAAAGGAGCTGGTGATTCTGGATACTATCCCGGATGCGTTCGCTCACTAATCGTCGGACCGATTTACCGACACGACACGGTAGTAGGAGCGTTGGCCGGCTTTTCCACGGCATTTGACGCTTTCGATGAACGGGATGCAGCGAACATCCGGCTGCTGTCAGGTATGATCGGCACCGCGATGGAACGCGCGGTCGTACCCGATATCAGCGTGGCTGCGCTACCCCGCCAGACTTTGCTGCGAGTCATCGAACATATCGTCCCGGCGCTGGAACAACTCGTCCACGAACAGGATTCTGCGCGGCAGGGCACCGAGCAGGAACCGATAATCCACGAAGAATCAGTACCCAACTTTGTTTCGCAGCAATCCCCGCTCGAAGTATCTTCGTTCGAGGACGAGACGCAGAACTTGTCGATGGACGTCGCGGGTGTGCCGGCCGTGGAGATAAATAACGTCGAAGCCGAAGCAGTGACCGAGCCTGGGCCGATGATCCCTGCGGCCGAGCGAATTGACGAAATCGAGGACGTCATGGCGCAGGCCGTGGCACTTCCGCCGGAGCCGATCGTTGCTGTGAGAAGCGTGCAAGAGGAGCCCGCTGCGCTCATGCAATCCGCCGCGACAACTCCCGAGGAACAACATCCGGAAGTCGTCAAGGCCGCGGCTCTGCGTGACGAATTGGCGCAACTAAGTCGCAGCATTGCTGAGATGGTTGAGCGTCGAGAATCGCCGTCTGCAGACTTGGCAGCAGATAACGTGGTAGCGCCTGGGGTTCAAGATCCCACGCCAGTTCCTCTGCAACCAGTTCATCTCGAGACAGACTCCCAGCAGGAAACATTCAGTTCCGCAACTTCGATTCACGAGAGTGAGATTGCGCAAGAGGGCGCCGAGGTCCAACCGTTCACACCTATGGACGATACAGCGGTCCCAGGCATCGGCGTCCGAGCAGCTCTTTACGACGATGAAGAAGAGCAACCTTCGCAGCTGTGGGTCTCACTTCGAAACACGGTGGAACATGCGGCCCGCGCTGTGAGCAACCTGGCTGGTAGCACATTCCGCTTTATGCAACGGTCAGCTTCCTGGACTACAAGCAACGGCCGACAGTTCGGAAGCCGGGTTCGCGAGAAGGCTCAGTTTCGTCCCAAAATGCCGAAACTTCCGACGGAGCGGCTCGACGAAGTCACGCGGAGAGCACGGGCCACGCTTTCGAATCAGGCGAGCAACGTACGTGTTCGGATGCAGGGCCTGACCAGCCGCCGACTGGAATTACCGAAGATCTCGACAGCGAAAATGCGGAACGTCACAGACCAGACAAGCACATCCTTACGGAAGGCTGCTGCGTCGGTGGCGGATACGTGCAAAGCGCTCGTCAATTCGGTGCCCGATTTGCCCTCGTTTTCCCGGAACAGTTTGCACAACGCGAGGCCAAGCGCCGCTGTCGCGGAACAGCGCACCGACTCCAGGATCAACCGCCTTCAAAACTTCCGTCTCCGCGTTCGCGTCAACGGAACGACACTACGCCGAAGTGCTTCAGCATTAGCAATCCTGCTGGTGATGAGTGCGTTTCTACTGATGGAGAGTGGGTTATTCAGATCCGATTCAACGGCTGCCGCAAGCGCACGCAATGAAACGCAGACAGTGGGCGGAGCGAACCGGGCACCGACTGAACGGCCAGTCTCAACCAACGTTACAGTCCAAACCAGCAATGTCGCAACCCATAAGGCTTCTGCTGCCACAGGACCAACCAGCCACCTCTTGATCACTGATCCTTCAACTGAAGATATTGTGCAGAACCTGACTCGGTTTGAGGTCTCCACTGTACGGCGGCAAGCAGCAACTGGAGATGAGGAAGCCGCCTTCCAACTCGGCATGATGTATGAGGTCGGTTACGACGTGAAGCAGAATTGCAGTAAGGCTGCTGAGTGGGTCACCAAGGCCGCTGAAGCCGGCTACCCACCCGCGCAGTACAACCTGGGCCTTCGCTACAAGGACGGCGATGGCGTCACGGCGAGTACCGCTGAGGCGGAGAAATGGCTCAACAAGGCTGCGGCTGGCAAGTATCGTCCAGCAAGGGTGGCCTTGGCCAAATTGCTGCCCCAGGACAGGTAATCACCAGGCGTCATTGGCAAAGATCCTCCGTACACAAACCTGCGAACTTGAGGCTGGGCGGGAGTTTCGGAGTGAGGCGTTCTTTTACCCGTTCCGGGAGGAACCTCAGTTCTACCCTTAATTGATCGGTAATCTATCTTCCGCCTGGGGTGTCATCCATGATATAACCGCCCCTGAGCAGAGATAATCCACGCTCCGCCAGCTGATGTGGTAGGCCACTGGTTTCACAACTGAAGAAGCCAGGACGGAGGAAATATTGTGTCCGACGCACGTACCGGAAAGCGATTCCCGCTGGAATTACCGATCAAGATTCACAAGGGAGAGGCGAGTGGAGAATCCAGCGGAGTAACGGGCAATCTGAGTGCGGCTGGCGTATATATACGCGCCGATGCCGCCTTGGAAGTGGGCTCACCTGTTGAATTCGAAATAGCTTTGCCGCCTGAAATGACGGGCGCAAAGGAAAACGTAGTGATCCAGTGCCGTGGACGGGTGGTTCGTACAGACGAGCCGGCCGGGAGTAAACCCGCGGAGGGCCGGGGAGTGGCCTGCGTTATTGACTCCTATGAATTCGTTCGTAATTCGTAACGGCGGAGAGCGGAGAAAATGCTCAAACTGATTCTGGCCGACAATCAAGCGATTTTCCGGGCGGGTATCGCGAAGGTCCTGGCAGTCGAAGACGAGATGCGCATTGTGGCGCAGGCGCAAACCCCGGAACAGATGATGATGGCGCTCGACAAGTTTCGAGCCGGCGTCTTGATCGTAGCGGGAGGCTTTCACAACGACTTCAGCACGGTCGTGCAAGCCGCCGGCAAAGCGAAGACCCGGGTCGTAGTGCTCGCGGATACCGGAGAAAGCGCCCAGCGCTACATGAATGCGGGCGCTAATGGCGTGGTCTACCGTAACGTGACTAGCTCATCTCTGGTCGATTGCGTTCGGAAAGTCGCGCGTGGCGAAAATTGGGTACAGGACATCGCTGTTCCCAGTGAGCTCACTGAGAACGATATGGTGGGATTGCGAGTACGCGACCGGTTAACCGCTAAAGAACTGCGCATCGTGGCCTTGATCGTGCAGGGCTACAAAAATAAAGAAATCGCTTCGCAACTCGGCACCACCGAACAGGTCATCAAGAATTATCTAAGGAATGTGTACGACAAAATTGGGGTTTCAGACCGGCTGGAATTGGCGCTATTCACCATTCACCACCGGATACTGAACGAAGCTGCAGCGGCTACGACGGCTGGCATGAGTCCGGCGCCCCCGGCAGGTGCAGGAGTGTCACAAGCTTAAAGAAGTTCTATTGTGGGGAAGGCCGCCTATGAGGGCGGCCTTTTTTGTTATCCCAAATCAAGAGTAGTTCGCGCATGTGCTTCACGGCGGAGAGCGGAACTAGAATTCATGAGGCCTTCGCTGGGGTTGTGCCGAGGATCTGACAACTGAATTGCGCAGCAACCATCGGCACGCATCGCGGCGCGAACAAAAATGGCAGGCAAACGGGATTCTAAACGCACCCGGATGAATTGCGGATGCGAGAAGGTCCCATGCTCTCCGTTCTCAGTTGTTGCCAACTGAGAACGAAGAGTTGAGACAGAACTTGCTATTGCGGCGGCCGTTGCGAATTCGGACTTGCAGTCTGCGGTGAGCTGCCGGGTGCACCTGGCTGTGTGCTGCCGGGCTGGCTAGCGTCAGGTGCGGCCGGACTGCTGGACGGCGAAGTTCCAGTCGATCCGCCGCTCGGCGCCGCTGAAGGAGAACTGCTTGGAGAAGCGCTGGAGGCTCCGCCAGCTTGCTGCTGAGCGTGCTGCTGCATGTCGGCCAGCTTCTTCTGCTGTTCCGGGGTCAGCACCGCCTGGATCTTCGGAAACTGTGTCTGCTTAATTTCCATGATTTTGGCGCGCTTCTGTTCGACCGAAAGCGTCGTGTCGGTACGCACCGCGTTTATTTGAGTCATCTCTTCTTGGATGATGGGCTGCAGTTTTGCTTTCTGTTCGGAGGTCAGCTGCAACTCATCTTCTACGGAAGTGGCGCGGCCTGCCGCGGGTGCCTGTGCGCTTCCGCCGGGAGCGCCTTGCGTTTCGGGAGTCGCTGCCTGCGGAGCACCGGGCTGGGAAGCCCCGGGGTTCTGTGGCACGGTTTGTGACTGGGAGGCTGTCGGGCTCTGAGGCGACATTTGAGGCTGAGAACTCGGATTCGACATCTGCGCGGCAGCCAAGCTGGCGGCCAGCGCTAGTACTAGTCCTGCGATCAGGTTTCGCATGTTGCTCCTTCCGACAAAGTGGGGAATATTAAAACCCTAGAGATGCCGCAAAGGACCAGAATCCGGCGCCCCAGAGGTAAGTCATGGTGAGATGAGATCCACGCGATGGTGGTTGGATGGAAAATCTTCAGCTTGCAAAAGTGGCAAGGTTCGAGGTTTCAGGAACATACAGAGCGGCGGGTATATGAAGACAGCCTTCACCTTGATTAAAAGGCCAGTCCCGCACGCTGCGATGAATGAGGAGTACTTACGAGAAAACGTCATAAGCAAGAAAAAACCGGGTACCCTAAGGTACCCGGTGTTAAACAATGTTCTCGCTCAAATGATTTTTTCACCAATCGACTTGCCTTGAGTGAAGAGGAGCAGGTAGTCAGGGCCGCCGGCTTTTGAATCGGTACCCGACATGTTGAACCCTCCGAAGGGATGAGCTCCGACGATGGCGCCGGTACACTTACGATTGATGTACAGGTTGCCAACGTGGAAATCACGCTTCGCTCGCTCAATTTTGTCAGGCGATTTCGTGTAAACGGCGCCGGTAAGCCCAAATTCCGTGTCGTTGGCGATCTCAAGCGCATGATCGAAGTTGCGAGCCTTGATTACAGCCAGCACCGGTCCGAAAATCTCTTCCTGCTCGAGTTTTGATTTCGGAGCGATGTCTGCGATTACCGTCGGCTCGATAAAATATCCTTCGCCGGCATTGCTTGCAGGCTTCCCCCCGGTTATTAAGCGGCCTTCTCTTTTACCCACTTCGATGTAATCAAGTATCGACTTCATCGATCCTTCGTTGATCACTGCGCCCATGTAAGCGTTTTCAGCAGGATCGCCAACCTTGATTTTCTCGACTCGTGCCTTCAGCTTTTCGAGGAACTTGTCGTAGATGCGCTCGTCGATGATGGCGCGTGAACAAGCGGAACACTTCTGCCCCTGAAATCCGAAAGCGGCCTGTGCGACTCCTTCCACGGCAGCGTCGAGATCGCCATCAGCATCGACAATCGTGGCATCCTTTCCGCCCATCTCCAGGATGGTGCGCTTGATCCAAATCTGGCCGGAGGCCTGATCAGCAGCACGGCGGTTAATGTCGACACCAACTTCGCGCGAACCAGTGAAAGCGATGTAACGAGTCTTCGGATGCGCCACGACAGCATTGCCGAAACTCGCCCCAGCACCCGGGCAGAAATTCACCACACCCTCGGGCATGCCAGCTTCTTCCAGCAACTCGATAAATTTCGCGGCAATAGTCGGAGAGTCGCTCGAGGGCTTCAGAATCACTGTGTTTCCGGAAACGATCGAAGCCAGCGTCATCCCCGCCATGATCGCCGCAGGGAAATTCCATGGCGGAATCACGGCGCCTACCCCTAAAGGGATATAAGTTAGGTGATCCCGCTCGCCGGGGAGTTGGACCGGAGCAGTTGCCTTGGCCAGTTTCAGCGCCTCACGGCTGTAGAACTCGCAAAAATCGATTGTCTCGGCGATGTCCGCGTCAGCTTCAGCCCAGTTCTTGCTGACCTCAAACACCAGCCACGCGCAATATTCAAACTTGCGTTCGCGCAGCAGATCTCCGACTCGGAACAAAAGCGCAGCGCGATCTTCGACGGACGTGCGACTCCAACTTTCAAATGCTTTGAGGGCAGCGGCCATGGCCGGCTCTACATGATCCTTCGTCGCTTTTTGATGAATGCCTACTACCTGCGAGGGGCGAGCCGGGTTCACCGACGTGATCTTTTCCTGCGTTTTTACACGCTTGCCGCCGATGATCAGGTCATATTCACGGCCCAGTTGCCCGCGCACTTTCTCGATAGCGGCACGCATCTTTCGGGCGTTCTCTTCTTTGCTGAAGTCGGTCAAAGGTTCGTTGACGAATGGGCCTTCATGAAGGCGCGTTTGCGGACGCGCGGGAGCTTCCAGTGTTGCCATAATTTGCACCTCGGGAGAATATCCAGGAATTCCGGAACGGCTACAGAAACGATGATTTTAGCACTCGAAACACAACGAAATTGATGCGAACAGCACAATCATTGAACAATTTACGAATTGGCGGATTAAACAGTTTTGGCCAGCGGCGGGAGTTGATCCGCCTCTGTAATGCGTCAGCCCGAACTCCAAGGATCCGTAAATCTACTGTGCCAGGAACGCGCTGATTCGATCAGCCACACGCTGGAATTCGCAGTCTAATAATAGATGCCCACAGTCATTGTTAAGCTCCAATACTTCAGCATGCAGGAGCTTGGCAAAATCCAGCGCTGGACCGGCCGTCACCATGTGATCGGTATCGTTCGCAACCACGAGAACCTTCGCTTTGACCGCGGCGGCAGCGCGTTCCATCGATCCTGAGAACGTATCCGAGACATCCAGGCTCATCATGGCTTGCGACTGGCGGATGTGATTGTTTGCGTCGAACGCAGCCGGGTCGTGCGTCTCTTTCGTCAACTTGGCATACGTTTGTTGCCGGTCATTGTCGTGATTGAACTTTTGCGGCGTGATGATTGCAAGCGCGTCTATTGCCGCAGTCGCTTCGGCTTCGGGATTGTCGGTGTAGTCACCTTTGTTCCACGCAGGATCGCGCATGATCGAATCATTCTCCGCTGTCCAGAGATTGATGTCGTAACCTGCAAGCCTGGGCGAACCCACGATGGGTATCACTTTGTCCATAAAGTCGGGATAAGCGACCATCCACTGAAAACTCTGCATGCCTCCCATGGAGATTCCCATCACTGCCCTGATGTGCTGCAGATGAAGCACGCTGGTCAACAGATGGTGCTGGCTATTGACCATGTCGCGGATGGCGATCTTTGGAAAGGTCATGTGAAGCTGCGAGGGGCTGTTAGACGGAGAACTGGACACGCCGTCCCCGAGCGCGTCGACGGCGATGACGTAGTACTTCGAAGTGTCGACAAGTTTGCCTGGCCCGAATGAATCGATCAGATCTTTAGTCGTACCCCGAAACCAGGTCGCGAACACGACAACATTGGACTTGTCGGCGTTCAA
>Ga0105239_10008745_pt1 | contig 11467 bp, 12 predicted proteins | sample KBSC44metaG_FD_92761 | JGI IMG/M metagenome (GOLD analysis project Ga0105239, IMG submission 92761) | Corn rhizosphere microbial communities from Kellogg Biological Station, Michigan, USA - KBS C4-4 metaG | ecosystem: Host-associated > Plants > Roots > Rhizosphere > Soil | place: Michigan, USA...
CAGGCGCATGTTCTTTATCAACCCTGAAAGGGGGAGAGTATGTCCTTGTAATGGCTGAGGATTTGACCATGCCACTGCCTATTTGCCCCACCGGCACTTCCATATATCCGTCACCATGTGAGAGCTCTGCAGGCCCCACTACGACATTCCATGAATGTCGCTTTCTCGACGGACATTCCCGAGTAAGCTCTACAACTCTCTTCTTAGTCAGACTCATTTTACTTGCAATGTTCGACCAGATGCAGCACCCTCTACTCAAAACCGTCAATGATTGATATCAGGGGTTCCCTGACTAAAATGGTGATCAATGGCTGAATGTTTTAAGATGTGTCGGGCGAGAAGGAGCAGATTGTTCGCTGTCTACTGAGACGCTAGATGCAGAACTTTCGATCTAGCCATTGCTAGCATGCAATGCCGATGGTGCATAGAAACAGTGGAATGTAAGGACCTTGTCGGTCATCCTGGATAGCGCAGAAGAAATCAGGCGGGATTCTTCGGCTTGTGAATTAGCGCCTTTAATAGCTGCATAAGGAATGCTCTCATGTATCTTTGGCTCGCGTATGTGGCCAGGCCGACGTGATATCAGGTACGCTCTAAAGGACATGGGTTGTGTTCAGGTCAAAGTAGGTCGACCATAAGGTTGCAGGTGAAAAGAGAGCGATTCTGATGGGGATTTTAATGCCGCGTACCACACCCACCCGTGACAGAAGCGTGAGAACGTTTGCGACATGGCTGCTACCTTCTTTTCATCCTGGGGGAACCATCGACTCGCCCCTTCACTCATACTCGCCCACCACGACTATGATCTAACTCTGTAAAGGAAACCCGCCGGATTTTTGACTTCTAGTAGTACCTGAAGACCGAACCCACAAATCTTGCCCTTCTCATTTATCGCCTCACCGACAACACTGTTCATCGTTGCTTTTCTGACAAAGCCGGCGTGGTGGCGGGGATCAGGCTGTGCTAGTTTCGAGTACCTTGCTGAGCCATCCCTCTGTCGACATCGGAAACGTGCCAAGCGCACCACACCACATAAGAGCAGTCGTTGACGACTTGGCCACAACCGCACATTGCTGTGATGTTCTTCCAAGAGTCTCAGCACCCCCTGCGGGTGAGTCTTCCCATCTCTCTCCGAGAGAGACAAGATAAAAATAGACTCAGAACGGTATAGTATCAATCTTGAAACCAAGGGTGCTCCAATAAATCCTCGGCGGTCGGTCTTTGCGATGGCTCATACTTTAGAATACTTTTTATAAGCGATGTGATTTCATCTGCCTCTAAATCATCAATATCATCTGGCTTGTGATCTTTAAATCGTATCTCTAGAGGGTCATCGACGTAGGGCTTCTGTCGGTCGTCAGCATATAGACCAAGCCTTTCACGATTAGGGCCGAAGTAGTTCTTAGCTCGCGGCCATTTTCCTTAAAGCCAAGTATCTAGAAGCGGCTCCAGCATATCGTTCATTTGGAGGAGATGGTCGTCATCGGTTCTCCCTTGGTGGCCTTCACGAAGCACCATGACAGAGAACAGCGAGACCCCTATCAGGATTTCAAAGATGAGACAACCAAAACTCCAGATGTCAATACTTGAATCGATCTTTCCCCCGAAAATTAGTTCTGGGGATCTGAGAGCAATAGGTGTGACAGTTGAACTTCGGGGTTCTTGAGCCTAAAATGCTGGGCGAAAGTTAGACCCATTAACCTCTTAAAGAATATATAGAGGAGGTACTTGCCTGCGCCGAAATCGGAAATCTTAATATGTATCTCTCGGTCGAGTTTAGTATATTTAACGAGTGACTAGCCAAGAAACAGGTACTGGGGAGCCCATTTATCTTCTGCACCATCAAGCCGGCGAACAGGCTCAGGTGCCGGGTTTCTTTCTTGGCCTGACAGATCTTGCTGTAGGTCTTCCTCACTCAGTGAATCGATATCCGAAATATCAGGGAGTAGATTTCCGGGTTGTAAATCGGCATGAACGATGCCCTCTTTATGCAAAAACTTAAGCCTAAGTAATGTGTGTTTTAGAATCCGCTTTGCTATAAGCTTTGAATAGCGAATGTTGGTAGTAACTGACCACTCGTCGAACGGCATAAGTTCTTCGACTAAAGAAGCGATTGTAGGTCCCATAGGCTCAGATACTAAGCAAAGATGTGTCCCATTGGGACACAAGTGACGGAACGTATCCAAATTTATTAGAATGTGCTGAGCTAGCGGATCCTTCAAGCGGCACTCTGCAATCCTCCCTAGAATCGAGAGCTCGGTTTCAGCCTTGAGGGATGCTCCAGCATCCATCACCTTTAGAGATACGTAACGTTGGTGCCTATAAATCATATTAGCGAATAGCATTCTCTGATTTTCTCGATCATGGGCCATCACCGACAATGTGTCTCTTGCCAGCCAAACGGTCGAGAGTGAACCGTAGCCTAGTTTCCGGATTACCCGATACTGCCCGCCCTTAAAAGAGTCACCTAAGTTGACAGGATGAAGCCAGCTTGGCCGATATACTTCTACCCATTCACTGGGATAACCAGTATCTTGAAATCGCCATTCACTCTCAGATTCTGGCAACGTTGCCGAAGGGGTAGAGGGACTTGAAGCCATCGGATGGATGTGAAGGTAGCGGGGAAGCAGCGTCAGTGCAATTGAAGGAAGCACCCAGCGAGAAATGAATTTTAATCCACGAGTCAGCTCAGCATCAAGCGACAGGTGCTCCGTATGTAATACCTGCTGCTCTAGAGATATGCTGGACATGAGTAGGCCCAAGCTTCTTTCTTTCCGAACCACTGGCTAATCCGGCAGTGACATTGGTGCCTCCGTTTGGTAATCTGCAAGAGCTTTGTGATAATTTGGTCAGCATTACGTTCGCAAGGACCGTTCCTCCGTACCGACACCGATGATGCATTAGCGCGTTGGCATAACCCATTGCCTACCGTAGTCCCTGGTCTTTCGCATTGCTCTTTTCACTAACTTACAGCGATTCTTCCGACGCTGACAATGAGTGAAGCACGGATTCAAACCAATTATTCCTACATAACAGTCCATGTACTCCATCTGGTCTCAGATACTTAAGGAAGAGTTGTCACAATTCAAGGTTCATTTCATCCAAGACACTCAGCGTCCCATCGTTGAAAGCCGTCTGAAACGCCTGAGTCATTAAACCGTAACTCGCCGACAGCGAATGGGCTACTTTCCGTCTCAGTCGAGTGCTTCATGAGCTTCAATTTGAAGTTCCTTCATGTTGACATACTCTCCGTGCCAGCAACGATCAATAATACTCCCGCAGAAAATTTTTTCTAGAGGAGGAAATTCTTTCGGCCACTGCATATAATGTTGCTTGTCGAAGAAGTAAAATGGGCATACACTCCACTTAGCAATTGAATAGATTATCCAGCCAAGATGGAGTATCTCGATCTTTGTAGTTAAATCATTATCGCAAACCTTATCCATGTCAGTATCCAGGGATAATAGCACGGATTGTCCAAAATCGGCGAGTTTAAGTTTTCCATCCGCCACTAAGAAGTTCCGGAGCGCAATTTCGTCTACCAAGACCCTCTTGGAATGAACGTAAAATAGTGTGTCGATAACAGATAAAATCCACTTAGTTTTCAGTAACTCTAGTGGCTCAGGTTTGGCATCGATATAATCCTGCAGATTACCTTGGTTGGCAAAGGCTAACTCAATCCCATAGTTGGTTGTCTGAAGGCAAGATATAATCCCCTGTGGTGACCGAGCCGCTCGTAGACCTTGATTTCGTTATCGATTGTTTTGCGGTTGATTTCACTCATGTATTCCATGTATTCTGTATCGTCGAAGCTAAAATCTTTGGCGTTGAGATCTGGTGCGTATGTCCTTGCAACCTTGACCACACGGTCCTTGTCAAGCCGAAAAATATAGCCATAAATTCCATTGCCAACCATTGACAGGTTTGGGTAGGGGTCCGAGTCATAAACTAGATGCGGCCATAGTTCCGACGGTGCTGACACTGTGGCCATTCGACATTAATGATTAAGCCCGCTGTGCAAGCCCGGGAGAGCAACAGAATGGAAGTGTCAATACTGAATGGGGGCGCCGTGATTCTCTTTAGAGCGGATGAAATATGAGACCTGCAAGTGGCGAGCGTAGTGGTTTAGGATTGTTAAGGACAGCCAAAAGGAGGGAAGTGGGTGACATGGATAACTAGGGTTGCCAAGGATAACCTAAAGTGACTGCTGTCACCGCCCTGACTGTTGGATAGGGGGTGATTTATACACATATCCGTTCTGGCGTGGAAGGATGTTTATAACAAAATACAATATAGAAGGGCCCATTCCTTAGATTCCTTTGGCAAATGGCCATAATCTACGAATGTCGTCCAGAGACTTGTGTCCTACCATCCTCTCTGCAAACAGGTTGAAAAGCGCCCTGTTTTGTTCAACCTTCTCAATGAAATCAATCTCAGGTGAGATCCAGCCATCTGCATCAGTGTTGAGGTATTCTTTGGCAAATTCCCGTGCTTGGGCCCATTCTTCATCCTCTTCAAATTGCATTTCATGGATTTGAATGTCTTCTTCGCTAAACGTGTAGGGACATTCACCCATGAGGCCAAGGTCATGCCAGGAGTTGAAGAACGCTATTAGACAAGCACGTATTGGCACAGGCCCTTCCTCCCATGTTTCTCCACAACGAATAAAGAGTTCCCGGTATACCTCGGGTATATTCATTGCATCGTATGCACATTGATTGTCAAGCAAGCACCTCAATTCGTATGCTTTGGATGCGGTGATCTGCTTCAACTTGTAATCTGCTAAATCCTTCTCCTCCTGGTCCAAGTCCTCATAGTTATTAGGTAACCTCGGCTTGATAAGCCCCGCCGGGTAGTTTTTGGGAGGCTTAAGAAATATTGGCCAGCGTGCCTGCAAGAACATGGGAGCTATTTGTGTGAATTGCCAATCGATAATTGCCGAGATTTCTGAATGGCTGCTCTCCGACACAAAAATATTGCCCATGTGAAGATCAGTGTGGCAGAAGGTAGGCTGGGAGTGTTGGACAAGCTTAGGGTGGGAACCTATAATCTGCATGAGCTTGAGGGTATTCTCCAGCAAACTGATCGATTCAGCAGCTGTGCCGCCGCATGAAATAGCTTTAACGTCGTTTAATCCAAGGGAAATGCGATGGATCTCGCGTTTTGCTAGAGCAGTCCCAAATTCAGTAAGAGAAGACCCTGTGGACAATTAACAATTAGATTCGACGCGGCGAGAAGGCACACGTACAAGGGCCCGGAATGAGACTCTGTTGTACAGCTGACCAAGTAGGATCGCAGGATCGGCCAACACAGTAAGCCCTAGATGGATCGATGTCTATGTGAAGGTCGATCTCCTCATTTTTGTCTGGGATAGATAGGCGATTGTATAGACACCTATAGGCTGGAAATTTGATTCTCATCATCTGGCTTTCCCATTCAGTCAACTTCTTGATGATGGCAAGCTTGGAAGATTCTTGAAGCTGATCCCATACTTTGAAGAGCTGAACACCAGGAGCCTTTTCTATAATAATATACTCTACCCCCACCGGGTTTAAGGAATCAGAGTTCCAGGCGTAGACACGTGGTACTGGAATGTCGGTGTAAGTGTTGACTGAAAACTGTCAATTCCGTGTACCCAAGGGGGATGTAAAATATTCTTACTATACTCTAGAACAGCAGCCTCTGAGGCAGTTGTGTATCTTGTAGACCCTGCATTAGGACAGGGAATCTTTGCAATAAGCTCTGTTCCGTCTTCTTTTTGCATGCGGAGCGCTTTACTGAATCCGCCTTCTAACTTTTCGACTTCGCGAATGGGTGAGATGGAAGGGTCGGTTAAAGCTGCAATTCCACAAAGAGCGTCCACATCAAATTCGACGTAGCGGCAGTCGCGCTGCTGCTCCTCCCTGACCAAAAACCGACCGTTCGAGTACCTGAAAAGCTCATCGCGGCTGGTAGGTTGACCTTGGGGGGAGTGGTTAGCTGCTAGTTATCTAAGGCTCTCAGCATTCTTACCACGACATATTATTGACACCCTTTCTGATGGATGTAACGGAGACGGTTTTATACCCAAGAACCGACATAGCTTTGAAAGCAATGACTTCGCAACCATGAAAGATGAGAAGTTGCGAAGTGAAGCCGAATTTCTGGATTGGCGCTAAGACCAAATCCGCACCGAGCGCAGCCCTCAAGGTGGGTGCCTCATTCGGGATGGTCGTCATGACGCCACTTTACGGCTCACCCGCGTCGACGGTTGGGTGCGCGTGGGCAGCTTCATATATTATGTACAACAAGATCTGCCATTGTCCCATTGACGCTCGGTTCCTCGCCGACTTGGTGAAAGGCTGCTGCTGAGCAGACCACACGATTCTCGTCGTCAGCGCAGACAGTCGCCCCTTACTGGGCGTGGAACAACAGCGCCACCATATATCACCTTTCGACATATCACAAGGTAAGTGAATTGCAACATTGGGCGGTAGTGACGAACTGTCTTAGGGCCGGTGGGCCATGGCTTAAGCACAATCTGATGCACCTAACTAGACAGGGGTACTTCTTATTCATGTAGTGCGGTATCAAACTTGATTCTGGGGTCGCCCAGGAGATTTTTACCTTCGTCTACCTACTTGAGAGCTCTACCATACCGAATCATAATGACTGTACGGTCTTCCCCGAATACCATCCAACACAGCACCCTCTCTCCGTCTCAGGTACTTCTACTCCAAGCAAGACTGGTGGCAGAACTTCCATACACTCTCCCACTGGCAAGGAGGATAGAGTTCCACCTCAACCATCCGCTCTCTCCGACATCGAGAATCTTCGTCGCGGCAGCTGTGTCTGGACAAAGCGACGAGCTTGCTGCGAATGATGTTCATGTTGGTGATTGGCTTGAGCCCTGGCTCCATGAAGACTTAGACCCACAAACGGCGTTGCCATGGCTCGCAGCGCACATCGACCTGAGCACACAAGGCCAGACACAGGTCTGGGTATATGCAAGTTGGGAGCATCCCGATGTTGGGTACTTCATTTCCTCTGTGACGGACCTACCTTCCTTGTCAGAAGAAGCATCGACTACCGTTTCAGAGACGTCCTCCGTCGCAGCCACTGCGACGATCGATGGTGAGAATGATCGAAATGCACAGACGCATGAGGAATTGTTCTACACGCTCTTCCGCTACATTTTCACTGACCTCGTCCCGAACCAGCCAACCACTCCAAACGAGGACTGGCTCGAACTCCAGCGCACGGGAAAGTACCTCTCGATCCCTTACTCACGGGACAAGGTACTCTTCGGGACAGTCCACGAGGTCCTATGGCGATATTTTGATAACACCGCGAGAACTAGAATTGATCCCAGTTATCTCAAGTATGTTTTCAGCTTCCCAAGTTTAGAACCACAGGATGCTCACGACGCTACCTCCAATAACGAAGTTGGCCTTCCCGAGGGCTACTACCTGGCCGACATGCGGCGTGAGCATCTTCAGATGGTCCTCGATCGAACACCAATCCCGCGTACACTTGCCTTACTATATCAGATGGAATCCGTCGGCCTATTTTTTGAGGATAATCCTACACCAATTGGCTGGGGCTTTCTCTCCAAGGACGGTAGCATCTCTAGCCTCCACACGGAACCAGAGCACCGGGGTAAGAACCTCGCCGTGGCGGTAGGTAAGGGACTACTGCGCAGAGGCAGCTTCATCTCACAGAGCAAGCAACGCGTCTACTATGGCCATGCGGACGCCGCCCAGTCTAATACCCCCAGTCGCAGGGTCATGGAGAAATTGGGTGGTCTCCCCAAGTGGAAGGTTGCTTGGTTGGAGATGAATCTTCGTGAATTGTTACTTGCAGATAAGTGAAAAACAATGAGATGGATTGAAACATAGGAAAGACAGTGGACGGAGGGGATTAGACAGAAGTGCGTGAATACCTAGAACAGGCCCTGCTTCTGATGGCCATTCATCATTTGCCAAAGACCAGTCCGTGGCTCTCCCCATCCCTATCAAGTCGCTTCTCTACAAGATTTCTTGCCTCTTCAATCTTCGGACCCGGTGTCTTGCGCCGCGATAAACTTTGCTCGAGTCAAGTAAACATCAATTTAGGGGCACCGGGATTCCCCCGACATCCCACACGCTATCCTCTGATTCGGCGGGAACATTTCCTTGTTGGGTCGGACTTTAGTGCGCTGGCACAAAATCTATTTCCGCCAGGGACGTCTTCTGCTGACTTTCCAACTGTCATAAAACTTATGTGAAGCTTTACAACGATCTTTCGCCGACGGGGAGATGCTAAAACTATGGTTCGCCGCTCATGCCGGCGCGACCAAGGCCACTACCCCCCCCGGTGTTGTCGTAGACACCCCAGTCAGGTCCCCACGGGACGATGCTTTGTCCCCACAAACGCGCTCTGGTGGTTCAGCCCGATACAACCGAGAGTTCGATTGGGTATAAAAGCTGAGATGTACCACACCATTCCATTCAGTCTAAGGTTGAAATCATACTGTTGCTAGTTCAACGAGTATTCAGGCATCGCACCGTCATCCAGCATGCCATCGAAGGTAGGATCAATAGACGTCATCCAAACCACCCTTCGACCTTGCTCAGAGGATCCAAACTATGACAACGGCGACTCGATCACGACGACACTGCCCAAGGGCCACAGCAGAGGCCCAGCCTACGCTGCGTTTCAAGCAAACACCATTTTTGAGAAAGATGTGAAGATACCCCTCCGTGATGGGGCCCGAATCAGAGCAGACATTTTCCGGCCTGCTGACTCGAACGAGAGAGTCCCTGCTCTCGTTGCTTGGAGTCCTTATGGGAAGTCTGGAAGAGGTACATCCAGTCGTTACTTTTATCCCCAGTGGTTCCCGTGCACTTTGCTTTGCCAGATGGTCCCAGGAAGAGATGTTGCTTGGTGAGTGAGGTTCTCGCCGGACAAAACGGCCCGGCCTCCTCCATTGACGACTTGGTGTCTTTACTGGGCAAGCAGCAACAGCAACGCGATACGAGGACTTCATAAGTCCTGTTGTCCCCTGGCTGTGACCTCTCTCTTTATCCTCTCTCGATTATCTAGCCATGACAGAGAGAATGCTGATGCGGTCGATATTTTGGACGTCAATCAGGTTTCTTCCACCTAGACCTCGTTCCAGGACGAGTCAGCATCCCTCAGTCCAAACTTTCCAAATATGAAAAGTTTGAAGCTCCTGACCCAGCCGAATGGGTGGCACGGGGATACGCCATTGTCAATGTGGATGGGCGAGGTTTATGGGACTCGGAAGGAGGTAGCCTCCCGTACGTGCTCCTTCTTCGATGCTCGAATCATCTTGTCCCATCCTCGCGAAAGCGGCCTTTCAACTGACTCAGACAACCCAAACAGCTGGTTTGGCACCCAAGAAGGCAGAGATGGTTATGATGTGACGGAGGAGTTGGCCAAAATGGAATGGTGCAATGGAAGCGTCGCCTTTGTGGGAAACTCATGGCTAGGAATGGCACAGTGGTTTATTGCTGCCGAGAGGCCTCTACATTTGAAATGCATCGCGCCGTTTGAAGGTGCTTCGGACACGTACCGCGAGATGGCCTGTCGCGGGGGAGTCCCCACCAAAGCATTCATCAGGTTCATTACCAGTGCTCTTTTTGGTAAGCCATTCTGACACGAGACCTTGTTTCCCCCTAACAATGCACATCATCCATGATGGGGTGCATGAGTGAGCAAAGCGGTGCTCTGACACACATGCAATCGACTCAGGCAATGGGACCCAGGAGGACGTAGCTTCGATGCTCGAAAAGTACCCCTCGATGAACGACTACTGGGCGGATAAAAGGGCCGATGTTGGCAAAATCAATATCCCTGTGTACGCTCTCGCTTCCTGGTCCACAGGACTTCATACCTTCGGTTCCTTCAGGGGCTTCACCCAGGCGCAGACTCCGAACAAAATGGTAAGCAAGCTAGATCCAACATAAATAACACGGAGTGTCAAGTGACAGAACAAACCACTAACCCAGGCACCGCACGTGCTTCCCTCACTCAGGCTCCGAGTCCACTCAACGCAAGAATGGCATGATCTCTACCAGAAAGAAACCAACGACGAGTTACAGAAGTTCCTCGATCGATACACCAAAGGCACGGAGAACGGGTGGGAGGACACACCTAAAGTCCGAGTCTCCATCTATCGATATAACAAGGTTAGGTAGTAAGTAGTGAGGAAAATCCCGCAATTGGTCCCGGGTCCCCCATGCCTGGTTGCCTCCACCCGGCAAATGACAAGTAAATCACGAATGATGGACAATGACAGACCATCATGCATTTAGGAACCCATCATAAACCACATTGTCCCAGACTGGCCCATTCCCTCGACCAAATACAAGACGCTCTACCTCACACCCGACGGCACCCTCGAGCACAATATCCCGACAACAGCACCGACACGACACTCTCCTACCAATCCGACGTTCCATTCCTGCAGATGGACAACGACGCCGAAGAGCTCCGCTTCCGACACAAATTCACCTCGTCCGCGTACCTCGTGGGCTCCGCGCGCGCCAAGCTCTTCATGTCGACGCCGCCGGACACGGACACCGGCCACGACGACATGGACGTCTGGGTCCAACTGCGCAAGGTCGACCGATCGGGCCACGTCCTGCAACAACTGACGATCCCGACCCGCGACTCGCCCATCCCAGACGCCCAAGTCCCCGTGATCAACCCGCTACGCTACCTGGGGCCCAGCGGCGCGCTGCGCGCAAGCTACCGCGCCATCTCCCCCGCCGAGTCCACCCCCGAGTTCCCCGAGCACGACTACACGGCGCGCGACCCGGTCTCGCCAGGCCAGGTCGTCGCGCTGGACATTGGCCTGTGGCAGACGGGCATGGCGTTCGAGGAGGGCGAGTCGCTGCTGTTCAAGGTCAGCGGGCACCCCATGACGCTCGCCGAGTTCGAGCCGCTCAGGGGCGCCGAGCCGTCCCAGAATCACGGCAGGCATATTCTGCATTTCGGCGCCGACACGCCCAGTGCGCTGATCGTGCCTTTCATCAACCTCAACCTCTGAGTTGGCGCAGGATTGGTGTCACATGACGGGGCGGCTCCTGCCATTACTTAATTGGGTCACCATGACGACTCTTTCTATGACTTCAGGGCATTCATTCCTTTCTCTCTACCACCAACAACAACAACAATGTCTATATGAATAAAAACCGCGCCATTGCGGCCTTGTGAATGCTTCTGCAGCCTCTTCTGTCCTTCCTGTGACAGAAAGTCATAGAAATAGCCGTCATAGTGACCCAATTAATGGCAGGAGCCACCCCGTCATGTGACAATCGGACATGTCTACCTAAGCCCTTGTCCCCGACTCACAGGTGCACGATAAGTATTTGTTTTGCGGGGATCCTTGGAGGTCCTCTAACTATACTTGGTGATTCTCGGGGTTTTGCTCAAGGAGTCCTAGAGTATATAACATTAACCTTTGGCTTTGGGTTTTATG
>Ga0105239_10008747_pt1 | contig 11466 bp, 5 predicted proteins | sample KBSC44metaG_FD_92761 | JGI IMG/M metagenome (GOLD analysis project Ga0105239, IMG submission 92761) | Corn rhizosphere microbial communities from Kellogg Biological Station, Michigan, USA - KBS C4-4 metaG | ecosystem: Host-associated > Plants > Roots > Rhizosphere > Soil | place: Michigan, USA...
GGACATCTTGAACGTGCCGCCCACTTTGGCATCCATATGATGAACTTTTGCCGTAAATCCATTGGGAGGCAACCATTTTACCATCGCATCGGCATCCAGAAATGCACGATAAACTCGTTCAGGAGTGGTACGGAACACGCAATGCAGTTTTACGGTGTTTGTCGACATGTGATGCTCTTTCTCTTGCAAAGCATTGTTTTTATAATTTTACAGATTTTACAGCAATGCCCTGAGCTGACCAAGGTAAAATGTGTTTTATTACCTTTCGTGCTGAATATAGACTATTAGCGTGAGTTTGAACATAAAACCTCACCCTAACCACAGAATCAGCAAATTATTACTACAAAAACCCGTCTCAAAGATTGACACAGAGGCGGGTTCTCAGACGAGATCGAAATGGTCGGACCGTCAGGATTTGAACCTGCGACCCCTTCCACCCCAAGGATGCTCACCCTGAAAGGTTTTTAGCCGTTTTACAGCATTTTTTGAGAAAATTTTCAAAATTTTATGTCACTAAAACCAGAGTATATGTCACGAGGCCCAGGCCCATGAGCTGAAAACATGAGAAATATGAACGCTTTAGGCACTACTCTACAAATACGTGGTGACATATAGGTGACATAAATTGACACTTTTTGGACATAACGAGACATACAAAACACCTGAAATGGCCATACTTTGCTCAGTGATGACAGATTTAGGCACAGGGAAACTTCCAAAATATCTAATCGAACACTTACAAAATGATATCAATAAGATATGGCAAACCGATGCAAATACGTTAATCCCTGAGATGGCAAACACACACTTGCTCATCTTCTTTGATACAGTTTCCAAGAACACTCAGATGTGGATCTGCTAGTGATTATGCAAGTAGAGGGGAATCCTGCTGACCAAGTGATGAAGATCAGAGACTATCAAAGTTGATTTAAAACTCATACGAGCCGTTTATGCTTTAATGAATCTGTAAGAAGGCAATGGGGAAGGAAATGGAGTACGATAACAAGCTTGAAGATTGCTATCGGTTGCGTAATGAGATTGAGCAATATCGACCACTGGACCTTCATACCATCCACGAGCTGAAACGGTATTATCGGATAGGTTTCACTTATACCAGTAATGCTCTGGAAGGCAATACCTTAACCGAATCTGAAACCAAGGTGGTATTGGAAGATGGTTTGACTATTGGTGGAAAACCACTCAAAGATCACTTAGAGGCCATTGGTCATGCCAAAGCTTATGACTATCTTTATGAGTTGGTTGAGCAAGCAGATATCAAAGAAAAAGATATTTTGGCGCTCCATCACTTGGTGGTCGAGGGTATTGAGGGCGCTGAACCGGGTCGTTACCGTAGCAAGCCTGTGATTATAACAGGAACAGACTTTATTCCGCCTAAACCCATAGATGTTGCTGAAAGAATGAACATCTTTTTATCTGAAAAATTTAGTGCTTGGCAAAAAGAGAAAGATCCCGTTGAACAAGCGGCATTGTCTCATTTGGAATTGGTGACCATTCATCCGTTCCTGGATGGCAATGGACGCACAGCCAGACTCCTGATGAACCTACTGCTGCTTAAAGCGGGATTTGGCATTACTATTATTCCGCCCGTTGTTCGAAACGATTATATTTCAACACTACGAATAGCCCAGGTAGAGAAGAATCCGCAACCTTTTTTAAATTTCATTTCTCATCAAGTATACGAGTCAATGAAAGATTTACTTCGACTGATCCGAGCATTGCAAAATTAGACAAAATTTAAATAACTACTCAAATTCGTTAAATATCACGCTTTAATAACGTAAGTTATAACTCCGACATTATTATGTCCAGCTCCAGTCAGCCATAGCTGATACAACTTCATCTTCAGTGGTCATACAGTAAGAACGAGTTGTGGCAATATCATTATGGCCACAAGCAATTTGCAGCATGACCAAGGGTTTGCCCATATTGGCATTAATAGTTACAAAGGCTCTGCGCAGCGCATGAGGGTTGACCACCACATTGGCACGAAGTCCAAGTCGCTGGATTCTTTGTTGGATACCATGCCGGTCCATTTGAGAACTCTTTTTGTTTAATAATAAGTATTCACTGCTAGTGTCAGGGCGTATCCGGCAGTAATTCGTAATCGCGTCTATAACTCTACCAGGTAATCCGACTCTCCTGGTTTTACCCCACTTTGCATATCTGACTGTTAAATATCGCCCTTCCAAGTGAATGTCATTCATCTTTAAGCCACAAGCCTCGCTTGCTCTCAGGCCTGTATGACTTAGTAAGATGACTAATAATCGATCTAAATCATCTTGACTGTTGCTAATAAGCAATTCAATTGATTCTTGAGATACAGAAATTTTTTTGGGAGGAAGATGTCTTCTAGGCTTATATTGTTTAACCAAGCTTAAGTAGTCAGGAGACAGCTGTTTTTCACTGATCAAGAATTTAGCAAAACAATTCAATGAAATAAAGATTTTTTCACGTTTAGCAAATTGCTTTACTGGCACTGACAGCAAGACCGATTTTAAATTTTTAACCGATAATTCCTGGTATTTTGTTAAAAAGGCCTTGACGTAAATACTATAGCAATCTATACAGTTTTGACTGTAAGGTCTTCCGCCTAAAAGGCCATACTCTAAATGTTCTATCCAAGACTTTACAAATTTCTGATGCTGTTTTCGCTTCATTTTTTAACGCCATTTACTGTTTCGCTGTAATTAATGGCGTTAAAGTGCAATAAACGCAACTATAAGAAATGTTGTGTCCGTAAAATGAGGCATCTTGAAAAGATTGTACTTTTAGGCTTTTTATATTTACATGGAAAGAACTATAATATGATCAGGATATATGAGAGTGAATAATAGACAATAAATCACTATTTTGTTTAACATCATTTAAGCTGTTTAGCTGAATACCATGGTCGACCGCATAAGCACTCATTTCCGTAACAATCTGATTAATTGTATATACATCGATAGATTTATAATGTGCTTCATCTATCGGGATAAAAACATCATAATAATTAGTTAGGGGATTTGCAGCATTTTGAACAGATAACATATCGGCATTCGTATCTGTAAAGCCAATTTCTAGTGTTTTGTGGTTCATATAGAAGGCAATCGTTGCCGGATCTATATAGCCTTCAATACGAATCTCATCATTTTGGTTGGCACTTGCGATGTTTTGAATAAAATCATGACCGTCTCCTTTTCGAAATATAAAACTATCCAAACCGTCAGATCCAACTAATGTATCATTTCCTGTACCACCTGATAAAAAGCTCCATTGGTAATTATTGCCTGCATAAATAATATCATTGCCCATACCACCATCTAGTGTTTCTTGGACACCATCAGCTTTAACACCAATACCCCCATAAAGAGTATCGTCTCCTTCATCTCCATAAATTTGAACTGTTTCTCCGCCTCCTGTCAGCATATCATTACCAGCTAGGCCATGTATAATGTCAAATCCACCCATACCTTGGATTGTGTCATTACCTAAACCTCCTTTAAGATTATCATCGCCAGAAGTTCCTTGAATAGACAATGGTTTTAAATTATTAGGTGTAGAGGTAAGGGTTAGCACATCATTAAAGTGAAAGGTTTCATTAAAACCATTCATACCACTAAAGATAATGTTTTCGACTGCCCCATTTCCTGGTTGACTTTGCAGAATACTAGTTGAAGAGTTGCTAAAATAATTTTGAATATTTAATGTCTCATTATCTGCAAAAATAATTTTAAGCTGATCAATTAAGTGATCATCATTAGAATCAAGCGCTTGCCAGTCAGAGACGATTCCAGAAGATGTACCACCAAATAGTAATGTATCATCATTACCATTTTCATCGTAAATTGAGTCGATTGCGTTGGACTCACCTATTTGCAATTCTCTCCATATTACATACGTATCATTCCCAAACCCTCCTTGCACGATATCATTACCGTAGCCTGGCTCCAAGCGATCATTTCCGTTACCTCCAAGTAATGTATCATTTCCAGATAAGCCCCATAGCCAGTCATCACCATTTGCTCCCAAGAGAACATTATTATCAATGTTTCCTCTAAGACTGTAAGCTATTGAATTAGCATTAAGGTTTTCTCTAATTTCTTTAAAATCCAAGCTTTGATCGCTGAAATTAAAAGTTTCAATTAAACCAGATCCGGCACTAATATTTGAGATATTGCCTGAAGCGTTATCGAAATAATTGAAAATATTGATGGTTTGCTGCCCAATTGTAAGAACTAAACTATCGTATAAACCATCTGCTCCAGCTTGCCCTGTTTTATTCAATAAATCGGCTGCATTTATGGTAACTGTACCAGCAGCCCAATTATAATCTGTTAAGTTCATTTGATCGCTATCGCCACTATCGTCTATGGTGATATTACCCGTTGAAAGTTGATAAACATCATTTCCATTACCACCATATAAACTGTCATTCCCTGCTCCCCCGTTGAGCGTATCATTACCTCCGCCCCCCATCAGAATGTTATCCGCTTTATTACCGATAATATTATCATTTCCAGACCCTGCTTTTACATTTTCAATAATGTCTCCAGTCCACTTGACAATATTGATGCCAGCTGTCACTTTATTATCGATACTAGGGTCCAAATTAAAGTTTACATTCAAAGTAGCTGTACTGAAATCCAACTGGTCAGTTCCTGAGCTATCCAAAATAGAATCAGTTCCCCAAGCTCCAGTATAGACATAGCGGTCGTTACCATCTCCGCCATCAATGGTATCATTGCCTAATCCAGCCCAGATGGCATCGCTACCAAAACCTGTGGAAATATAATTATCGCTGATACTACCATTAACCGTATCTCGGCCAGAGCCAGTTATAATGTTTTCAATGATATTACCAGTCCAGTTAACGTTATTAATCCCGTCAGTGATTTCATCGCCAGGAGTATAACCTAGATTTATATTCAAAGAAGAAGTCACGGCCTTTAAATTAATGGTATCGAGTCCTGAAGCATCCCGAATTGAATCTTGATCCCAATTATCTGTATACAGATAAATATCGTTACCTAGGCCACCATCTAGCGTGTCGTTACCTTGATTTCCTTGGAACCGATTATTTGCGATACCGCCTATTAGTAAATCGTTTCCTTGTGTACCTAAAACGTTCTCAATAGCGTTTTCAGAGCTGGAAATTGTATTATAATTTGAGAGCTTGGGTGTCCCGTCAGCATTAAAACTACGTACGTAAATATCTGAGATGTCTGAAACCCAGGTAACCGTAAAACTACCATCCGGTTGCGTAGTAACAGATTGCCCCAATGAAACATCACTTGTAGTTATATCATTGATCTTAAATTTATCATTGACCATTGCGCCAGAGGCATTAAATATTTGTCCGTAGGTGGCGCTGCGATCAGAATCACCCCAAATACTGAGAAAACCACCATTGGGTAGGCTAACTAATCCTGTAGCTATTGGAAAGACATTGGTATCTGGATTAATTGCAAAATTATTACCGATTGCGGTACCTGTTGAGTCAAAGAGCTGTCCATAAGAGACAAGCCCACGCCAGCTAACTACAAAGTTTCCATTTGACAAAGTCGTGATTGAAGGGGTTACAACTGCAACAAGTTCCTGAGTGACTTGAATCTTCGGTCCTAATTTATTTCCATTTCCATCATAACGTTGTGCATAAAGTCCAAAATCACCTTGATTTTTATGACGAGAAATCCAAGTGGCTATAAAACCACCATTAGAAGTCTCCGCAAAGGCAGCTTTAATTACTTCTAGGCTGGCATCTTCGGAAAGTGTGAATTGTGCTCCTATAAGATTACCTTCCACATTAAAGCGTTGAGCATCCATGACACCCGAACCTTCATTAAGTTTTTTTGATTGCCAAGCGATTAAATATCCACCTCCAGATAACTTGGTTACAAAGGGTATCTCTTGGTTCAGACTGGGACTCTTTTCAATTTGGAATTCAGTACCTGACTTATTACCTAAAGCATCATATTTTTGAGCGAAAATGCCAGCCCGAGACGTCCCATAAAGAATTCTCCAAACAACCAAATATCCACCATCGTCTAAATTAGTTACCATAGTCTCATCATATTGGTGAATGGTATTTTCAGGAACATTATCGATGCTTATTTTAAACTCTGTGCCTATGGTATTATTCATCGCATCCAGGTAACGACCATAAACACCGCTCAAAGATGACCAAACAACAACTTTACTCCCATTGCTTAAGGTGGTTATACTGGGAATAGATGAGTGAGCCACTGTGTTAATCTTTAACTCCGGCATGAATTGTGGCACCGGTTGAGCTGTACCGGTTGCTAAATTCACTGTAAATCCAGTGGTATAGGCACTAAGATTTACGGTATCATTGCCACCACTATCCGCAATGAAGGTTTTTCCGGTCAGATTAGTGAAAATGTAGGTATCGTCTCCCGTTCCTCCATCCAAAGTATCATTGCCCGTGCTTTCGTTCAGTGTATCATTCCCAGCACCTGCGCTTAAAAAATTATTACCGCTGTTACCAGAGATTGTGTCATTTCCAGAGCCAGAAAGAACATTTTCAATAACATTGTCATTCCAATTAATCGTGTTCTGGCCGCTGCTGACTTCATTGCCATTGCTTGACGTTAAATTGATATTTATATTTAACGTACTCGTACTGAAATCCAGTTGGTCAGTCCCGGAACTGTCAATAATGGAATCATTGCCCCAAGCGCCGGTATAAACGTAGCGATCATTGCCTTCGCCGCCATCGATGGTATCATTGCCCAAGCCTGCCCAAATGGCGTCACTGCCCGCCCCAGTGGAAATATAATTATCGCCGGTGCTGCCATTGACCGTATCGCGACCTGCACCGGTAATGATGTTTTCAATACTATTTCCCGTCCAGCTAATGGTACTGCTTCCATCGGAAACCTGATTGCCGGTTGTGCTGGCCATATTGACATTTAAAGCAGCTACCAGGGCACTCATATCCACTGTATCTGTCCCTGATGAATCTATGATGCTATCTTTTCCCCAAACTATCGGAAATATATAAGTATCATTTCCATCCATACCATTTAATAGGTCTGCATCTTTGCTGCTAAGCAGGTTATCTTTACCATTGGTGCCTTGAATGGATGCCACGATACTACCCTTTCTTTATTCAGGTTTATCAGTGCCTGCATATTTATGCAGACAGTAATACTAGACACCCCGACAAATGCAGAACGTCAATGTTGCCTCTGATATAAAAATGAAATATACTAGCTGAGTTTAAACTGCTATAACAGTAACACAACTATTCATTTTGTACTAGTGGGTTAGTAGAACTTAAAAGCCTCACGAGTATGCATACAAAGGGTATAAATTATTCATCTTCCGTTTTATCGGCAGTGATACGACTGGTTTGGGTTAATTGCTGAATTTGTAGGGCTTCAATGGTGGCAGGGTGCATCTGGGTTCGCAAATATTCAAGCAAACGCTTTGAATTGGTATTCCCTTGTGCTGCAGCTAAACTTGCCCATAAATAGGCTTTTTCATTATTTTGAGTGGTACCAAACCCTTTATAATACATATTGGCTAAGTGATGTTCCCCTTCCACTTGACCCTGCTCAGCTGCCTTTTGATACCAACAAACCGCCTGTTTTTCATCTTTAGTCGTCCCATGCCCAAATTGGTACATCATGCCTAAGTTGGTTTGCGCTGAAGCGAACCCTTGTGTTGCTCCTTTTTGAAACCATTCAAAGGCGATTTTGTAATCCTTCTTTACGCCTCGACCGTGTCGATACATATCGCCAAGCATGTTCTCAGCTTGAGCATCACCTTGTGCAGCTGCCTTGGTTGCCCAGAAGTAGGCTTGTTGAAAATCCTTCCTCTGAAGACCTTTACCTGTATAGTAAACAATGCCTAAATTTCGTTGGCCGTCTAATAAACCTGCTTCCGCAGCTTTATTATAATAATCAATTGCAATTTTAGTGTCTGAAGGCAAGCCATGCCCATAGAGATACATACAGCCCAGTAGATTAGCGGCTCGACTGTCTTCATTCTTGGAAGCCTGTCTTAACCAATATAAAGCTTGCTTATAATCTTTTGATACACCTAATCCAAAATAATAAACACTTCCCAGGCGATATTGTGCAGGCGCATAATTTTGTTCAGCCGCCCTTCTATAACAATAAATGGCTTTCTGTTGATCCTTTGCGATCACGTTTCCGGTTTCAAACAGTCTGCCTAGATGATACTGCGCAACCCGAAAACCCTGAGAAGCAGATTTATTAAACCAATAAATCGCTTTTGTATAGTCTTGAGTAGCACCTTCCCTCAGGTAATAAATACCGAGCTTACACTGAGCCAACTTGTTTCCATCGGCAGCGTCCGCTTGCAACTGGGGCAAATTAGTCACATCAGCAGTCGAAATTGCAGGTTTGGGAATAGGATCTATTGGCTTTTGGGAAGGATAGATGCTTTTAGCTGGTCCAATCAAGGCACCATCCTGTGGAACTTCTGATTGAGCATAGCTAGGTATACTAATGAACTGAATAAACATTAAATAAATAATATACCGTTTAATCATATATAATCCTTGCTTTTACAATCCAGCGAGATAAGGCTTGGTTTCAAGCGTTTGATATGATTTCTTAATAAAAACGCGGCCTTCAATAAATTGAGTAGATCGGCCTTTACATAAGGTAAATAAATGAAACAGACCAGCTATCTTTAAGATAGCTGGTCTGTTTTTTGAAGATTATAACCTAGGAGTGCCAACCCCCATTTACGATGGCCATGAGATTGGCATTATTTTCCACAGTATTGATATTACTGAGACTAATACTATGGCTACTAGCATAGGATGCCATTTGAGAAATAACACTATTCACATCAGCAGAGGTCATAAATGTGCCATCACTGGCTTCAAAGCGTTCCACAGTACCTGCTGAAGTGGTTTGAGCTTGAGCGGTAATTAAATCGCTATTGCTCCCAACATAACCGATTTGCAGGTTACTGCCTTGCATAAAGAAGGCAATGTTGGCTTTGGCAATGGAACTGTCAAACTGTACACGATCCGTGTTGCCGGCCGTCGTATCATTTTCTTGAATCACATCCTGACCATCACCGAGCTTAAACAGATAGAAATCATCACCGGTGCTGCCTAAAAGAGTATCATTACCCAAGCCACCAATAAGTGTGTCGTTACCTCCGCTGGCGTAGAGCCAGTCGTTACCCGCACCCAGAGAAAAAGAATCTGCGGTGGAAGCCCCGTTCACGGTGTCGTTACCCGAACCTGTAACTAGGCTTTCAATCACGCTGCTCCAGTTAATAGTATTGGTCCCGTCCGATATTTCATCAATAGCCGAAGAATAAAGGGTGACACTTAAGTTACTAGTTACGGCACTCAGGTTAACTGTATCCGTCCCACCAGCATCCGCAATGGTATCTACTCCCCAGCCGTTGGTGAAAATGTAGGTGTCATTATTGCTACCACCATCCAGAGAATCGTTACCCAAACCACCGTTAAGCGTGTCATCGCCACTGCTGGATGAGATGGTGTCATTCCCAGCACCCGTGGAAATTGAGTCAGCAGTGGTGCCAGCGGTGATTGAATCGTTACCGGAGCCAGTCACCAAGCTCTCAATCACGCTACTCCAGTTAATGGTGTTGATGCCATCTGAAACCTCATTCCCGGCGGTGGAATACATGGTTACTATTAAATTGTTGGTGACAGCACTTAAATCGACTGTGTCTGTTCCTCCCGCGTCGGTAATCGTATCGACTCCCCAGCTATTGTTAAAGACATATGTGTCGTTGTCTGCGCCTCCATCTAGGGAATCATTGCCCAGGCCACCATTTAACGAATCATTGCCACCACTAGCAGAAATGGTGTCGTTGCCTGAGCCAGTGGCAATGTTATCAGCTGTTGATGTACCGGTAACATTGTCATTGCCTGAACCGGTGATCAAATTCTCGAACGTACTGCTCCAGTTGATGGTATTAGTGCCATCCGTGGCTTCATTCCCGCCAGAGGAAAACAGCACCGCAGTCAGGTTGTTGGTGACTGCGCTGAGATCGACCGTATCTGTGCCTGAAGCATCATTCAAAGAGTCCGCTCCCCAACCATTGACAAATTGATACACATCATCGCCAATGCCACCATCCAGAGTTTCACTGCCGGTCCCAGAAATCAGCACATCGTTACCGGCTCCTGCCAAAATGGATTCCGCTGTGGTATTACCTGTAATTGTGTCATTGCCAGTTCCAGTGATCGCGGTTTCCAAAGTCGCACTGCTCCAATTAATGGTGTTCACGCCATCTGAAACTTCATTGCCACTGGAAGTCGTCAAATTAAGGGTTAAATTGTTGCTGATTGCACTGAGGTCTAGCGTGTCAGTCCCTGAAGCATCGCTTAAGGAGTCTAAGCCCCATGCCCCATTGAAAATGTAAGTGTCGTTACCAGTAGCCCCATCCATTGTGTCATTTCCGAAACCTCCATTCAGCGTGTCGTTTCCGCCGCTAGAATAAACAGAATCATTGCCAGCGCCCAGCGAAATATTATCTGTTGTGGAAGTGCCGTTAACCGTATCATTGCCTGCACCAGTGATTAAATTCTCAATAACAGTACTCCAATTAATCGTATTGGTACCATCCGAGATTTCATCTCCCGCTGACGAATACAAGGTAACATTCAAGTTGCTGGTCACTGAGCTGAGATCAACCGTATCCGTTCCACCACCATCCGAGATAGAGTCCAACCCCCAGGTATTGTTAAAGACATACGTGTCGTTATCGATACCACCATCCAGGGAATCATTTCCAGCACCACCATTAAGCGTGTCATTTCCACCACTAGCTGAAATAGTGTCATTCCCAGCACCAGTAGAAAGAAAATCAGCAGTTGAGCCGGCTAAAACGGAATCATTTCCTGAACCGGTTATCAGGCTTTCGATAGCGCTAGTCCAGTTAATGGTGTTGGTTCCATCTGAAACTTCATCACCTGCAATTGAATACAATGTGACATTTAGATTGCTGGTAACAGCACTCAGATCGACTGTATCGATTCCCCCACCATCGGCAATGGTATCCAATCCCCAACCATTGTTAAAAACATAAGTGTCATTACCAATCCCACCATCCAGGGAATCGTTGCCAATGCCGCCATTTAGGGTATCGTCACTGCCACTGGAAGAAAGTGTATCATTCCCACCCCCTCCAGCTAGATTATCCGCCGTGGAAGTACCCGTTACACTGTCGTTACCGGAACCCCCAATCACACCTTCAATAATAGAAGTCCAGTTAATGGTGTTGGTACCGTCTGAAACTTCATTCCCAGCGGAAGAATAAAGAACCACGTTTAGGTTGCTAGTCACTGTACTCAGATCGACCGTATCCGTTCCAGAAGCATCTGTAATGGAATCCGCACCCCAGCTATTATTAAAGCGGAATGTATCATTGCCCGCGCCACCATCCAATGTGTCGCTACCGGCTCCGGAAATCAGGGTATCA
>Ga0105239_10008749_pt1 | contig 11464 bp, 7 predicted proteins | sample KBSC44metaG_FD_92761 | JGI IMG/M metagenome (GOLD analysis project Ga0105239, IMG submission 92761) | Corn rhizosphere microbial communities from Kellogg Biological Station, Michigan, USA - KBS C4-4 metaG | ecosystem: Host-associated > Plants > Roots > Rhizosphere > Soil | place: Michigan, USA...
CGGTTTCGTCGGTGGTCGTGTTGCCGTTGTCGTCGAAGGTGAGTGAGTTGGCGCCGACGGCCGTCACCTCGTTCTGCTTGTTGTTGGTGCGGGTGGTCGTGGTGCCGTCGGTGGTGCTGGTATTCCAGTTACCGACGGCGTCCAAGCTCCAGTTCTTGACCGAGCCGGTCAGGGAGTTCGCGGAGCTGACCGTGTCGAGCGTGCCGTCGGAGTTGGCGTCCGTGATGAGCGAAGGCTCCCGTCCCTTTCGATTGGGCTCCGTTTTGGCCTTCACCGCCCGTTGGTGCAGCACCCGATCCGACGTGAGCAATTCGACGTCGAGGCGTTTTGCGGCCGCGAGGTACAGGCAGTCGGGCCGGGCGTGGCGGCACTGGAACGAGAGCGTCAGCGCCTGATCCAGCAATTCTTCCGTCGAAATGAATCGCAGCGCCCCTCGGCCGATCGGCGTACTCGTAGACCTGTGTCTTCGTGCGAATCGCGCACAGGTCTCGGGGTACCGCGACCTGTGGCACCCATGACGATCGAGGATTTGAGGCGGACAAGACTTTTCTGACTCTCAATAGAATAGGCAATGGTTGGTCTATGACAGGAATCGCGTTTATCCATGTCCTCTGGCTGTTGCTGGCGCCGGTCGGGGCGGTGTGGCTGGCGAGGGCGGCGATGTCATCGCGGCGGCGCCGTGGCGGGATGGCGATCGGGTTGGCATTCTTGGTGCTGTCGTTGCCGGCGGTGCTGTTTTGTCTGGCGTTGTGGCCGCCTGATTTTCTGGGGGCGGGTCGGGCGGTGCGGGTGTCGGCGGGTGGGCCGGGTTATACGGTCGCCGTGGTGCAGGAGCCGGGGGATGACTTTTACGAGTCTTTCCTGGAGATCGGGCGGGCGGACGGGAAGGTTACGCGGTTGATGGTGGATCCGGACGCGGGGAAGTGGTGGGGGTTGCGGGCGAGGACGCGCGGGACGGGGACGGAGTTCGTGACGTGGACGGGGGCGGTGGTGGGTTCGGTGGATTTCGCGGACGGGACGGTGGTGGGGTCGGTGGATCGGCAGGTGTACAAGTTGGGGGAATTGGATTTCGGGCGGCGGTGGGCGAACGGGGGGTGAGGGCGGGGGATGTCGGCGCGATGCGCAATGGGAGGTCGGCGGTCGATTGTGGCAGTGCTGGTGCCGGACTGGTTGGGATCGGTGCGAAACCGCAAGCGCTCTCTGGGGCGTTTTGGCGAATCGGCGTTTCTTGGGAGCGGCTGGCGTGTGGGGGGGCGAGGATCACTTTGCATGCCTCACTGAAGTGAGCACGCCGGTGTGTCGGGGCGTCAGGGGTAGAAGCGGTTGAGGTTCAGGAAATGGATGGGGTGTTGGGTGGTGTTGGTGGTGGCGAGGTCGGCGAGGATTTCGCCGATGACGGGGGCGAATTTGAAGCCGTGGCCGGAGAAGCCGGCGGCTATGAGGGCGCGGGGGTGGGTGGGGTGGTGGTCGAGGATGAAGTGGCCGTCGGGGGAGTTGGTGTAGAGGCAGATGCGGAGGGAGAGGGTGGGGCCGATGGCGGTGGGGAGGTAGCGGTGGGCGATGGATTGGATTTCGTGGCGGTCGTCGGCGGTGGGGGTGCGGGAGACGGTGTCGGGGTCGGTGGCGGGGCCGCGGCCGTGGCGGGCGAGTTTGAGGCCGGGGACGTCGGAGAGCATGGGGAAGCCGTAGAGGAGGGAGGTGGTGCTCGCGTTTTGGTTCGCGGACGAATCCGGCGCGGCGCTTTGATCGCGTAGCTCCCGGCGCTCTGCCCCGGCGTGGGCGGTGTTTGATTGCGCGGCGGGTTGTTCGATGCCCCAGACGGGGAAGTGACCGAGGGCGAAGCTTTGGGGGGATTGGGGCCAGAGCCAGCCGAGGGTTTGGCGGGTGACGGTGAGGGGGACGTTGAGGTCGGTGAGGAGTTGGGTGGTCCAGGCGCCGGCGGTGAAGATTACGTTTTCGGCGTGGTAGGTGTCGAGAGGCGTGGTGATGGAGACGCCGTCGGTTCGGAGGTCGATGTGGGTGACGGGTTCGTGGGCGTGGAGGGTGGCGCCGGATTCGAGGGCTCGGCGGGCGAAGAGGGCGAGGGCTTTTTCGCAGAGGAGGAAGCCGGCGGCGGGTTCCCAGACGCCGGTGTAGTTTTCGGGGAGTTGGAAGAGGGGGTGCGCTTTGCGGAGGTCGGTGTGGGAGAGGTGTTCGTGGGGGAGGTGGTGGTCGCGGGCGGCGCGGAGGCAGCCGGGGACGACTTCGCCTTCGGGCGGGCCGGTATAGATGCCGCCGGTGCGGTAGAGGATTTTTTCGCTGGTTTCGAGTTCGAGTTGGTCCCAGAGGTCGTAGGCGCGGCGGAGGAGGGGGACGTAGTCGGGGTGTTCGTAGTAGGCGAGGCGGATCATGCGGGTGTGGCCGAGGGAGCTGCCGAGGGAGTTGATGAGGGAGAATTGTTCGAGGCCGAGGACGCGGTGGCGGCGGGCGGCGAGTTGCCAGGCGGCGGCGGCGCCCATGGCGCCGAGGCCGACGATGATGGTGTCATAGTGGTTGGGCATGGGGTGGTCTCGTGTATTGTGGATACGAGAAGCGCGAAGCCGCAAGCGGGGGATTCCGGTTGGCGGGTGTGGGCATGATACTGCGCGCGGAATTCTTCGCGTGACTTCGGGGAGGGACAGGAATGTCCCTCCCACTCAGTCACGCGAGGCAGACAAGAATGTCCGCCCCACCACAGACAAGAATGTCTGCCCCACCGAAGACGGGCGGGACTCAACATTACCGTAAGTGGGGTGTCTATTCATCGGTGCGAGGTGTGCCCGGCGTGGTCGAAACGGCCGGTCGGCGGTAACCTGCGATTCTGGCAATCCATTCCTGGAGGACGAACTGTGATGAAGACGAAAGTGTTGTCGTTCCTGTCGGCGCTGGCGGTATCGTCTTGCGTGATGGCGGCGGACGCGCCCAAGTCGGAGTTGATTGGGGATCCGAAGATCATTGCGCCGCTGGACGTCGCCCAGACGCGGGAGGCGGGGCTTAAGGCGACGGCGGCGGCGGAGAAGATCGGGTGGCGGATCGGGTCGCAGGCGTACACGCTGCGGGACCGGAGTTTGCTGGAGGCGCTGGACACGCTTTACATGCTGGGGCTGAAGTACGTGGAGTGCTACCCGGGGCAGGCGGTGTCGCCCAATGAGTTTAAGGATGCGAAGGGGAAGCCGCAGACGTTTGGGCCGGGGATGTCGCCGGAGGCGATCGAGGCGGTGAAAAAGAAGCTGGAGCAGACGGGGATCAAGGTGTTGTCGATGGGGGTGACGGGGATCCCGGCGGACGAGGCGGGGGCTCGGAAGTTCTTCGAGTTCTGCAAGGATTTTGGGATGGAGCGGATCGTGACCGAGGTTCACGAGAATCAATTTCCGATGCTCGAGAAGCTCGGGGAAGAGTTCAACATTGATCTCGCGCTGCACAACCATCCGAACCCGAGCTACTACTGGGATCCGGCGCACGTGCTGAAGGCGGTGGAGGGGTTCAAGCACATCGGCTCGTGCGCGGACGTGGGGCACTGGCAGCGGTCGGGCGTCAAGCCGATCGAGGCGCTGCGGATGCTGGAAGGGCACGTGTTCGAGTCGCACTTCAAGGATCTGAACAAGTTCGGCGACAAGGGGGCGCACGACCTGCCGTGGGGCACGGGAACGGGCGACGCGAAGGGGATGCTGGAGGAGTGCTACCGGCAGACGAAGGCTGGGGACATCGGCGGGGCGACCCACAAGATGACGTTCAACATCGAGTACGAGATCGGGCACGGGACGGAGCTGGTGGGGAATATGGCAAAGAGTATTGAATGGTTTGGGAATGAGTGTGAGGAGCTTTCGAAGAAGTGATCGGGTTTGAATTCGTTGAGTGGGAATGCGACGCGCCGGGCGAATTGTCCGGCGCGTCGGCGTTTATAGGTGGCGCGGGTTGGGAGGGGGCGCGGTTGGCAGGGGAGTCACAGAGAAGCAAAGAAACGGAGAAGCAAAGAATTCAATTTAGAATGGATCGGGTGCGCCGGATGGCCAGTCGGGGGCTCCTTGGTTTTCTTTGCTTCTTTGATCCTTTGCTTCTTTGCGACAAGAAGCGGGCGGCGTGGCAATTCGGGAAATACCGGAAGTAGATGGTGGAATTCACTTGGCGATCGCTTCGACTTCTTGTTCGGAGACGGGCGAGGGATGGACGGGAATGGGGACCGTGGCCGGGCGGCGTTTGCGCCAGAGGCTTAGGTCGTCGAAGAGGCTGTAGGCGACGGGGGTGACTAGTAGCGAAAGCAAGAGGGAGAGGGCTTGGCCGCCGACGATTACTTTGGCCATGCTGGAGCGGGAGGCGGAGCCGGGGCCTTCGCCGAGGGCGATGGGGATCATGCCGGCGATGAGCATGAGGGTGGTCATGAGGATGGGGCGGAGGCGGGTGCGGTTGGCTTCGACGATGGCCCAGGTTCGGGTGCGTTTTTCGTCGGAAAGTCGTGAGATGAAGCGCGACCAGGCAGTCGGTCGAATCGGCGAACTGGCGACGGGGCGAGCCGGCGAAAAGTCGGTCGCCGTTTCACCGGTTCTCCGGTTCTCCGGTTCGCGGTAGGCGGGCGGCACTTCGGTGGGGTCTTCCTTGGCGCGGTGGCGGAGGACGTTGGTGTAATCGACCTGGAGGATGCCGTTTTTCTTGACGATGCCGAAGAGGAGGAAGACGCCGAGGATGGAGTAGATGGTGAGGGCCTGGCCGGTGAGGATGAGGGAGAGGATGGCGAAGGGGATGGTGAGGGGGACGGCGAGGAGGATGGTGATGGGGTGGACGAAGGATTCGAACTGGGCGGCGAGGATCATGTACATGAAGACGAAGGAGAAGCCGAAGGCGATGACGAAGGCGAGGTTGGATTCGGACTGGGTCTTGGCGCGGCCGGACTCGATGAGCTGGTAGTCGGCGGGGAGGCCTTTTCCGCCTTCGATCTGCCTGGCGGCGTTCTTGAAGGCTTCGACGGCTTCGGAGGTGGCGGCGCCGTTGGCGAGGTTGGCGACGATGGTGATCTTGCGCTGGCGGGCGAAGCGGTCGATCTGGGCGGGGCCCTTGGCTTCGGAGAGGGTGGCGACGTTGGCGAGACGGATGAGCTTGGCGTCCATCGGCAAATCGGCGGCGGCGGCGTTGACCTGGGAGCTGTCGGGGGCGCCGCGGGTCTTGGTGGTGGGGATGTTGAGGTTTTCGATGGCGGCGCGGTCGTCGCGGTTGATGCCGGTGGCGCGGAGCCAGACGTCGTAGAGCTCGCCGAGCTGATCGTCCTTGTAGTCGGAGACGATCTGCCCGCCGACGAGGATCTGGAGGGTGGAGGCGATGGACTGGATGGAGACGCCCAGGTCGCTGGCGCGGTTGCGGTTGACGTTGACGCGGACCTCGGGCTTGCGGAGGGCGAGGGTGGTGTCGACGTCGGCGAGGCGGGGGTTCTGGCGGAGTACGGCGATCATCTCGTCGGCGTACTTGCCGAGCATGGCGAGGTCGGGGCCGACGAGGGTCATCTCGACGTCGGCGTTGACGGTGCCGGAGGAGATGGCGGCGGGGATCTGGACGCTGGAGCGGAGATCGGGGTAGTCGGCGAGGACGGTGCGGGCGCGGGCCATGATGTCGAATTGAGAGAAGCGGGAGGAGTGCGCGTCCCTTCGGGAGGCCGCTAAACGGGGGTCCGTTTTGCGCTGGTCGAGGTCGATCAGGCGGACGTAGATGCCGCCCTGGGTGACGTCGCCCTGGCCTTTGGAGATTTTGCCGGAGGTGTCGCCGATGGTGGTAAGGACGTCGACGACTTCGGGCCAACTGCGGAGCTGGGCTTCGATTTCCTTGAAGGTCTGGTTGGTGCGGTCGAGGGTCCAGCCGGCGGGGGTGGTGATGGCGATCTCGAATTCGGACTGATCGTCCTTGGGGAGGAAGTCGAGGCCGACCATGCCGAAGAGGCCGGGGTAGTGGAGGGTCTTGTTGGGGAAGATGCTCATGGTGACGAGGGCGGCGGCGAGCATGACGACCCAGCGGTGGCGGAGGCCCCATCGGAGGGTCGAGAGGTAGGGGCGTTCGACGAGTCGGCCGTAGACGCCGCCGGAATGGTGACTGGCGCCTTGCTCGCGTGCGTGTTTGGAAAGTTTGAGGAAGCGCGAGCAGAGCATGGGGGTGAGGGTGAAGCTGACGGCCATGGAGCAGAGGATGGCGACGGCGCAGGTGACACCGAAGGAGAAGAAGAATCGTCCGACGCGGCCGGACATGAAGGCGATGGGGAGGAAGATGACGACGAGGGAGAGGGTGGTGGCGACGACGGCGAGGGTGATTTCCTTCGTGGCGCCCAGGGCGGCGTCCCAGGCGTTCATGCCCTTTTCTTCCATCCAGCGGAAGATGTTCTCGTGGACGACGACGGCGTCGTCGATGACGATGCCGACGGCGAGGACCAGCGCGAGCATGCTGATGTTGTTGAGGGTGAAGCCGAGCCAGTTCATGACCATGAAGGTGGCGACGAGGGAGACGGGGATGGAGAGGCCGGCGATGAGCATGGTGCGCCAGTCCCGCAGGAAGAGCAGGATGGTGAACATGACGAGGACGGCGCCGATGATGAGGTGCTTTTTGACCTCGTGGAGGGAGGCGTTGATGAAGCGGGACTGGTCGCGGATGACCTCCATGCGGATGTCGGACCGGCCTTCGGCGTCGAAATCCTTCTCAAGCTGTTTGAGGCGTTTTTTGACGGTGTCGATGACCTCGACGGTGTTGGTGCCGGATTGTTTTTGGACGATGAGGAGGATGGCGTTGTCGCCGTCGAGGCGGCCGAGGGAGCGGGGTTCTTCGACGTCGTCGGCGACGTGGCCGACGTCACTGACGCGGATGGGCTGGCCGGCGTTGTTGGCGACGATGATGTCCTTGAACTGGCTGGTCTGCTGGATGCGGCCCATGGTTCGGAGGATGGGCTCGCGACCGCCCTGGTCGACGCGGCCGCCGGGGAGTTCGAGGTTCTGGTTGGCGAGGGCCTGGCGGACCTGGTCGATGGAGACGTGGTAGGCTTCGAGCTTGGGGGCGTCGACGGTGACCTGGATGGCGCGTTTGCGGCCACCGACGAGGGTGACCGAGCCGACGCCGGAGAGGGAGGAGAGGGAGTCCTTGATCTGCTTGTCGGCGATCTCGGTGATCTCGCGGAGGGAGCGCTTGCCGGAGACGGCGATGGTCATGACGGGGGAGGCGTCGACGTCGAACTTGTCGATGATGGGGGCGTCGGTGCCGGCGGGGAGGCGGGAGAGGATGGTGTTGATCTTCCCCTGGACTTCCTGCTGGGCGATGTCGCGGTTTTTTTCGAGGAGGAAGGTGATGACGACGGAGGAGATGCCTTCCTTGGTGGTGGAGCGGAGCTCGTCGATGCCGGAGATGGTGTTGACGGCTTCTTCGATGGCCTTGGTGACGCCGGTCTCCATTTCCTCGACGCTGGTGCCGGGGCGGGTGGTGGTGACGGTGACGATGGGGAGATCGACGTTGGGGAAGAGGTCGACGCCCATGCGGGCGTAGGCGAGGGCGCCGAGCACGACGGGCAATGCGATGAGCATCGTCGTGAAGACGGGGCGGCGGACGCAGAGTTCGGAAACAGTCATAGAGAGGGTTCAGGGTTTGGGGTTCAGGGTTCAGGAAAGACGAGGGGAGGGTTCTCTTGCATTTGCTGAACCCTAAACCCTGAACCCCGAACCCTTCATTCGACTTTCGCGCTGGACTGAGTGGTCGCGGGTTGTTTGATGACTACTGGGACGCCGTTGGCGAGTTTGCTGGTGCCGGAGATGACGAGTTGTTCGTCGCCTTTGAGGCCGTTGGCGATCTCGACGTAGGCGTTGTCGGGTGAGTGGGCGTCGCCGGGGTCGACGGTGATCTCGACGGCCTTGTTGTCCTTGACGGCGAAGACCTTGTTGACGCCGGCGAAGGCGACGACGGATTCCTGGGGGGCGAAGACGACGTTGTTATCCACGTGGGTCTGGACGCTGGCGCGGGCGAAGGCGCCGGGCTTGAGGCGATGATCGTCGTTGGGGATGAGGACTTCGAGGCTGAAGGTGCGGTTGTCGGGGTCGATCTGGGGGTTGATGCGGGAGACGGTGCCCCAGAAATCGACGCCGGGGTAGGCTTCGACGATGGTCTTCACCTTTTGGCCGGGTTTGACGTCGGCGACGTAGCGTTCGGGGACCTTGGCGCGGAGCTTGATGGGGGTGTCGTCGACGAGGCGGTAGCAGGGGGTGATCTCGTGGACGAGTTCCCCGACGTTGACGTAGCGGGCGGTGACGACGTAGGTGTGTGGGGTGGTGGGGATCTTGCCGGTGTCGGTCGGCTGGGTGGTGGACTCGGGGGTGCTGGGGGCGCGGGTGGTGGCGTCGGTGAGGCGCTGGTTGGCGATGTCGAGGTCGCCCTTGAAGGACCACGCCTGCGCGACGAGGGTGCGGGCGGTGAGCAGTTCGACGTCGTAGTTGGACTTTGCGACGCTGAGCGCGGTTTCGAGGTCGGAGTAGTCCTGCTCGGACATGAGGGGGGGCTGGGATTCGAAGAGTTTTTTGCCGCGTTTGAGCCTGGCGTCGGCGTTTTCGGTTTGCAGGCGTGCCTTGACGACGGTGGGCACCTTGCTGACGTCGTAGTCCTTGGGGGGGAGTTCTTTGAGGCCGAGCTTGGCGAACGACTCTTCGAGAGCGAGCTGCGCCTTGTTTACGGCGAGTTGATAATCGTTCTGCTTGAGTTGGACGAGGGGCTCGCCGGGGGCGACGTTGTCGCCGACGTCTTTGTAGAGGGCGATGATGCGGCCGGGGACTTTTGCGGAGACGATGGATTCCTCGTCGCCGTAGAGGGTGCCGACGACGTCGACGGCGCGTTTGACGGGGAGGACCCTCACGGGCTTGAGGAGGACGGGGACGGTGGTGGGGGCGCGCGACCCCTGCTGGGTCTGTGCCTGGGTGTTGCGCTCGCAGGCGGCGAGGGTGGTCATGACGCCGGCGGCGAGGGCGGCGGCGAGGGCGGTGACGACGAGGGTGCGAGGGCGGGACGGGGGAGGTGTTTTCATGGCGATCAGCTCTTGTGCAACGAGTGGAAAACGGACACGTACGCGCTCTTTGAAAACCCAGGAACGGGACGGGTTCGGGGGGCCAAGAATGACCCCGCTCACGCGTCCCGGGCGGACAAGGATGTCTGCCCCACCAGATCGAGGCTGCGCGGGTCGTCGAATTTGACGGTTGCGCATTCAATTCTACAATACTGGCGGGTCGGTTTTGAAAAGTATAAGAAACGACCCCCCGCGGGGCAAGCGGGGCGCCGTGGATCGAACAGACCAATGCAGCGACCGGACGAAAAAAAGCGACGACAGATCGCGGCGACGGCGGCACGCTTGTTCGCGAGCCGGCCGTTTCACAAGGTCAAGCTGGACGACGTCGCCGCCGAGGCGGGCGTCGGCAAGGGGACGCTTTACGTCTATTTCAAGAGCAAGGAAGACCTTTATTTCTGGCTGATCCACGACGCGTTTTCGCAGCTCGTCGGGCGACTGGAGCGGCAATTGGAAGGCGGCGCGTTTTCGGCGTCGGAGGCGCTGCGGGAGATCGTCGCGGGGCTGGTGAAGTTCGGATTCGATAATCCACAGATGTTCGAGCTGATTCGCTCGGCGGGTCCGATCGTCAAGGACCCGCGCTGGCCGGCCAAGCGACAGGAGCTGGTGACGCTCATCGAGCGAACGATCAGGCGCGGCAATGAGAGCGGCGAGTTTTCCGACCCGCACCCCGAGATCACGGCCTTGTGTATCCCGGGGCTGATGCGGTCGGTCATGTTATTCGGCCCCAAGGGACTGGACGAGCGGGTGGTGTCGGCGCAATTATCGCGGCTGGTGGAAATGGGCGTCTGTCGGAAGGACGAAAGCGGTAACGGCATGAAGACGCATTCGAGGCGGAACGTGGCGGTCGCTACGGGAAGGAACGGTCGATGACGGCATTGAAATGGGTGGCGGCGGCGATGCTCGTCGTGGTCGCACCGGGTTGTGTCAACCAGCGCAAGGAAATCGCGAAATATCGGGACCTCCTGAGCTCGCCGGCCGAGCGGAACGTTCCGCAGCTTGAGGCGGGGGAGGAGCTGACGCTGGCGCGGGCGCTATTGCTGGCGAACCAGGACAACGAGTCGCTGATGATGCGCGGCGAGGACTTCGTCCAGGCGATGAACGACAAGGATCGGGCGTTTTCGAACTTCCTGCCGACGATCACGCTGGCGCCGACGTACACGATCACGCACAACCCGAACGCGGGGGCGAAGTCCACGGACGCGAACGGGGTGGCGAGGCCGGTGGGGACGTCGGGCGGGTTCAAGGCGGACGGGCGAACGCTGCGGCGGTTCGAGGCGCCGGTCAACGGCAGCGGGAATCTGTTCCGCGGGTTCCACGACGTGGCGACGCTGGCGGCGGCGGATTGGACCATCGAGCAGCGAAAGCAATTGATGCTTGACGCGCAGCAGGTGCTGCTGCTGGACGTGGGGCAGGCGTATTTCCAGGCGCTGGTGGCGGAGCGGTCGATCGACGTGCTGACGCAGTCGCTGGAGGCGCAGCAGGAGCGTGTGCGCGACGCCCGCGGGCGGATCAACGCGGGGACGGGCAAGCCGCTGGATTTGGCGCAGGCGGAGGCGCAGGTGGCGTCGACGCGGGTGCAACTGGTGCAGTCGCAGGGGGACGCGGCGAACGCGCGGACGCTGCTGGCGTTTTTGATCGGGGCGAAGGACGTGAGCGGGCCGTTGCGGGACGACTATCCGATCCCGGCGGATCCCGGTGATCTGAATGACTTAATGGCGCAGGCCCGGACGAACCGCGAGGACTACCGCGCGTCACAGGCGGTCGTGGAGGCGGCGGTGCACAACGTCGATGCGGCGATCGCGGAGTATTACCCGTCGGTGACGCTGAACGTGACGGGGTACCTGTTCCGCGAAAACTTCAGTGACGCCAGCAAGTGGAACACGCTCTTGAGTGTGAGTTTGCCGATTTTTTCGGCTGGTGTCATCGAGGCGGACGTGCGGACGGCGTGGTCGAAACTCCGCCAGGCGGCGTTGGATCAATCTTTGCTGCGGCGACAGGTCGAGGAGGAAGTGAAGGAGCAGTATCAAAACTTTTTGACGAGCACGGCCAAGTTACACGAGCTGGACGCGCAGATCGGCGCCGCCGCCGAGGCGTATCGTCAGGCGAAGGCGGGGTTCACGGCGGGGACGGCGATCTTCCTGGACGTGCTGACGGCGCAAAACGTGCTGTTGAACAGCCAACTGGAGGTTTCGACCGAGGCGTTCAATCAGAAGGTGATCTACCTGAACTTGCTTCGGGCCACTGGGCGGATGCGGCTGTCGCATTTCGAGCGTGCGGCGACGCGGCCGGCGACCCGGCCGACGACGATGCCGGTACAGCCTTGAGAGCTCGTTCGAATGAGTTTGGGCGGGGCCGGCGCGCGAAGCCGCAAGCGGCAAAGAC
>Ga0105239_10008750_pt1 | contig 11464 bp, 9 predicted proteins | sample KBSC44metaG_FD_92761 | JGI IMG/M metagenome (GOLD analysis project Ga0105239, IMG submission 92761) | Corn rhizosphere microbial communities from Kellogg Biological Station, Michigan, USA - KBS C4-4 metaG | ecosystem: Host-associated > Plants > Roots > Rhizosphere > Soil | place: Michigan, USA...
GAATTCGCGGGCAGCGGCGGGCGGATCAATACCGACTTCATCGACAATTCGGCCGGCGTCGATTGTTCGGACAATGAGGTCAACATCAAGATCGCGCTCAACCGCGAGATGAGTGAAGGGCGCCTCTCGTTCGAAGATCGCAATAGCTTCCTCGCCGAGATGACCGACGATGTCGCGCATATCGTGCTGGAGGATAACCGCCTCCAGACGCTCGGCCTGAGCCTTGCCGAACATGGCGGCGCGGCGGCCCTGCCCGCGCAATTGCGCGTGGTCGAGATGCTCGAAACCTCGGGCCGGATCGACCGGGCGGTGGACGGGATCGAGAGCAATGCCAACCTCTTGCGTCGGGCGCAGGAGGGGCATGGCCTGACCCGGCCGGAGCTGGCGGTGATCCTGAGCCACGGCAAGCTCGCGATGCAGGCAGCGATCGAAGCGTCGGATGTCGCCTCCGATCCGCTGCTCCGCCCGACGCTGCATGCGGCCTTCCCGCTGGCAATGCAGACCCGTTTCGGCCAGGCGATCGATGACCATCGCCTGCGCCCCGAAATCATTGCCACCAAAATGGCGAACCGTGTGGTCAACCGCCTAGGCCTGGTTACCCCGTTCGAGCTGGCCGAAGAGGAAGGCGCTGCGCTGGCGCAGGTCGCCGCTGCGTATTTCGCGGTCGATGCGATTTTCCAGCTGGAAAGCCTGTTCGAGGCGATCGAGCGGGCGGCGCTTTCCGAAACCGCACGCCTGGCCTTGCTCGCCGCGGCGGGGTCGGCCGCGCGGCTGCACGTCGCCGATGCGATGCGCGCCTCGGGGAACGAGATCGCTCCGGGCAAGCTCGCCAGCGATCTGGAGCCTGGCGTCAAGCGGCTGGAATCCCGCCTCGACAGCCTGCTGAAGCAGGAAGCGCGCGCGGGTGCGGCGGCCTTGCGGGCCCGATTGGGTGCGGACGGCGCGGGCGACGACATCGTCGACCGGATCGTGCGCCTCTACGAACTTGACGGCGCGATCGGGACGGCAAGCCTGGCCGCGCGCATCTCGGCCGACGAGCTTGCGGTGACGCAGGCCTATGTCCGGCTGGGCGAGGCGCTCGGTCTCGACTGGGCCAAGGCGGCGGCGGTCCGCTTTGTCTCGTCCGATCCGTGGGAGCGGCTGCTGGCGGCGGGTCTCGCCCGCGAATTCGAGCAACTCCGTCTCGAATTCCTGGCGCGCGCTGATGGCAGCGACCCGCAGAAAGCCGTCGATGCCTGGCTCAAGGCACAGGCGCCGCGTGTCGAGCAATTCCGCACGCTTGTGGACCGCGCCCGCCTTGCGGCGACGCCCAGCGCGGCGATGCTCGCGCAGGTTGCGGCACAAGCGCGGGGGCTGCTCGTCCGCTGATTAGCGGACGCGTCTGAACGACCAGGGGATGGTGACGCCCGTATCGGGGGTGTCGAGCGTCACCACCAGGGCTTTGGACGGGCGCGGACGCCCGGCGACGTCGATCCAGATAGTGTCTTCCAGCGCGAGCGTGCCGGCGCGCGTGCGGAATTGCCAGCCGGTGCCCTCGTCGGGGCGGAGCAGCGCCCCTTGCCCGTCCGTGGTGAGCACGGTTTCGATGCCGGGCGCGAGGTGGAACCACAAAGCGACCGGCGTGCTCGGCGCAGTCTTCTTGCGGCCCTCGGGCGAGAGCTTGTCCTCGCCCTCGAGCGAACGGCCGTCCGCGGCGAGACTCAATCGGCGGCGATGGCTGAAGCCGAAGCGTTTGACATAGCCATCATGCGCCGCCTCGATCCGGCGCGCATCCGGCGTTTCGGCCCGCATCAACGCCACCTCCGTGACGCCGCGTCCCATCGACCCATCGGGATGGATCGCGGTCGAATTGGTTTCGGCCAGCACCAGGGTCGAATGCGCCGCGGTGGTTCGCAAGGCCTTTCCAAGCTCGGGCGCGAGCCCCGCGCCGCCGCCGCAATTGACCACCAGTCGATGCCCTTCGTCCGACATCTCGAACGCGAGCGTCGATGCGCAGGCGCCGCGCGACAGAGCGGCGGCCGGCGGTGGCGCCGCGTCCATGATCAATTGCGTCTCGCCGCAGACCAGCCGCTGATACCCCCAGTCGCGCGCATCGTCACGCACGCCACCGCGGAAATTGACCGCCGCCAGCGCTGCCGCGATCCGCGATGCGCTGGCCGGGCCGCCGCCCTGCCAGCTCGACAATCCGCCGTCGCCCAGCGTCGCGCTCGCCAACACCGGTATCGCCTGGCCCAGCGCCAAAGCCACCGCGCCAGCCAGCGGCCGCGCACGCACTTCATAGACGCCGCGCAGCTGCGCGAGCAGCTCGACGAGCGCGAGTTGCTCGATCGGGGAACGCGAAATCAGGCCGCCATCGGCATGTACCGCGAGCGCCAGCGCGCGGGTCATGCCCGCTTCGCCATGCGCGGTGCGCAAATCGCCGCCCGGGAAGAGCAGGCCTGCCGCAATCACACCCGCCCAGGCCATGACGCGGGGCAGCCCTTGCGGCGCAGTGTCGGCGGCGGTGTCGAGATGGCGGGCACCGCGCGCCAACGCGTTCAGCACCTCCTTGCGATATTCGCCGTCGCGCGTGTCGAGGATGAAGGGCGCATAAGCGGTCCAGAACAGGATCCGGCGGCCCCACAAATCGGGTCGCCACGCGGGCTCGGTCACGTCACGCGCGTGCATCGTAAGCCATTGGCGCATCAGTTTCTCGGCGACGGGCGCCGCGCCGCGCCGTTCGACCGAGGCGGCGAGGTCGCGCAGCCAGGCAAAGCTCTGCCAATATTCGGTGAAAGCAGGCGAGAAGCCGCCGCGGTCGAGAGCCTCGAACGGAATATTCTCGCCCCCCGCGACCATCTTGCCGTCTAGCAATGCGCGCCCCGCGCGCAGGCTCCCCGGGATCGGATCGGCGGGCACGTCGAGCAATTGCAGCGGATAACGCCCGCGCAGGCGGAGCTTGTGGACCGGTGTGCGGAAGCTGAGCTTCTTGAGTGTGCGCCCCAGGGTTTCGCTAAGCGACGAACCCGGCCTCTGCCCCGCGCGGTGCGGGCGGCCTTCGGAAGTGCCGTCGCCCTGGTCGGGCCCGTCCGCCATCAGCGCGCCTCGCGCAAAGCGGCGACATTTGCGGCATATTGGCTGGGCCCGCCCTGGAAGGTCGCAGTTCCGGCGACCAGCACATTGGCACCCGCCGCAATCGCCTTGGCAATATTCTGCGTGCCGATCCCGCCATCGACCTCCAGCCCGATGTCACGCCCGGTCGCGTCGATCCGTTTGCGCAGCGCTTCGATCTTGCGGAGCTGGCTGTCGATGAACTTCTGCCCGCCAAAACCGGGATTGACGCTCATCACCATGATCACATCGACATCGTCGAGGATATAATCGACCGCCTCAGCGGGGGTGGCCGGATTGAGCGCGACGCCGGCTTTCTTGCCCAGCCCCTTCACGGCCTGGATGCTGCGGTGGAGATGCGGCCCCGCCTCGGCATGAACCGTCATCAGATCCGCCCCGGCTTCCGCAAAGGCCTCGAGATAGCGATCGACCGGCGCGATCATCAGATGCACGTCGAGCGTCTTCTTCGTGTGCGGCCGGATCGCCTGCACCATTTGCGGCCCGAGCGTGATGTTGGGCACGAAATGCCCGTCCATCACGTCGATATGGATCCAGTCGACACCGGCCTGATCCACCGCGCGGATCTCGTCGCCCATTCTGGCGAAGTCGGCCGACAGGATCGAAGCGGAGATGAGGATGGGGCGCGCCATGGCGTCAAGCTCTAGTCCGCTTTCGCGCCGTGGGGAATCCGCTTTGTGCAGGTCCGCGACGGACGCAATCGCCACCCCTCTTTGTCCGGATCGCCGTCTTACTACCGTGGCGGCATGCCTTCATTATGGCGCCATCTTATGGGAGAAGCAGACCATGAAAGATTATCTGATCGAGCGGCACATTCCCGGCGCGGACACGCTGACGGCAGATCAGCTCAGGGATGCCGCAGCCCACTCGAACGCGGTGCTCGCCCAGTTGGGACCGGGAATCGCCTGGGTGGATTCGGTGATCGTCAAGGATGGCACGGTCTGTCACTACCGGGCCGAGAATGAGGACATCATTCGCGAGCATGCGCGTATCAGCGGTTTTCCCGCGACGAAGATCACCGAGATCAAGGGCGGCCTCAGCCCGGCCTCGGCCACCGCATGACGGTGCCGGCGCCGACGTCAGACCGGCGCCCGCTCGATGTTACGATCGTGCTGTTCGAGGATGGCCTCTCCTCGACAGCGGTCATGCCGACCGAAATCTTCCATTCGGCGGGGAAGTTGTGGAACGTCCTCCATAGCCAACCCGGACTTCCGCCCTTCCAGGTGCGAACCGTTACCATCGACGGCCGGCCGGTACGCAGCCCGTACGGATTGTCGATCATACCCGAGGCCGCGATCGACGCGGTCGCGCGCACCGACATCATCATCGTACCGACCTCAGGCCTCGACCTCGATCTCAAGCTGGTCGAGCACAGTGCGTTGCTTCCCTGGCTGCGGCGTCATTATGCCGCAGGGGCTTATGTCGTCGGCATATGCATGGGGGCCGCTTATCTGGCGGAGGCTGGGCTGCTGGACGGGCGGATCGGCACCACGCACTGGGCGGTGGCGGGCGATTTCGTGCGCCGCTTTCCGCAGGTGCGCTGGCATCCCGAGTTGTTCGTGACCGAGGATCAGCGCGTCCTGTGCAGCGGCGGCGTCGGCAGCGCGATCGACATGAGCCTGTATCTGGTCGAAAAATTTTGCGGACACGAAATCGCATTGCAAACCGCCAAGGCGTTGCTGCTGCCAATGCCCCGTCTTCATCAGACCCAGACGGGCTACGCCGTTCTGCCCGTGTCGCAAGCGCATGACGATGCGCATATCCGCCGGATCGAGTCCTGGCTGCTCGACAATTTTCGGGCCGACATCTCGACCCAGATGCTTGCCGATCGCGCAGGGATGACCGAACGGACCTTCGTCCGGCATTTCAAGGCTGCAACCGGCAAGCTCCCCGCAGCCTATGTTCAGGCGCTGCGGATCGAGGCGGCGAAGACCCTGCTCGAACATAATAATGGGCCCGTGCAATCGATCGCGGAGTCGGTCGGTTATACCGACCTCGCCTTCTTCCGAAGCCTGTTCAAGCGCACGACCGGAATGAGCCCCCAGCAATATCGCGCAGCCTTTGCACCGATCAGCGTGCGCGGCCATGCGCCCGTGGAGTTTGACGCGACCAGCATTGCGGCGCTTTAGCCCAGCGACTTTTGCTCTAAAGTTCGGCGCAAAGGACGGGAGAGCATAAGGTGGGCGCCGCAGACTACGAGATTCTGGATGAGGATTTTCGGCGCAAGATCCGCCTGAGCGCCTCGGTCGAAAAGCTCTATACCGGCTGTCGCTGGACCGAGGGGCCGGCTTATTTCCCCGCGCATCGCTGCCTGATCTGGAGCGATATTCCCAATGAGCGCATGTTGCGCTTCAACGAGGACGATGGATCGGTCTCGATCTTCCGCAGCCCGTCCAACTACGCCAATGGCAACACGATCGACCGTCAGGGCCGGCTCGTCACATGCGAGCATGGCGGCCGCCGCGTCACGCGCACCGAGCATGACGGATCGATCACCGTCCTCGCCGACCGCTATCAGGGCCGGCGCTTCAACAGCCCCAACGATGTGGTGGTGAAGAGCGACGGCTCAATCTGGTTCACCGATCCGACCTACGGCATCGATTCCGATTATGAGGGCCACAAGGCCGAACCCGAACAGGACGGATCGCACGTCTATCGGATCCACCCTGACGGCGGTGTCACGCGCATTCTCGACGATTTCGTGAAGCCCAACGGGCTCGCTTTCTCGCCCGACGAAAGCCTGCTCTATGTCGCCGACAGCGGCGCCACGCACCTGCCCGACGGGCCACGCCATATCCGCCGCTTCAGGGTGGATGAAGCGGGCAAGCTATCGGGCGGCGAAATATTCGCGAGCCTCTCCGACAGTTTGTTCGACGGGTTTCGGATCGACAGTGACGGCCGGGTCTGGACCAGCGCCGGCACCAACGTTCATTGTTACGAACCCGACGGACGCCTGACGGGCAAGATCAGGATCGGCGAGACGGTCGCCAACCTCGTCTTCGGCGGGTTGAAGCGAAACCGCCTGTTCATGTGCGCGACCAGCTCGCTTTATTCGGTGATGGTGGCGGTCAATGGCGCGAAGACGTTCTAGCTCCGCCGGAAGCGCGCGACGAAGAAGCCATCGGCGCCGCCCTGCTCGGCCAAGACACCGGGCAAGACGCGGACCTGGCCTTCTGGGTCGGGCCTGAAACCAGACGGCAGCTCGTCCGCGGCGATGGGGTCTGCCGCAAAACCCGAATGGCTGGCGAGGAAGGCGTGCGCGACGCGCTCCCCCTCCTCCGGTTCGAGCGAACAGACCGAATAGACCAACGTTCCGCCCGGCTTCACCAGGCTCGCCGCGCGCGCAAGCATCGCCTGCTGGCGCTCGGCCAGGGCGGCGATCGCACGCGGCCGAACGCGATGGAGCACGTCGGGATGGCGGCGGAAGATACCCGTCGCCGAGCATGGCGCGTCGAGCAGCACCGCGTCATAAGGGTCGTCGCTGAAGGTGAGCGCATCGCCCGCGACGAGTGTCGCCTTGAGCCTGGTCCGCGCCAGATTCTCGCGCACGCGCTTCAGCCGCTGGTCGGCCATATCGACCGCGGTGACATCCCAGCCGGCGGCCGCCAATTGCATCGTCTTGCCGCCCGGTGCCGCGCACAGATCGAGCGCGCGGCCGGGGCCCCTGCCGATCAGCCGGGCCGGCAACGAGGCCGACAGATCCTGAACCCACCAATCGCCTTCAGCAAAGCCCGCATATTCGGTCACGCGCCCGCCTGCGGGCAGCCGTAGATGACCGGGCGCAAGGCTGACACCTTCGAGTCCTTCAACGTCCCCGCCCTTGAGCGTGAGGTCGAGCGGCGGTGGTGTGGCAATGGCACGTTGTGCGGCCTCGACAACCTCCGCGCCCCAGGCCGCTTCCCAGCGATCAACGACGCCCTCGGGCAGGCCCGGCAGATCGGGCAGTTTGACGCCCTTGCGATCGAGTGTGCCGAATACGCCGTGCACCAGCTTACGCGGCCCGCCATCGACCAGGGGCAGAACGGTCGAGATCGCGGCATGCGCGGGCGTGTTCAGCTGCAGCGCCTGCGCGAGCGCGATGCGCAGCGCCATCCGCGCCTTGGCATCGCGCGGCAACGGCTTGGCGGTGGCGCTGTCGATCAGCGTATCGAGATCGGGCAGGCGGCGCAGCACCTCGGCGGCGATGGCATGCGCCAGCGCACGGTCATCCGACCGCTCCAGCCCGCGCGCCGCATTGTCGAGCGCGCTTTCGAGCGGTAGCCCCTTGCGCAGCACCGCATCCAGCAGCCGCAGCGCCGCAGCGCGCGTGGCCACGCCCGCACCGTCCTGATCCCGTCTTGTATGGTCGTTCATCGCGGCCCACATGGGCCTGAACCACAAAAGCCGCAACGCATATGACCGAAGTCTCCAAACGCCCGCCCCACGTAAAGCCGCCCGCGCATTTGTCGCCGAGCCCACCTGTGCCCGAACCCAAAGCGGCGGAGCCGACGGAGGATCCGGCCGGCCTTTCCCCCGTCCGCTACGGCGATTGGGAGCGTAAGGGCATTGCGGTCGATTTCTGACCCGCAGGCGGAACGACCCCGCAGCCCGGGCGTCTGACGTGGACATGGTTGTGGCGGATTTCCTGCAGCGGCACCGCCGCGCCCTGATCGCGATCATCTGCGCGGTCGCGGCGATATTCTTCCTTCTGTTGCTGATCCTGACTTTCGGCTGGGCGCATCTGCGTGGGCCGCTGGAACGGCGTCTGTCACGGGACTTTGGCCGGCCAGTGACGATCGGCGCGCTTCGCCGTGTCGACCACTCATTCTTCAGTCCCGAAATCCAGATCGGCAACATGCATGTCGCACAGCCGGACTGGGTCGGCGGCGGAGATATGATCATCGTGCGCCAGGCGACCGTTCAGCTTCCCTTGCTGCCTCTGTTGTTCGGCCAGGCGCATCCGCACGCGCTCACCATCGATGGATTGACCGTAGCGCTCGTACGCCGCGATACAGCGCACGCCAACTGGAAGGGCTTTCCCCGGATTGGCCGGGCCAGCAGAGGTCTGCAGCATGTAACGATCCGGCACGGCGTCCTCACGCTAGACGACCGTAAGCGCGATCATAAGCTTACCGCCGCCATTGCCGCCGACGATCGTGGCCTGGCGCTCGTCGGGAAAGGATCACTAACCGGTCACCCTTCGACAATCAGGCTGATCGGCCGACCGCTCGTCGGGAAAGCATGGCCATTCCGCCTGGACTATCGCTCCGCCATCGCCAGCGCGACCCTGATCGGGCGCGCCGATTACCCGCTCGATATCGGCCATTTCGATGCCAAAGCCGAGGGCTGGAGCGACAATCTCGAGCATCTCGACCTGCTGCTCGAGGCGGGGCTGCCAGGAACGCAGGCCGCACACGCAATCGCCCTGGTGCGCCACGACCGCCCAAAATGGACGATCAAGGATCTGCGCCTGCGCGTCGGCCGGTCCAATTTCGAAGGCGCGCTGACCGTGAACAAGGTAGATGGCCGCTCCAAAGTGGACGGCGCGCTGACTTCGACCGCGCTCGATTTCGACGATCTTGCGTCGAATGAGCGCCTTGCGCGCGGCGCTGCCCAGCGCGCCGCGCTGGGCCCGCGCATGATCCCCGACACGCCGATCCACCTTGAGCATATGCAGCGCACCGACGGTTCGATCCGTTTCGATATCCAGCGCCTCCTGTCCAAGCAGCCGTCCGTCTTCCAGGGGATCATGACCAAGCTCTCCCTCGATCACGGCGTGCTCACCGCGGACCCGTTCTTCGTGCGGATGGCCGTCGGCGGGATCAGCGGCTCCGCGCGGGTCAGGCAACAGGCGGGAACGCCCCAGCTCACGCTCGACCTCAAGCTACGCAATGCGCGGATCGAGGAGCCGATGGGCGACGCGGCCTCGGGTCCGCTGGCGGCGCAGGTCAGGCTCGAAGGCTCGGGCCGCACGATCCGCGAAGCGCTCGCGCATTCCAACGGCACGATCGGCGTGGTCGGCGGAACCGGCGTGATCAATCGGCGCGCAGCCCTGTTCCTGGGCGCGGATGGGGGCCGCGCTCTGTTCGAAGGCAAGGATCAGACCACGTCGCTGCGCTGCGCGATCGGGCATTTCGCGGTGAAGAACGGCATCGCCACCGCCGACACGCTAATCCTCGATACCGCGGTGTCGCGCAGCGATGGATCGGGCACGATCGATCTCGGCACCGAGCAATTAGCGCTCAGCCTGCCGGGGCGACCCAAGCTCGAACATGCCGTAAAAATCGACGTGCCGGTGCGGATCGTCGGCACCCTCTCGCAGCCCGATATCGAGCCCAAGACCGTGCCAAGGACGATCGGCACCTTCTTCAAGCTGATCGGCAATGCGATTGCCGGCGACCATAAAGCGCCCGCGCAGGATGCGGATTGCAGGGGGCTTGCGGCTCAGGCTTTGCGCTGATCGTTGCCGAACGAAGAAGGCTAAACCGCCTCGTCCTTAAGAGGCCGGGCGAGCAGGTCTTCGACCGCGCGCTTCACATCGACCCTGCCTTCGAGCAAAGCCGCGACCGCTTCCGAGATCGGCATCTCGACACCCGCCGCGCGCGCCGCCTGCGCTAAGACCGGGGCAGTGAAGGCACCCTCGGCGACGGTACGGCGGTCGGACATCAGGCTTTCGGCGCTCTTCCCCTGGCCGAGCCCCAAGCCGAGCGAGAAATTGCGCGATTGCTCGGACGAGCAGGTCAGCACCAGATCGCCCAACCCGGACATGCCCGCCAGCGTTTCGGGCCGCGCGCCGCGCGCGAGGCCGAAGCGCGTCATTTCGGCAAAGCCGCGCGCGATCAACGCGGCGCGCGCATTCTTGCCGAGACCGGCGCCCTCGACGACGCCGCAGGCAATGGCGAGCACGTTCTTTACCGCGCCGCCAATCTCCGCGCCGACGACGTCGCTCGAACGGTAGGGCCGGAAGCCGGGCCGCGCGATCCGCTGCGCCAGTTTCGCCGCAACCGCATCGTCCTGACACGCCAGTGTGACCGCGGTCGGCAGGCCCTTCGCCACCTCGCTGGCGAAAGTCGGGCCAGACAGGACGGCGATCGGCGCGTCCGGACAGGTCTGCGCCGCGGCCTCGGACATGAGCGCCATCGTGTCCGCCTCGATCCCCTTGGAGCAGAGAATGAGCGGGCGCGTCTCGATCGGCACGGCCCCGAGGATACGGCGCATATGCTGCGCCGGCGTGACCACCAGCAAAGCCTCGCACACCGCCAGATCGTGAAGATCGTTGGTGGCCTGGATCGCATGGGAGAGCGGCACGCCCGCCAGGAAAACCGGATTCACATGATCGGCATTGATCGCATCGACCACGTCAGGCTCGAACGCCCACAGCAAGACGGGGCCACCCGCCGCCGCGACCTGGGCGAGTGCCGTGCCCCAGGCGCCACCGCCGATAACCCCGATCTTCATGCCTTCACCCCCGCCCCTCGCGCTTTTTCGGCCGTCGGATCGAGCGGCCAGCGCGCACGCGCAGGCACGTCGAGCGGATCGGTCAGGCCGGCGGCGAAGCGCTCCGCACCGGCCCAGGCGATCATCGCCGCATTATCGGTACAGAGCCAGAGCGGCGGCGCGACGAAGCGCAAATCATGCTGCGCCGCCAACCCCTGCAAGGCGCCCCGGATCGCCTGGTTGGCGGCGACCCCGCCCGCTACCACCAAAGCGTTCACGCCCCGTGCTTTGGCGATGGCGCGTTTGGTGCGGTCGATCAGGCAGTCGATCACGGCCTGCTGGAAGGATGCGGAAATATCCTCCGCCGAATAGAGGCCAGCATCGCGCGCGCGCAGCACAGCGCTCTTGAGCCCGGCGAAGGAGAAATGCGGCTCGGCCGAACCGAGCAGCGGGCGCGGCAGCGGCACCTTATCAGGGTCGCCCCGGCTGGCCGCGGCTTCGATTGCGGGGCCGCCGGGGAAGCCGAGCCCCAACAGTTTCGCGCTCTTGTCGAACGCCTCGCCCGCCGCATCGTCGATCGTGGTCGCGAGCCTGCGATAATCGCCGGGGCCCCTTACCTCGAGCAGCTGGCAATGGCCGCCCGACACGAGCAGCAGCAGATAGGGAAAGTCCAGATCTGGGTCGGCCAGCCGCGGCGACAGCGCATGGCCTTCGAGATGATTGACCGCGATCAGCGGCTTGGCGCAGGCCAGTGCGAGCGCCTTGCCCATCACCAGCCCCACCATCACCCCGCCGATCAGACCCGGGCCGGCGGTCGCGGCGATCGCATCGACCTGATCGAGCCGGACGCCCGCCTCGGCCAAGGCAGCCTCCGTCAGCGGCCCCAAGGCTTCGACATGCGCGCGCGCGGCAATCTCGGGCACCACGCCGCCATAAGGAC
>Ga0105239_10008752_pt1 | contig 11463 bp, 6 predicted proteins | sample KBSC44metaG_FD_92761 | JGI IMG/M metagenome (GOLD analysis project Ga0105239, IMG submission 92761) | Corn rhizosphere microbial communities from Kellogg Biological Station, Michigan, USA - KBS C4-4 metaG | ecosystem: Host-associated > Plants > Roots > Rhizosphere > Soil | place: Michigan, USA...
AACGTCGTCGCCGCGCTCGAGCGAATGGGATACCGCCGGGTCCCCACCGTCACCGAAGTGGCGGAGTTCAGCGTGCGCGGCGGTATCGTGGATGTATACGGCTTCGGGATGGCGACCCCTGCGCGCTGCGAGTGGTGGGGCGACGACATCTCTTCGCTCCGCGGCTTCGACCTCACCAGCCAGCGCTCGCTGGAAGAACTGCAGGAGGTGACGGTCCTGCCGATCACGACGGCGGGCGTGCGGGAGGATGCGGCCGGGGCCGGGAACGGGATTGGCGACTGGGCTCCCGCAGCTCCTGCTCCCGCCCTCCGCCGCACCCTGCTCGAGCTGCTCCCGGCCGAGACCATTCTGGTTGCCGAGGCAAGCGGCCCCGATGCCGACGAGGTCGGCCGCGCCTGGCGCGAGGCCGAGCACCACCTCGAGATCGCGCGCAAGCTGGGAGAGGAAGTGCCCAGCCGCGACGCGATCTTCGAGGAGCCCGCCTGCTGGCGCGAGCGGATCGAAGGATTCCCTCGGCTGCTCTTGCGCGAGGAGCCGGTTGACCTTCAGGTCGGCTTCTTCCCGCCGGAGCGGGTAGACCGCGATCTCAACCGATTGCGCTCGCTGCTCCACGGCTCTCCGCCCACGCTCATCCTCTGCGACAATGAAGGTCAGATGGAGCGGCTGGAAGAGCTGCTGGAAGACCGCGGCCGCCCGTCGTCCGCTGTGCTGGCCATCGGCGCGCTCGAGGGCGGATTCGTCATGCCGTCGCTTCGGGTCCTTACCGACCACGAGATCTTCCGGCGGGCTCGGCGGCTCCGGCGAACTCGGCGCTATCGCCAGGCAGCGCCTTCGGCGGCCACCGGCACGCTCACGGTGGGCGACTACGTGGTCCATCTGGACCACGGCATCGGCATCTATCGCGGGATCGCCACCGTCACCGTGGGCGAATCCACTCTCGAGGTGGCGGTGCTCGAATACGAGGGCGGTGACCGGCTCAACGTCCCCCTCTACCGGCTCGATCAGCTGGAACGGTATCGCGCCGCCGGCGAAGACGGCGACCGGCCTCCTCCGCGGCTTCATCGCCTCGGCGGCGCCAGCTGGCAGCGGGTGCGCGAGCGGACCCGTCAGGCCATCAAGCAGATGGCGGCCGAGCTGTTGGATCTCTACGCCCGCCGGCAGGTAACGGGTGGCTTTGCCTTCCCGCCGGACACCCGTTGGCAGCGGGAGCTCGAATCGAGCTTCCTCTATGAAGACACGCCCGACCAGCGCACGGCCACCGAAGACATCAAGCGCGACATGGAGCTGCCGAAGCCGATGGATCGGCTGCTGGTGGGCGACGTCGGGTACGGCAAGACGGAGGTTGCGGTTCGGGCGGCATTCAAGGCCGTGCAGGCAGGGAAACAGGTTGCCGTGCTGGTCCCCACCACGATTCTCGCCGAGCAGCACGGTCGCACGTTCTTCGAGCGGCTGGCCGACTATCCGATCAAGATCGAAGTGTTGTCACGCTTCCGCACTGCCAAAGAGCAAGGCCAGGTGCTCGAGCGGCTCGCGTCGGGCGAGATCGATATCGTGATCGGCACTCACCGGTTGCTCTCCAAGGATGTGGTGCTCAAGAACCTCGGCCTTCTCATCGTGGACGAGGAGCATCGCTTCGGCGTCAAGCACAAGGAACGCCTCAAGGCGATTCGACTCTCGGTAGACGTGCTGACCTTGACCGCGACCCCGATTCCGCGGACGCTGCACCTCTCGCTCTCCGGCCTCCGCGATCTCACGCTCATCGAGACTCCTCCGCGGGACCGCTCGCCGATCCTCACATTCGTCGAGCCCTGGGACGACGGCCTGCTGGAAGAAGCGTTCGCCCGCGAGCTGGATCGGGGCGGCCAGGTGTTCGCGGTCCACAACCGGATCGAGACCATCGAGACCATCGCGGCGCGGGTGCGGGCTTTGAGTCCACGCGCTCGAGTCGGCGTCGCGCACGGCCAGATGCCCGCGGACGAGCTGGAAGACGTCATGCGGCGGTTCGTTGCCGGCGAGGTGGACATTCTCGTCTCCACCATGATCGTCGAGTCCGGTCTCGACGTCCCCAACTCGAACACCATGGTGGTTCACGACGCGCATCGGTTCGGGCTGGCGCAGCTCTATCAGCTCAGGGGCCGGGTCGGGCGGAGCCATCGCCGGGCCTACTGCTATCTGCTGGTACCCGACACGATCGACGCGGACGCGGAAGAACGACTCAAGGTGTTGGAGCACCACACCGATCTCGGCGCCGGCTACCGCATCGCGCTCAAGGACCTCGAGCTGCGGGGTGCAGGCAACCTGCTGGGGTCGGAGCAGTCGGGGCACGCGCAGGCCGTGGGCTTCGATCTCTATTTGCGCTGGTTGGAGGAAACGGTTCGCGCGCTGCGGGGGCAAGGCGGCGTGGACCAGCCGTTGCCGCCGGACGTGGTGCTCGACCGGCCGGCCCACTTGCCGGATGGGTATGTGCCGGACGACGACGTCAAGCTCGACCTGTACCGACGACTGGCGCGGAGTGGGTCATCTGGCGACATTGATGGGCTCCGCGACGAAATGCGTGAGCGCTTCGGGCCCCTCCCGACGGAAGCGGAGACGCTCCTCGACATGGCGCGACTCCGTGTCACCGGCGGCGTGCTCGGTCTGCAGCACGTCCTGGTCCGCGGTGATGAAGCCCGGCTCACATTCCGCGCGGGCACGCAGCCCCGGCTGGCCGGGCTGACCGCGGCGCTCGACGACGTCCAGCTCGCGGCCGAAGTTCGGCGGACGGTGCCGTTGTCGTTGCGGCTCCTGCGCCTGGGTGGCGAACCGATGACTCCAGCGCTGGTGCGCGCGCTGAGAGCCGTCGCCTGACCGACGGCTGATAGCCGATAGCTGATAGCTGACAGTTTCTTTCCGGAGATTTCATGCATCGCTTGTCTCTAGCCTTGGTCCTCGGCCTCGCTGCTTGCGGGAGCTTCAAGGATACCTTCACCTCCCGCCGTGACTCCGCCGCCGAGGCTGGAGCGCTCAAGCTTCCGTCGGATACGCTGGCGCGAATTCTCGCGGGGCCGCGCGGGCTTCGTCTCACCAAAGACGCAGCCACGTTCGTCACGAATCTGTGGGTGGACTATGCCCTGTTCGCGCAGGCGAGCAGCTCCGGCAAGCTGCCCTCGGACTCGGCCAGCGCGACCAAGGCCCTGTGGCCCGAGGTCGCCGAGCTCCGGACCCAGCACTGGCACGATTCACTGGTGGCCCGACGCCCGCAGCCTGCCAGCGGGGCTGTGGACAGCGTCTACAATGGAAACGAGATCCGGGTCTTCCAGCACATTCTGATCGGCGCCAATCAGAAGGCAACGCCTCAGGAAAAGGCTGCGGCCCGGAAAAAGGCCGACGCGACGCTCGCGAAGATCCGGAAAGGCGCCGACTTCGGGCAGCTTGCGTCGCAACTCTCGGATGATCCCGGGAGCAAGGCCGACCAGGGCTTTCTGCCGCCCAGCCCGAAAGGCCGGTTCGTGCCCCCGTTCGACAGCGCCGGGTGGAAGCTCAATCCTGGCGAGACCAGCGGAGTGGTGGAGTCTCCCTTCGGCTATCACATCATCAAGCGGCCGTCCGCGGAAGCGGTGCAAGGCCGGTTGGCGGTGTTCATTGGGCAGCAGGATGCCGGCAAGGCGGACTCGATATACATGGAAAGTCTCGCTCGCGCCAACAATCTCGAGGTGGCCAAGACCGCCCCGGTCGACATGAAGGCGGCGCTGCAGAACCCTGAAGCCTCCAAGAGCTCCACCAAGCGCCTCGCCTCCTTCAAGAGTGGCGAGCTGACCGTCGGTGAGTATCTGCGTTGGGTCCGGGCGCTGCCGCCGCAGTACAACGCCCAGCTCAAGGAGGCGAACGACTCCGTGCTGGGGCAGTTCGCCAAGGTGCTCTCGCTCAACCTTCTGCTCCTTCGCCAGGCAGACTCGGCAAAGGTCCAGATTACCGGGCAGGAATGGAAGGAACTGTACGGCCGCTACAACGGTGCCATCGACAGCCTCAAGCTGGACATGGGTCTGGCCGGGGACTCCGCCAAGAAGGGCAACGCCGATCTTGCGGTCAATCAGTACTTCGACAAGCTGGTTACCGGTCAGATCAGGCTTCGGCCCATGCCGGGAGCACTGGGAACGCTGCTGCGAGAGCAGAACCGATACCGGATCAACGACCCCGGTGTGACCCACGGGCTCGAGCTAGCGCTGGCGCAGCAGCAGAAGCGTGACTCGAGCGGTGCGGGCGTGCGGCCTCCGGGAGCCGGCCTTAAGCCTGCCCCCGGACCGGCGCCGGTTCCCGGCGCGGCCCCGACGACTCCGCCGGCCGAAAAGTCGCCCAGCGGTGACTCGACCAAGAACAATGCGACGGCTCAGCAGAACTAAGCATTTGAAGGGTGTGACGTTGCGCGCCGTCCTGCTGGTGCCTGGATTGGTCCTCCTCTCTGTGGGAGTATTGCAGGCCCAAAAGCCCGCCGACAGCACCGCCCCCCCTGTTCCGCCGGCAGCCGCCCCGCCGGCGGTCGCGCCACTGCCGATCGACAGCGCGGCGCCGCCGACCGGGGCGCCGCCGACCGGGGCGCCGCCGACCAATATTGGGCTGCCCCCGAGCGCATTCCCATCACCCAACGGCGCGCCGCCCCCAAACGCTGCGCCAAGGCCCGCCCAGCAACCCCCCACCCCCGCCGGTGAATCGCCTTTGCTTCCGGCACAGATGGAAGACGTGGGCGCTCCCGGGGTGCTGGACAGCACGGCGGCCGGTTCACCGGCCGGCCAGGCCGCAGCACCGAGGCCGACTGGAAAGGAAGCGCCGCTTCGTGACACCACTTTCGTGGTGGATAAGGTCGTGGCTGTCGTCGGCAACCGTCCCATTCTGGCCTCGCAGGTGGACGAGGAGATTTTTTCCCGGCAGTCGCAAGGCATGAAGCTGCCAACCTCGCCCGAAGAGCTGGAAGCCCTTCGAAAGCAGGTGATTCAAGGCATCATCGACGATGAGCTGCTGGTACAAGAGGCGGAGCGGGACACCACCATCAAGGTCACCGATCAGGAGATCGCCGACGGGGTAGAAGAGCAGATCAAGAAAGTCCGCAGCAACTTCGGCTCCGACTTCGACTACGCTAATGAGCTGCGGAAGGCCGGATTTCAGACCCCTGACGAGTATCGCCGCTGGCTGACCGATCAGCAGCGGCGGGCGGCGCTGCAGAATCGTTTGGTCGAGGAGCGCCGGGGCTCGGGCAAGCTCAAGGCGGTGATCCCGACCGAGAAGGAGATGCGGGCGTACTTCGACCAGCAGAAGGGGAATCTGGAGAAGCGGCCCGCCACCATTTCGTTCCAGCAGATCGTCGTCGCGCCACAGGCGTCGGCCGAGGCCCGGCAGCGCGCCTACCAGCTGGCGGATTCGATTGCCCAAGGCTTGCGCCGCGGCGGCGATTTCGCCGTGGCGGCGAAACGGTTCTCCATGGACTCGGGCTCGCGCGAGCTCGGTGGCTCGCTCAACTGGTTCCGGCGCGGAACCATGGTGCCCGAGTTCGAGCGGGTCGTCTTCGCGCTCAAGCCGGGCGTGATCTCAGACCCTGTCGAGACACCTTTCGGGTTTCACGTGATTCAGGTTGAGCGTGCCCAGCCGGGCGAGGTCCAGGCGCGACACATCCTGATCATGCCGGAGATTACCGAGCAAGAGGGCGATAGCGCGAAACGGCTGGCCGAAGGGCTTCTGCGCATCGCCAAGCGCGGGGGAAGTTTCGATTCGCTGCAGCGGATCTATCACGACAAGTCCGAGGAGCGCGAGGCGCGGGACATTCCGGTGACGAAGCTCCCGCCGGCCTACGCTCAGGCCATCGATACGTCGAGCGAGGGGTCGGCGGTCGGACCATTCCCGCTTTCCGGGAGTGGAACTCGCGTCAAGTACACCGTCGTCAAGATTACAACCCGCCGTCCCGAAGGCGACGTTCGCTACGAAGACGTGCGTGACAAGATCCGGCAACAGCTCGGCGAGCAGTTGGCGGTGCGGCGATACCTCGATACGTTGCGGAAGAAGGCGTATATCGACGTGAGGAGCTGAACGGCGGGGAAGGGGAGAAAGGGGGAAGGGGAGAAAGGGGCCCCTCCCGCCGCCCCATTCCCCCCAATCCCCCTTTCCCCTTTTCCCGCGTTTGTCTCCTGCTCTTCGAATCGCAATCACCCTCGGCGACCCCCGCGGCATCGGCCCGGAGATCGTGGCGCGCGCGCTAGCCGACCCGATCCCGGCAGAAGTCACGGTCCTCGGTGCGGAGGACCAGATAGCGTGGGTTCCAGCCGCCCGCCGACTTTCGGTCGGCGCCTGGGGTGCCGGGAGCGGTGAACGTGCCGGTGATGGTGCGGCGGCGGAGCGGAACCGCGCTGCGCGCGCGGGACAGCTCGCTGGGCATGCAGTGGAGCGGGCCGTTCGCTTGGCGCTCGACGGCGACGTAGACGCGATCATCACGGGGCCGGCACACAAGCACGCGCTGCATCTCGCCGGATTCCCCTACCCGGGCCACACTGAATGGCTGGCCCATCTCGCCGGCGATGTAGACACGGCGATGATGCTGGCGGCGGACCAATTGCGCGTCGTACTCGTCACGACACACGTCGCCCTCCGCGACGTGCCTGCCTTGCTCACGACCGACCGTATCGTCCGCACCGGGCGGATTACCGAGCGGGCTCTGGGAGATCTGTTCGGAATTGCCCAACCGCGGCTCGCGCTCTGCGCCCTTAATCCCCACGCGGGTGAGTCGGGTCTGTTCGGTGACGAGGACGAGCGGGTGCTGAGGCCAGCGGCCGAGACACTGCACGCATCGGGCCCGGTCCCGGCCGATACCGTCTTCGTGCGAGCGTTGCGGGGGGAGTTCGACGCGGTACTGGCGCCGTATCACGACGTGGGCATGACGGCCATCAAGGTCGCCGCCTTCGGCCGGGCCGTGAACGTGACGCTCGGCCTTCCCTTCATCCGAACTTCGCCCGACCATGGTACCGCGTTCGACATCGCGGGGACGGGGCGGGCCGATGCGTCGAGTATGAGGACGGCGATTGAGCTGGCGGTGGACCTCGCCAGGCGACGGCGGGAGAAAAGCCTTCACGCTTTTTAGAGTCGCCCCATCAAGTCCAGATAGGCCTCTAGCTTCAGCTTCTGACTTGCCCGATTCGCCACCAGCACCGCCTGCACCCGAAGAATCGTTTCCTGCTCCACCAGTCCGTTCTCCCGCAGGGTATTGCCGGTATCGACCAGGTCGACGATCCAGTGGGACAGGTTGAGCAGCGGCGCGACTTCGACCGATCCATCCACCTGCACGATGTCCACCGGACGGCCCAGGGCGTTGAAGTGCTCGCGTGCGAGGCGAGGGTACTTGGTCGCGACCCGTGCCGTCACCCCACCCGGGAGCGCGGGATAGGGCGCGTCCGCCGGTGTGGCGACGACCAGCCGGCAGAATCCGTAGCCCAGCTCGAGCGGCTCCAGCACATCGGCACCGGTCTCCCGCAGGACATCGGTCCCGGTGACGCCCAGGTCGGCAGCTCCCGATTCCACGTAGACCGGCACGTCGGCCGGCTTCACGACCAGGAACTCGATTCCGGGATCGCTGGAAGTGAGCAGTAGGCGGCGACCCGGGTCGCCGCGCAGCTCGGCGCCCGCTTGTCGGAAGCGATCGAGTGAGGGCTGGTAGAGCCGCCCCTTCGCGAGTGCGATGCGAAGCCGAGTCACGCCGGAAGCTCGGCGATGGTATCGATGTCGAGCGAAACTCCCACTGCAGGCATCGCTCGGCCAAACCGTCCCATGAGCTCGTCGTAACGGCCGCCAGCACCAGCAGCTCGGCCCGCACCGGCGACGAACAGCTCGAAATGAATTCCGGTGTAGTAGTCCAGGCCGCGGACCTCTCCCAGGTCATAGACCAGATGGTTCCGCTCTTCAGGCCTGAGCGCCGAGTCGAGCGCGGCGAGATGGGCGAGGGCTGGCCTGGCGCCTTCCGGCGCGGTCTTCAGCACTGCATCGAGCGCCTCTCGCCTCCCAATGACGAACGGCAGATCCAGCAAAGCCCGTGCGCCTGGTGGGGCGCCTTCCAGTGCGCGGGCCAAGCTTCCGCGATCCTTTCGGTCGATCCAGCGGCGGACATCGGCGCGCAACGACTCGTCCAGCGCTGCCAGACCGTCGGCCAGCACGCCGGCGTGGCCGATATTGAGCTGGAAGTCGCGGACACCTGCGGATCGGGCCAGCGCGATCGTGAGGCGCACCATCTCGACGTCCGCCGCAAGGCCCGGCTCGCCCAGCAGCTCGGCCCCGACCTGAAGAGTCTCGCGGGCGCGCCCGGCTCGGTCCGGCTCCTGGCGGTACACCGGACCCGAGTAGTAGAAGCGCAACGGTCGCGGCGCATCGGCGAAGGTCGTCGCGGCCATTCGCGCAATGCTCGAGGTGAAGTCGTAGCGCAGCGCCAGAATCCGGCCGTCGAGGTCCACGAAGCGGATCAGCTTCTCGGCCAGCTCCGCGCCACCGGCCCGGCGGAAGACCTCTTCGTACTCGAACGTCGGCGGGCTCAGCTCCTCGAAGCCGGCTTCCTCCAGCACCGCCGTGGTGGCGCGCTGCAAGGCTCGCCGGCGCACGACGGCCTGGCCGGTGAGGTCGAGAGCGCCGGGCGGGGTGGCGGTTATTGGGGATCTCGTCATGACTCACCCGGTGCCGTAACTGCGTGAACGGTAAACGGGAACGGTAAACGGGAGGTCCGGGCAAGCGTCCCGGCCTGCCCTAAAAGGGTTCGCAACGACGAAGTGATCGCCCTAGGGTGGTGGGCGAAATGCGCGACCACACATCACGCACGCATGGCAGGAGGCAAATTCGGTCATGCTGCTGGTAGTTCGACTACTTCTGAAACGCCGCCGAGCTCTCCGACGGTTCACGTTTTCTTGGCTCCGGCCTCTTCGGGCTTTTCCTCCGGCTGGGCTTGGTGGAGCCTGATCGCCTTAACCCGCCTCCCCTCCATCTCCAGTACCTCGAACGTGAACGGACCAGCGGAGACCCGATCTCCCGGCCTGGGCAACCGGCCTAGCTGCCCGAACAGGTAGCCCCCCAGCGTCGTATAGTCGACGTCGCTGAGCTCGGCATCGTACTCCGTGTTGAACTCCGTAATCGGCATGGCGCCATCGAGCACCGGGCCGCCCGGCGGTGCGGCGGGCGGCCGCTCCTGGAGGTCGTATTCGTCGTAGATCGGGCCCACGATCTCCTCGAGCAAATCCTCCATGGTGACAAGACCTGCGGTCCCGCCGTACTCATCCAGGACCACCGCGAGGTGCACCTTGAGCCGCTTCATGTCGGCGAGGACATCCTCCACTTCCCGGGTCCCCGGCACGAACAGCGGGGGCCGCATGACGGATCGGAGAGTTTGCCCCGGACTCGCCAGCATCGCGCTCAGGATGTCCTTGGCGTGAACCACGCCCACGATCTCGTCGAGTGAATCGGTGTAGACCGGATAACGGCTGCGCTTTTCCCTCGCGACCTCCTCCGCGGCCTGCTCCACCGTGAGATCGGCGGCGAAGGCGATCATGTCGGTGCGCGGGGTCATCACTTCCTGGGCTGTCTTCTCGCTGAACTCGAAGACACCCTCCAGCAGCCGTGCGTCCTGCTTGAGCAGGCTTCCGCCCTCCTCACTTTGCTCCACCAGCATCCGAAGCTCTTCCGGCGAGTGGAGACGCTCCGCTTCTCCCGGCGGGTTGATACCGATAGCGTCGAGCAGCCGGTTCGAGCTGCCCTTGAGCAGCGCGATCGGTACCGCCATGACCCAGGAAAAGGCGAGGAGTGGTCCCGCCGCCCAGGACGCGACGGTCTCAGGGTACACCAGGGCGAGCGCCTTCGGCACCAGCTCACCCAGAATGATGTGAAGGCAGGTAATGATCGCGAACGCGATTACGGTGGCGACGGAGTGGGTGGCGATGGTCGCCAGCACGCCGGGGAGTGCGCTGAACCAGCCATTGAGAAGGCGCGCCAGAACCGGCTCGCCGATCCAGCCGAGCCCGAGGGAGGCGAGGGTGATCCCGAGCTGAGTCGCTGAGATCGAGCGCGCCAGTAATTGAATGGCCCGGCGGGCAAGGGTAGCTTTGCGATCCCCAGCCCGGATCATCTCGTCCAGTCGCGTAACGCGCGACCGGACCAGCGCAAACTCGGTTGCAACGAAGAACGCGTTGGCGAGCACGAGCCCGATGATGGCCGCAATGCCGAACGCGATCGAGACGGGTTGTGACGGCTCCATATTTGGCAAGTCTATAAGCGAAGCTGGTTTAGCGCGAGTCTCCCGTGATCCGCCGCCTCAGCGTTCCTCCCTTTCACCTGCTCTGGCCGTACCTGCCGGTTCGCGGTGGGGCCGACCCCGAGACTCGCGACCAGGTATCTCGGATCCTAGAGGCCGTCCGCCAACGGGGGGATGAGGCCATCCGTGAGTATACCAGGGAGTTCGACCGGGTGGACCTCACCCCGGGACAATGGGAGGTCAAGGCTCAGGCGGTTCACGATGCGGTAGACCGGACCGCCCCTGAAATTCGCGTAGCGCTCACCCATGCAGTGGATCGGGTGCGATCCTACCACGAACAGCAGCGCGGGGCCGGATTCCGTGTCACCGAGCCGGATGGGACCGTCCTCGGCATGCGGGTAACGCCGATCGACCGGGTGGGCCTGTACGTACCCGGCGGGAAGGCGTCCTACCCCAGCACCGTCGTCATGACTGCGGTGCCCGCCATCGTCGCGGGCGTTCCGGAGGTGATCGCGGTTATCCCGCCCAACGGGGTGACCGACCCCGTGCTCGCGGCGTGCGCACTTAGCGGGGTGACCCGGATTTTCCGGATCGGGGGCGCCCAGGCGATCGGGGCGCTCGCATTCGGGACCGCGACAATACCGCGGGTGGACAAGATCGTCGGCCCGGGAAACCGCTGGGTCGCCGAGGCAAAGCGCCAAGTGGTCGGCGAAGTGGGGATCGACATGATCGCCGGGCCGACCGAGGTCGTTATTCTGGCCGATTCGACCGCACGTTCGGAACGGGTCGCGGCCGATCTGGTTGCCCAGGCCGAGCACGACGAAGACGCTTGCGCCTGGTGCGTAACTTCCGACGAGGCACTGGCCGATGCGTTGCCGGAGGCACTCGAGGCCGCGCTCGCCCGCGCACCCAGAGCGACAACCGCACGGCGCGCGCTCGAGCGCAATGGGTTACTGGTTCTCGTGCCCTCGATTCGAGAAGGAATCGAAGTGGTCAACCTCCGGGCGCCCGAGCACCTAGAGATCGTGACTGAGGGAGCCGAGCGGGTGGCATCGGCGGTCCGGCACGCGGGCGCCATCTTCCTGGGCGACGACACGCCGGAGCCGGTCGGCGACTACCTGGCCGGACCGAGCCACGTGCTGCCCACCGCCGGCACGGCGCGCTACGCCTCCCCGCTCGGCGTTTACGATTTCGTCAAGCGAACCAGCCTGATCCGTTACAGC
>Ga0105239_10008756_pt1 | contig 11456 bp, 9 predicted proteins | sample KBSC44metaG_FD_92761 | JGI IMG/M metagenome (GOLD analysis project Ga0105239, IMG submission 92761) | Corn rhizosphere microbial communities from Kellogg Biological Station, Michigan, USA - KBS C4-4 metaG | ecosystem: Host-associated > Plants > Roots > Rhizosphere > Soil | place: Michigan, USA...
CTACGAAGCAGTAAAAGATGAAGTTTTTAAAACAGGTGCTATAATATCAATGGCCGAAGGAGACGTTGCCCCCACCTCGTCTGCCGGCAGCACCAGTGCTATTGAGTGGCGGGACAAAGACCCTAACCTTAGCGTTGATTTTCAGCAGGCGGGTGTATCAGCCGAATATGGCAAAACTGCCGGGTGGCAATTTAAACAAGGCCGTGATTTCTCGAAAGAATTTTTAACCGATTCATCTGCGGTTGTAATTAACGAGGCAGCCGTAAAATTCATGGGGTTAAAAAATCCGTTAAGTGAAAACCTTACCTATTACGGTAACAAGTTTAAAGTTATCGGTGTAATTAAGGATATTATTGTCGATTCGCCTTACGGGCAGGTAAAACCATCTGTTTATTTCTTCAACAAGGGCGCGGCAAGCACAGTTTTGCTCCGGATAAATCCACGGGTAAGCGCGAGTGCTGCTATTGAAAAAATAGGGCCGATATTTAAACGTTTCAATCCCGAGCAACCATTTGAGTATAGCTTTGTTGACCAGGTATACGCGCAGAAGTTTGGTAACGAACAACGCATCGGCAAACTGGCAGCATTCTTTGCCAGCCTGGCCATTCTCATCAGCTGCCTTGGCCTATTCGGCATGGCATCGTTTATGGCCGAGCAGCGGGTTAAAGAAATCGGTGTGCGTAAAGTGCTTGGTGCTTCGGTGTTTACCTTGTGGCGTTTGCTTTCGACAGATTTTATCATCCTGATAACAATTGCTATCGCAATTGCCACACCGTTTGCCTGGTACTTAATGGCCGGTTGGCTACAGAATTTCGATTATCGCTCGTCGATTTCGGGCTGGATATTTGTATTTACCGGACTGGCAGCTATCGCAATTACGTTATTCACAGTAAGTTTTCAGTCAATAAAAGCGGCTTTAGCTAACCCTATAAAAAGCCTAAAAACAGAATAACATTATCGCGTGGGCATAAGTGATGAGACGTTGCTTTTGCACACGCATAATAAAATTTAATTTGTATAGATTTCGCTGTAACTATTTAAAAGTTGCTGCGTCATATATTTATAAAACCGACCAGCATGAAAGCAAGCATATTTATCACCGTTACCTCGACGATAGTGTTGCACTCGCTTTTAGAGAACGGGCAGTCCGCTAAATACGACCTTTTTGCCCGCGCCGACCAGCAAAAAGTCTATTCAAAAAAGAAACCCTGCAAAAATAAAATGGCCCACATAGCTATTGTCAAAAAATCGACGAAGGCGTAAGCTAGTCATTAGTCATTAGTCATTAGTCATTAGTCATTAGTCATTAGTCATTAGTCATTAGTAGCGAACTGCAATACATTTCCGTTATTGCAAGAAAACAAAAAGTCAATCGTTTAAGGCGATTGACTTTGTTTTTATTGATATTTTCAGTTATTGATTTTATTCCTCGCTTCTGTGCCGCCTTTTTTTCTTTTTATGATGCTCTTCCTTATGTGTTTTAGATTTTTTGGAAGTCGACTCCTTCTTATCCGAATTTGAAGCTTTTGTAGGGGCTGTTGCAGCCGATGTGGTTTTATTGGTCGTCGAATCCTTACTCAGCTGCTTTATGGTAAACTCATTATTACGTAAACCATATTCAAACTGGCGTTTTGCACCGGTAGGTTTTGCCGTTTTTGTGTTGCCGTTATAAATCGGGAATTCGCGTACAAGCTTGCCTTCTTTAATATAAAAGTTGTCATCGCCCCGGTAACCAACCCGCTGGCTTTTGGTGAGCTTGGGGAAATCAAGTTTATGGGCGCCGCTGTTACTGAATTCAAAAGCATAGATGTTGGCATAATTTATGGTGTCGCGACCTTTGGCCTGTATGAGTATCTCCGGGTTGCCGTCAAGGTCCATGTCTGAATTGTAGCTATCCACAATCACCCCGTCCAGGTCGCCGGTTGTAGTTGTAAATTTCACAGATGACGAATCTGAATGCAAAATTTCAAATGCCCCGGCAATTTTCGAACCGCGCCCCCAGCTTAACACATCATAGTCCTGTCCCGGCGAAACCTCGATCCGTTTATGATACCTGAAAGGATCCATCACTACAGGCTTTTTAGGCACAACAGACGTATTGACGGGCTTTTTATCGTCCGAGCAGCCGGCCATTAATATACAGGCCGTCAGCATAAAAGAATATAAATAGCATTTATAATTCATCACATATTATTAGGAGAGTATTAAGAGCCGAGAGTCAAGAACCAAGAGTCAAGACAGAGAAAACCAATTCAAAACTTAACAAACTGTTTGGCTCCTATCTTGACTCTTGGCTCTTGATTCTTGACTCTTGACTCTTGGTTCTATATTAATTAAACATTACTTCCGGTGTTAGCTCCGCTTTCGGCTTATCAGGTGTGGTTATAAAAACTCTTAAGTTACCATTGCTGGCAGCATCAAAGTATTTTATAGTGATTTTGTGATACCCTTTTTGCAGCGGCACGGTACCTCCAACGTCGTAAACCGAATGTTTGCCATCGTTATCAACAACCGGCTGACCGTCAATTAACAAAGTCGAGCCATTGGCTGAAGAAGTTGAAAATCCGTAAACCCCATCGTTATCAATACGAATTAAACCGTTATATATTACGCCATAGCCTTTTATATTTTTTTTAATGGCCGATATATTAAAACTAACAGCTACGCCACTGTCAATTACCGCGGCTTTATCCAACTGGTTTACACTGGTAAATTCTCCGGTATAAACTTTATATTTCAAGCCTTTGTTTGTGTTTTGTCCTTCAACAGCGGGAAGCGGCGTTTTGTTGTACATAATCGCTCTCGTAACCTGGCTGCGTTTGCCTGTCGGCGTAATAACAATAGTTTTCAGTTCGCGGTATTGGTCGGCAGGTACGTCGTAGGTCATTGGGTGGGTGTACTCAATGTCAGTTTCACGGGGTGTATAACCGTCAATAGTGTAATAAACCTTTGCGCCTTCAACGGAACTTTTTAGGTTTACGGTCATTTGGCTACCAAACATCGTAGTGTCTTTTGTGCCAATTGCTGTTGGTACGCGGTAATCAAAATTATTTTTATCAAACCAGGCCAGGTGACCGGGCAGGCGGGTATTGGCAAAATCTGTATAGTTTTTATTGGCCAAAGGCGTCCATGCCACTTCTGAAAGCGCCAGAATCCTTGGCAATATCATATACTCCACTTTGTTCTCTGTAGGAATATACTCGGTCCATAAATTAGCCTGAACACCTAATATATATTTTTGCTGATCTGCCGTTAATTCCGCAGGGGTGGGATTATAGCTGTATATTTTTGTTAAAGGCTCGTTGCCGCCAATACTTAGCGGCTCATCCTTGCCTTGCGCATGGTCAATATAAAGGCCTCCGCTTCCGGGTGTCATTACCACATTATGATTTTGCTTGGCAGCAGCAATACCACCGGCTTCGCCCCTCCAGCTCATTACAGTAGCATTTGGCGATAAGCCGCCTTCCAATATTTCGTCCCAACCAATAATGCTGCGCCCTTTTGAATTTACAAACTTCTCAATCCGTTGTATAAAATAGCTTTGCAACTTATCTTCTTTAGAGGAAGATTTATCATCTTTTAGATTCAGTGTTTTAATCAAATTCTGGCAGAATTCAGATTTTTTCCAGGCATCCTTCGGGACTTCATCACCGCCCACATGTATATACTTACCGGGAAATAACGCCATAACCTCGGTTAAAACATCTTGTATAAAAGCAAATGTTTTATCCGATGGCTCATAAATATTTTTAAATACACCCCAGGTTTCGGCTACTTTATAAGTAGTTAATGATGGGTCACAGCTCAACTCGGGGTAAGCGGCCAAAACAGCTTCAGAGTGGCCGGGCATTTCAATTTCGGGCACAATGTTAATATAACGGTCCGAGGCGTACTTCACCACATCTTTAATTTGTTCCTGGGTATAGTAACCGCCATAAGGGGTATTATCAAATTGCTGCGGGGTACGATCGTGGTAATTACCGATAACGGTTTGCGCGCGCTGGCTGCTTATTTGTGTCAGTTTGGGATATTTTTTTATTTCGATACGCCAGCCTTGGTCGTCAGTTAAATGCCAGTGGAAATTATTCAGTTTATAGGCGGCCATCAGGTCGATATACTTTTTAACGAATTCCACGGAAAAGAAATGGCGGCTCACGTCAAGCATCAATCCCCTATAACCAAAGCGCGGGTAATCATCTATTTGGGCACAGGTTATTTTGGCAGCACCAGCCATATCTAAAGGCAATAATTGTATCAAGGATTGTACACCATAAAAAAGGCCTGCGCCTTTGCCGGTTATGGTAATTTTTTGCGGTGTTATAGCTAAAGTATAACCTCCGGCCGGCAGCTTATCAGCGCCTTTAGCCGTAAGCACAATGCTGTTTATGGCACCCGGGGCGATATTAGGTTTTAATTTAACCTTTAGCTTAGCCTCGTTCAGCAAAAAGTGTTTTAAAAATAAAACTGCTTTGTTGTTCACACTATCGGCCAGGAGTACAGTTTCCTGGCTCAAAATAAATTGCCCGGCCGACTTTTTAACAGATACAGGTGCCGGGATAATACCCATGCTGGGGTCGGCATCCTGGGCATTTACTATGCCGGTAAAAAAGGCCATAACAAGGCAAAGCGATATCGAAATCTTTTTGTACATACGGTAAAATATATTGGTTTAGCTAATGAGGTGGTGAAGATAACAGATTTTGAAAAAAAACTGCCATTTACAGTTGTAAAAAATCTGTAGCCGGTGTTTTTAATAAAAAAGCCACCCAATTTTGTTGGATGGCTTCCGGTTATTTCTTTGCAGGAGTTTCTGCAGCAACTGCCTCAGTTGGTTTAGCCTTCTTAACATCATGCGGACGGGTTTTCCCGTACGAGCCTATCGCTATTTTCCCCTTGCGTGTTTTTTTATCACCTTTTCCCATAACACAGTTGATTTATTTTGATTAGGTTGATTTCGCTGATTATTCAGTTAATGCAATGTAAACATTTTAATTGGTGAAGTTGTTTTTAACCGTTGATTATAAATGATTTCGCTGATTTTTTCAAACTAATCTCTAATCTCCAATTAACTAATCAACCAGCTTACGCCGTTACCACATGCTCTTTTGCTGCAAGGTAACGCTCGGCGTCGATAGCTGCCATACAGCCGCTTCCGGCCGCAGTTACAGCCTGGCGGTAAATATGATCCTGGGCATCACCGCAGCAAAATACACCTTCAATATTTGTTGTAGTTGATCCGGGTGTTGTTTTGATGTAGCCGGTTTCGTCCATGTGTATCCAGCCTTTAAATATTTCTGTATTGGGGTGATGGCCTATCGCCACAAAAAAGCCCGCAACCGGGATGGTAGTTTCCTCGTTGGTTACGTTGTTTATAACTGTAACGCCGGTAACACTTTGCCCATCGCCTATTATTTCTTTGGTTTCGGTGTTATATAATATTTCGATGTTGGGCGTATTTAAAACGCGGTGCATCATTGCTTTTGATGCACGGAACTCGTTACGCCTAACTATCATGGTTACCTTTCTACATAACTTGGCAAGATAGGTTGCTTCTTCCGCAGCAGTATCGCCTGCACCTACAATGGCGACGTCTTCTCCTTTAAAAAAGAAACCGTCACATGTTGCACATGCCGAAACGCCGAATCCGCTATACTTTTGTTCCGACTCCAGACCCAGCCATTTGGCAGAGGCGCCTGTTGATATAATAACGGTGTCGGCAGTGATCGTCTTCCTTTCGTCAACTACTACCTTATGCGGCAAGCTGCTAAAATCAACCGAACTCACATAACCAAACCGGATATCGGTGCCGAGCCTCTCAGCCTGCTGGCGAAAATTTTCCATCATTTCAGGCCCCATTATGCCGTGAGGATAACCGGGGTAATTTTCAACATCGGTAGTTTGGGTAAGCTGGCCGCCCGCAAGCAAACCGGTATACATTACAGGTTTTAAATCGGCACGCGAAGCGTAAATTGCAGCAGTATACCCCGCAGGACCCGAGCCTATTATAAGGCATTTTACATGTTCAATATCAGCAGACATTTTTATTTTTAAAATTGAAGTACAAAGATAAGCAAAAATGGAAGTTTAATAGTCAGGCCGCGGTAAAACATAGGTTAAGGTATGCTGTAATTTAATACTGTGGCGAAAGCACGTATATATTCTCATCCTGATCGCCCCTGTGGAACGACACGTGAGGTTGTTTATCGGCATCAAAGCGTATTTGCAAAAAAATCACCGCAGTAGCCTCAACTATTTGTTTGTCTTTTTTTGCAGGATCCCAGGCCGGGGCATTCATCATTATCTCGCCGATGGCGACGTCAAGCTCGATATTGCATCCGGACTGAATAGATTCCGGTGCGGCAAGTGTGCCATCTTTGTTTAAATGAAACGCGTAAGTTATGGAACAGTTTCTCGACGCTGTTAACTTTCGGTTTCGAAGCGCACCCGTTAGGTAAGCACACAGATCATAATCCGGCATCCCTCGTTTTACCGATAATATTTTAGAATTTAATTTTGATTTTATTCCTTGTCTTTCGCCTTTGTAATAGTTGATGATTCCAAGCAAGGCGCCTTTCGGGGAGTAATAACTCCAATCACCGTCCCTATAATCATCTTTCATAAAGCCCTCTTCCAGTACCCGCTTACCATCATCAGCGTAATAACGGTCAATTCCCGATTGCTTATCGTCGCGGTAAAAACATACTTCGCGGAGTACGCCGTATTCGTCGTATATCTGCCACCTTCCATTTCGCTTTCCGTTTACAAAATAACCGGTTCTCCTAATGTAGTTAGTCGGCTCCACATTTGTCGTATCATATCTATGCCTTTCGAAATCAAATTTCACACGTTTACCACCGTTAAAGTATTGATAATAAGTAAACTTACCATGTGGAATGGTCATCGCTGCATCGGCGTAATACCCCGATGTCATTATTATATTATCCATGCCATACTGACGCATAAACCACAATGAATCGTTTACAGCAGGCTCATACATTATATAAGAATTAGCGCTATCTGCGTTCGCAGTTTTGGAGCCGTCGGGCTTAATATAGATAACATGTGACTGTGAAAAGGAAAAACACACGGCCAGCATGCAAAATGCAAGGGTAAATAACAGCTTCAATTAAATAGGGTATATTTTGAATCTAATATAGTTAATTCCCTGTATTTGCTTTAAAGTATCCTTAAAAAATTATTGAAGCATAGAAAGCAGGTAAAAAGGTATTCATTTGATTAGGGACCGGTAAAGGTAATGGCGCCAAAGGGCCGGAGAAGGACTTTGTTAAATTAACAGAACGGCAGTCAATATTCTATTGTGATTATTTTAATATTGCCACCCAACTATTACCACATTTTAGCATCGCAACAGAATTTTTAAGAGTTATTGCACAATATACTACCTGGCTTATTGGCTTACCGTCTTTAATAGCCGGATCCCAGGGCGGGCAAACTAATAACGCCTTTGCCAAAAGGTCATCCTGAACTTTATCCAAATGCCGGGTAAATTTTATATCACTTACCTTTCCGTTTTCGTCAATCCAAAACTGTAGCAACAGTGTACCATTCAAATTGTCGGCTATGATTCCACTTATTTCTTTATTTACGAAGTCGTTCAGGTCAAAGCTGACGTAGGCATTAAATATTTTGCCCTCCACCTTGCTGGTATCTTTATTTGGCACCTCCCGCAAACCAAGATGCGGCAGTTCACCAGGGTTGGCTTGTATGGTGTTAATTACTTTATCATTTTTATAAACGTCTGTAACAAGTATCTTTCCGTCCTTACCGAAGGTGCGCCATTCGCCCTCCTTCAAATTGTCAATCATATTACCCGATGCTATCAATCGGCCGGTATTAAAGTCATCGGCGTCGTAAGGTCCATTTAGCGCGTCATTTTGGTAGGTCATTACGGTCATTAAACCTCCCATCCAAAAATATTTTTCCCATTTACCAGCTTTTTTACCATCGGCATAGTTCCCTGTATACTCAATAAAATTGACGCCCCCCCTTTTAATAGTATCCATTTTTTGGGTACGCGGGTTATATTTTTTATAAGTCGAAGGTTCAATAAATCTGTAATAATTAAATTTTCCATGCGGGACAGACATTCGGATATCCTTATAATAACCGGACGTTAATAGCGTGTCTGTCATGTTATATTGACGTCCAAACCATAGAGAATCACCAGGATTCTTTTGAATCAGCACATAATAGCTTGCCTTGGCGCTGTCGTTAATCCTTTTACCATCTGAGTTAAGAAACGCTTTATAAGTAGTTTGAGCTATAGCAAATGAGCAAATAAAAGTAGCGCTAACAAGCAGCAGTGTTTTCCTCATCATATTAATTTTACGCGTCGCACTTAATAATTTATTATTTCCCCGTATTCGCCTTAAATACCCTCAACACATTCCCACCCAATATTTTATCGATATCTTTTTCACTATAACCTAACTTCAGCAATTCTTCAGTAATTTTCGGATAATTAGCGACGCTGTCTAACCCAAGCGGATATGATTCCGCACCATCAAAGTCGGAGCCAATGCCAACGTGGTCAACGCCAATTAATTTTACTATGTAGTCGATGTGCTTGATCAGCAGGCTTAACGGCGGACGTATTTTGTCACTTTCGCTGCGGTAAATCGCGTTCAGGCGTATGTTGGCGAGGTCGCCGTCGTGGTAAACCTGGGTAAGCGAGTCCAGTTCTCTCTTATGCTGATGTAAAAAGGCAGCCACTTTTGGCGAATAGGTGCTGTCTACAAATCCACTGTAAAAATTAAGGCATATCACTCCCCCGTTTTTGGCAAGTGCTTTAAGCTGATCATCCTTCATGTTTCGCCTGTTCGGATCAAGCGTGTAAGCGCAGCTGTGCGATGCAATAACCGGCTTTGTGCTCGTGGCAATTACATCATAAAAAGTGTGTTCGCCGACGTGCGACACGTCGACCATTACACCGAGCTCATTCAGGTGTTTTACTATTTGCTTACCATAATCGGTAAGCCCCGGGTGTTTTAATGAATCTTTTTTCATGAGCTCGTCGCGTGCGGATGTGGCCCACGACGTGCTGTTGTTCCAGGTAAGCGTTAAGTAATTCATCCCGCGTTTGGCCAGGCTGTCGATATAATCCATCCTGTCCTCGATCATGTGCCCGCCCTCAACGCCTATCATAGCTGCCATTTTTTGTTGCTTAACCGCTTTTTGCAATTCCTTTGAATTGTGAACCAGCGTAATTTTATTGGGATAACGGGCAATTAATGCATACAACGAATCAATTTCGCGGTTAGCCATGGCGAAAGCTTTCCCTGTTCCATACTCCTCGCCACACCATATCGAAAATATCTGCCCGTCCAGTCCACCCTGTTTGGCCCGCACCAAGTCGAAATTGCCGGTGCTTTGCAGCTTGCCAACATCCTGTTTGGTAATTAATATATTGGAGAGAATATCGTTATGGGTATCGATCAGGATAGCTTTTTGATGAATTTGCATTGGGGATTGCGCCGAAACAATTACGGTTGATAACAGCAGCAGGGGAAGAATGAGTTTTTTTATCACAGAGGTGTGCAGATTAAATTGATGACACGAATTTTATTTGAACTAATATATGCAGGTTTTTTTGAGATAAATGAGCATTTAACGAAATTAATAAGGCTGTGACACTTCGCATGTAGGACTGGCAATCCGGTGGCCGTCTACAATTTCGGATATTGATTAATAAAGAAATAAATAATCACGCCAAGTATCAGCGCTATTCCCACAGTTATAAAAACCGGCCCGAGCCATTTAGTTTTGCCATCATCAATTATAAAATGCTCAATTTCGTCAGGGTCGTAAACTACGGTAACTTTATCGCCTACTTTATATAAGTTTAAGCCACCAGTCACTTCATACTTCTTTGTTACCCATTCCTTTTCTGTGGTAACATATCTTACTATCGGGTAGTATTGTGTTGTCGAGGAAGTATCCCCGGCATCCATATCCCAATTCTTTTCAATGCCGAAAACGACTCCCTCTACCTTTACACCTTTGGCCAATATTTTCTTACGTTCATTTAGCTTACCGATACCAAATACCATCACAAATGCCCCGCCGGCGAGCATTATCAGTTCATCGTAATTTACATTCATAGTTTAGGTTTATTAATTTGAAGATTTGAAAATTCAATTTGAAGATTTGGCAATTTGAAGATTTGAAAATGAATGTCTGCTTTTATCTTCAAATTTTCAAATCAGCACATTTTCAAATCTTTTCAAATCTTCAAATCAACATATTATCAAATTAATCTAAGTCTGTATTATCCCCACATTAAATGTCTTTTCTATTGGCGCGTGGTTTGCCGCCTCAATTCCCATTGATATTACCTTACGGGTTTCTAAGGGGTCGATAATTCCATCAACCCAAAGCCTTGCTGCGGCATAATAGGGAGTAGTTTGTGCGTTGTATCGTTCTGTGGTTTCTTTTAATAACTGGTCTTCCCGCTCCTGGTTTACTTCTTCGCCTTTGGCCTTCAGGCCGGCTGCCTGTATCTGTACCAATGTTTTTGCTGCCGAACCGCCGCCCATCACCGCAATTTTTGCCGTCGGCCATGCATAAATCAGGCGGGGATCATAAGCTTTGCCGCACATGGCGTAATTGCCTGCGCCGTACGAGTTCCCTATAACAATGGTAAACTTCGGGACCACCGAGTTTGCCACGGCATTCACCATTTTGGCGCCATCTTTTATAATGCCGCCATGTTCGGCGCGGCTGCCCACCATAAAGCCGGTAACATCCTGCAAAAACACCAATGGGATTTTCTTTTGGTTGCAGTTCATGATAAAGCGGGTAGCTTTATCGGCCGAATCGGAATAAATAACACCGCCAAACTGCATCTCGCCTTTTTTCGATTTAATTACCTTTCGCTGATTGGCCACTATACCAACTGCCCAGCCGTCAACCCGGCCAAGGCCACAAACAATCGACTGCCCGTAACCGGCTTTATATTCTTCAAATTCCGAGTTATCCAGCAGGCGCAATATAATCTCGTTCATGTCATAAGCAGCTTCCCTGCTTATCGGTAATATGCCATAAATATCTTTCGGATCGAACTTTGGGGCTGCCGCTTTTATCCTGTCGAAGCCGGCTTTTGCAAAATCCCCGGTCATACTCATAATATTGCGGATTGAATCTAAACATGCCTTGTCATTGGGATGTTTATAATCCGTAACGCCCGAAATTTCGCATTGGGTAGTAGCGCCGCCCAGCGTTTCATTATCCACATCCTCGCCTATTGCCGATTTTACCAGGTACGAGCCCGCTAAAAACACCGATCCGGTACCTTCCACAATCATCGCTTCATCGCTCATAATGGGCAGGTAAGCGCCGCCGGCCACACATGATCCCATAATGGCTGCAATCTGGATAATACCCATGCTGCTCATTATGGCATTGTTGCGAAATATGCGCCCAAAATGTTCTTTATC
>Ga0105239_10008757_pt1 | contig 11455 bp, 6 predicted proteins | sample KBSC44metaG_FD_92761 | JGI IMG/M metagenome (GOLD analysis project Ga0105239, IMG submission 92761) | Corn rhizosphere microbial communities from Kellogg Biological Station, Michigan, USA - KBS C4-4 metaG | ecosystem: Host-associated > Plants > Roots > Rhizosphere > Soil | place: Michigan, USA...
ATCCCGACTCGCACTTTGAAGGTTGACTTGGTGCGATCGGCCGTCGGAATGACGGCCATCACGTGAGCCGGAATCGTCCACTTGGGGTACGCGTCGGGGACGAGCTCGACGTGTTGGTCGGTCTGCACCCGATCGAGATTCGCCTCGGTGACGTCGACTTCGATGACGAGCGAGTCCATGTCGACAATGGTTGCGACACCACTCCCTTTGGGGTCCGTGCCGGGCGACATCGGCGAGGTGATCTCACCCTCGTTCGCAGGTTGTGCGATGACCACGCCGGAGAATGGGGAGCGCACGATAGTCTGGTCGAGTGCAAACTGGGCGCTTTTCAGGTTCGCTGCCGCCAGGTCAACCTGCCTGCGTTGGGATTCCACTTGCGCCGCCTGGGTCTGCACCAGGGTGCGCGCGGTCTCGAGCGCCTGCATTGAAACAAGGCGGCGCGCCTGCAAATCCTCGTTGCGAACGAGGTCACGGTAGTTCTGTTTGAGTTGCGCCTTGGCCTGAGCGTACAACGCCTCTGAGACTCGAAACTGCGCTTGGCTCTGCGCCAACGCCGCCCGCTGGGCCGTGCTGTCCAGCCGCGCCAGAACCTGTCCCGCTTTGACGTGATCGCCTTCATCCACGAGCACCTCGGTGAGGGTGCCCATGATCTGCGCGGAGACCGTCGCCTGACGCTTCGCGGTGACGTAACCCGTTACCTGCAGAAGAGCGATCGAGCCTGTATCAGTCCAGGGAGCGACGGCAGTGACGGCCTCAACCTCGAAACGGTGGCCCCACAACACGGCGACCCCTGCGGCGCCCGCAGCCAACCCGATCAAAACCAGAACGCGGCCCGCAACCGACCGACTGGGAACGGGCTTTGGCGGCGGGGCTCGCAGCTCGGGCTGGATCCGTAGCTGCTGCAACAACATCCGATTGGCCGCGGTCTGACGCATACCTTCCTTCGCCGGCCCAGCCCCTACTGGGGACTATGCCCCGCGTCTGGAGGAATTGTTGGAGAGAGGTTTTGGGGCGTGAGCACCGCCGGCGAGGTCCGGGCCTGGGCGAGCAGGAAGCGGTTGATTTCAGCGAGTTTGGCGTAATTGAGGCTGCCGGCCGCCAGGTGCAGTTGAAAGACGCTCACGATGTAATCGTAACGACTGGCTGAATAATCTGTCTGCGACTGCACGAGGCGTTGGCGCGAGTTGAGGAGGTCCACTGACGTCCGCGTGCCAACTTCATAGCCGGCCTCGGTTGCCGTGAGTGCCGTCTGACTTGATTCGAGCGCTTGCCGCAATGCTTGCACGCGTGCTATGCCACTGATGACGCCGAGATAGGCGTCGCGAGCCTGCCGCTCTGTCGCACGGGAAACCTGCACAAACTGCTCCTTGGCGGCGATCCAGAGGTACTGGGATTGGCGAACGCGTGACTGAGTCAGGCCACCGCTGAAAAGCGGTACGGTGACTTGCAGGGACACCTGCCTGTCGTGGTTGCGGGTAGCCACGTTACTGAAGTTCTGGCTGAAACCCTGGATAGACAGGCGCTCGTTGGCGACGGCGTTCGAATCCGAATCGGTGGCGATAAGATCGACCGTCGGCAGATGTCCTCCAAAGGCGACACGCACATTCTCCCGCGCAATGTCGGCCGCCAACCGGCTCGAGACGAGCGCCAAATTATGCTCGAGGGAGATATTCACCCACCGGCTCTCGTCGGCAGGCTCGGGCATGCTGAGAGGCATGTCGGTGCCGGGTTTCGCGAGCCTGTCGTATTTTTTACTGGTGATCTCCTGGAGTTGGTCTTCCGCGGTAGCCAGCGTGCGCTTGGCGGCTATGACAGCGGCCGAGGCCGTGTCACGCGCGGCTTTCGCTTCCTGCACGTCGGTGATGGCGATCTGGCCCACATCGAAGCGCTGATTGGCCTGGTCGAGCTGACGGGAAATGGCTTCGAGCGCGGACTGTTGGGCCTCGAGGCTGTCCTCCGCCGACAAGACGGTGAAATAGGCCTGGGCGACGCGCAGGACCAGCTCCTGCTCAGCCGCCTGGTAGGTCGCTTCCGCCTGGGCAACCTGGGAGTTGGCAGCCCGCAGCGTCATCAAGTTCGCCCACGAGAAGACGTTCTGTTGTAAGTTGAGACTCCACAGCTTCGTGGTGGTATCCATTGTTTGTGTCTGAGGAACCAGGATCGGCTGGTTGTCGGCGTTCACCGATTGCTGGTCCGACGTACCGCTCATCCTGTCGCGCATGATCGAGGCCGTCCCCGACACTTGCGGCAACAGGGCCGCCCAGGCCTGGGGCCGCGCCTCACGCTGGGCCAGACGATTGGCATCGGCCGCGCGCAGCGTAGGGTCATTCGTCAGGGCATCCTCGAACACGCCGACCAGGTCGCTGGCGCAGACGTTGGTCGCCGCGACGAGCGACAAGAGTGCGAGACCGAGGGCGCGCCTCATTCTCATACGGCACCCGCCAGCATCGAAAACCTTCGCCTCATCATGACGCTCCCCACCCTATCGTCGGCTTTTTCGTAAGCAACTCATGATGAACCGCATCAGACTGAAGGGGAATGTCTCCTGCAGGCGTCGCACCTAGATTGACTGACAGTGACGCCAGCTTGCATCAGTGTTGATATAACAACACTCTCGTGCAGCACGCCTGTCGTCGGAACGTGCTCTCCCAATCTGACGCAGAACACCGACGCAATGTTCGCCATGAGCGCGACGGCTTTTATGGCGTTCCGTCATCCGCCGTCGATCCTGCCCGTGACCGTCAGTAGTGCCCAAATCAGGCAGCCGGCTTGGCCGCATTTCACTCATGACAAGACCGGCGTCCGGTGCCCGGCGTGGCTCGATAACTCCGGGAACACGGTAACCATCGTCAGGGTTCTGCCACCGGACTGGTGAGGCGCGCAGGTTCGACTGCCGTGTCGACAGCTCGGCCCTGTACGGCAGCAGCCCCCTGGCGGGATGCGACCGAAGTCGCTGGCATTGGGAACAACGATGCCAACATGGCAACGAGCCGATCGAGTCCAGGTGGAGATAACAGCCGCGCATTCGAGACGGAAACACGTGGCGCGGAAAGCCGACGCTTTTTCCCGAACATTTTCTTTACGTATACGGTACCTTACAAAACGTGATGCCGTTAACATGACCGCCGCGACGCTTTCTGACAGCGCGGCCGCCGCAGCGCATCCAACACTAACGCCTTCTCCAGGCGATCCTGACTCCATCTACTACAACATCTATCGTGAATTTCGCGCCCGCACCCCGTACGCGCGCGTACCTATACAACAATTACTCGCGTCCAGCTCTTCCGACACTGTCAGTTTCAACAGAAAACATGACACTGGATCGGTCCGAGTCAGCCCGGACCGGGCCGGCCAATCCGCCTGCCACGTCAAATGCAAAAATTTCGTTGGATTCGCCGAACAACGACGTGCCCGAGTATTCTCTTTTTTGACGCGCTCACTATTCTTGACACGCGCCTGTTGATATTGAGAGCGGATCTCAGTCGCAAATCAAAAATAGCTCTTGAGGAGGAAATAATGACAATGACCGGAAGGTCCTCGCATGGACGGTCTCTACGGCTGGCATTTGTTGCGGCCGTCGCGGGGATGACGCTCTGCCAGGGCGCGATTGCGGCGGAAGACGCGTTCGCCTTTACATACACGACCGATACACTGCCCAAGAGCCGCTGGGAGTTGGAGCAAAGTACGACGTGGAGGTTCACCAAGGCTTTCGGAACGTTCGATGAGCTGCAGAACGTCACCGAGCTCGAATATGGGGCCACCGACCGCTTGCAGTTGTCCCTGGACGTCAATTGGGATTGGGCCCATGCCTACCAGAATGGACCCTACGCACAAACCGCCCCCCCCGAGCAGTTCGCCGACGCCACCCCTGGCCCCAACGACCACTTCCGCGGCGCCCGCCTCGAAAGCATCTCCGCCGAAATGGTCTACCGCCTGCTCAGCCCTTACACCGACCCCGTGGGACTCGCATTCCTGTTCGAGCCGGTGAGAGGCATGTATTTCAAGGAGCTGGAGGCCAAGCTCATCCTGCACAAGAACTTCCTCGACGATCGCCTCACGACGGCCCTCAACTTCACGTACGCCCCCGAATGGCGCTATCTGCTCGGCGATGACGGAGTGACCCGAAGCTGGCAGGAAGAGACCGACGTGAATTACAACTTCGCCGTGTCCTGGCGGTTCGCGCCGAGCTGGTCAGCGGGTGCGGAATTCCTCAATGAGTACGAATACGGCGAGAGCTTCAAGTTCCAGCACGTAGTCAACAACGCATACTACTTCGGGCCGACGCTGCATTACGGCGGGAAGAAGTTCTTCGTCACAGCGACCTTCGTCCGCCAGCTCCCCTGGGCGAACGAACACCCAGACACGGTTCCCGGCGCGGTGGTCAACCATTACGTGTACGACAACGACTTCGAGAAGTACCGCCTGCGTATCAAGTTTGCCTACTATTTCGGACAGGGAGAATAACATGAGACATCCAACTTGGTTCTTGATCCCGGCGGCCATAGTCTCGACCGCGACCTACGGTGCGACCTATCTAACGGTCGAGCAGGCCCAGGCCGCCATCTTTCCCGGGGCGCAGCTAACCCAGGCGCCCGTGACGCTGACCAAGGAACAAGCATCGGCGATCGAGAAGAAGAGCGGCGTCAACGTTCGCAAGAACGAAGTGCGACTTTGGAAATCGAGTGATGGCGGGTCCTTCATTGTCGACGAGGTGGTCGGCAAACACGAGTTCTTCACGATCGCGGTCGGTTTGAACGCCGACGGCAGCGTCAAGCAGATCGAGATCATGGACTACAAAGAGAGTTACGGTTACGAAGTCCGCAACGAGGCCTGGCGCAAGCAATTTGCGGGTAAGACTTCGGCAGCACCTCTGAAGCTGACGGATGACATCAAGAATATCAGTGGCGCGACGCTCTCCTGCCGGCACGTCACCGATGCCGTCAAGCGACTGTTGGCAACTTATGACATTGCCATCAAGTCCGGCTGAGATGTGCCGGCGGGCGCGCCCGCTGCTGGGAACCCTGGTGGAGATCGGGGCCCGAGGCCCCGATGCTCCCGCCGCGGTCGAGGCGGCCTTCATGAGGGTGCATGAGGTCCATCGCCTCATGAGCTTCCACGAGGCGGACAGCGATGTCTCGCGGATCAATCGGGCATCGGCCGGGCAGGCGGTGCTCGTCGATCCTCATACGCATCGCGTGTTGGGTTTCGCCCGGGGTCTGAGTGCCGCGTGCCGGGGAATATTCGATGTGACCATCGCGGATGTGTTGGTTCATCATGGCTTCCTGCCATCCGTGCCTTCGGACGTGGCCCACGCTGTCGAGGCGACCTGGGCTGATCTGGAGATTCTGGACGGCAGCCGGGTGTGTTGGAACAAGCCTGGCCGCATCGATCTGGGGGGCGTCGCCAAGGGCTACGCCGTCGATGCTGCGATCCAGGCTCTGCATGCCTACGGGTCCACAGCCGGCATTGTCAACGCGGGAGGTGATCTGCGGATATTCGGCGCGTCCCAACCAGTTCACGTGCGCCTGCCCGAGTCCCCGGGATCGCTGGTCGCCTTGGGACAATTCAGTGATTGTGCGATTGCAACTTCCGGCTCCTACTTTTCCGCCACAGGCACTCCCGGTTCCCAACATGAGCCGTTGGTCGATCGAGACCGGCGGATCAGCGCCGCCAAGCGGGAGAGCGCGACGGTCGTTGCGCCGGATTGTATGACTGCTGATGCGCTCACCAAGGTGGTTCGGCTCGCACCGTGCATCGCTCCCGACTTGCTCAGTCAGTTCGATGCCAGCGCCATCATCATCCAGGGAAACAGTCTCCAGTACATTGGCTCGGCTCTACACGACAGGGGAAACGAATCTTGAACACCACTCAACAGAGAAATCTGCCCATGCAGCTCAGCAGATTCCATCGCATTTGGATCTACGCTGTCTGTGGCACCCTGGTCGCGAGTGGCACGGGCTGGCTGATCGCGCACTATCTGCTGGTCGAGCCGGGCCCGTTCGGGGAGACGCAGCACCCGTCGGAGCCGTGGTGGCTGCGGCTGCATGGGGCTGCGATGATGGGGTTCCTGGTGGTGTTGGGCACGATCCTGCCGGGACATGTCAGGCAGGCCTGGCAGCTACGCAAAATCAAGGCCGCCTCCGTGAAGCGAAACGTCACCACGGGAATCCTGATGCTGTCACTGGTAATGTTGCTCGGAATGACAGGATATGCCCTCTATTATTGCGGCAGCGAGGAGTTGCGTCCCTATCTCAGTACAGGCCATTGGGTCACGGGACTCGCGGCAACCGTCGGGTTCTACCAACACCACAGGAGTCGTGCACGGAGACAAAGCATCCGCACGGCTGCGCAGCGATTTGAGCCGAAAGTCGTCGAGTCGACGCACGCCGGCGCAAGTCATCGCGATTCCGTCTCAGGCACGGAGCCCGCCTCATGGACGTCCCCGACCTGAGGGGGCTCGGCCTGAGGGGGCGTACGCGTCGCAGCGTCGCCCCCATAGAGCTTCGCAGGAAGCCTGACGCAGAACATTGGCGCGGGAGGTGCATGACGAGTCAGGCCAATACATCAACGTCATCAAGATCGATGCGGTGAGCCTCCGTGACGAGGCATCACTCGAGCGGGACCGCATCATGGCGCGTGCACAACTCATCGTGGATCACTGCAACCACGTGCACGACGCCATGGCCCGACTGATCCGAAAAACTGCGGCCGATCGGACTGGACGCCCTTCGCCTAGAAAAATCCGCGAAGCTGCACCCACGCACTGGGCGAATGCGCCGCCGACGCGGGTATCGAGTTCGGCTCGCCACCTTCGGTGCGCCAGGCCAGCGCGGCTTTGGCTTGCAAACCGAACAGGCGAACATCCATGCCAACCCCCGGCCCCGCCAATTTACGGCTGTTCGCTAACGACCCGTTGAACGGCTGGCGGTTGGTCGTCACCGAACCAGTATCGTAAAACAGTATGCCTTGCAGAGCCGACGTAATCTTCTGACGCAGCTCCAGATTCACCATGTACCCTTCGTCGCCGATATCCTCGCCCTGCGGATAGGCCCGCACGCCATCGGCGCCGCCCAACGAGAATTTTTCCGATGTGTCGAGATTCTTGTTGGCCCGTTGCCCGGACAGGGCGACCGACATGAACGTGCTCGAGGTGAGCTGCTGCAACCGGCTGGCGCTATATGACAAGCGGATGTATCTACCGTCGGTACGCACAGTAAAGTAGTCGATCAAACGTGCGTCGGGTGAGTTGATGGTGAGGTCACCGAGCGCAAGCGACACATTGGCGCTGCTGAGGCCGCTGCCGCCCAATGTGTCCCGGAGGGAACCGGACAAGCCAAGGTTGGCGAGATAGAGATGTTTCTCAGTTACCGTTGCGGTGGCGTCAGCGTAGTCGGTCAGATGCCTCTCCTCCAAGGAGAGCGTCCCGGTCATGTTGCTCTTCTGGGTGAGGATGAACGGATAGACGACGAACGCGCTGCCGCCAGTACCCGTGCCGTGCGCTTCCAGTACACTGAACTCCTTGCCCAGGCGATAGCGGGTATCGAAATAGGCGATCCCGGCGCGCAGGCCATCGCCACCGACAGGAAGTTGGTAGCCGATGCGGCCGTAGCGCAGATCCTTGCCGCTGCTCAGAGCACTGAGCGTCACCTGATCGCCGATTCGCAAGGGACTGTTGATATTCAAAGTGCCGCCCAATCTATATTGACCGGTATAGCGGTTGCCGTAATTGTCCGCCTCGACGTCGCCGGAAAACAGGTCACCAGGAATGAGCGTAATCGCCAATTCAGAGGTACCAACGCTCGCACCCGGCTGCAGGGTCGCACGTGAGCCACCAACCCCCGGCGTTTCATTCAAGAGCAACAGACGGCGGTCGATCTCGGAGGATTTGATGACATCGCCTTCTTTGACATGATTGACGTATGCGGCAGCCCGAGCATCAGACAGCCGGGCGTGATTCTCGATCACGAGTTTGTCGAGGCGCCCCTCGATGATACCGATTGTGACCGCCCCGTCCCGGATCTCCTGCGCCGGTAAATAGGCCCGCGCCACGGGATATCCGTGTTGGTGGTAGTAATCGGTAATCCGCGCGACCGCGGCACGCAGCTCCGTAAGGCTGTGCTCGCCGCCGATCACATCCTCCACCAATGCATGCAGCACAGGGGTCGGAAACTTGCTGTTGCCGGTGATCTGCACACTTTTGATCGTGAAGCGGAAATCGCTGGCCGGATTGCTCTCCTGGTGATCCTCGATCGTTAGCGGTGGAATCTCGCGCGGCACATCCGGCGTAGGCGGCGGCTGCAACTCGCGAAGAGTTTGCCCCGCATCGGGGGGAGGCGGCGCGGCGTACCCTGCTTCACAGTGAAGCAGGGCCGCGCCCAGGGCGCAAAAAAGCAGCCGCTCACGCAACATCGTCGTCACCACCCTAGGCGCCAACCGCTACTGTCAACAAGCTGTCCAGACTACTGGAGCAGCGTACTGGTAGCGTCATAGAGTGCGCTCGTGGCGTTGATCGCAGCAGAAACAGCCGCTGGAGTGATTGTCAAGGCGCCACTGACAAAGTTGATGAGGTAATTACTGCTGGTGAGACCGCCTGGGAGAATGGAGTAGTTACCGACGGCAATCGCACCTTGCGCATTGCCGCCGTAGGTCAAAGATCCTCCCAGGACCGAGGGGTCTTGGCCCGCGACGAAGCCAGTGAAAGTGACACCGTTGCCACCGTTGTAGGCCTGACCATCATAGGCTTTGGTAGCCGCATTGGCGGCGATCGTCAGTGACGCGGCAGTAATACTGGCCGTTGTGGCGGCGGCGGTATTGAAGGTGTAGTTGCCAGCATCCGCGCCACTCAGGGAAATGCCGCTGACACCGACCGCCTTTCCGGTTCCAACGTTCGCATCGGCGAAGGTCGCCGAGTTGTATCCGGTAGTCAGGGCATCACCGGCAACCCGGTTATCAGTCAGAGTCACCGCTGCATTCGTCGATCCATCGTATACCTTGTTGAGACCCGTCGCGCCGACTGTGAGTGAGCGAGCCGTAATGCTCGCGGTCACGTTCGTCGGTTCAACCAGGGTGTAGTTGGCGGCATCTGCGCCACTCAAGGCATACCCACTGATGTTCACAATTTTATTGGTACCGACGTTCTTGTTGACGAAACTCCCGCTGCCAGTACCGGTGAGGACAACAGTGTCGTTACCCAACGCGCTGACAACCGCAGTGCCACCGAGGGTCGCGGTGACGGTGCCATCGTACACTTTCTTGGCTGCGGTAAGGCCGCCGACAACGAGGTTTGCCTGGCTGATATTGGCAGTCAGACCGGTGGGCTCGACCAGTGCGTAGTTACCCGCATCGGTACCAGTCAGCGTGTAGCCGCTGACGCTCACGGACTTGTTGAGGCCGGCGTTCTTGTCACTGAAGGCTCCAACCCCGGTACCGCTGACAGTCACGCTGTCATTGCCCAGTGGTGCAACGGTAGCCGTGCCACTCAAAGTCGCGGCCACAGTCGTGTCATAGACCTTGTTATTCGCCGCAACACCGCTGATCAAAAGACTCGCGGGCGTGATGTTGGCCGTCAACCCGACGGGCTCGACCAGATTATAGTTGCCAGCATCCGCACCGCTCAGCGCAAAGCCGGTAACCGTCACCGGTTTATTGTTGCCAACATTCTTGTCGGCAAAAGAACCGCTGCCGGTGCCGTTCAACACGACTTTATCGGACCCGAGCGCCGCGACTGTCGCTGTGCCAGCCAGGGGGTCCGTCACGGTTCCGTCGTAGACCTTGTTGGTTGCTGCAAGCCCAGTGATAACCAGGTTCGCGGCGGTGACGCTGGCAGTCAGCCCGGTGGGCTCGACCAGGGTGTAGTTACTGGCGTCGGCACCACTCAGCGTGAAGCCGGTGACCGTCACCGCCTTTCCAGTGCCCACGTTCTTCGAAGCGAACACGCCGCTTCCCGTGCCACCCAGGCTCACGCTGTCCGAACCCATCGCTGTAACGGTAGCAGTGCCGCTCAACGTAGCAACGGTCGTCGCGTCATACACCTTGTTATTCGCCGTGACACCGCTGATGAGCAGGTTGGCCGGGCTGATATTGGCGGTCAAGCCGGTCGGCTCGATCAGCGTGTAGTTGCTGGCATCCTTGCCGCTCAGGCTATAACCGGACACCGTCACCGCTTTGTTGCTGCCGGCGTTCTTGTTCGCAAAAACGGCACTGCCGGTACCGCTCAGCGTGACATTGTCGGCACCCAACGCGGAGACTAACGCGGTGCCACTCAAGCTTGCGGCAGCGCTCGTGTCATACACCTTGTTGTTAGCAACCACGCCGCCGATCACCAGGTTCGCGGGAGTGATGTTGGCGGTTAGCCCGACGGGCTCGACCAGACTGTAGTTGCCGGCATCCGCACCGCCCAGCGTAAAGCCAGTGACCGTCACCGCCTTGTTGTTACCAGCAAGCTTGTCGGCAAAAGAACCGCTGCCGGCACCGTTCAATACGACGCTGTCGGAGCCGAGGGCTGCGACCGTCGCCGTACCACTCAGCGTCGTCGCCACAGTCGTGTCGTAGACCTTGTTATTCGCCGCAAGCCCGGTAATAGCCAGGCTGGCAGGGGTAATGTTGGCGGTCAGGCCGGTGGGCTCGACCAGGTTGTAGTTGCTGGCATCCGCACCACTCAGTGTGAAGCCGGTGACCGTCACCGCCTTGCCAGTGCCCACGTTCTTGGAAGCGAACACGCCGCTACCCGTACCACCCAGGCTCACACTGTCCGATCCCAGCGCTGTAACGGTGGCAGTGCCGCCCAACGTGGCCGCAACCGTCGTGTCGTAAACTTTATTGCTCGCCGTGACACCACTGATGAGCAGGTTGGCCCGACTGATATTGGCGCTCAAGCCGGTCGGCTCGATCAGCGTGTAGTTGCTGGCGTCCGCCCCACTCAGGGTGTAGCCACTCACCGTGACCGCCGCCCCGGTACCGACGTTCTTGGACGCAAATACCCCTGTCCCCGTGCCGGCCACAGAAACGACGTCGTTACCCAGGGCGCTCACGATAGCGGTGCCACTCAGTGTCGCGCCGGTCGTGGCGTCGTAGACCTTGTTGTTGGCGGTCAGTCCAGTAACGGCGAGATTCGCGGGGGTAATGTTAGCTGTCAGGCCCGTAGGCTCGACCAGGGTGTAATTACTGGCATCGCCGCCGCTGATCGTATAGCCGCTGACCGTCACCGCCTTGTTATTGCCGACATTCTTATTGACAAATGACCCACTGCCACTGCCGCTCAGCACGACATTATCGCCGCCCAGCGCTGAAACTGTCGCTGTGCCGCTCAGAGTCGCCGTCGAGGTCGCGTCGTATACCTTGTTGTTCGCCGTGAGGCCACTGACTACGAGGTTCGCCGCTGCGATGTTAGCCGTGAGACCCGTGGGTTCGACCAGCGTGTAATTGCTGGCATCCGCCCCACTCAAGGTGTAACCAC
>Ga0105239_10008759_pt1 | contig 11453 bp, 7 predicted proteins | sample KBSC44metaG_FD_92761 | JGI IMG/M metagenome (GOLD analysis project Ga0105239, IMG submission 92761) | Corn rhizosphere microbial communities from Kellogg Biological Station, Michigan, USA - KBS C4-4 metaG | ecosystem: Host-associated > Plants > Roots > Rhizosphere > Soil | place: Michigan, USA...
CGGTAGCGGCTTGAATGTCACATGCATCAATTGCATGGTGACACAATTATTTGAACCCGATGATAAGCGCCGTGAATCTGCCTTCCTGTGGAATTACAGTGGCATGAATATCGGCTTTTTCGTAGGATTCACGATAGGCGGCTACTTCCACCTTCATCAATCCTATAGGGAATTATTCCTGATTAGCGCATTCGGTAATCTTATTGCGCTTGTGCTGACATTTTATAACTGGAAACTGTTAAAAGACCGTGATACGACTTTTGTAGATGCCGGCGCCGCAGCGAAAAGAAATGCTCGCCTGATAGGCCTGGGTATAGTCATAGCACTGGTATTTTCACTAAGAGGATTATTGCAGCATACTGATTTTTGCAATCAGCTCATTATGATAATTGGCGCCTCCATGCTCGTTTTGATTACCGTGCTCGCCATCAGGCAGCCTGGTAAGCCTGAACAACATAAAATGTGGGCTTATATTATTCTCGCACTGTCTTCAGTCATCTTCTGGGCCTTATATCAGTTAGCGCCTATGGGATTAAATCTCTTCATTGAAAGAAACGTAGACAGACATTTCATGGGAATCATCATTGCACCGCAATGGATACAAAACATTAATACTGTTGTGATTATTCTTGGCGGACCACTCTTGAGTATTTTGTTCACTAACTTACGTGAACGTGGTATCAATATCAGTATCCCCTTCCAGTTTTCTCTTGCCTTGTTACTCATAGGTATTGCATTTGCAATTTTACCTTTAGGAATAAGCATGGCAAATGCTCAAGGTTATGTAAATTTCAATTGGGTATTAGCAAGTTATGTATTCCAGAGTGTCGGTGAATTATTTATATCACCTATAGGCTATGCCATGGTGGGCCAATTAGCACCACTGCGTCTGCGTGGATTAATGATGGGAATGTGGATGATGGTAACAGGTATTGCAGCTATCCTGTCCGATCAATTCTCTAAAATAGCATTAGGTACAACTGATTCAATTGACCCATTACTCACAAATAGCAGCTATAGTCATACATTTGGCATGCTAGGCTGGAGTGCTATAGGTGCTGGCGTTCTTTTATTCATCTTCATACCCTTCGTCGCACGCCTCACTCAAGAAAAAAAAGCCATGAATATGAAAGAAATTGCGGATCAAAACAAATCGGACAATATTAATATGAAAGAAGAAGTTGCGACTGAAATGCAAGGGTAACCAACCTACTTCAATGCTACTAATGCTATTCTTCTCTGAAAATTAAATGTACTTGTCATGCCAGCGCAAGCTGGCATCCAGGTGCATAATATCTTCAATGTAGACGCGCCAGCCTACGCTGTTATGAGCATATCGGATACACTCAAAACAACAAACTCTCCCTAAAAATATTGAAGGAACAAACATGTTAAGTACTGCTCAGCTACCCACCTTGTTACAAATCGTCGAAACAAAAAAACCATGGGTAGTGATAGGCGCGGGGCCTGTAGGCTCCATGATGGCAGCCATGATAATTACATTATTTCCCGAGCAGGAAGTTCATGTATTCGATAAATATTACACCAATGTTCGCGGCCATGGCCTGGATATTCATGCTGCTACGATACAAGAAATGATAAACATATTAGAAGAAGCAAAAAACCAGACTTTAATGATTTTGGTTAATAAAACACTCTCCGCGCAAAAAGAAAAATATTACACCACCATTGTAAAACGCATACACAGTTTAAAAGAGCATTTAGTCAAAGAAGTGAGCGGCCAATTTATTAGAACTTTCAAGATTAGTGAAATCATGCAAAAGTATTGCCATAAAGTGGGCAAAGGATTAGTGCAATTTCACCTGAAAAGCGAAATCACAGCTGAAGATTTAAACATACTGAATGATCATTCAATCATCCCGTCCAATGAGAAGCAAGACATTTTGACAAATGCAGAAATTATTTTTGGTGCAGATGGATCTCACAGCGGCGTACGAAAAACCGTATTCAACGAAACCTCTGATGAGGTACGTAAAGATGTATTGACTCATCTTCGCGAAAGCAAATTGGAAATGAATGAAAAACCCAATAAATTTTTCGATAAATTATATAGATCTGTTTTACCAACGATTAAATCCGGGCAATTGCATATCTGGAATCAAAGTATAGATGGGACAGCTACCCTGCATGTGTTTATAAATAAAAGTACATATGACCAATTACATGTCCAGGATTCGAATGGCACGTATAAAGGAACTTTTGCAAATCCCTACCGAAGACTGATTGATTTACCACAAGCATTACAAGATGAAATTGAAAAAATTGTAGTTGATATCATAGATGAAAACAAAATACATGCCAGCACTCTCAAAGTCACCGCCATTCCTATGCATGTTTACAAAGCCAGACAACTAATAAAAATGACAGGAAATAAACGTATCATTCTGGTAGGCGATTCTGGCATTGGATTAGTATTAGCTCGAAGCGCCAATAATGGTTTTTATGCCACAGCTGATTATGCTGCATCACTCTATCATGAACAGTTGGAAAAGGAGTTTGGTCAATACAGCATTCCTGGTTTTGCCAACTACCAGGATTTCTGGGAAGATCAGCATAGTAAAATAGATATATTGCTAAATTATATTGATAAAAAATATCCCATTTCTGATGACACAAGCGCCATTGCTAACAGACAAATCAAAATTCTGGATGACTATGAACGACAATATGAAAATATATTGAAATTAAATTTATATAATTCCAATTATGTCGACCAGGTAAACAAGATACAAAATGATTTTTATTTTTTCATTTGTAATATGTCGTCATATCACGATAAAGAAATCAGAACTCTCATTACTGATTTATTTAGAAATTTAAAAGACCCAGATTATTTATTGAAACATCCTATTACCAGCTTACACGCATGTCAAAACAGATTAATCAAAAGAGCAAATAATAAAATCGGGGAAGCAAAATTTGAAGTGGCATTATTAAATGCAGTAAAAAAAGTTTATGACACTTCATATAATATCAGCTATAAATCCTCATCTTTATCTTTTTCTTCTCCCACCTATTTCAAGTTGGATGATGACGAATTACAGGAAATAAAATTACGCCTGAACTTCTTACGTGATGTTGTTTCTCAATACGATTTAAATAAAAATCCGGAATATGAAGCTTTTGTATTTCTGGTTGATCGCATGTATCTTGCCATTGAGAGAGCTGTACAGAAAATATCAATAGAAAGAATGATACCTTATTATGTTAACAGGCTTAATGCGACTATCAAATATCTTATAGATTTACCTAAATTAGGCACAGAAGCGACTAAACTATTTTTGCAAGAACCTTTATTCGTTGATGAAAATTTACTGCAGCAGGTCACTGAAACAGGAAATTATTTATTTAACCAGGTAAGATGCATAAAAAATATTGATGACGAAACATTATTTCTTGCCGCATTACATTATATTAAAAATTATTCCCAAAACAGAACAAATAATGATGTCACTGCATATGAATATTTCTTTGGGATGTACAATAAAGAAGAAGCTGCTGCATACACTAGCTTACTCTCACAAACCAAGAATGCTACTGTAAAATTTGTATTATTATATGCTCTATTCAGAAATACTGAACTGACCTATTTAAAAGAATCTATTTTTAAAGGGATTTTTCAAACTAAAAACAATCCCACTGAGCTCGATATCAGAGTGTTATGTGAAGAATTACAAAGTAAAATCATGAGCAGCGCCAAGACCAAACAAATTGAAGCATTTGATGATATAGCCAATGATTTATTGCAAATATGCGATCAACAACATACCAAGATCGCCATGTTCAAGCTAACATCCATGCTGTCACAACTTAAATCCCTGCAAAAAGACATGGATGATCAATCCATTATTATCACTGCAATCAAACATCTTAATTCAACCGATCAAAATGAATTGATAGATGCAGATGATTATGACACCCACACTTTACATTCAAGCAGTGTCAGTTCTTTTTTTGCAACTTCTGCTGCCAGTCTTTCGCGTAGCTCTACATCAAGCCTGTTTAAAGCTGCGCAGAAAATTTCATCGACATGCATGGAAGCGTTAACCAATATACGCCATGATTCTGCAATCAAGCTTTCAATTATTTATGCTTTATTAACAAACAAGGAAAACCCCGACTTACAAATCTCACTATCCTCAGCGCTAGGCAAAAACCTTCAGCCTGGCCAAGTGGCAGAAGCCATTGAAAGCAGACTTACACTTCAATTTATGCCAGAACATTTATCTGAATTTTCAACTGCAATATATAAGCTCACCGCAGCGATTAACAATGGGCATTCCATGAAAAAAGAATTGAAATTATTGGATCAGATATTTTCTTCCATGCAATATACGAATGACTATCATGGCAGTCACTCATTTGCCAATTTAAAATAAGGTGAATCCACGTGCCATGTGCTGCTCCCGGATCAAGTCTGGGAGCAGCACATCGTTCTTGATGTCTCTAAATCAAGGTAAGAGTTCACGAGGACGTCATTGCGAGCCGCTTTTTGGCGAAGCAATCCATAAAATAGCTCAAATCAAACTGTGATAAACATCACTATATTGTTTTGCAATCGGCTGCCAATCAAACTGTTCAACGGCTTGCAAGTTTGCCTGTCCCATTTGATTTCTGAGTTGCTGATTATCCAATAACAATGCAGTTTGTTCCGTCCAGGCATTGATATTATCTGGCTCAACAATTCGGCAATGCATTCCGCATTTTTCCAGAAAGTTTGTCACATTGGTTTGACTTGCAATCATAGGTTTAGCTGCCGCCATTGCTTCTAACTGCACAATGCCGAAAGCTTCTTCCCATAACTGAGGTTGTGTTGCGAATAAAATAATTTTACTTTCAGCGATTAATTTTTTCTTGGCATCATCACGCACATACCCGGTAAAAACGACACTTTTCTCAGGAATATTCGCCAAGTCAGTATGATGTTCTATTAAATTCAAACCCAATTGCCTGACTTGCGAAAAGAGTGCTTGCTCTTCCTTCCCTTTACCTGCAATCACAAGTGACGTTGTCACACCGCGCGTAACCAGTTTTGCATACATATCGATTAATATATGAAACCCTTTACCCTTTTCCAGCCGACCTATGCCCAGCATATAATTTCGTTCAGGTAAATTTGCAAATGGATGCCAGGATGCGCAGCCAATACCATTGCCTATCACCGTGCTTTTTTCCCGTGTATCAAACAACTCATGTGAAACCGCTTCCATCATAGGAGTTAAATGCGTTACGGCTGCGGCATGTTTCAAAACATTACAGCAACGGCGCTTAACATTACCACGGTTCATACGTTTTGAATTGGTAGTAAGAATATCGCTATGACTGGTGACAACATAGGGAATATTGGTACGTTTATGAATTTGCCATGCCATAAATCCGGCGGTATAAGTGCCTTGCGCATGTATGACATCAATATTCGCCATGCGGCAGACTTCCAGAACAGGTGCCAGTTTACGTGATGACACAAACCATCCTGGTTTAATAAATGGACCATTGTAAATCATGGCATCGGTAAGCACTTGAGATGGCCTGGTTAAATGATTGACGGTTTTATCACCAGCATAAATTACAGAATCAACGTCTATTATTTTTAATGCTGGCGTCAGGTTACATAAAAATTCCGCAACACCGCCAACAGAACTGGAGGCATCCAGAGTTCGGGGATATAGAAATAATACGCGCATCTACTGATTCCATTAATTATCTAATTAAACGCATCTTCCATTTCATCAAATGAAAACGCTGGCGCATCATCACCGCGCTGTTTTTCAAGCTGTTTGAAATCCCAGAATTTTTTATCCATCAACTGGCTAGGCTTGATACTACTTAATGCATGTAAAATATTGCTAGGTACTTTGGGATTTTCCAGCGCCAATTGATCAATTAAATTTTTGACCTTCTTACGCATGAGATTTTCCTGAGAACCGCAAAGATTACAAGGAATGATAGGAAATGCCAATGCTTGCGCGAATTCAGCTATATCTTTTTCCTGACAATAAGCAAGCGGTCTGATGATAATATTTTTTTTATTATCGCTTAACAGTTTTGGCGGCATGGACCGGATTTCACCGTTATACAAAATTGACATCATGAGTGTACGTATCAGATCATCACGATGATGACCTAATGCAATTTTATTAAATCCTTTTTCTTCTGCGTATCGATAAATGATGCCGCGTCTTAGCCTGGAACATAATGAACAATAGGTTTGGCCTTCAGGTATTTTTTCTTTGACGATAGAGTAGGTATCACGGGACAATACTTCGTAAGTTATTTTGCGATCTTCAAGCCAGGCACGCAGACTGCTATCATCCCAACCAGGCTGGGCTTGATCCAACGTAAAAGCAAATAATTCAAAATCTATTTTGGCTCGCTGCTGCAATAAGCGCAAAACATGCATCATGGTAAAAGAATCTTTGCCGCCAGACAAACAAACCATAATACGATCGCCGCCTTGTATCATATTAAAATCAGCAATCGCCTTTCCCGTATAATGTAATAGCTTTTTTTCAAGCTCTGCTACCTTGGCCAAGTCATTCTTCTCTCATAAATGTTTTTGGAGCAAGAATTATATACAAAATCTGAAAAATGTCATGCGAGGAATATGGGTCGGATTTTAAACGGGCTTTAAAAAGGGGTACGGGGGAAATAATTTTAAGAAAATGCCGCCCGGCGCCATAAGGCGAGCCCAGCGGCATTGATCTGAAGAATTAGTTTTTGTTACTTTTCAACAGAAACATCTTCGGCTTGAAGACCTTTTTGGCCTTGCGTTACGAGGAATGATACCCGCATTCCTTCTTCAAGCGTGCGATAGCCATCACCACGAATTGCTCTGTAGTGAACAAACACATCTCCACCTTGATCACGTTGAATAAAGCCATAACCTTTGCTGTTGTTGAACCATTTCACAGTTCCGTTTTCACGTGCTGACATACATCACCTTTACTAATTAACTATAAAAATTTTAAACCTACATCTGAGATACCTAACCGGGAGGGATTTAACCTTAAGGCAGGACACACTGATGATATTAAAGTATAACAGATTATAAAGACAATTAAAGTACCCTTTAGAATCAGCGCTCTAGCCCATCAAAACACCGGATCACCACGCCCTGACTCTGGCAATCCCTGATAAATTGATCGCTGGAAAAATATTGGTATTCCTCAAACCTGGACCTTGCAATGGTGTCTGCACCAGACAGATCAGACAACCCGGGATGGCACATAATCAGACCGGCAGCGTTTATATTCTCTAAAAAACGCATAAACAACTGAGGATAGTGACCTGCCTGTGCAAAAGAATAAATGCCTGTAAATGACAGATTATGCGGAATCTTCTTTTTTTGCAGCATCCGCGCCAACGACCAGGACCCGGTCATACGTATGATTACCTTCTTGAAAGATTGAATAAAATCTCTGAGTTCAAGCGGCTCGTTAACCAAACGAATATAGGTATGATGAGAGCGCAGGCGCTGCTCGTATACCCTCATCAAGGCAGTTCTGACGACAGGAAACTGATGAACATGTTGATGCCCATCCACAAAGCGCGGAGGCTGACCCATCGCATCCTGAAAACAATCTATCTGGGCATGCAGCTCAGCTTCAATAGCGGATTGCGACAATGAGCGTGTAAATGCCCGCCGCAACACTTGCCCCAGAGCCTGAAAATGGTCGCCATGCCTAGATTGGTATTCCTTCGAAAGCGCCCTGCCTTCTGTCAGATTAAAATGCAAGCCTATATCGATTTGTTGCTGATACGGAAGCAGCCATTTCGCATGCTCAGCCCAATAGTCTGAATTTACCATGCAACTCGTTGCCGATAGCCTGCCTTTTTCTATTAAATTTATTATGCCCTGAGAGATCGCTGGTGCTTGCCCATAGTCATCGGCACAAAGTACAATGCTTTTCTTCATAGTCAGTCAGCATAAAATATTCAACAAAAATCGACAAGAGAATCAGCCTGTGTTACCTGAAAAACCTTTAACATCCCGAAATAACTGGATAACTGACATCGTTGTCCTGAGTACATTATTTTTGATTTTTTATACATTTTGCCTTGGCTCGTACCCACTCTTCGTGCCTGATGAGGGGCGCTACGCCGAAGTCGCACGTGAAATGGTAGCCTCGGGAGATTACATCACCCCACGTGTGAACGGCGTTGCCTTCCTCGATAAACCTGCACTTTATTACTGGATACAGGCAGCTGCTATTCATATTTTTGGGATAAATGAATGGGGCTTAAGATTATTTCCTGCCTTATTCGGTATTTTAGGCTGCATAGTTACCTATCTCTGCGGAAGACGACTTTTCGATCGCCGCACCGGATTCATTTCAGCAATTATTCTCGCAACGACACCACTTTATTTTAGCGGCGCACATTATATCAATCTGGACCTGGAAGTCGCTGTTCTTATCAGTTGCACTTTATTATTTTTTATCTGCGGCCTTCAATGCACAGGTAAATCCCGATTTTATTTTTTAATCACAGCGTATTTATTTGCAGCGCTAGCCTTTTTAACCAAGGGATTAATCGGTATTGCCTTTCCAGCCATGATAGGCGGTGCGTGGATTATTCTCTTAAACAAATGGAAAGAATTATTAAACATTCACCTAGTCAAAGGTCTGGTTTTATTTATCGTCATTACCCTTCCATGGTATATCCTCGTACAAAAAGCGAATCCAGAATTTTTGCATTACTTTTTTGTGACACAGCAAGTTTCCAGATTTCTTTCATCAGGTGAATTCAACAACCCCACCCCTATCTGGTTTTATTTGCCTATTGTGTTAATTGGTTTCTTCCCATGGTCCGGTTTTATTATTCAGGTAATGGGTAAAAATATTCGCCGCATCTGGCAAGCACGCCACACCTATCAAACAGAATTATTCTTGCTACTGTGGACTATCATAGTCTTTGTATTTTTCTCTATCCCTCGATCAAAAACGATCACTTATATCTTGCCGATTTTTCCACCTTTAGCATTACTCACTGGAAAATACTTATCTGATATGTGGAATCACGCCGGACAAAAATCTATTTTCTATAGCAGGATAGCGATTGGCATTACCGGCATCCTGTTTGCAATTGCACTCCTCTCCCTATCTCATTATCACTGGATAGATTTATCCGGAAAATTCAAACCTTATCTCATTTGCATTGCCATCGCCTGCATCATCGGCACCTTGATGACATTGTCATTAAGAAAACCAAAAAATCTCATGCCTTTATTTATTACTCTCACTGCATGGAGTGCAATATTTTTATTGATACTCATCATGGGTGTGAAATTTCTCAATCAAAGCTCAACCAAGCCTCTCGCTGCTGAATTGAAAAAAGTCATTCAACCTCAAGATGAAGTCATCAATTATTTTAAATTTTATCAGGATTTACCGATGTATCTTGAGCGACGCATCACACTGGTAGCAAACTGGAACTCACCTGATATTCCATATAATGATAACTGGGTGCGCGAGTTATGGTATGGCATGCCATTTCAAAATACAGAAGACTGGTTGATCAATGAAGATAAATTCTGGGAGCGCTGGAATAGTGATAAGCGTGTGTTTGTATTTTTGAATGAAAATTATTTGGATCAATTTAAAGCGCACGTGAGCAAATATTATTTTCTTGGAAGTAATAAGGATATTTATTTAGTTAGTAACAAACCTGCTGTATCAAACTAAGAATATTTTACTCTACTGCACATTTGACAATATGGAGCGTTAATCTATGCAATACTTTATTTATGGCAACCAAATTAAAATGCATACTGAAGGTACAACTGACGGATTTCCTTCCTGGACTCTTCGGCGCCATGTTTCAAGCCAGGAAATACTCGCAGCATATCCACAATCAGAGAAAGTGAAAGCATTCCTAACTGAAGAAGATGCTTTAAATTATTGTAATTCGATAAATGAACACCGTAAAAGTTTCATTCAATATCTACGCCCTATATTCTTAGTGGAATGTGTGAAAGGTGTTGAAGGTTTGGAAGGTACGGAAATAGATGAAGCATTATGGAATATGACTCCAATCAACTTTGATATAACTGAATATACCGAACGGGCAGTCCCGAGCAACAAACACACTCATGATTCAAAAAAGGTAGATAAATCTTGTACCATTTATACCGCTGATGTCGAATTGTCTGATCTCAAGCCCATTAAAGGAACGTTAAAATCATATTACGATTCACCACATAGCAACCGGGTTCATGGAAGCACTGATTTTCAACCGAGTTATCAAATGCGATGTGCAATTTTATAGAATGATTGCATTTTAACTCTCCCTTCCGCCCGTTGGGCACCTTCCCCCGATGGGGGAAGGCTTCCTTCAAATTTCATCATGATTATTTTCAAGAAACTTCTTAGTTACTGCCATTCAGGTCAGGGCAAACACTTAAGAACCCATCACATCGTGCAGCGCTTCTTTCACTTTTGCCAATGCGACATTACCGATAGTCTTCATATCAAAATGCGGTAAATTAGGAATTTCATTCGCTACGACCATGGCATCAACAATCACCGGACCTTCAACAGCAAATGCTTCACTAATCGCTGATTTCAAATCACCCGGATTTTTGGCTGTAAAACCATGTCCGCCGCAAGCTCGTGCCAGTGCGGCATAATCCGGATTTGGAAATTGTATGCCTTCGCGGAATGGCATCAGACCAATGCTCTCCGCTTCCAGACTAATCAAACCGAAAGAAGAATTATTATAAACAATGACTTTGACTGGAAGTTTATGGTGAACTGCTGTCAGGAATTCACTCATTAACATATTAAATCCACCATCGCCACAAAGTGCAATCACTTGACGCGAACGATCAAGTGTTTGTATGCCATTTGCCTGACCCAGCGCCGTTCCAACCGCTGCATTATTGAATGAACCAATGATACGCTGCGTGCCGCGTTGTCTTATCCAATTCCCCGACCACAGTGTATTGAGGCCAGTATCAAAAACAAATATCGCATTATCCTGCGCCACATCACTCACGAGACGAGCCACTGCCTGAGGATGAATTTTATCCTTGCTTCGACTTAAGTCAGCTTGTTTATTCAGCATGTGATCCCAGCTTTGTCTTTCAAGCGTCACCTTGTCAAAAAAAGCGGTTTGATTTTTTTGCGTCACTTGTTTGAGTAAAAACTTAAGCGTTGGTCGTGCAGAACCTACCACGCCCAATGCCGTAGGAGCACGCCTTCCCAACACTTCGGGACGCTCATCAATTTGAATCACCGTTGCTTTACTCGGTAAATATTCTGAATAAGGATAATCTGTCCCTATCATTAAAAGCAGATCACAATACATCACGGCATTGTATACCGCTTTGGTGCCTATCATACCGATACCACCCATCCAGCGAGGATCATCATAAGCCATGATATCCTTGCCTTTGACAGTATGAATCAGCGGTGCTTTCAGTTTATCTGACA
>Ga0105239_10008760_pt1 | contig 11452 bp, 11 predicted proteins | sample KBSC44metaG_FD_92761 | JGI IMG/M metagenome (GOLD analysis project Ga0105239, IMG submission 92761) | Corn rhizosphere microbial communities from Kellogg Biological Station, Michigan, USA - KBS C4-4 metaG | ecosystem: Host-associated > Plants > Roots > Rhizosphere > Soil | place: Michigan, USA...
ATGCGGGTTTTACTGCAACCCTATCCCGACTCCGACGCCTGGCTTGATTACTATGCCGGCGAAGGCATGCGGCTTACCATAGCTGAAAAGTACGAACAATCGCTTGCCGTAATTGGCAAAGGTATTGCACTGGCGCAAAAACTCGGGCAGGCTTACCCCGAGCAGCGCTTGCTGATGCAAAAATTTTATGCCCTTTATAATAAAAAGGACTTTAAGCAGGCAAAGGACGTGGCGCTCGACCTTACCCATCGCTACCCGTATATGACCCAGGCGGCTAACCGCTCACAGCTATTTTATTGCCTGGCATTAACCAGCGAAGACCTGAAGGATAAAGCCGGCGCCTATGACTGGATGAAACGATACGCCGCTTTGAACGATAGTCTTTCGCGGAGCACCCTGCAGGCCAAAATAAATGCCCTGGACATCAAATACCAAACCGCCGAAAAGCAAAAAAAGATCGCCAAGCTGGAGGCCGACAGGCAAAAAGCATCCTTCACCAACTGGTTGCTCGGCATAGCCAGTATCACCCTGCTGATCATCACGGCATTTTTGATCTATTATTATCGCAACAGTAAAAAACTGGCGCAACAGAAGGAGTTAAATCACCAGCAACAACTCAAAGAAATAGAACAACAGCAGCAATTAAAATTTACGCAAGCCATGCTTACCGGCGAAGAGCAGGAGCGGCAGCGCGTAGCGCGGGATCTGCATGACGGCCTGGGAGGAATGCTTTCGGGAATCAAAATAAAGCTTTCGGGGCAGGCCAAAGCGGGCGGGCATCAGGAACTTGATGGGGTGATACAGCAGCTGGACCATTCGGTAACCGAGCTGCGGCGCATAGCCCGTAACATGATGCCCGAAAGCTTGCTGCGCCTGGGCCTGGAAACCGCCCTTCGCGATCTGTGCGAATCATTGATGAGCGATCAGACACAGATCAAATTTCAGGCATATGATATCCGGAAAGATATGCCCGCGGTTATCCAGGCCAATATTTATCGTATTGTGCAGGAGCTTTTATCAAACGCGGTGAGGCATGCGCAGGCCAGCAAAATCATATTGCAATGCAGCCAGAATGCCGAGATCTTTTTAATAACCATAGAAGATAACGGTATTGGATTTGATACCACAGCAGGTTTAAACGCCGAGGGAATTGGCTTTAGCAATATCAAGAACCGGGTGGATTACATGAAAGGGAAAATGGATATAGAATCGGTGATCAACGAGGGGACCACTATTAACATTGAATTGAATGCAGCAGGATAAAATTGTACTCGCCATTGTCGACGATCACCCGATGGTGATTGAGGGTTTAAAATCATTGTTAAAACCCGAAACGGCTATTTATACCCCTGTAAGTTTTACAAAAGGGCGGGAGTTTATCTCCTTTTTAAGCCAGAACGAAGTAGACCTGGTATTTCTGGATATTAGTTTGCCCGATGCCAATGGCATTGAATTGTGTAAAGAGATCAAGAAAATTTCGCCCAAAACTATTGTGTTGGGTCTGAGCAATCAAACCGAGCGGAGCATTATGCTGCAAATGCTGCAGAGTGGGGCCAGTGGCTATTTATTAAAAAATGTTTCGCCCGATGAATTGCTCACCTGTATACAGGAAGCGCTGCATGGCCTCATTACTTTTAGCAGGGAGGCCAAAGAGATCATGGGCCGTCCGTCAAAAGCCGGGCTTAATGAGGTGGCATCCATTACCAAAAGAGAAAAACAAATTTTGCAATTACTCGCCCAGGGTAAAACCACCGCGACTATTGCCACCGAATTGTTCCTGAGCCCCTTAACGGTTGATACCCACCGGAAAAACCTGCTACAAAAATTCGACGTAAAAAACACCGCGGAGCTGTTGATGGCCGCCGTACAACAAAAACTTTTGTGAGAGCAATCATACAAAAAGACTGCGACTATAGGCGAGGTGTCATGGTGAGCCTGTCGAACCGTGGTGGGCAGGCCTCTGCACCCGAGTCTTCGACGGAGCTCAGACTGACACCACCTTTTTTTGCACTGTTTATTTATTCTTCCTCGCTTTGTCACATTTATACTGCATTTTCCCGTCTTTAACAATTTGCTAATATCAGAGGGGTAGTTTGGCAGCCAGATACCCCTACATGGTTATATATTAAAGCAAATGAACACCTTTTTACAAAAATTTTATGCCGGTAGTCCGCTGTTTAAGCGCATTGCCGGTACTGCATTGGCCATTTTCATAGCCTGTTCCGGTTATGCACAAACTCCATCATCCTCAAACCACAGTAATCCCTGGGCTCCCGTTACGCCCGAGGTACTGCCCCCAATTGCCAGCCTCAGTAAAGGCGTATGGCTTAAAGGCGAGCTCCATGTACACTCCCGCCATAGCAAGGAGTCGTCAAACAATTCCATTGCCAAGATCCTCGCTTTTTCTAAAGCGGTGGGTATCGATTATATCTGCATCACCGATCATGACAACCATGTGAACGGCGACGTAGCGCATAATACCTGGGCCGACCCAGAGTTTAAGTCGGACTCCATACTGCTTTTATATGGCGCAGAGTGGACCACCGTTCGCGGCCATGGCAACGCGTTTTCGGCCAAACCCTACGATCACCAACGGCTATATGATGTGCGCGACCAGCGCGATGTGGTAGTTGGTGCGGTGAAAAAGGAATTGGGTATCCATCTTTCGGCCAATCACCCAAGCGGGAAGGACCATTTCGGATATTCATATGATATGGTGAACTCCATTGAGGTTTGGAACTCGGCTATCTGGTCAAAAAATGCCAACGCCATCATGATCTGGGACGATATGCTTTCCTCCGGTCGTAAATTAACCGGCAGGGGTGGCAGCGACGCACATCATGGCACACCCGAAGGAACAGAGCAACCTACCAAAAACACCTACCAGGCCAAGGCTAATTATGTAGGCACACCTACCACCTGGGTATTTGCTACAGCACGCACCTCACAGTCCGTCATAGACGCCCTTACCAACGGGCGGGTTTGTGTAAGTTCAAACCCATACGCGCCCAGGGTTGAATTTTATGCCGATGTTGATCAGGACGGTAAAATGGATATGATGATGGGTGATAACACCAAAGCTACGGGCAAGCCGGTGAAATTCCAGGTTCGCTTAACCGGAAAAACCGTTGCCGATTCTACCTATACGGTTAACGTCATAAAAAATGGCGACAAATTCGGCACTTTCCAGGTAAGCGGCAAAACAGCTTCGGTAGAATTTACCGACACACCACAAACACAAGGCCGCAGTTATTACCGGGTGGAGGTACAGGGTCCACCAACCGCGTATCCGCAAGTTCCAGGCTCCATGGCACTAAGCGGCAATATGGTGGGTTTGTCAAACCCCATCTATTTTAATTTCGATCCTAATTTTTAATCGGGCCATGCAGGGTGTTTTTTGTGGTAGCCGTATCATCATTCAGCTGTAAGCTATTACAACAATTGCGCTAATCAGAAGTTAAATGTACTGTTAAGATAATTAACTTTATCGCCAACTCTTTTTACCTGTTGTGGAACTACCCTGCATGATTAATATTCATACTTTTTATTTAAAGCTCCGTAAACAATTACACTATATCTATTTGCTTTATGCCATCCCCATGGTTTATATGGCCGCGGCTATGATCCCGCCATTTCAAAACCCGGATGAACCCAACCATTTTATGAGGGTGGAGCAGGTTTCAAGAGGCGAGCTCGTCCCTTCTTTTTACTACAAACATCAAGCCGATACGAATAAAAGACCAATACCCTCCGATTCAACGATACTATATCCTAAGTCGGGTGGCTTTAAAACCGATAAAGGCATACTCACAGTAGTTGCTCATTTTTACCCCATACAAGCAAACGCTAATGCTAAAGTTAACGACCATCTGTTTCATACGGCCCAAGATGTTAAATGGGGTTCTGGTATAGCCTATTCAAATTTTGGCAATACCGCTATTTATACCCCTTTAGTTTACACCATGCCCGCTTTAGGTGTTGCTTTGGGTAAGCTCCTTAACCTGTCGGTTGTTAAAACCCTTTTTGTTTCAAGACTATTCAATGGGGTGCTTGCCATAACCCTAAGCTTTTTCGCTTTATTATTCGCCAGGCGAAGTAATGTTTTGCTTTTTATTGTTTTGCTTTTTCCAATGACCATCGAATTATTCGCGTCGGTTAGCCAGGACGCTGTTTTAATTAGTTGCTCCTTTTTATTGGTAGCCATTATTGATCACGCAGAATTTGGCGAAAACCCCCAATATCAGCCATGGAATATTTATGCCCTAATCATACTAATGAGTATTATAGGAATGGCAAAGCCTCCCTACGCACTATTTTCAATCGTTTTTTTATTTCTACGATTAAACCCGAAGGTAAAAGGGCTGCTTTTAGGTATCCCATTTCTGATTATTATAGCGTGGCTTTATATAGATCGTATTAATTTAGGTGTAATATTCGCGCCTCCTTCACTTCATATTAATGCAAAACTACAGGTTTTACACATTTTTCAGCACCCCTTCAGGTTTGCGGCAATGTTTTTTGATGTTGATAAAACCGCGGTTCTTTTCAATATTAAATCGTTTATTGGTGTCCTGGGCTGGCTCGATGCCAATTTTTCGCAGTTTTATTATATCATGGCATTTTCCATCCTGTCTGTCGGGTTCATTATTTATGGCCGGTTTAAAAAAGATGAACATTTTGCGCTTCGGATAGCCTTTCTTATCGCGGTATTGGCTTCATTAATTGCTGTAATGTCTGTTCAATATATCACCTGGACAGCGCTGGATTCTCCGGTTTTAAACGGAATGCAGGGGAGGTACCTGTTACCCATTTTTCCTTTCCTTGCGCGGGGCCTGATCAACCCAACCTTATCCAATAAACTGCACAAATTTAAACCTGTCGCCACCTATTTAATCATTATATTTCCTTTAGTTACTGCCATAAATTTATTGCAATTATTACTGTCAAGGTATTATTAGCCGCACAGATCATTTCAATAAAAAGGCCCACCATAAGTAGCGAGCCCTTTTTATTTTTTAATTCAGCTTAAATACCGCCCAGGATCGTTCCGTCAGGGAAACTGCTTTGGCTGCAGCCATCGGTACCGGTAATACCATCGTGCCCGTTACAGGTTGAGTACGACCAATAGGCCAGGTTGCGGTACAGAGGCCCTTTGCCTACGCCAGTACCCCAGAAACCGTTAAAGCTCAATTGGGTAACATTACAGCTCATTTCAACCAGGTTACCGCCGGTAGGTACATCGTTTGCAGTACCATTAGGGTTGCGGTAATCGCCATAATAGGAGCAGGCATAACCCGGGAAAGAAATAGAATTGCCAAAGTGGAAACTACCGTGGCTGGTTTTAGCTACGTATACCTGTACACGGTTGCCGGGCGTTACGCTTCTCCAATCGCGGGTATACCATCCGGCATGCTGAAAGTAGGTTACGGTAATAATACGGTTGGTTTGCGTATTTACCTGTATAACGATGTGTTCCCAATCAAAATCATGGCCGCCCAGATTCTCGAAACAGGTCGACTGGGTTTTGTATGTCCACCAGTAATCAATAAAAACTTTATTCACATCATTAGGGTTTTGCTGCACTTCGAAATAAGTGGGGAAATTGGTACTGCGGGGAGCGTCGCGGTTAACCAGCACCAATGTTCCGTTGCAGGCAATGCTATTAGGATCTGTACTCGCCCACACATCTTCCACACTGGTTGGATAATCTGGCGTAGCGCGGTCGAATTTTAAAGTTGGGGCATAGGTAGCGGCTAATGTCTGGGCCTGCGAACCGGTGATCTTGGACGGACTTTCGGCACAATCTGCGCACATTACTGTGTTAACCTTTTGTTTTGCTGCTTTGCCTGCATTTGGGCCGCCAATTAGGTCTTCCTGTTTTTTACACTGGGTAAACAGCATAGCGATCATGGCCAGCAGCACTGGCAATAGTGATTTTGATTTCATGGTTAGATAGTTTTTGTTTTTATTTATTTATTAGTTGATTAATTGATGCTTTTTACAAAGAACCAACCGGCCGGGCACCGAAATAAAAACAGGACATAAAGCCCTCAGGATAAGGTGACTCATTGGTTTAGGTTATTGGTTTGGTTATATTATAGGTTAAATATTACACTAATATCTGTAAATATATTTACTCCAAAAATGGACTATGCCCGTTAATTAATGGATAATATTATGTTATTATTTAACACAAAAAGAAAAAATATAGCCCGCTGGTTAAACCCAGTGCTGAGTTTGGCTATTATTTTACCTAATGAGGATATGAATTTCAGAAACAGCTATTTAATATGCTATGATATTGATGATTGTATATGATCAATTTGCCAGGTCTTGCGGCTTTGGTGTAACCAACTGAGGTAAAGCAAATGCCCTGGGTGAACGTAAAAAGCGCCTCAGATTTGATTTGATGGAAGAGATGAACTCATAATCGCTGGCGGTGGTTACCAGGTAATAGCCGGGACGGTAACGCTGCATAAAATCGGTAAGCTGCTGGTCTTTCAAATGGGTGATATTGCCCACATAGGTACGGTTAAACCTAAAGTCGATCACGTTTTGCCTATAATCGCGTTCAATAATGCCGCGCAGTTTTTCGGCGTTGCGGCCGCTACGGCTTAAGGAGTTCCACAAAGCATCAATACCAAGGCCCGCACCCATGCCCGGCGCAACCGTAAGCAGATCGTGATTATCCAGCGACCCGTAAATTTTGGTGTAATCTCTTTTTGTGGCTTCCAGCTGCTTTTGAGGGTTGAGCAGGGTATCGCGCACAAAAACCTCTTTAAGCTGTATGGCCGAGCGTTTCATGTAAACGGCCAGCGAAGCATTGTTTTGCAAATGCAGGGTATCGGCGTAATGATCAGACTTGGTAAAAATAAGCACATCGCCGGGTTTGGCCTCAATATTAAACTCGCCCTTAAAGGTATTATAAACCGATTTGCCCGTTGTGGCGTTCAGCACATTCACTTTGGCAATACGGCCTTTGCTATCCTTATCAAATACAATACCGTCAACGGTTTTTTGCTGGGCAAAAACCGTTACAGATAACGTACATAAAAACAATAGCAGCCATATTTTCATTCTGACGCCAAAAATAAACGTTCGGCCGTTCCTGGTCATATTATTTAACAACAATTAACAGCTTTTTGAGAAAGAGGGGTAAGAGGCACACCAAATGCGTCATTGCGAGGTACGAAGCAATCTCTATGCTATACAGAGAATCTTTGTATACCCGATTTGCTTACGTAGAGATTGCTTCGTACCTCGCAATGACGCTTTTATATTTTATTTCACGATTCTATTACTACTTCACCACTACCAGCTTTTGGCCAATGGCGATGTGATCATCAACTATATTGTTTAGCCCTTTTAACTCATCAACTGTTATTCCAAAACGTTTGGATATGTTGTATAGTGTATCGCCCTGTTTAACGGTATATATTTTATCGTCGGGTTTGGTTTTGGCAATGGTGTCAGTATCGGCTTTGCCAATATTATTGTTGATCTGCGTCAGAACCCGATCTTCGCGTTTGATCTTGGCAATTTCACCTTCCGGACGATCATACTGATCAAGATGGTAGCGTACAATAATATTGATCAGCAGATCTGGATATTTGGGGTTTGTAGCGTAGCCGCATTGTTTTAATCCGCGGGCCCAGCCCTCGTAATCGTTTTTATCCAGCTCAAACAGGCGGGCGTAGTTTTTACGTTTCAGGAAAGCGGAGTGGTCACGATAGGAATCGTCGGGGTTATCATACACCCTAAAACATTCGTTAGCGCTGTCATCATCCTTAAAATAGTTTTTACCTTTCCAGTCGCTGGTGCATTTAATGCCGAAGTGATTGTTGGCAATTTTGGCCAAATCGCTGTTGCCGCTGCCCGACTCAAATAAGCCCTGGGCCAGGGTAATACTTGCCGGGATTCCATACTGGTTCATTTCCTGTATGGCTATGCCTTTAAACCGTTCGATATAGGAAAGGGATGTATATGACTGGTAGTTGGCAATAGCATCCTGGTTCTGTTTTTTGATGGTATTGTTATTCTGCCGAACCTGTCTGTTGGAGATGGTTTTCTTTTTGGCCGAGCAGGAGGCAAGGCAAATAGCCGCTACGAGTAGTAGATAGATTTGTTTTTGCATACGGTTAAACCTTATTACATGGGTTTAAATATGCCAAATTACAAATGTGAATCAAGAATCGAGAAGCAAGAGGTAAGAAAATAGCTAAATGTTGAATAATCATCTGAAAAAATCAGGAAATGTTTCGGTACACCAATAGCCAACAAAGGTTTTTCTTTATTCTTGACTCTAATTTCTTGGCTCTTTAATTGATTAATTTGTTTCTGCTAATTGGGGTTTATCAGCCGCTTTGGGTTGCTCTTCGGGCTTTTCGTCCAGATCATGCAGGTCATATTTTTTAATGATACCTAACACCTGCGAAGCCCATTTACGGCTGCCTGCATAACCGCCGCGTTGTATGCCTTTAGCCCAGCCCAGGTAATCATAATGGGTGAGCGCGTCGGCCAGGTGACTGAATTGTTTACGTTCGGTCATGATGCGGGCAAAATCCTGGAAAGAATCCAGTACCGAATCGTATCTTTTATAGGCTGTACGTACTTTTTTATGGCCTTTGTAAAAAACCGTGCCGCCGCCGCCTTTTACGCCAAACTGGTTATTTAAATGTTGGGCTAGGGTACTGTTTCCGCTGGCCGACTCATGCATGGCTACACCTAAAACAATGCTTGCCGGGATGCCGGTTTCGTGCATGATGCGGATGGCATCATCTTTGAATTTTTCTATGTAAGAAGTTGGGGTGTTTTTCTGTGCTGAAGCAGCTAATGTTGAGATCAACAGTGATGTAATCAGTAAGATTTTTTTCATAATTTATTTTTTTCTGATAACCAGCAGCCCATCGCGTACCGGCAGGATCAGTTTTTCTACCCTGGGGTCAACAGCTATCTGGTCATTTAGTTTGCGAATATTTTCAGTATCGGTATCATTTTCGTCACCGTACACCTTCCCTTTCCACAAAACATTATCAATTATTATTAATCCTCCGGACCTGACTTTGTCAAAAGTCATTTGAAAGTAAGTAAAATTATTCTTTTTATCAGCATCAATAAACACCAGGTCGAAATTATCTTCCTCTAAATCAGCAATAATGGCCTCTGCCTGGCCAAAATGCAGTTTTATTTTATTTTCAACATTTGTTAATTTAAAGTGTGAATTGATGATCTCCTCCATTTCGCGGTTCACTTCAATAGTATGGAGAATGCCGCCTTCCACCAGGCCTTCGGCCAGGCAAATGGCAGAGTAGCCGGTAAAAGTGCCTATTTCCAGGATGAGTTTGGGCTGTATCATTTTGCTCAAAAAACTAAGCAAACGACCCTGGTAATGTCCCGACAGCATATGCGGACGGAGCACTTTTAAATGCGTTTCCCGGTTGAGCTTTTGCAATGCTGCCGGCTCGGGATCGCAATGGTCATCTAAGTATGCCTGTAGGCCATGGGGTAGAATATCCATGGCGCAAAGATAAACCGTTGATGGGTTTGATTGCGTTGATTTCGTTGATTTTTTCTTTATCATACTGATTATGAGTTCTTTTTATTTACCCGGTCAATTGTCTGAACCGTTGATTTTGATTGATTGAGCTGATTTCCCTGATTCTTTTGCATTGATATTTCTCCTATTTTGTTTGGTTTTTTATAGCTTTATTGAACAATAACCTATAACCTTATATGAATGAAAGAGATAGTAAACAGTTCTTATAAACACTCCGATCTAACAGGGAAAATAATTGGATGCGCGATGAACTTTCATCGCGCATTAGGGAGTGGTTTTCAGGAAGTGATTTATCAGCGAGCTTTGGCTATTGAAATGGAAAAGCAAGCACTGTTTTTTACAAGGGAACTTGAAATGACCATTTTCTATGAGGGCATTGATGTAGGTACCCGTCGGGTTGATTTTCTTGTTGATGACAAAATTATGGTTGAAATTAAAGCATTATCAAAGTTAGATGATATTCATCTGGCTCAAGCATTAAACTATCTGGAAGCCTATAAACTGGAACCTGGTTTGCTTATTAATTTTGGTTCCAAAAGCCAGGAATTCAAACGAATTACCAATGAGCATAAACTAGCTAAACAAGGATCAAACGAATCATGACAATAAACAATTAAAGCGTTAAAAAGCATCAACGAAATCAGCTCAATCAATCAAAATCAACGGTTCAGACATCATCAACGCAATCAAAATAATCTGCGGTCCATGTAGCTTTGCAGCAGTATCACTGCCGATATAGTATCAACCAGCTCTTTATTTTGGCGATGTTTTTTGTTCATGCCGCTTTGGGCAATGGTGGCCGATGCCATTTTGGAGGTAAAGCGCTCATCAAGCATCTCGATGGGTACATCGGGAAAATTCTTTTTAAGCAGGGTCACAAAACCCTTCACATGCCCGGCCGATTGTGATGGTGTATTATCCATCTGCTTGGGTTCGCCTACAATAAAGCGCTCTACCTGCTCGGTTTGCAGGTACGTTTTCAGATAATCTACAATATATTGCGGATGTATGGTATCCAGCCCGGTAGCGATGATCTGCAAGGGGTCGGTTACCGCGATGCCTATACGCTTGGTACCATAATCAAAAGCCATTATCCGCGCCATATTTTATTAGTTTTAAGTGATGAGCTTTGCGTTATGTGTTCAAAAACTATTTTAATTAATTGGTAAAAATAGCCCTTTTACGGGTACTAATGTTAACTCAATACTCAATACTCAAAACAATTTCGCTATTTTGCACCAAATGCAGTTTAAAGATATAGTTGGACAAGATGCTATAAAGCAACGGTTGGTAAACTCGGTAAAAGAGAACCGGGTAAGTCATGCGCAGTTGTTTTTGGGTCCCGAAGGGTCGGGTAGCCTGGCCCTGGCTGTTGCTTACGCGCAATTTTTATCGTGCGAAAACAAACAGCCCGATGATTCCTGCGGCGAATGCAACTCCTGTCGCAAGTACCAAAAATTGATGCATCCCGATCTGCATTTTTCATACCCCTTCTTCGCTAAACATAAGGATGATACCGCCCTTACTTTTATCGAGCAATGGCGCGATGCATTTACCGCCAATCCGTACTTGAGCCTGGATACCTGGCGCGGCTACCTGGATGCCGAAAATAAACAAGCCAATATCAATATAGCCGAGTGTCACCAGATCATTAAAAAACTAAGCTTTAAGCCTTTTGAGTCGGTTTATAAGATCCTGATACTTTGGCTGCCCGAATACCTGGACAAAGAAGGAAACGCGTTGCTGAAAATTATTGAGGAGCCGCAGCCCAATACGCTGTTTATCCTGGTAGCGCAAAACCAGGATCAGATACTGAATACCATCCTTTCGCGTACGCAACTGATTAAGATTCCCTGCCTTACTTACGAAGAAATTAAACAATACCTGCTTACCGAA
>Ga0105239_10008761_pt1 | contig 11452 bp, 10 predicted proteins | sample KBSC44metaG_FD_92761 | JGI IMG/M metagenome (GOLD analysis project Ga0105239, IMG submission 92761) | Corn rhizosphere microbial communities from Kellogg Biological Station, Michigan, USA - KBS C4-4 metaG | ecosystem: Host-associated > Plants > Roots > Rhizosphere > Soil | place: Michigan, USA...
GCGCGCCTTGCGCTCGGCGGAGCCCGGCTTCGACGGGTTCGTCATGGCCCACCAGGTCCACGGGCCGGAGGTTCGCTGGCACGAGGCGAGTCGGGGATGGACCATCCTGGACGGGCTCGATGGGCACCTGACCGGGACGCCCGGCGCGATGCTCATGGTGACCGTCGCCGATTGCGTACCTATCTATCTCGTGGATTCCGGCCACCGCGGGATCGGGTTACTCCACGCCGGATGGAGAGGCACGGCGGCGGGAATTGTTCGGCGTGGCGTCGAGGCCTTTGGCACGATCGCAGGCATTTCTCCGGCTGACATCGTAATGCATTGCGGTGTAGGTATTTGCGGTGAGTGCTATGAAGTAGGAGATGAAGTGATGAAAGCATGTGGCTCGGCAGTGAACGGTCCCGGACCGTGGCACCTCGACCTGCGCGCGCGTTTGGCCGACCAGGCGGCGGATCTCGGTGTCGGAGAGGTCAGCAGCTCAACGTGGTGCTCCGCCCACGATTGTTCGCGCTTCTTCAGCCACCGTGCGAGCCGGGGATCGGATGGCCGGATGGTCGCCTATCTTGGCATCCCAAAAACCCCGGCTTGACCCCGTCGATTTTGCAGCTATTTCTCGCATTGACGAGTTGTCTTTCCCCCAGTAGTTTTGGCGTGCTGTCCCGGACGGTCTTCACGGACCGTTGTGATGATGTGGGGGAGTTCCCCCACATTTTTTTTCCGCGAGCCGATGGTTCTCGACGCCGCGCTTCTGTCACTCATTCGCGAGCACGTCGAACGCCTCGGGTTCGATCTGGCCGACCTTCGGCGCACCGGGACCCTGGAGCGCCCCATCCTCCAGTTACGGGTAGATCGTCCGGACAGCCGTCCCGGGTACGGGGTGACGGCAGAGGACTGCGCGGCAATCAGTCGCTCTCTCGAGCGTGTCCTCGAGTCCAAGGGGCTGGTGGGGCCGCGGTACGTGCTGGAGGTATCGTCCCCCGGCATCGAGCGCCCACTCCGCTGGCCGGCTGATTGGCGGCGCTTCGTGGGACACCGCGCCCAGGTGCGCACGCAAGCGCTGGAAGGGCGGCCTACCGTCGAAATCGTGGCGGTGCCCGACGAGGCGCACGTGGTTGTGCGCCTGCCTGACGGCGAGGAACGGACCCTGGCGCTGGACCAGATCCGGGAGGCGCACCTGGCGGTGGATTGGAGCGCCGAACTGCGTCAACGCGGGACCAGGCCGGGCAGGGGCAGGGGCGGGGGCGCGGGTGGATCGGGGCAACAGTAGGACGCGATTGCACGGGCGCCAGCGCGCGCCCATGGACCGGAGTAAGGCATGGCGAGTTCTCCCGAAATGTTGGCGGCGTTCCGCGAGCTGACGGCGACTAAGCAACTCGAGCGATCCGATCTGCTCGAATTGCTGCGCGACGGAATTCAGGCCGCGCTGGTCCGAAAGTTCGGACCCAACGTGAAGTTCGAGCTGAGCGTCGACGAGATGCAGGGGACCATCCGTATCACGCGTCTGCGACAGGTGGTGGAGACCGTCGAGGACGCCAGTTGGCAGATCCCGTTGGAGGAGGCCCGCTACGAAGACCCCGACTTCCAGGTCGGTGACATGCTGGAAGAGGAGGTTCCCTTCGCCGAATTCGGCCGGCTCGCGGTCCAGGCGGCGAAGCAACGCATCATCCAGCGCGTGCGTGAGGGCGAACGGGCCCGGATCCGCGACGAGTTCGCCAACAAGGTCGGCGACCTCCTCTCGGGAGAGGTGCAGCAGATCGAGCGTGGCAAGCTGGTGATCATGCTGAACAAGTTTCGCGAGGCCGAGGCAATCATCCCCTATCGGGAGCAGAACCATCGGGAGCACTTCCACCAGGGCGACACGGTGCGCGCCGTGCTCAAGCGCCTGGAAGAAACCCCCAAGGGTCCGCGGCTCATTCTTTCCCGAGGCGATCCGCTGTTCGTGAAGGCCCTCTTCAAGCTCGAGGTCCCCGAGATTCAGCAGCAGATCGTCGAGATCCGCGCCATTGCCCGCGAAGTCGGAAGCCGCACCAAGGTGGCCGTGATCTCCCGCGACGATGCGATCGATCCGGTGGGCGCCTGCGTCGGCCTCAAGGGCTCGCGGGTGCAGGCGGTGGTGAACGAGCTCGGTGGCGAGCGCATCGACATCGTGCCGTGGTCGCCGGATCCGGAGCGGTTCGCGCGATTGGCGCTCGCGCCGGCACGGGTCGCCAAGGTCTTCTCGGATCCCGAGAGCAAGACGATTCAGGCCGTGGTGGACGAAGACCAGTTGTCGCTCGCGATCGGCCGGAACGGCCAGAACGTGCGACTGGCCTCCGAGCTCACCGGATGGAAGATCGACCTCTACTCCAGTCGCGAGTGGCTGGAGCGCGGCGGAGAGGGGCCGTTGTTCGCGCCGCTGCCGACCGAGGAAGAGGTCGTGTCGCACGTGCCGCTGACTGAGCTCAAGGGCCTCTCGCCGGAGCTTATCGCGCTGCTCAACGGCGCCGGCTACCGGATGTTGAGCGACGTCCTCGACCTCGATCGTGAAGACATCGCCAAGATCCCTGGCATGACCCAGGAGACCACGGATCAGCTGCTCGCGTTCCTGGCGGAGCTGACGGACGAAGACAGCGCAGAGGAAGCTCGCCCACGGCCATGAGCCGGTTGCTCGGCCTGCTCGGGCTTGGCCTGCGGGGTGGACTGGTGGTGGTGGGCGTCGATGCGGTGAGAAAAGAACTACAGGGCGGCACGGTCCGGTGCGTCGTGCTCGCGGGCGATGCGAGTCCGCGAGCAGTGGATAAGGTAGTCCGGCTGGCTGCGGGCCGGCGGGTCCCCCTGGTGGCGGGCCCGGATGCGGCGGCAATCGGCGCGCGGCTGGGCCGCCCGCCGGTGATGGCGGTGGGCGTGCGAGATCGCGGGCTGGCGGAAGGGATCCTGCGAACCACGCCCCAGCGTGAAGGGATGGAGGATTGAGTGGTTAAGACGAGAGTGCACGACCTCGCGACGGAGTTCGGGATCCCCCCGGAGCAACTCCTTGGTCTCCTCAAGGAGATGAACATCTTCGTCCGGAGCCACCTGTCGTCCCTGGAGAACGATCAAGTCTCCGCGGTGCGGGTGCGCTGGGAACGGGAAAAGCGGAAGCAGGCGGAAGAGGCGGCGCCCAAGAAGGGCCGCCGGAAGGCTGCGGCAAAGGTCGCGGAGCCGGTCCCGGTTGCCTCTGAAGCGAGGCCCAGCAAGCGGCGGCGCACGGCCGCCGAGGTCGCCCAGGTCGAAGCCCAGCAGCAGGCCGAGCGGGCCGCGGAACTCGCTGCGCTCGAGCTCGAGCGTCCCATCGTGCACGAACCCGAACCCCAGCCCGTCCAGTCACTCGAGGAGCGCGCCCGGGCCCTCTTCAAGGACTTGCCACCGCCCTCCACCGATTCGGAGGAAGAGGTCCGAACGACCGTCGCTGAGCCACCTGCGGCTGGAGTGCCCGAAGCCGCGCCCGCCGCGCCACGCACGCCGTTCATTCCGCCGCGTATTCAGCGGCCCGCGCCTGCTGGCGGCATGCCGCGCGGAGGCGGGAGTTACCCATCGCGCCCCAAGCCTGTCTTCAGCAGCAGCGGCCCGGCCGCGCCTCCGCGCGCACCCGACCGCGGCGCACCAGCCCGTCAATTCGGACCCGACGCCGAGAAGGGCGGCGGCCGCAAGAAGGGCAAGAAGGGCAAGCGCTCGATGGTGGATCAGGAGGCCGTGCAAGCTAACATTCTGCGAACGCTTCAGAACATCAAAGGCGGCCCTGTCGGCCGGAAGGGCGCGCGGCGCTCGGACGAGCCTTCCTATCGGGAGCAGGTTGCCGGCCGGTTGGCGGAGGAGCGGGAGAAGGAAAAGACCCGGATCCGGGTCAATGAGTACATCTCAGTGTCCGAGCTGGCGGAGGCGATGAAGGTCCCCTCGACCCAGATCGTCCAGTTTGCCTTCAAGGAGCTGGGCATGATGGTGACGGTGAACCAGCGGCTCGATTTCGATCAGATCGAGCTGATTGCCTCCGAATTCGGCTTCCAGGCCGTACGGGAGGAAGAGTACGCTGCGGAAGCGGCGGTGGAGGAGCCGGACGAGCCCGAGACGCTCGTTGGCCGGCCGCCGGTGGTCACGATCATGGGACACGTGGACCACGGCAAGACGTCCCTGCTCGACCATATCCGCAAGACCAACGTGGTGGCGGGCGAGGCCGGCGGAATCACTCAGCATATCGGCGCTTATCACGTGACCCTGGCCGACGGTAAGGCGATCACCTTCCTGGACACCCCCGGTCACCAGGCCTTCACCGCCATGCGGGCCCGGGGCGCTCAGGTCACTGACATCGTCGTCCTGGTAGTCGCGGCCGACGACCAGGTCATGCCGCAGACCATCGAGGCAATCAGCCACGCCAAGAACGCCGGCGTCCCGATGATCGTCGCCATCAACAAGATCGATCTCCCCGCCGCGAACGTGGACAAGGTCAAGCGCGATCTTCTGCAGCACAACGTCGTGCTGGAAGAGTTTGGCGGGAACGTGCTGTCGGCGCCGATCTCCGCCAAGAAGGGCACCGGCATCGATCACCTCCTCGAGCAGATCCTCCTGCAGTCGGAGTTGCTCGATCTCAAGGCCAACCCCGGCGCGGCGGCCCACGGAACGGTGCTCGAGGCAACACTCGACCCGGGCAAGGGACCGCTGGCTACGGTGCTGGTCCAGCGGGGCACGCTCCGGGTCGGCGACAACTTCATCTGCGGCAAGTTCTCGGGCCGGGTGCGGGCCCTCTACGACGAGCGCGGCAAGACGGTCAAGGAAGCCGGCCCGTCGATCCCGGTACAGATCCTGGGTTTCGAGGGTGTGCCGTCGGCGGGCGATTCCTTCGCGGTGGTAACCGACGCGGTCGAGGCCCGCGAGATCGCCCAGAAGCGGCAGCGGCTCGAGCGAGAGGCGCAGAACCGGCGCAGCCAGCGAGGCGGCACGCTGGAAGACATCAGCCGCGCGCTCAAGGAAGGCGAAGTTTCGAACCTGCGGATCATCATTAAGGCGGACCAGGGCGGCCCGGCGGAAGCGCTGGCCGACGCGCTGGCGCAGCTGTCGACCGCCGAAGTCCGGGTGGACGTGGTGCACCGCGGCGTCGGCGCGATCACCGAGAGCGATGTGCTCCTCGCCAAGGCGTCCGGCGCCATCATTCTCGGCTTCCACGTGCGGCCCGACTCCAACGCCCGCTCGGCTGCCGAACGAGAGCAGGTGGACGTCCGCACCTACCGCATCATCTACGAGGCGGTGGAGGACGTCCGCAATGCGCTGGAGGGCCTGCTCAAGCCCGAGGAGAAGGAAACAGTATTGGGCGAGGCGGAGGTCCTGCAGCTGTTCAAGGTGAGCAAGGTGGGGACCATCGCCGGGTGTTCGGTGCGGAGCGGTCTCATCCAGCGCACGGCCAAGGCGCGGGTGATTCGCGACGGCACCGTTGTCTATACGGGCAACGTCTCCAGCCTGAAGCGCTTCAAGGACGACGTGCGCGAAGTCCGCGAGGGACTCGAGTGCGGCATCGGCATCGAGAACTTCAACGACGTCAAGGTCGGTGACCGGATCGAGTCGTTCCGGATGGAAGAGGTGAAGCGGACGTTGCAGCCGGAGGCAGCGGCTGGAAGCCACTAGTCAGGCGAAACGGCCAACGGCTGTCCCGATGTTCATCGGCGTGCGAACCTGGGAGCTGCATCTCGAGGGCTGTCATTCGCTCAAAGAGAAGCGCTCCGTGCTCAAGCCTCTGATGGCCGCCCTGCGCCGGACGCTGAACGTCTCGGTGGCTGAGACGCACCATCAGGATCTGTGGCAACGTGCCGAGATCGCATGCGCGGCGGTCGGTAGCGCGCGTGACGTAGTGGAAGAGACGCTTCGCTCCGCCGATCGCATGGTGGAGGATGCCGACGGCGTCCGCATTGTAGATACTGTGACGGTGTATCGGTGAAGTCGCGGCGCTCGCCTTCTCGTCGACCCGATCAGGTAGCCGAGACCGTGCGGCAGGTAGTTACCGACGCCCTGCTTCGCGGCGAAATCCGGGACCCACGAGTGGGACTGGTCACAGTCACCGACGTCCGGGTAACCGCCGATCTCGGCCATGCCCGAGTCCTCGTAGCCGTTCCGGGCGAAGAGCCGGAGCGCCAACGGGCGGTGGAAGGCTTGCGAAGCGCCGCCGGATTTCTGCGCAGCAAGACAGCGCGCATGCTCAGCACGCGCACGGTGCCGGAGCTTCACTTCGAGCTCGATCGGGGCCTCGAGCATGCCGCCCGGATCGATGCGCTGCTGGATGAGATCAAGCGGGGGCCTGACTGATCGGGGCGCTGTTGCTGGACAAGCCCGAAGGTCTCACGTCTCACGACGTGGTGACCCGGGTGCGAAGGACGCTCGGAACCAGAGCCGTGGGACACACGGGGACGCTGGATCCGTTTGCAACCGGTCTCCTCGTGGTGCTTCTGGGCAGGGCAACGCGATTGGCGCGCTTCGTCGAGGCTACGGACAAGACGTATCTCGCGACTGCGCGGCTCGGCTTCAGCACGACTACCGACGATCGCACCGGCGAGCCGCTGAACGAACCAGTCGCTCTCAACGGGATCGACGAAACGGCGGTCCGGCAAGCCCTGAGGGGCCTCGAGGGTGCCGGCATGCAGCGACCGCCGGCCTACTCGGCGAAGAAGGTAGGTGGCCGGCGTAGCTACCGACTCGCGCGCCAGGGCGCCGACGTGGAGCTGGCAGAGGTGCCGGTCACCGTCCATCGGATCGCGCTGGTCGAGTGGGCGTCACCCCTGGTGACCTTCCGCGCGTCGGTGACTGCCGGAACCTATGTGCGGGCTCTCGGTCGAGACCTCGGCGACCGGTTGGGCGTGGGCGCGCACCTGACGGCGCTCCGTCGCGAAGCGATCGGAACGCTGCGGGTCGAGGAAGCGCTGCCGCTCGACCGCCTGAGCGCCGGAACGCCGCTGGTGCCGCTCACGCGTATCCTGTCGCATTTGCCGGCATGCGAGCTCGACGAAGGGGCTCGGGTCGATGTTCGTCATGGTCGACCGGTGCCTGACCGATCTCATCCGGCAGGCGCCGCCTGCGAAGGACACGTGGTGCTGTTGGGTGACGGCAGCGTGGTGGCGGTCGCCCGATCGGAGGGTGACTCGCTCAAGCCGGTCGTCGTGTTGGAGAGCCCGTGACCGAGACCGCACCCACCGGCACGCCCGCACGGCTGCCTCGATTTCCGAACGGGACAGTCCTGACCGTGGGCTCGTTCGACGGAGTACACCTCGGACACCAGGCGGTGCTTTCCGAGGTAGCCCGCCGGGCCGAGGCGGCGCGGCGGGCGAGTGCGCTGGTGACATTCGAGCCTCATCCGCTCGCCGTGGTGAATCCGCAGGCCGCGCCGCCGCTGCTCACGACCGGCGCGGAGCGCCGGGAGATGCTGGCTCAGTTGCCGGTGGACTACGCCTACTTCCTGCGGTTCGATCACCACCTGGCGGAGCTGTCGCCGGAGGAGTTCGTGCGCGGCGTGCTGCTGGCGCGCTGCCAGATGCGCGAGCTGGTCTTCGGTTACGATCATGGCTTCGGCCGCGGGCGCAGTGGCGACGTCGAAACTCTGCGGCGGCTCGGCTCCCAACTCGGCTTTGCGGTGGACGTCGTGCCGCCGGTGGACCTGGGTGGCGAGCCTATTTCGAGCGGGCGGATTCGGCGAGCCGTTGCCGGAGGCGATCTGCGTACCGCGGCCCGGCTACTCGGGCGGCCTTACCGGGTGACGGGTCGTGTGGTCGAAGGGGAGCGACGGGGCCGCCTGTTGGGCGTGCCGACCATCAACCTCGGCGACCTGCCCACGGAGAAGCTTCTTCCCCCTGACGGCGTCTATGCGGTCTGGGTCGAGTGGCGGGGCGGCCGAGTGGGCGGGATGATGAATCAGGGGGCGAAGCCGACGTTCGGAGATGGACGGCGCTCGATCGAGGCGCACCTCTTCGGCTTCGACGGCGACCTGTACGGAGAATGGGTGCGACTCGAGTGGGTCGAACGGCTGCGCGATGTGCGGCGGTTCGGGTCGGCGCTCGAGTTGCAGGAACAGTTGGCGCGCGATCGGGCTCGAGCTGAGGCCGTCCTTGGCGACGAGCGACCCGAGCTGGATCACCCGCGCGCCAGTCACGCGTAAGCAACGGGACTCACGATGTTCGCTTCGATTCGGAATCGCACCATCATCATCGCCCTCCTGGTGGTCGGGTCGATCTTCGCGCTGGTGCCGCGCAGTATCACGCTCCGGGAACGCGATCCCCAGACCGGCGTCATGCGCGACACCGTGGTCAAGCAGGTACCGATCAAGCGCGGCCTCGACCTGCAGGGAGGCATGCACCTCGCGCTCGAGCTCGACCAGTCGAAGCAGGTGTCGTCCGATCCCAAACGGGACATCGAGCTGGCGCTTACTGTGCTCCGCAAGCGCATCGACGAGTTCGGGGTAACCGAGCCGCTCATTCAGAAGGTGGGCGACAGCCGGATCGTCGTCGAGCTGGCCGGTATCACCGACCCCGCCCGTGCCAAGGCGATCGTTCAGCGCAGCGCCTTTCTCGAGTTCAAGATCACCGACAAGACGCGGGCACTGGAAAAGGCGCTCCCGAGCATGGATCGGACGCTCAGAGCTTTGGGCGTGAAGGGAGTCGACACCGGCGGCGCGAAGCGCCCGTCCGCAGTAGAGCAGCTGCTCGGCGCCGACACGGTCAAGAAGACCGGCGACAGCACCAAGAAGGCAGCCGACACCACCAGGAAGGGGAAGGACACCTCGACCAAGGCAGTAGCTGCTCGGACCAAGGGCGGGGACAGCACGGCGAAGGGAGCCGACACCACCGAGAAAGCAGCGGATACCAACAGCGTGCCGGGTGGTGTGCTCGAGTCACTGATTCAGGCGGCCGGCGGGCAGACACCGGGTGAGTTCATGGTCGCCGAGACCGCGTTCCCGCGGGCGGACAGCTTGCTCAATCTGCCGGAGGTTCATCGCCTGCTTCCGCGCGGGGTCACCCTGCGGTGGGCGGCAACCCCCACTAGCGTTGGGGTGCAATCCTACCGGTACCTCTACGCCCTCGACGAGAAGAGCATCGTCACCGGCAGCAATCTGGAAGACGCCCGTGCGCAGCTTGACCCCCTGACCAACGGTCCGATCGTTACCTTCGAGCTCGATCGTGCGGGAGGCCGGAAGTTCGGGGAGGAGACCGGCAAGCACGTCGGTGACTACATGGCGATCATCCTCGACGGCCGGGTACAAGGCCGGCCGCCGGTGATCCAGAGCCGCATCGGGCGCAACGGACAGATCACGCTGGGAGGCAAGGGACTCCAGGAGGCGCAAGACCTGGCCCTGACCCTCAAGGCAGGCGCGTTGCCCATTCCGCTCAAGATCGTCGAAGAGCGACAGGTCGGCGCCAGCCTTGGCGCCGACTCGATCCGCAAGGGAATCACCGCCGGCCTGGTCGGCACGGCCCTGGTCATTCTCATCATGGTCGGATACTACCGGTTGAGCGGCGTGCTCGCGGTGCTCGCGCTCGGGCTCTACATCCTGTTTACCTTCGGCGGCCTGGCGGCGCTCGGTGCGACCCTCACGCTGCCGGGACTGGCGGGGCTGGTGCTGTCCATCGGCATCGCGGTGGACGCGAACGTGCTGATCTTCGAACGCATCCGGGAAGAGCTGCTGCTCGGCAAGACCATCCGGCTGAGCGTGGACGAGGGATTCAAGCACGCGATGAACGCCATCATCGACTCCAACGTCAGCGCCGTGCTTACCGCCCTCTTTCTCTTCCAGTTCGGCACCGGTCCCGTGAAAGGCTTTGCGGTAACGCTGATCATGGGCATCGCCGCCTCCATGATCACTGCGGTCTTCGTGACTCGCACCCTCTATCTCATCTGGCTGGACCGCCGGCCGGCCATGTCTACCCTGAGCATCTGACGATGACCCGTTTCTTTGCCAACGCGAACTACGACTTTATCGGCGTACGGAAGTATGCGTACGCGATAACGGCCGCGATCATCCTTCCCGGGCTGCTGTTCCTCCTGGTCAAGGGCTTGAACTACAGCATCGAGTTCACCGGCGGCACCCTGCTCCAGATCACTGCAAAACAGGCGGTGGATGTGGGAGCAGTGCGAAGCGCGCTCGACCGGCAGGGCATTCACGGGGCGGAAATCCAGCAGTTCGGCTCGGCTAATGAGTACGTGATTCGAGCCCGGGTGGCCAAGGCGGGTACCGACGCCAACGACACCCAGGCCACCGCCACCGAGGTAGGCCGCGCGCTCGATGGCGTGCTGGGGCAGGGCAACTACAGCATCCAGCGCACCGAGGCCGTGGGTCCCAAAGTCGGCGGGGAGCTCAGACAGAAGGCGTTCCTGGCCATCTTTCTGTCGTTCTTCGCGGTGCTGGCGTACCTGGCCTACCGATTCGAATGGCGCTTCGGCCTGGCGGCCGTCACCGCGACCGCTCACGATATCATCGCCACCATCGCCTTCATCGCGGTGATGCGGCTCGAGGTGAGCCTGGTTGTGGTCGGCGCCGTGCTCTCGATGGTGGGCTATTCGCTGAACGACACGATCATCATCTTCGATCGGGTTCGGGAAAACCTGCGCAAGCACAAAAAGGAGACCTTCGCCGAGATCCTGAACCGGTCGGTGAACGAGACGTTGCCGCGTAGCGTGCTGACCCATGGCACCACGCTGGCCACTCTGCTCGCGCTCACCATCTTCGGTGGCGAAGTGATCCGCCCGTTTGCCCTCGTCATGTTCTTCGGCGTCTTTACGGGCACGTTCTCTTCCATCTATATCGCCTCGCCGGTGCTCATGGCCATCGAGCAGCGCTGGCCCGGTCCGGATGTCCGGGGCGCCCGCACCACGAGCCCGAAGCCGATATCCCCTCCACCGGCGGGCGTGGCGCGGAAGGCGAGGGCGTGAAGCTCGCTATCCGCCATCCGCTAAGCGCTATCCGCTAAGGCTGCGGCGGCTGCCCTCTTCAGCGGTTAGCGGATAGCGTCCCTGCCATGCTCATCGACACCCACTGCCACCTGGGCGACCCCGCTTATGCGCCGGATTGCGACGCAGTTCTCGAGCGGGCCTGGGCCGCGGGTGTCGTCGGCGTGGTGGTGATCGGCGAGTCGCGCGCCGCGGCCGAACGCGCGCTCGAGCTGGCCGCGGGGGAGCCGCGCCTCGCGGCGACGGCGGGCCTTCATCCGCACGAGGCCTCTGCCTGGAACGCGGACTATGCGCAATGGCTGAAGGAGGCGCTATGTAACCCGCGCGTCGTTGCTGCGGGGGAGATGGGACTCGACTATCACTACGACCACTCACCACGCTCGGTCCAGCGCGCCGCGTTCGAGGAACAGCTTGCGCTGGCGACGAGCGCGGGCAAGCCGGCGGTGATCCATGCCCGGGACGCGGACGAAGACGTGATCGCCGTCCTGCGCAGCCACCCCCGCGTCACCGCGATTCTCCA
>Ga0105239_10008763_pt1 | contig 11450 bp, 5 predicted proteins | sample KBSC44metaG_FD_92761 | JGI IMG/M metagenome (GOLD analysis project Ga0105239, IMG submission 92761) | Corn rhizosphere microbial communities from Kellogg Biological Station, Michigan, USA - KBS C4-4 metaG | ecosystem: Host-associated > Plants > Roots > Rhizosphere > Soil | place: Michigan, USA...
TCCCTTTTGCAACGTAACTTTGCGCCTTCATTTTGTATAGATAAAAGGAAACGGGTGCAACGCATCATTTCAACGAAAAATAAAGAATATATGAATCTTTTTGAGAAACAATCTTCAGAATTTACAGCCAGGCATATCGGACCTAATGAAGCAGAAACAAACGAAATGCTTAAGGAGATTGGTGTCAATTCAATTGAAGAGCTGATTAATAAGACAATTCCCGCGGACATTAGATTAAAAGAAGAATTAAATGTGCCGCAAGCTGTAAGTGAGTTCGAATATTTAAATGAGTTAAACGAGATTGCTCAACGGAACAAAGTATTTAAATCCTATATCGGCCAGGGATATTATGATACTATTGTGCCCAACGTTATTCTAAGAAGCCTCTTTGAAAATCCTGGATGGTATACACAATATACGCCTTACCAGGCGGAGATTGCACAAGGGAGGCTCGAAAGCCTTTTGAATTTTCAAACTGTAGTAAGCGATCTTACCGGCCTGCCTATTGCCAATGCCAGCTTACTCGATGAGGGAACTGCTGCTGCTGAAGCAATGGCCATGCTTTTTAATCATAAGAACAAAGATCATGATCACTCAACCGCTCCGAAGTTTTTTATAGATGAAAAAATATTTAGCCAAACAAAAGACGTATTAATTACCAGGGCAAAGCCGGTTGGAATTGAAATAATTTTTGGAAATTATGATTCCATGATCTTGAACGATTCTTTTTTTGGCGCCATCGTTCAGTATCCAAATAGTGAAGGAAGTATTGAAGATTACAGAAATTTTATTGAGAAAGCGCATGCTTTAGATGTTCAGGTAATAATGGCCACCGATTTAATGGCCCTTACTTTACTTACCCCTCCCGGAGAATTGGGGGCAGACGTTGCCATCGGCTCTTCTCAAAGGTTTGGAGTGCCCATGGGATATGGAGGTCCGCATGCAGCCTTCTTTGCGACTAAAGATGAATTTAAAAGAAACATTCCCGGGAGAATTATTGGCGTGAGTGTGGATGCACAGGGCAACCGTTGCCTGAGAATGGCGCTGCAAACAAGGGAACAACATATACGCCGCGAAAAGGCCACTTCCAATATTTGCACGGCACAGGCGTTGTTGGCTAACATGACCGCAATGTACGCAGTATATCACGGGCCTGAAGGCCTAACGGATATCGCTAAACGAATTTCTTTGCTTACAAAAACCCTGGCAACTGAGCTGCAGGACGAAGGGTTTGAATTGCAGAACGAAAATTATTTTGATACGCTGACTTTCAACATTGATGATACAGAAAAAATAAAAGATATTTCTCAAAAACACCAGGTGAATTTTCACTATCCGGCGGATAAGCTCGTTAGTATTTCACTAGATGAGACTACTACCAGGAATGATGTTCTTGATATCATAAACGTTTTTACATCGTCAATTGATAGCGATACTTCCATCGCCACATTCGACTACGAAAGCTCTTTGGATAATATTCCAACATCGCTGACGAGAACTTCGGAATTTTTATTGCATCCTGTTTTCAATACTTATCACAGTGAAACAGAAATGATGCGGTACTTAAAAATGCTCGAGAATAGGGATTTGTCATTGACGCATTCTATGATCGCTTTAGGCTCCTGCACCATGAAGCTCAATGCTGCTACAGAATTGATTCCTGTAAGCTGGCCCGGGTTTAGTAAGATACATCCTTTTGCTCCTGCTGATCAAACTAACGGTTACGCCTACATTACGAACGAACTTGAAAAATTGCTGAGCACGATAACCGGTTTTGCAGCCTGTAGCCTGCAACCCAATAGTGGTGCCCAGGGTGAATTTGCCGGCTTACTTACTATCAAGAGTTATCATGAAAGCAGGAATGATTTAAATCGAAATGTTATTTTAATTCCTATTTCGGCGCATGGCACGAATCCTGCATCAGCCGTAATGGCCGGTTGCAAAGTAGTAGTTACTAAATGCGATGAAGCAGGCAATATTGATATGGTTGATTTGAAAATGCAGGCCGAAAAATATAAAGATTCACTTGCCGGATTGATGGTTACTTATCCATCAACTCACGGTGTGTTTGAAGAAACAATTAAAGAAATCTGCCAATTGATTCATGATAATGGCGGCCTTGTTTATATGGATGGCGCTAATATGAATGCTCAGGTTGGTCTTACGTCACCCGGATATATCGGTGCTGATGTTTGCCACCTTAATCTTCACAAAACCTTTGCCATACCGCATGGTGGTGGTGGGCCTGGCATGGGACCCATTTGTGTAAACGAAAAATTAGCACCATTCCTGCCTGGCAAAAATAATGGAGAAGGGGCGGTAAGTGCAGCGCCATTTGGTTCAGCAAGTATTTTATTGATCAGCTATGCTTATATAAAGTTGCTTGGCCAGGCCGGACTTCGCAAAGCCACTGAATACGCGATTTTGAACGCAAATTATATGAAGTATCGACTGAAAAAATATTATAAGATTTTATACACCGGCAAAGGCGGAACCTGTGCGCATGAATTTATTGTTGATCTGCGGCCTTTCAAAAATACTGTTGGTATTGAAGCCGAAGACGTAGCTAAAAGATTGATGGATTATGGATTTCATGCGCCAACATTAAGTTTCCCTGTAGCCGGAACAATAATGATTGAACCGACGGAGAGTGAAAGCAAAGCAGAACTAGATCGATTTTGCGACGCGTTGATTAATATTTATCACGAGATGAAAGAGATTGAAAATGGCGATGCAGATAAGAAAGATAATGTTCTAAAGAATGCGCCACATACTTTATATGTTATTGCGGCAGATGAATGGAAGCATTCTTATGCCCGGAGCAAAGCTGCTTTTCCGCTGAAATATTTGAAGCAGAATAAATTCTGGCCAAGTGTGAGCAGGGTTAATAATACGTACGGCGATAGAAATTTAATTTGTACCTGCGAGCCGGTGGAAAGTTGGGTGGAGGTTGAAGGATGATTTTGTGGTTTATAAATCGAATGGGTTTTATTAAGATTGCTGCCTTTTAGCGGCATTTTTTTTGAACACGATTTTGTTTGTATCTCTATTACTCTATTGGATTAAAGTTGTGAAGTGGAAAAGATTAGTCTACATTTGATTTTTGAGCAATTTATTAGCATCTCATCAACTTCAAAAAACTAACTGGATGAAACAAAAATATATGCTGTTATCAAATAGGCTGATTTTATCAATAGTCAGAAGTCTATATAAGTTGATACCATTCTACCAAATGCGTTCGAGAGAATTTTAATTTGAAATGGTGCAACTACAAGCAGGATACATATTTGACTTTATCAAAAAGAAACTATCAGAGAGTAACGACAGCCATGAAGTTACTGCTTTGCTTAAAAGTTTATCCTACTTTGAAATTGATTCCGACACTACGGCCATTGACAACAGCAAACCTGAATTAGCAGTTTTAAGTAATCTGCTTTCAAAAGGATTACCTACCCGACCAAGTTTATTTATTGAACAGTTTTTTTTAAGCACTTTCAAAATCGGTGAAACGAAAACCGATGAATTGGGAAACATGGAAACAATTCCAAACAATTCATTTGACAGCATTTCAAAATTTCTTTTCAAATCGCTTCACACAATTGACCCAAGAATAAAAGCCGAAAAATCAAAACTCAAACTTGTACCAAGTTTTGAGTTTGATAAAATCGGCAGCAAATACGAAGAAGATTTTTTGTTCAGACACATTCCCCAATTCATAGGCGAAGAATGGTTTCAGCTTTTGGAATCTCAAAGAGAGTTTACTTCAATCGTAAATTCTGATTCAACTTTTACAAGACAGCGAACAGATTTCACTATTGAATTTCCTTACAAGATTTCGAGCAAGCACGGAATTGTAATTGAAGTTGATGGACCACATCACCGGGAAAACCAAAGCCAAATGATTTTGGACGGACAAAGAGATACGGCAACAGCAAATGCGGGTTGGTTAAATACTTTACGAATACAGACGAGAAATTTTGGCAACATTCAAAGTCAGTTAACCCGACTGAAAGAATTATCAAAGGAGAATTATTTTAAAATCCTCAAACAGAATTTTGCAACTCCTTTATATCAAAACGAAATAGGACTTAGAACACTTCAAGTTGTTCTATCTCCATTTGCAATTGGCCGACTTCAAAAAGTTTTGATTCATTCTATTCTTCAAAACAAACTCAATCTTCAAAACAAGAAATGGAACATTGCAGTAATTGAAAGGGATGTTCCTTGTGCAGCTTTAGCAATAGCAGATTTACAACAACAACTCAAAAACATTTTCGCCTTAAAAGGCGAAAATGTTTTTCCTGAAATTGAACTCACCGTTTTTGTAACTCCTGAATTCAAGTCAGCAGAAATAAACAGACAAGATTTCAAGAAACATTTTTCAAACATCAATTTCATTGATGTTGCTAACGCAACATCAAGTATTGAGTTTGATTTGTTGCTTGATATTTCTGTTCTGCAACGGAAAGTGTTTTCAGGGAATGAAATTTTTATTGCAGCGAGGAACAAAGTTGTTATTCGTTCCTCACATCATCAACGCACGAAAAGACAATTTCTAACTTCTGATATTATTTCGTTTTCAAACTTTGTAACTCCTAATATTCAAGAGCCAGAGAAAACAGTTTTTGCTCCTGATAAAGTTTTATTGCTTGAATATTTTCTTCAAAACATTTTCAGAAAAGAAACTTTCAGAGCTGGGCAATTAGAAATATTGAACAAAGCATTGCAAGGACAAAGTGTAATTGGATTATTGCCGACAGGTGGCGGGAAATCCTTGACCTATCAACTTGCTGCTTTGTTGCAGCCAGGAATTTGTCTTGTTATTGACCCGATAAAATCTTTGATGAAAGACCAGTTTGACAACTTGAAGAAAAATCAAATAGATGCTTGCAATTTTATCAACTCCTCTTTAAAAACAAGAGAAGACAAGGAACGGGAAATAATAAAACTCAAAAATGGTGAAGTGCTTTTTAGTTTCATTTCTCCCGAACGCTTACAGATGAAAGAATTCAGAGACACTCTGAAAACAATGAATGAAAAGCAAATCTTTTTCAACTATTGTGTAATAGACGAAGCACATTGCGTTTCCGAGTGGGGACACGACTTCCGAACTTCGTATTTGAGTTTGGGCAAAAACGCAATAGCGTTTTGCAAGACAAAGAACAAAGAAACAATTCCGCTTTTCGGATTAACCGCTACTGCTTCATTTGATGTTCTTTCAGATGTTCAAAGAGAACTTTCAGGCAATAACGACAAATACAGATTGAAAGAAGATAGTGTTATCAGATTTGACACTGTGAACAGAAAAGAATTGAGCTATGAAATTATCGATGTCAATGCAAACTTAAATAAGAACGATGATGATTGGAAACTAAAAGAGGAATTAGGAACAAGCAAACAATCTGAACTTATTAATCAGCTTTCAAATTTTCCATTTGATAAATCAAACGATTATGCGGGAATAATTTTTTGTCCGCACAAGGGTTGGTATTTTGGTGTAACAGACAGATACAAACCCAATATGAGACAGTATAAAGGAGTTTACGATACAGTTTCAACCGCAATGATTCCAAACCTAAAGTTAGGTTCATTCATGGGTTCAGATGCAGATGATGAAAAAACAAGCGAGTTAATTGAAAATGATTCTATACAAGCACAAGAAGATTTTATAGGCAATAAACTGAACCTACTTGTTTCAACAAAAGCGTTTGGGATGGGAATAGACAAACCTAATGTGCGATTCACTTTTCATATAAACTATCCAAGTTCAATTGAAAGTTTTGTTCAAGAAGCAGGGAGAGCAGGAAGAGATAAAAAGCCAGCAACTTGCTTTATACTTTTCAATGATGAAAATATTCCTAATCCAAAAAAGAAAAATGGAATTGAGATCGACAGAGATAATTTATTGTTTTTTCACAACTCATCTTTTAAAGGTGCTGACAAAGAAAAATCAATTATATCCGAACTTTTAACTGAAATCCATAGCCCAGATAAGACATCAGAAATTGAGCAAATTATTTTTGATGAATTTGAAACAATAGTTAGCTGTAAAATAAAAAAGAATCCGAATTGGGTTCGGCTTTACATTGATGGAGATTACCCAAACACATACGGTTATGTGAATCTTCTTACTTTAGATACTAATACAACTTATGCCAATTATGATTCTGCACTTTCAAAAAAAATCTGCGAACAAGCGAAAGAGTTTATTACTGCAAATAGCACGACTTTAGATTGGTTAAAATGGATGGAAGAAAAATCCAAAGAAGATGGAATTGAAAAGAGGTTAAATGAAATAAAAGTTGGCGAACAGATTTTGCCAAGCATTGTATTAAAGTTTAGTAATGATGCTTCAACACACTTTGAAAAAATTACTCAATCACTTCGTTTGAGAGTTGACCAACGATTTGATAAAGACATAGTGTTGAGTTCAAAATCCAATTCAAACAAATTTGACGAATTCATTGAAAAATTGGAGGAAGGTTTTTTTAAGAAAACAAACACACAGATTAACATTGCCAAAATATTGCCCTCTGATGCTTTTATAAAATTCAAATCATTTTACAATAGCTACCGTGATAAAGCAGATACTGAAAAAGCACTTTACAGATTATCTGCTATCGGAATAATTGATGATTACACTATAGACTTCAATGCCAAAACCTTTGCAATTTACGCAAGGAGAAAAACCGACCAGCAATATTTTTCTAACCTTGAAAACTATATCCGTAAATATTATTCAGAAGTAAGAACAAAAGCAGAAATTAAAAAAGCCAAAAAATTTGAGGGTGAAACCGCAATTCAAAAATGTCTTTACTTCTTAACTGATTTTGTTTATAGGGAAATTGAAAAGAAACGCTTTGAAGGAATAGGAGTAATGAAAGAAGCATGTGAAGTTGGCAAGGAAAAAGGCGGTGAAGAATTTAAAGAGTTTGTTGAATTATATTTTAACTCAAAATATGCAAGGAAGAACTATGAGGTAAATGGGAAAAATAAATCTTTAACTGATAGAACAGAAGAAGGACAAAAGCAAAACATAAAATGGGTTTGGGAGTTTATTGAAATCATTGATGAAGACAAGACAGGTGGACACATCAATAATCTGAAACATTTGCGAGGAGCTTGTGTAAGGCTGTTAGTTCCACAGCCCGACAATGCTTGTTTTCATTTGCTAAAGGCATTTTCAATTTTCATTTTAGAGCCGGAGAATAAAAGATTGATGGAGGAAGCATCAAACAGTTTTTCAAAAGGGTTTATCGAATTTTCAAAAGAAAATAATTGGCCATTTGACACATTTCTAAAAGAAACAGAGAATTACAAAAAGTATGTGCTGCAATTTTCAACTCATTCAGGTATTCAAGAAATAATGGAAAATCAAATTACTATCCTTTCGGTGAAAGTTCATTCGGAATGGTTGGAAACTTTTAATAATAAATTTTTAAAAGAATATGAACCAAGACATTCATTCGCATCTTGAGAAACTCAAAGTTGAGTTAAGCAAATTAGAGCCAGCAATAAAACATTTGCAGAACGCAGATGAAAATGCGACCGCATTGATTACATCTCTCACTAACGTTCATAAAGAATTTTCAAAGCACTTGCAGGGTGTTGAGAACTCACTTTCTGCCGCAAATGAGAAACATCAAAAGCAGCTTACACAAGAGATTCGGGAAGCAGTAAAAAAGATAACCGATATAACAGAGCAGTTATCGAAATCAAATTCAGCATTTGAAAAACAAGTTAAAGTGGTGCTTTCAACCTATTCCGAACTTTCGGAATCAGCCTCAAGGCTAATTAAAAGAATTGAGATTGTTGATTTTCCTTCTCAATTTTTCAAACTTGAATCAGCTTTAAGCTCAAGAAATCAGGAACTGGAAAAAACACAACAACGATTTGGTGTCTTTGAAAGAAATATTAAGGATGACTTGATTGAAAAACAAAAACAGTTAATTGCAAAAATCGAAACGACTAATAACATGACTGATCAACGTATTAATGATTCAGAAAAGGAATCGATTGCAAGAATTGAAACTGCAGAGAATATCATTAGTCAACGTATTGATCATTCAGAAAAAGAGTTTGAAAAAATGTTTGAGAAGATTTCTAAGGAAAATACGTTTATGAAAATTTTACTCTTTCTTTTAATTGGCTTGGCCGTAGGACTAATCATTTATAGAATAATATCAGGAAAATGATGATTAAACAAGGCACCTTACATTTTCCTTTTAAATCCGTTTAATATTTTACATTTAGCTTTCTTATTTTTATACTTAAGGAATAAACCTAAAACTCCTCTTTATTTCGTCCCAAATATTTACTAAATTTGGGACGAAAATTAGCTAATGAAAAGATTAGTTGTAAAAAATAAAATTGCTGAAGAATTAAAAAAACTTCAAAAAGGAAGTATCTTTTTTGTAGATCATTTTCTGGATTTCGGTAATTCTGAAAGTGTAAAAAAAGCATTATTCAGATTAGAAGAAGAAGGCTTGCTTATTCGTTTGGCTCACGGTATTTACTTATATCCCAAAAAGGATAAACACTTCGGAATATTGTATCCATCGGCGGAAGAAATAGCCGTTGCAATTGCTAAAAGAGACAGGGCAAGAATTATTCCGACGGGAGTTCAGGCATTAAATAAATTAGGTCTTTCAACACAAATACCTTTGAAGGTTGTTTTCTTAACTGATGGTGCGCCCAGAAGTATCAAAATAGGAAAGCGAACAATTACTTTCAAAAAAACAAGCCCTAAAAATTTATTGGCGAAAGGTGAAATAAGCGGACTTGCTATTCAGGCATTAAAAAGTATCGGCAGGAATAAATCTGGTAGCTATCGGATTGAAGATGATGTATTGAATAAGTTGCTCACTATACTTAAAAAGGAAAAAAAAGAAATTATCCTTCATGATGCAAAACTTGCACCAGCCTGGATAAATAAAATACTAATGAGTGCAATAAAGTAATATGAATAGAGAGTGGCTAAAAATACCAAAAGAAAGAAGAATTGAAATACTCAATCAAGCCAGCAACAGCACAAGATTACCAGCCATAGCCATTGAGAAAGATTGGTGGGTAACGTTAGCATTAAAGGCTTCATTCGTATTGGAGTATTCACCAAATATTGTTTTCAAAGGTGGCACATCATTGAGCAAAGGCTGGAATTTAATAGAACGTTTTTCTGAGGATATTGATCTGGCGATAGACAGAAAGTTCTTTGGCTTTGAAGACGACATTAGCAAAAGTCAAATCAAAAATTTGCGAAAAATATCCTGCAAATTTATTTCCACCACCTTCTTAGAAGATTTAACGAAGCAGTTTATCGAATGGAAAGCAATTGATGAATGCAAGTTAAATGCTCAATCGGCAAAAGATTCAGATAAAGACCCGCAGGTAATTGAAATTCACTACAATTCTGTGTTTGACAAATCTGATTATTTGCCGCAAAGAATTTTAATCGAAGTAAGTTCCCGTTCATTGATGGAACCAAATGAAAACAGGGAAATTAATTCAATGCTTAGTGCTGTATTTCCTAATCAAGAATTTGCAACCGAACCTTTCAGCATTGCAACCGTTTTGCCACAAAGAACCTTTTTAGAAAAGATATTTTTATTACACGAAGAATTTTCCCAGGACACTGCAAGAATTCGTATTGACAGATTATCAAGACACCTATATGATTTGGAAAAATTGATGGATACAGAACATGGAAAAGCAGCAATTAAAGACACTGAATTATATAATAGCATAGTAACACACAGGAAAAAATTCAATCCGCTTCGTGGACTTGACTATTCCAACCATATACAAAACAGGATAAACATTATTCCACCTGACATAGTAACCAAAGAATGGGAGAAAGACTATCAGACAATGACACAAAATATGATTTTCGGGGAACCATTAAAATTTGATTCATTAATAAATCGGATACAGGAATTGCAAAATAGAATAAATGCAATAACTCATTAGCCGTTTTTATTTTCAAATAGTTTTTATGTACGATATAATAATAAATGGTGGCGGCTGCTAATAGCGGTGCTGAATTTATTCAGGGGCAATCATTTTCATAACTTAACTTTAATCGGGCGGATATTGGGAAATGATATCGCCAAAAATGCTAGTCCGCTTTTTTTTAATTTGAAAAATTACAACCTCGATACAAAGCAAATTGATATTATTAATATTGGATTCATAGTGATATCTTTTATTGTTGCATTCAAGCTTCCTTTTGAGCTTTTCATCTTCGCTTATGTGGTCCTTGGTCCCCTACATTACCTAACAGAACTAAACTGGCTTGATAAAAGAAATTTCTTTGTTGTTGACAGGGAATGGGTATGGCTATTCATCTTTTTGTGTTTGTTAATTTCAATACCGGCAATTTTGAGCTTGCCATTATTCAATCTTATCAAACCGAAATCCAGGACCAATTATTTTTTAGGAATTCTAAATCTGTCGTATAGTAAGATTATCCTGTTTATGTTCCTATTCGCTATAGGGTTGGTTTATATTAATAAACGGCAGTATTTGCTTTTGTATTTTTTGGCTTGTATTATTGCGTCAGTTCTTTTAAAAAAGTATGTTTCGTTTTACGTTATTGTTGCAGGAATTTTTCTGCCAACAATAATTCATGTTTATTTGTTCACGCTGCTGTTCATGATACAAGGTGCTTTACATGCCAAAAGCAAGCGGGCACTGGTAGGGATTATCCTCTTAATTCTTGCTCCTGTAATAATATTTAGTACACATATTAATCCATCTGAATACTTAGTTACCGAATATGCCAAGTCATCTTATTTAACCAGCAAGATGTCTCGTTTGAATTCTTATATTGCCCAAATGATTGATCCATCTGCCAATGATCAATTTCATTTATTTTCCGAGATAGGAATTAAAGTTCAAATTTTTGTTGCATTCTGTTATACGTATCATTATTTAAATTGGTTTTCCAAAACAACGGTAATTGGCTGGGGTAAAGTGCTGTCTGCTAAAAAATTTGCGCTCACGATTATTATTTGGTGTGGCAGTATTCTTTTATATTGGTATGATAATAAAACAGGCTTTGTAGCATTATTTTTCCTGAGCATTGTTCATGTTGTTTTAGAATTTCCACTTAATATAAGATCCGTAAGAGGGGTTGTATCTAAAATAAATTTTTCAAAAAAAATCTTAGCTTCTGCAGATTAACGTGGGTTGTAGCATGGCCGCAGATATTACGTTTACGGCTCCCTGTTATTAACAGAAATTAACGGATATTATTAATAAATATCATTTTAGCGATACACGATCTGTTGCTCGGTCAGTAAAGGCAGGCCCTTAAATCTTAATAAAACATTGGCCACTGTTGCCACATCTTTCTGGCAATATATGGCAATGCGTTGCAGGTCTTTTTCCTCCCAGAAAACTTCGCCGACTTTGCTGCCATCGATATCGTCTTTAGGAGAGGGTACGCCTAA
>Ga0105239_10008764_pt1 | contig 11449 bp, 7 predicted proteins | sample KBSC44metaG_FD_92761 | JGI IMG/M metagenome (GOLD analysis project Ga0105239, IMG submission 92761) | Corn rhizosphere microbial communities from Kellogg Biological Station, Michigan, USA - KBS C4-4 metaG | ecosystem: Host-associated > Plants > Roots > Rhizosphere > Soil | place: Michigan, USA...
GAGGCGAACAGGAAGTCGTTCCAGATGTTGGTGAACTGGTAGATGACGGTGACGACGAAGATCGGCATCGAGTTCGGCAGCATGATGCGGCGGAAGATCTGGAAGAAGGAGGCGCCGTCGACCTGCGCCGCCTTGACCAGCTCGGTCGGGAAGGCCTCGTAATAGTTGCGGAAGAACAGCGTGGTGAAGCCGAGGCCATAGACCACGTGGACGAAGACCAGGTTCACCGTCGAATTGCCGAGGCCGAAGTTGAAGCCTATCGCGTTCTGCAGGGTGACGCCGAAGCGGCCGATACTGCCGAGGATGGTCGCCATCGGCAGCAGTACCGACTGGAACGGGATGAAGCAGGCAAACAGCATCATGGCGAAGACCAGCGTGTGGCCGCGGAAACGCCATTTGGTCAGCACATAGCCGTTGAGCGCGCCGAGCAGCGTCGAGATCAGCACCGCCGGAACCACCATCTTGATGGAATTCCAGAAGTAGCCCTTGATGCCGGCGCAGGTGAGGCCGACGCAGGTCTCACCCCAGGCCTTGAACCATGGCTCGATGGTCGGCGACTGCGGCAGCGCCAGCATGTTGCCGTTCTGGATCTCGTCCATGGTCTTGAACGAGGTGACCAGCATGACGAAGAGCGGCATCAAATAGAAGATCGCGAACAGCGCGAGCAGCCCGTAGATGACGATGCGGTTGACTGTCCTGGCGCTGACGCCGCTCGATGTCTGGCGGACAGGTGAGGCAAGAGCGCTCATCGCGGTTTCTCCCTGAGCTCGGAATAGAGATAAGGCACGATGATCGCGGTCAACGTCATCAGCATGATCACCGCGCTGGCGGAGCCGACCGCCATTTCGTTACGCTTGAAGGTGAATTCATACATGAAGTTGGAGGGCAGCCAGGCCGAGCCGCCGGGCCCGCCGCTGGTCAGCGCCACGACAAGGTCGTAGGACTTGATCGCCAGATGCGCGAGCACGATGAAGGCCGACAGGAAGACCGGCCGCAGCAGCGGAATGACGATGCGGCGGTAGAGCTGGAAGGTGGTGGCGCCGTCGATCTGTGCCGCCTTCATGATCTCGCCGTCGATGCCGCGAAGGCCGGCCAGGAACATCGCCATGATGAAGCCGGAAGCTTGCCAGACGCCGGCGATCACCACCGTGTAGATGACGAAATCCTTGTTCTTGATCCAGTCGAAATGGAAACTCGTCCAGCCCCATTGATGCAGCGTCTGCTCGAGACCGAGGCCGGGATCGAGGAACCATTTCCAGGCGACGCCGGTGACGATGAAGGAGAGCGCCATCGGGTAGAGGTAGATCGGCCTCAAGACACCTTCGCCGCGGATCTTCTGGTCGAGCAGGATGGCCAGGAACAAGCCGAGCGCCAGGCAGATGGCGATGTAGAGGAAGCCGAAAATGCCCATATTGGTGATCGAGGTGTACCAGCTCGACGGCGGATCGGTGTCGAAGGTCCAGCCCCACAGCCGCTGATAGGCGCGCGGGCCGGTAATCGCATAGGACGGGAAGGTCTTGGAGTTGGTGAAGGACAGATAGATCGTCCACAGGATGAAGCCATAGACGAAGACGAGCGTCGCCGCGAAGCTTGGCGCCAGCACGATCTTCGGCAACAGGTCCTGCAGCCGCGAACGGACCGACGGGCCACGGTGGGCGTCGTGCTCCGGTGTCAGCTTGATCTGGGTTTCGGCAACTGTGCTCATCGGCTCATCCAGTACCGGTTGGTCGGAACCCGCCCGGCGCGAAACGCACCAGGGTTTGTCCCACGCCTTTTTGTCGACGGGAGATCTCCCCCGCCGAAGCGGGGGAGATGAGTTCAAGTTAAAGCCTTACTTGGCGTCGTCGATTGCCTTGACCAGTTCGGTCACGGCCTCGTCGGAGGTCTTGATCTGACCATGGACGAACTTCGACACGACGTCCTTGTAGGCGTTGGCGACGGCAGGCGGAGCACCATAGCCCTGGGCCAGCGAGCCGAACAGCGTGCCGCCTTCATTGGCCTTCTTCAGGTCGGCGATGCCCTTCTTGCCGCAAGCGTCGAAGTCGGTGTCCGGCACGTCGGTGCGGGCCGGGACCGAACCCTTCACCACGTTGAAGGCCGACTGGAAGCTCTTCGACAGGGTGGCGGTGGCCAGTGCGACCTGGGCGGCCTTGCGGTCGTCCGGAACGTTGAACATGCCAAACATGTCGGAGTTGTAGATCACCGAGCCGTCAGTGCCGGGGAAGCGATAGCAGAGGAAATCGGTGCCCGGGGTCTTCTTGGCGGCGTGGAACTCGCCCTTGGCCCAGTCGCCCATGACCTGAACCAGCGCATCGCCCTTGATGACCATGGCGGTGGCGAGGTTCCAGTCGCGGCCCGAGAAGTTCGGGTCGACATAGGTAACGAGCTTGGCGAGGTTGTCGAACGACTTCTTCATCGTGTCGGACTTGAGCGACGCGTCATCGAGGTCGTTCATCGCCTTCTTGTAGAACTCCGGTCCGCCGGTCGACAGCACGACCGAGTCGAACATGGTGGCTTCCTGCCAGTTCTGGCCGCCGAGCGCGAGCGGGGTGACGCCGGCCGCCTTGGCCTTGTCGAGAAGGGCGATGAAATCGTCGAAGGTCTTCGGCTCGGTGCCGCCGATCTTGTCCATCACCGCCTTGTTGATCCACAGCCAGTTGACGGAGTGGACGTTGACCGGAGCGGCCACCCACTTGCCGTCATAGACGGAGAACTTCTGCAGGGCGGCGGGAACCGACTTGTCCCAGCCTTCCTTCTTGGCGGTCTCCGTCAGGTCGCCCATGACGCCGGCAGCGGCATAGTCGAGCACGGTGTAGCCAAGCATCTGCGAAGCGGTCGGGTAGTTGCCGGCCGCGACCATCGCCTTCAGCGCGGTCATGGCGGCGTCGCCGCCACCGCCGGCCACCGGCACGTCCTTCCAGGCATAACCTTCCTTGGCCAGATCCTGCTTCAGCACGTTCAGAGCAGCCGCTTCGCCGCCCGACGTCCACCAATGCAGCATCTGCACTTCCTTGACGTCCGCGGCATGCGCCGAGAACGCAAAGCTCGTCGCAAGAGCCGTTCCGATAAGCAATTTGCGCAACATGTACTACCTCCCTTGTTGCATACACATAACCGGCGGGTGTCCGCCGGGGTCTCCCAACTCAGCCGACCCACCATCCGGTGCGCTGGCCGCGATGAAACTGGATAGTCTTTTCCTCGGTATAGTCCTCGACGGCGCGTTTGCCGAGTTCGCGTCCGAGACCGGACTGCTTGTAGCCGCCGAAGGGCAGTTCGGGATAACCTTCCATGAACGTATTCACCCAAACCGTCCCCGAACGCACACCGCGCGCCACCGACATGCACGTGTCGATGCTGGCGCTCCATACCCCTGCAGACAGACCATAGGGCGTGTTGTTGGCAATGTGCAATGCCTTTTCAATCGTTTCAAAAGTGAGCACGGACAGCACCGGCCCGAACACTTCCTCACGGGCGATCGCCATATCCTCTGTAACGTTACGGATGATGGTCGGATCAAGGTATTGGCCGGCATTGGATGCAATCTGGGCGCCACCAGTGAAAACGTTGCCGCCGTCGGTTCTGGCTGCCGCAACATAGCCGGCTACCTTTTCCATATGGTCGGCCGAGATCATCGCGCCGACCTTGGTGCGGTCGTCGAGCGGATCGCCGACGCGGGCCTTCCCGGCCAGCGCCTTGACCGCGCCGAGGAACTCGTCGGCGATCGCCTCGTGCACGATCAGGCGGCTGCCGGCATTGCAGCATTCGCCGGCGTTGAAGAAACCGCCGAACACCGCGGCATCTGCCGCCGCTTCGAGGTCGGCGTCGGGAAAGACGATCTGGCCGTTCTTGCCGCCGAGCTCCATGGAAACCTTCTTCAAGGAATTCGAGGCGGCGGCCATGGTCATCTTGCCGACGCGGGTCGAGCCGGTAAAGGAGACCATCTCGACCAGCGGGTGGCTGACCATCGGCGCGCCGACATCGGCGCCGAGGCCGGCGAGGACGTTGACGACGCCCGCCGGCAGTCCGGCTTCGAGCAGGATGTCGCCGAGCACGAAGGTCGAGGCCGACGTCATCTCGCTCGGCTTCACCACCGCCGTGCAGCCGGCGGCGAGCGCGAAGGGCAGTTTCTGGCTGATGATCAGGAAGGGGAAATTCCACGGCGTGATGATCGAGACGACACCGATCGGCTCGCGCAGCACCACGCCCAGCATATCGTCGCCGAGATTGGCGTAGCTCTCGCCATGCAGCGTGCGCGCAAGTGAGGCCGCGTAGCGCCAGATGTCGACGGCGCCGCCGATCTCGCCGCGTGCCTGGGCGATCGGCTTGCCGGATTCCAGTGCATCGAGCCGGGCGATCTCTTCTAGCCGGGTCTCGATCAGGTCAGCGGCCTTGAGCAGAACCGCCGCACGTTCGGAAGCCTTCATGCGCGGCCAGGGGCCGGTCTCGAAGGCCTTATGCGCAGCCTGTACCGCGGCCTCGACTTCCGCCGCGCCTGCCTGCGCATAGCGGGACACGACGAAGCCATGGCCGGGGCTGGCGCGCTCGATGCTGCGGCCGTCGCGCGCATCGATATGCTTGCCATCGATCAGAAGCTTGTAGGCCTTCGGCGCCTGCGACGCCTCGGCCGGCATGGAGATGTTGAGCGGTGCGTTCATCATGCTTTCTCTAAGATCTCGAAAAGGCCGGCTTCTGCTTGGCCTTGAAGGCGCCGACGCCAGCTTTGAGGTCGGCCGTGAGCGCGATGAAGCCGCTGGCCAGCGCCTCGGTCGCTGCTGCATTCTCCTCACCCTCGGCAACGCCGATCATCAGCTTGGCGGCCTCGGTCGCCAGCGGACCGCGCTCGGCGATTTTTTCAGCCCAGGCCTTGGCTTCGTCGAAAGCCTTGCCGGTCTCGACGACGCGGTCGACGACGCCGAGCGCCAGTGCGTCGGCCGCCATAAAAATCTCGCCGCCAAGCGCCATGCGCCGCACCGTCTGCGCACCGAAACGGCGTACGGCGCGCTGCGTGCCGGACCAGCCAGGCACGACGCCGATCGAAGTCTCTGGAAAGCCGAGCTTCACCTGGGCTTCGGCGACACGGAAATCGCAGGCGGCCGCCAGTTCCAGCCCGCCGCCCAGCGCATGGCCGGACAGCACGGCGATGGTCGGTTGCCTGAGCCGCGCCAGCCGATCGAAGACGCGGTGGCCGTAGCGCACCCATTGCACCTGGAAATCGGCGGCGCTCATCGCGGCCCAGGCCTCGACGTCGCCGCCGGCGCAAAAGCCCTTGCCTTCGCCGCGGAGGAGGACAACCCGGACGCCCTCGGCCAACTCTGCGTCGTCAAGCGCTGCTTCGAGCGCGCGCAGCATTGGGATATCGAGCGCGTTGAATTTTTCCGGCCGGCGCAGGGTGAGGATGCCGATAGCACCATCCTGCTCGAAGGTGACAAGCTCAGCCATGCGCGCCTCCGAGCGAGGCGCCGCCGTTGAGCGATAGGCCTATCGGCCGGTCCTGATAGAGCGCCACGGGCGTGACTTTGAGGTCGTTGGCGACCCCGAGCGGCATTTCGGCCTGCGCCAGCACATCGCGTTCGAGATCGATGCCGGGCGCGAGCTCCGTCACCATCAGGCCGTCCGGCGTCAGCTTCATCACGCAGCGCTCGGTGACATAGGTGATGTCCTGCCCTTGAGCGACCGCGCGCTTGCCGGAGAAGGAGATGTGCTCGACCTCGTTGACGACCTTCTTGACCTTGCCCTCCTGGTCGATGCGGATGCCGCCATCGGCCAGCGAAAGCTTGGCGCCGGCATTGAAGAAGCCGGAAAAGACGATCTTCTTCGCGCGCGACGTGATGTCGACGAAACCGCCGGCACCGGCCGTTACATGCGGGCGCGCCGAGAGCTTCGACACGTTGACCGAGCCGTGGCGGTCGATCTGCAGGAAGGAAAGCAGCGAGGCGTCGAAGCCGCCGGCCTGGAAATAGATGAACTGGTGTGGCGAGGGCATGATCGCCTCGGCGTTGGAGGCGCAGCCGAACTTGAAGTCGAGCAGCGGCACGCCACCGACGGCGCCCTGCTCGATCACCCAGGTGACCTTGCCGTGCTGGCCTTCCTCGAGAAGGATGCGCGGCACGTTGGCGGAGATGCCGAAGCCGATGTTGACGGCCATGCCGTCGCGCAATTCCATGGCGACGCGGCGCGCGATTACCTTCTGGACGTTCATCTCGGCGTTGCGGAAGCTCGACAGCGGCCGGAATATCTCGCCAGAGATCGCCGGATCGTAAGGTGTGAGCGTCGTCTGCAACTGGTCAGGCGCCACCACGATATGATCGACCAGGACGCCCGGCACGCGCACATCATGCGGCTTCAGCGTGCCGTTCTCGACGACGCGCTTGACCTGCGCGATGACGATGCCGCCATTGTTGCGGGCCGCGAGCGCCTGTTCCAGGCCGCCGAGATAGGCGCCTTCATGCTCGTAGGTCAGGTTGCCGCGCTCGTCGGCCGTGGTGGCGCGGATGATCGAGACCTGCGGCACGATCGAGCGGAAATAGAGCCATTCCTCGCCGTCGAACTGCTGTACCGAGACGATCGGCTCGCTGGCCGCGGCATTCATGGCGCAGCCCTGGTGGCGCGGATCGGCGAAAGTGTCGAGGCCGACCTTGGTCAGCACGCCGGGCCGCTTTGCGGCAGCCTCGCGATGCATGTCGAACAGGATGCCGGAAGGTACGTTGTAGGCCGCGACCGAATTATCGCCGATCATCTTCCATATCTGCGGCGGCTCGGCGGAAGAGGGGCCGGACGGATAAGAGCCGCAGAGCGTTCGCTTGAGCAAGCCCGGCTTGGCGAGATGGTCGATGCCCTTGATGCCGTACATGTCGCCGGCGGCGATCGGGTGCAGCGTGGTGATATTCTTCGGATGGCCTTCCGTGTCGAAGCGCTCGCCGATCGCGGCAAGCACCGCGTCCGGGCAGCCGAGGCCGCTCGACGACGACACCGACACGACCATGCCGTCCTTGATCAGACTGGCGGCGTGGGCCGCCGAGATGAGCTTGCTCACGCGAGGCTCCCAAGTTGCGGGTCGATCGTCACGGCCTTGCCGGTCTTCGACGATTGCAGTGCGGCTTCGGCCGCGGCCAGCGACCAGATGCCGTCCTCGCCGGTGGCGGATGGCTGGCCTTCGCCGCGGATCGCGGCGTGGAACTGGCGCAGCGAACGCGTGTAGAGATCCTCGCGGTCGAAGCTCAATTCTTCCTCGCCTTTCGCTGTACGCAGCAGCACCGAGCCGACCGGCTTCTGCGTCATCACATTGGTGGCGATCAACGAGCCTTCCGAGCCGTGCACCTCGAGGCCGGTGCCGGCGAACTTCGTCGTGAAGCCCTCATGCGATTGCGCGATGACGCCGGACTTGAAGCGCCAGATACACATGGCGCCATCTTCCAGGCCGCCGCCGGCCATGCCGGCCGACTGGGTGAAAGACGAGATCTCGACGGGATCGTCACCAAGCACGAAGCGCAGCGTGTCGGCGTCGTGCACGGTGATGTCGAGCACCACGCCGCCGCCGGCCTCAGGCCGGGTGATGCGCCAACCCTGCAGGTTTTCTGGCAGGAAGACGGAATGGAACACGCGTGCCGCGACCGGCTTGCCGATGCGGCCGGCCGCAATCGCCTCGCGCATGGCGCGATGGGCGCCGGCATTGCGCAGATGATGGTTGGTGCCGAAGACGATGCCGGCAGCCTTGGCGGCAGCCACCATCTTGCGTGCATCCGAGCTGTTGAGCGCCAGCGGCTTTTCGCACAGCACATGCTTGCCGGCTTTGATCGCGGCAAGCCCCTGTTCGAGATGCAACTCGTTGGTGGTCGAGATGTAGACGGCGTCGATGTCGGCCGCGAGCAGCGCGTCGAGCGTCGAAACGGCCGAGGGGATGCCGTTTTCCCTGGCATAGGCTTCAGCGCGTTCCGCGCTGGAGCTCATCACGGCAGCGATCTCGCCATCGGCTTGTGTTCGGATGGCATTGATCATGAACTGCCTGGCGATGGTGCTCGCGCCGATCAGTCCCCATCGCACGCTCATGCCGCGTCTCCCACTTGCTTGCTGCGATCCGGGCCGCTGCTTTCCCGCACGACGAGGCTGACGGCGCCGATATGGTCCTCGGCGCGCGTGGTGCGCGACTGGATCATCTTCAGCATGACGTGCGCCGCGCGCTCGCCGAGGCCCGCGGTGTCGACAGCGACGCTGGTCAGCGCCGGACTGTAGTGCTCTGCTTCGGCGACATCATCGAAGCCAACGACGGCAAAATCCGCTCCCGCTTCCAGATTGCGCCGGCGCAGTGCCAGCATGGCGCCGAAGGCGACCGCATCGTTGAAGCAAAGCGCCGCTGTCGGCGGCTCGGGAGTGGCAAGCGCCGTCTCCAGGCAGGCCATGCCACCCTTGCGGCTGGTCTCGCTTTCGACAATCAGCCGGTCAGCCGCCGGGATGCCGAGCGTTTCGCAGGCTTCGAGGAAGCCGCCCAAGCGTTCGTGATAGACAACGAGGTCGGATGAGCCGCCGAAGAACGCCAGGCGGCGATGGCCCTTGCGGATCAGATGCTCGGTGGCGAGGACGGCGCCGCGATGATTGTCCGGCGCGATCACCGGGATGCGGCTGTCGGGCAGCCGACGCATGGCAAAGACGATCGGCACGCCGGCCGTCTCGATGCGACGGAAAGCGCCCGGCGTGGTGCCGCGCGCCGGCGAGACGATCAGGCCTGCCACACCCTGCTCCATCAGCGACTTCAGCACCTCTTCTTGGCGTACCGGGTTCTCCGCCGTGTTGGCAATGAAGGGGACCACGCCCGCCGCCTGGAAGACGCGCTCCATGCCGACCGCAAGCTCGGCGAAAAAAGGGTTGGTGAGATCGTTGATCACCATGCCGATGACGTTGGAATGGGCCTTGCGCAAATTGGCGGCGCCGCGGTTGTAGACATAACCGACATCCTCGATCGCCTTGCGCACCTTGACCGCGGTTTCAGGCCGGATCAGCCCGCTGCCCTGCAGCACGAGCGACACCGTCGATTTGGACACGCCGGCCTCGCGAGCGATGTCCAGGATCGTTGCCTTGGCCCGGCTGGCCATCCTTGTTCCGTCCTCCGCGTTTTGAACGAATTTATTGGAACGTTCTAATCATCGTTCCAAATCAGAGTCAATCGTGATTCCCGCGCAATTCAAAAAATTGATTGAAGCGGTTCAAAATCGTAATCAATGCAAGGGCTCTCATGTTGAACGCTGTGCCTTCTCCGGTCAGGTCTCTTGGAATCATAAAGCTTCTTGATTTATTGGAACGTTCCATTTATAGGAGCCGCAACGGGAGAGTTCGATGGAAATCACCTTGCCTGCGGAAAACGGCGACCGGGTCAGCTACCGGCTCGTCGGCAAACCGGTAGAGCCGAGCAGGGACGCGCATTTTTCGCGCATCGCCTATGCCGCTGCCCATGTCGTTGCAGATCCCTTCGCGATGACAAATCCGTGGTCGCGGCCGGCGGTCGACTGGGACAGGACCATGGCGTTTCGCCACCATCTGTGGAGCCTTGGCTTCCGCATCGCCGAGGCCATGGACACGTCGCAACGCGGCATGGGTTTCGACTGGGCGAGCGCGAAGGAACTGATCCGCCGCTCGATCGCGGAAGCGCGAACGGTGGCGGGCGCCGACCTCGCCTCGGGCGCGGGGACCGACCATCTGGCGCCGGCGGCGGCTAAGACGCTCGACGACGTCATCCGCGCCTATGAAGAACAATTCGCCTTCATCGAAGGCGAGGGCGGCAAGGCGATCATGATGGCGAGCCGCGCGCTGGCGGCCGTGGCAAAGGGGCCGGACGATTATGCCCGCGTCTATGACCGCATGCTGAGCCAGGCGTCAGGCAAGGTCATCCTGCACTGGCTTGGCGACATGTTCGATCCGGCGCTCAAGGGCTATTGGGGCAGCAACGATTTCGATACCGCGCTCGACACGGTCGTGGCCATCATCGAGCGGCATGCGAGCAAGGTCGAGGGCATCAAGATATCGCTGCTCGATGCCGAAAAGGAAGTGCTTTTGCGCGACCGGCTGCCCGACGGGGTGGTGATGTTCACCGGCGACGATTTCAACTATCCCGAACTGATCGCCGGCGACGGCAGGAGACACTCGCACGCACTGCTCGGCATCTTCGACGCCATCGCGCCGGTTGCGAACGCCGCGCTGGCGAAGCTGGCCGAAGGCGACAAGGCCGGCTACGACGCGCTGATGGCGCCGACCGTGCCGCTGTCGCGAAAGATATTCGAGGCGCCGACCGAATATTATAAGGCCGGCATCGTCTTCATGGCCTGGCTGAACGGGCACCAGGACCACTTCACGATGGTGGGCGGCATGCAGTCGGCACGCGGCATATGCCACTACGCGGATGTCTTTCGCCTCTCCGACCAGGCCGGCCTGCTGGCTGATCCTGACCTTGCCGTTGCCCGAATGAAGATGCTCTGCGCTGTTGGTGGTGTCTGAGCAACGGGGCAGGCTCAAGCATATCGTGCGCGGGGATTTGGATTCTGTCGGAAATCTGTCGCGCATATCTGGCGGATCACCTGGCTGCGCTGTCTTGGAGCAATATGAGAAATCAGGGCCGCAATATCCAGAATGGCGGGATCGCGCAGTCCGGATGGAAGACCAGCTTCGTTGTTTCCGAGTGCCCACCTGCGGGCACGGTTTCGCCAGCATCATGCCGCGCCAGATCGTCCAGCAAAGGCTGGATGCGCTGCTGGTCGAACGTTTCGCCAGCTATCGTGGCCAGGGTCTCGGCATGCGCCGCCGCCCAGCGCAGAGCCTCGACCAGCCCCCGTCCGTTCTTTGCCCGGTAGGCCCATAGATCGTCGCCGACCGAGGACAGGATTCGCGCCAGTGCCGTCCAACCCTGCAAGGCAAACATGACGTAGTGCCTCGGACGGGTGCGTGACAGTTCCTCGGGCAGGCGGCCATCCGCAGCGATCTGGTCGGCGATCCTTTCGCGGGCATAGAGTCCCGCTCTCGCAAGTGCTGCGCCGTCGCCCAGGAACGCTGCGATGGCCGTCCGTTGCAGATCGAAGAAAACACCGTGATTGTTCAGCCGGAAGAATTCAAATTTCGCGGCCGGCGCCGCATCCAGCCATTCGCAATATGAAGACAGCCAGGCTCTGAAACCTTGGCTGTCCCGCTCGTCCAGCGCTCCGGTCCGCTCGATCAACCTGACCGCGTCGAGAAAGAAGTAGAGATCCGCGAGTTCAAGGATGCCGTATCCCGGGCCTTCGTTGTTATCGCGCCCGCGTCGCACCTGCGCATAGCGCATATTCGGGTTCATTCTGGTCGCGGGGTCCACGAACCATGTACGGACGAGCCTCGCGGCATGACTGGCGTAGCGCAAGTCCCCAAGCACGGTCGCCGCCAGGGCAAGCACTGTCGTGTCGTCGAGAACCTGCTGCAAGCGTGTTCGATCGTA
>Ga0105239_10008768_pt1 | contig 11447 bp, 9 predicted proteins | sample KBSC44metaG_FD_92761 | JGI IMG/M metagenome (GOLD analysis project Ga0105239, IMG submission 92761) | Corn rhizosphere microbial communities from Kellogg Biological Station, Michigan, USA - KBS C4-4 metaG | ecosystem: Host-associated > Plants > Roots > Rhizosphere > Soil | place: Michigan, USA...
CACCGCGACGCTTGTCGCCCACAGGGTGGGCTCCTACAAAAGCAGGCACGCATCGCCACGACGCTTGTCGCCGTAGGAGCGCACCCTGTGCGCGACCGAGACATCGGTTACACCGCGACGCTGGTCGCCCACAGGGTGGGCTCCTACAAAAGCAGGCGCGCATCGCCACGACGCTTGTCGCTGTAGGAGCGCACCCTGTGCGCGACCGAGACATCGGTTGCACCGCGACGCTTGTCGCCCACAGGGTGGGCTCCTACAAAAGCAGGCACGCATCGCCACGACGCTTGTCGCTGCAGGAGCGCACCCTGTGCGCGACGACGCCGTCGGGCTGCGCCGCGGCTGCTTCGTGGGGCTTGCCGACAGGAACCGCTGGCTATACTCCGGCGCACGCTTTCCGCCGGACCCCGCATGTCGACCGCCGCCCTGCCGCACGACCGCCCCGCCGAATTCCTCGGCCATCCCAAGGGCCTGTACATCTGCTTCCTGACCGAGATGTGGGAGCGCTTCTCGTTCTACGGCATGAAGGCGCTGCTGTTGTTGTACCTCGTGAAGTACCACCTGTTCACCGACGACAACGGCTACAACCTCGTCGGCGCGTACGGCGGCCTCGTCTACGCGATGCCGGTGATCGGCGGGCTGATCGCGGACCGCTGGCTCGGCATGCGCAAGGCGGTCGTGTTCGGCGGCATCCTGCTCGTGCTCGGCCATCTCGGCATGGCGATCGAAGGCCATCCCGCGAGCAGCGTCGGCGGTGTCGTCACGCGCGATGCGCACGCGTTGCAGGTGTTCTACTTCTCGCTCGCGCTGATCATCCTCGGCGTGGGTTTCCTCAAGCCGAACATCTCGACCATCGTCGGCAAGCTCTATCCCGACGATGATCCGCGCCGCGATTCGGGTTTCACGCTGTTCTACGCCGGCATCAATCTCGGCGGCACGTTCTCCGGCATCCTGTGCGGCTGGCTCGGCGAGACCTACGGCTGGGGCTGGGGCTTTGGTGCGGCCGGCGTCGGCATGCTCGCGGGCCTCGCCAATTTCATCTACGGCCAGAAATACCTGCTCGGCCACGCCGAGCCGCGCGATCCCGCGGCACTGCGCCAGCGCGTGTTCGGCCCGCTCACGCGCGAGCACCTCATCTATCTCGGTTCGCTCGGCCTGCTCGTCGTGATCTGGGGACTCATCCAGGCGCACTCGCTGTTCCTCGCGATCATCCCCGGCTGGTTCGAGCCGAGCCCGGTGATCCTCGCGATGCACGTGATCACCGCGTGCCTGCTCACCGGCATCCTGTGGTTCATGTTCACGCGCTGCACGAAGGTCGAACGCGAGCAGATGTTCGTCGTGCTCGCCTTCATCGTGCTGTGCCTCGTGTTCTTCACGATCTACGAGCAGACCTACGGTTCGTGGGTGCTGTTCTCCGATCGCGTGATGAACCACGATGCGCTCGGCAAGGAATGGAACGCAAGCGAACTCACCTCGCTCGGCTCGTTCTTCATCCTCGTGCTCGCGCCGTTCTTCGCCTGGCTGTGGCCGCGCCTCGAACGCGCGGGCTGGAACCCGAGCAAACCCGCGAAATCCGGCTACGGCCTGATCCTCGCCGGTCTCTCGTTCGTCGTGCTCGTGTGGAGCGCACGCCACCCGCAGGCGAACGGACTCACCGGCATCTGGTGGTTCGTGTTCGCCTACTTCGTGCTCGAGGTCGGCGAGATGCTGCTCTCGCCGATCGGCCTGTCCGCGGTCACCGAACTCAGCGTGCCGCGCGTCGTCAGCCTCATGATGGGCGGCTGGTTCCTCGGCACCTCGTATTCGGAAGTGCTCGCCGCCGGGCTCGGCAAGCTGTCGTCGATGGAAATCCCCGAAGGCGAAGTGCTCAACGTCACCGACGCGCTCGCGAAGTACGACGCCCTGTTCGTGTTCTCGGCGAAAATCGGCATCGGCAGCGGCCTCCTCACGTTGTTGCTGACGCCGCTGATCAAGCGCTGGATGCACGGGGTGAAATAGGCTTCCTTTCGCGACAGGACCTGCCGCATGGCGATGATCGGAGTACTCGTCTACGACGACGTGCAAGCGCTCGACGTGACCGGACCCATGGATGTGTTCGCGGCGGCCAACGGGTGCATGTCGAGCGTGCAGCCCGCTTACACGCTGTGCACGATCGGCCGCGATGCGAAAACGGTGCGTAGCGAAGGCGGCCTCACGATCGTGCCGGACACGACGCTCGCGAACGCGCCGGCACTCGACATGCTCGTGATCCCGGGCGGCGCGGGCAGCCGCGTGGTCAACGCGGATACGGCACTGCTCGAGTGGATTCGACAGCGCGCGGCGTCAGCGCAGCGCGTCGTTTCGGTCTGCACGGGCCTCTACATCCTCGCCGCGACCGGCCTCGTCGACGGCCGTCGCGTGACGACGCACTGGGCGCATGCCGTCGATGCACGTGCGCGCTATCCGAACGTGCACATCGAAGCGGAACACCTGTTCCTGCGCGACGGCCATTTCCACACGTCGGGCGGCCTGACCGCCGGCCTCGATCTCGCCCTGTCGCTGGTCGAGGAGGATCACGGCCCCGGCGTCGCGCTCGCGGTCGCGCGCGAACTCGTCATGTACATGAAGCGCCCTGGCAACCAGGCGCAGTTCTCGGTGCCACTCGACGCGCAGACGCGCGGCAGCGGACGCCTGCGCCCGCTCGTCGACTGGCTCGTCGACCACCTCGACGAGGACCTCGGCGTCGAGCGCCTCGCCGACCGCATGGCGATGAGCCCGCGCCATTTCAGCCGCCTGTTCGCCGACACCTTCGATGCGACGCCCGCGCGATACATCGAACGCCTTCGCCTGGAGCGTGCCTGCGTGCTGCTCACATCCGGCGCGCTCGCGGTCGATCGCATCGCCACGTCCATCGGCTTCGCCAGCGCAGATGCGTTCCGGCGCGCGTTCCGCGCACGCTACCGCGCCTCGCCGAACGAGTACCGCGAACGCTTCGGCCGCTGATGGCCGGAATCGTCGGCTGTTCGTCTCCATCGCCGCCTGCGCGGGATCGACACTGCGCATCACCCTGACACGGAGATGCGCCATGAAACCGCTGCACTGGCTGCTCGCGATCTTCCTGCTGCCCCTCGCACCCCTGCACGCCGAAACATCGCCGCCGCCGAAGACACGCGTCGCGATCCTGATGTTCGACGGCGTCGAGATCATCGACTTCGCCGGCCCGTACGAAGTGTTCGGCCAGGCCGGTTTCGACGTCTATACGGTCTCGCGCGAAGGCAAGGCGGTGAAGACCGCGATGAACCTCAGCGTCAACGTCGACCATTCGTTCGCCGACGCTCCCGCGGCCGACATCATCCTCGTACCCGGCGGCGACGTCGAAACGGCTGCGAACGACGAGGCCACGCGCGCGTGGCTGCTCAGGAGCGCCGCGACCGCGGCGCAGGTCATGAGCGTATGCACCGGCTCGGACATCCTCGCAGGAACCGGCTTGCTCGACGGCAAGCAGGCGACCACGTTCCACCAGCACTTCGACCACATGGCGAAGAATTTCCCCAAGGTGACCGTCGTGCGCGACCAGCGCTGGGTGCAGTCCGGCAAGCTCGTCACCTCGGCCGGCCTCGCCTCCGGCATCGACACCGCGCTGCATGTCGTCGCGAACCTGCGCGGCGTCGACAAAGCACGCTCGGTCGCACTGCACCTCGAATACCAGTGGTCGCCGGAAACCGGCTTCGTCCGCGGCCTGATGGCGGACCAGTACATGCGCATGCCGGAGAAACCGCTCGCGTTTGACGACGGCACTCGGGTCGCGCAACTCACCTCGCTCGGCGACGCGAAGTACTGGGAAACCGCCTACCGCATCGAATCGCCGAAGACGCCGGCCGAATTCATCGCGCACGTGCGCACGCTCGCCGCCGAGGACAAGGCGCTGCACGTGCTCGCCCTGCCCGACCCGCGACAGCTTGCATGGGAATACACCGCCGAGCGCGGCGGCCAATGGCGATTGAGCCTGAAGGCCGAGGACAAGCAGGCCGACGGCAGCTACCGCGTCGTCGCGAAGGTGATCCGACTGCCGTAGGTCTCGATTTGAGTCGTCGCCGACGACCTTCAGGATCGTCAATTGCCTCCGTCCCTTTTTTCCTGGCCAAGATCGGCATCGGCAGCGGCATCCTCACGCTGTTGCTGACGCCGCTGATCAAGCGCTGGATGCACGGCGTGAAGTGAAGCCTTCGTCGCTTGCGGTGGGACTCGCCGCTGCGCGGCTTCGTCCAACCCTACGGAGCCGCGGCAACCCGCGCCCGCCGCGGTTTTTTGGGGTGGGACAAAGCGCGCGGGACAATGCCCGCGCATTCGCGCAACGCGCGCTGACCGGCGCGGACTTCACGGTCTACCTCGGCAACCTCGTTTACAACTCGACCGTCCTGAAGAAGACCCTCGCCGCCTTCGACGGTAACTGCATGTGGAGCGTGTTCGACAACGTCGTGGTAGGCCGCGCGCGCTGATTCGGTTCAAGCCTTCCGTGGAATGGCCTAGTCGAAGCCGTCATCGAAGATGCGATCGAGCAGCAGGTCGGCCTGTACTTCGTAGGCGCCGATGTCGGCGGCGGCACCGGCCACGCGATCGAAGCCGTTGCCGCGGGCGTCCCAGGATTCAAACAGGAAATTGTCGCCGCGATCGATCGCCGGGGAGCCCGCTCGCAGCGCATGCGTGCGCACGCGCCCGCCGTTGTCGGCCAGCGGCGCAAGCATCGGGTCCACCGTGATCGTGTCGGCTGGCAGTGGGCGGTTCGTGGCGATGATGACATTGTGGCTGCCCGCGATGGCCATCGGATTCATCGCGTTGATGTCGTCAGCGCTGCCCGCGCGCGTGTTGCGCGCGATGATCGAGCTGCGCAGGAAAAGATAGGCGTTGGGAGCAAGAGCGAGCAGGCCCGCACCGGCCGGCAACGAAGCGCCGGCGGGACCATCCGCCTCGTTGAAGGCGATGGTGCTATTGGAGATATGCAGGGTCGCATCGCTACTCTCGATGCCCGCTGGCGCGGCATGCGCGTGGTTACCCGAGACGGTGCTGTTAACGAGAAACGACGTGGAGAGCGAAGTGCCGAACTTGGCGCCGCCTGCGCTCGGGGCATCGTTGCCGCTGATCGTCGACCCGTCGATGCCGACACCGCCCGCAATCTCCGCACCGCCGCCCCGGCAATAGTATTCCCGACCAACCACCGTATTGCCGGAGATCGTGCTTTCCGACATCGTGAGATCTCCGGAGGCGAACACACCTCCTCCTCTGGCGTAACTGTAGGTACCCATGCCGGAGACAAGGGTGTTGTCACGCACGACGGAGCGATCCAGGCTCACCGATTCCCGAGCGTAGATGCCCCCGCCGGACACGCTGCCATCTGCAGGGGGATTCGTCTGACCGGTGACCGTGCAGTTCCGCACCGTGGTGCCCAACAGTTGCACGGTGCCTTGCGAAGCGATGCATCCCCCCGCCGCATATAGTCCAGTCACCGCGCCATCGGCGATTTCCAGATTCCACAGCGTCAGCGCTCCCGATCCCGTGTGAGAAAACACGCGGCTCGCGCCCGACGCCGTGACGAGCGTGTGGTTGCCTCTGATGTCGGCGTAGTTCCATGGCACGACCAGCTCACCCGTACTGAGCGTGATCTGTGAGCATGCGCTCACGTCGATGACGGAGTCGGTAAGCAATGCCTCGCGCAGGGTGCCCGGTCCCGTGTCACCGCAATCCGTGACCTGCATGGCAACCGCCGGGAATGCGGCCGCAAGCGCGCTCGCAACGCACACGGCGAGGGAACGCCTGACTCCGACCGGCAAAGCCTTGGGGGCTTTTTTCATGGCAAGTCTCCGGAAACAATTCATCTCGTGATCGTAGCGCAGAAGAATCCTCACTGGCGCAGTTCCCCGCGCGGCGCTTGTCGGCGACAGCGCCGAACGGCAGGACGTGATCCGCACGATCGCGGGGTTCGGCTACCGATGGGTCGCGCCGACGCAGGTCGAGGCGGGAAATGCCGCGACCTCGTCATGTGGGCAATGCCTGCGATGGCGATGCTGACTTCGAAGATTGCCGCGCATAGCGGCGAAACCCGCGAACGTTGTCAGGAGGACATGATGGACCCGGTCGAGCAGAAGGACCCCGCGCAGGAAAACCGTCGGCTGCGAGCGGCGATGGAGCAGATGCGATCGAGGCAGAACGTCGCCCGGGGTGGCGTTGCCATCGCGATCGTTCTCTTCTTCGTCGGCCGCCAATTCAGGGGTGTGCTGCCGCCTGGCACGGTGGATGCCCTGCAGACTGCACTCGCCTTGTTCGGGCTCGTCGTGATCGCACTCGCCGCGCTTCCGTTCCTGCGCAGCATCTGCCCGAAGTGCAGGCAGCGATATCATTCGCCAGCTTCGTTGTTCCGCTCCGCGGACGACCCGGCGCCGTGCAAGCACTGTGGGTTCCAGATCAACAAGCATGTATCGCGCTATTCCTGATAGGGTCGAGGCTCTGGACACCACGTCGTCGATCGCGCCAGCCCACCGACCTGAATGCCGATGAGCACCCCGCCCGCACGATCCGCCGCACGCGCGAACGCAGCGTTCGTGCCCAAACCGATCCATCTGTATCGCCGCGCATGGACGGCGTTCTTCTCGTTGCCGTTCGGCGTGCTGCTGTGCATCGCCGGAGCGACCATGGCGTATGTCGTGCACGACTACCTGCCTGCGCCGGCCAACAACGTCGTGGCCGGCCTGACCCTCGCTTTTTCGCTGGCACTGGGATGGACGACCGCACGCGGCGGATACACCGCGCTGTCGTCGAAGGATGCGGTGCTCAGCGTCGACGAAGACGGCGTCACCCACGTCGACGGCGACACGACGTTCCTCGCCTGGTCGGAGATCGCGCGCATCTCCACGACCCATCACGACGGCCATCGGCTCGCGATCTGGTTCGCGCGCGGCAGCGACTATGCGCAGACCGCCGGCAACGCCAGCGCACTCGCGCGACGAGCACTCACCGGCGCGGACTTCACGGTCTACCTCGGCGACCTCGTCTACAACCCGACACTCCTGAAACGGACGGTCGCCGCCTACCACGCCGCAAATCGCCAAACACGCGTCGAACGCTAGCGGGGACCGGGACGGCGCGTCGAGAACACCCGCCACCGCTATAATCGCTGCTCGACGTGACGCGCTGCCGATGGCAACGCATGCACGGCACCCGCAACGTAAGCGACGATGGACAACGCGGTCTACCGCTTCGGCGAATTCACGCTCGACACGAACACGCGCGAACTGCGGCGCGGCGACGAGCCGATCGCGGTGCCGGTGCGCGCGTTCGCGTGCCTGCGTTACCTCATCGAGCACCGCGAACGCGCGGTCGCGCAGTCCGAACTCATCGCCGCGATCTGGCGGCGCGACAACGTTTCCGACACGCAGCTGTTCCAGCTGATCCTGCGCACGCGCCGGCTCGTCGGCGACAGCGCGGAACGGCAGGACGTGATCCGCACGATTGCCGGCTTCGGTTATCGCTGGGTGGCGGTGACGCAGGTCGAGACGGGCGATGTCGCGGCTGCCGTGCCGTCGCCTGTCTCCACACCGGTCACGCCGGCGGCCGCGACGCCACAAGTTCCCGTTCAAGGCGTCGCCAACGAATCGGCACCGCCATTGCGCACCGCGCGCCGTCGTTCACGCGGCACGCTCGCCGGCGTGCTCATGCTTCTTGCACTCGCGTCGATCGGCGTGGCGCTGTTCGTGCGCGATCGCGCGCAGCCACCCGCGCCGTCTTCGACACGAGCGGCTGTTGACGACACCGCGTTGCACGTCGCGGTACGGCCGCTCGATGTCGGGCCCGCGGCCGAGGTCGCATGGGTGCGCCTTGGCGGCATGGACCTCGTCGCCGACCGCCTGCGCCGCGCGCAGCTCGCGGTGCTGCCGAGCGAAGCGACGCTCGGCGTGCTGACCGCGGGCAAGGCCGACGCCGACGGTGCGACCGCGCGCCTGCGCCGCGATGCCGGGATCGGCCTCATCGTCGACGGCCGCGTCGAACGCGACCATTCGGCGTGGAGCGTCGCCCTGCACGGCGCGATCGACGGCACGCGCGACGTGCAGGCGAGCGCGACCGACGCCGACCTCATGGCCGCACTGCGCCGCGCGAGCGACCAGCTCATCGTCGCGCTCGGTCGCGAGGCGCCACCCGAACCCGGCAGCACGGGTTCGGCCGAAATCCTGCAGCGCGTGCGCGCAGCCCTGCTCGCCGACGATCCGGCGCAGGCGAAGGCGACGCTCGACCAGATGACCGACGCGCAACGCGACGACGGCGAAGCGCGCCTGCTGCGCGCACAGGTCGAGCAGCGCCTCGGCCACTACGACGCGGCCGAGGCCGAACTCGGCGGGCTGCTCGAACGCAAGCCCGCGAGCGACGATGCGTACCTGCGCATGCGCGTGTTCATCACGCGCGGCAGCGGCCGCATCCATCTCGGCCGCGCGCAGGAAGCGCGCGCCGACTTCGACGGCGCGCTGTCCACGCCGGGCGCGAACGCCTACGAGCACGCGGTCGGCGAGGCGTATCTCGGACGCGGCGCGTCGGGCACGATCGCCAACGACTACGCGGCCGCCGCGGCCGACCTCGGTCGCGCGCGCGTCGTGCTCGCGCAGAGCGGCGACCGCCTCGCGGTCGCGCGCGCCGACCTCGAATGGGCGCTGCTCGAAGCCGCGCGCGGCGCCGGAGCGCAGGCCGCGCCACGCTACGAGGCGGCAGCACGCCAGTTCGAGGCGTTCGCCGCGATGCGTCCGCTGAAGAGCGCGCTGATCGGCCTGCAGGACGTGCAGCTCGATCAACTGCAGGACCGCGCCGCGCTCGCCACCAGCGATCGCGCATGGGCGCTCGCAGCGAACGGCGGCGATCCGCTGCTGAAGCGCGTGATGGCGCTGATGCGCGCGCGCATCCTGCTCGCCTGCGGACGCCTGCGCGACGTGCACGCCGCACTCGCCGACATCGAGCGCGGCGATCTCGACTACCTGGAGCTGTCGCGCGATGACGTACGCATCCGCCTGCTGCGCGTCGAGCTCGCGCTCGCCGAAGGCCGCACGGACAATGCCGAGCGCGAAGCCGAGTCGCTGCCGACGGGCCTGATGGCCGACGGCGGCGACGACACGCTGCAGGCGAAGGCGAACCTGTGGCGCCAGCGCGTACACGTGCCCAGCACGGCCACGCCGGGTGCGGCAGTCGCGCCATCGACGCACACCGACGCCGGCTCGCGCGCGGGCGCGCCGTACCGGCGCCTCGCGGAAGCCGAACGCGCCGCCGTACTCGGGCATGTCGACGACGCCGACCGCGCGTGGCAGCAGGCGCTCGCGCTCGCCGATGCCGACGGCACGCCGCGCACGATCGCGCTGGTGGTGCAGTCGTGGGCGACTTCGCTGGTCGCGCGCGACCGCCTCGGCGATGCCGCCGCACTCGCCGGCCGGGTCGGCGCCTGGGCGGCCGAGGACTACGACTGCGCGGTGCTGCAGTTGCGCCTCGCCCATGCGCTCGGCGAGCCCGGGGCGTGGCGCAGCGCACTCGCCGCGGCGCGCGAACTCGCCGGCGAGCGCACTCTTCCGCTCGCGCTGACCACCCCGCCGGCGCCGCGCAACCCCGCCTGAAACCGCACCACAGCGCGGTGTGACGCCCGTGGAAGGCGATCCGAAGGCGATCGGAAGGCGGTCGGAATGGACGCCATCGACGATCCGTCGTGAAGTGCGCGGCGATACCCGCGGCCCGCGCGCCGCTCCCGGACCAGGAATCGATCGATGAGACCAGCCTTCTCCCTCGCCCTGCTCGCGCTCGTCGCGAGCGCGGCGACCGCGGCACCGACGTCGCGCTCCGGCGCGCCCGACGCGAAGGTCGCGCCGCCCGCCGCTCCGTTGCTCGACCGCGTCTTCGCGAGTGGCTCCGACAGCGTGCGCGGCACGCCGGTCACGGTCTACACCGATCGCGCCGCGTTCCTCGCCGCGATCGCGCCCGGCTACGCCGAGCACGACTTCAGCGAGATCGCGCCGGGGACGAGCCAGCCGATCGGCTACACCGACGGCAGCAACGCCTGGCACTACTTCATCTTCACCGGCGTGTTCGCGACCCACCCGCTCTACAACGGCCCGGGCTACATCTCCACCGACCGCGTCGACGACCCGATCTCGGTCGCCACCTCGATCTTCGACCCGCCGTTCACCGCGATCGGCGCGAACGTATGGCCATCGGACTTCTCGCTGCGGCCGACCTCGGGCCAGGTCGTGATCACGGTGCTCATGCAGGACGGCACCACCGGCGCCACCGAAACCGTCGACAGCAACGGCTCCGACGACTTCCGCGGCTTCGTCGCGAACGCACCGATCGCTGGCATCTTCGTCGATGCACCCGAGATCGACCCACCCGTGCCGGGCGAATCGCAGGATCGCTGGGCCACGCTCGACAACCTCGTCATCGGGAGTGCCGCACCGTGACCGTCCCGCACCTCTTCCGTTCCACCCGCCGCGCCGCCACGCTCGCCGTGCTCTGCGCCTGCGTGTTCGCGCCACTCGCCCACGCCGACATCGCACTCACCGGCACGAGCACGCCGGCGACCTACGCGCGCGGTCGCATCAACAGTTTCCTGCTCGACCTGCACGTCGTCTCGAACGCATTCGCCGGCGTCGACGCACTCACGTTCCAGCTCCCCGAGGGCGTGACGCTCTCGGCCGTGCGCAAGCGCAACACCTTCACGTTCTGCTCCGACATCCATCCGCTCGTGAACGGCATGGGCACGCGCGACGGCGGCTGGTACCAGCTCGGCTGGCCCGTGCTCGACGGCTGCGGCAGCTTCGCGGGATCCGGCGATCCGGGCGAAGAGCAGATCGTCATCGTCGACCTCGATGTGCCGGTCGGCTACACCGGCGACCTGCCGCTCACCGTGCACGCGCTCGGCGACGGCAACGGCGATCCACCGAACGAAGCCGACCTCGTGCTCACGCTCGGCGACGAAGGTGCGCCGACGCAACCGGTCGTCGCGACGGTCGCGAAGATCGCTGCAACCGCAGCCGGCAATGCGCAGAGCGTGCTGACGCTGCCAATCGCCAACACCGGCGCGGGCACGCTCACCTACACGCTCACGACCGCCACGAGCGACGGAATCACGCCCGCCAACTGCAGCGCCGCGGTCAACTTCCCGTGGATCGCGATCGCACCCACGACAGGCTCCGTCGCCGCCGGCACGCACGACGACGTCGCGCTCACGCTCGACGCGAGCATTCTCGCGTCCGGCGACATCACGGCCGCGCTATGCGTCGCGAGCAACGATCCGGCGCAGCCGATGCGTGCGATCCCGCTTCGGTTCCATGTCGATGCGGCAGCGTGCGCCGCCGCCGACCGCCTGTTCGCGAACGGCTTCGACGACGACACCGACGGATCGTGCAGCCACGCGCTGCGCACGTTCGACCAGCGCGAGGCGTTCCTCACCGCGG
>Ga0105239_10008772_pt1 | contig 11444 bp, 6 predicted proteins | sample KBSC44metaG_FD_92761 | JGI IMG/M metagenome (GOLD analysis project Ga0105239, IMG submission 92761) | Corn rhizosphere microbial communities from Kellogg Biological Station, Michigan, USA - KBS C4-4 metaG | ecosystem: Host-associated > Plants > Roots > Rhizosphere > Soil | place: Michigan, USA...
GCCGACCAGAACATCGGCGCAACCGATCGCCTGTTTTTGAAATACAGTTACGACAACACCACCGGATTGGGGACCGGCATTTTGCCTGTGGGCCAAAATCCTGACGCCATCGATATCGGACAGTACATTACCGGCGGCGGGCCTAGCGAGCAACGCAACTGGTCGGTCACAGGGAACTTTACAAAAGTAATCAGTGCGACGCAGGTAAACGAGTTCCATTTTGGCGTGGTGCGCAACTGGCTCTCCATCTATAACGATGACAGCACCCACAACACTGCTACTAGCCTGGGAATTCCCAACATCAACATCAGCGACACCAATGGTGGAATTCCCAACATGGTGATCGGTGGCTTCTCCACCCAGATCGGAAATAGCAATTCCTTCCCTGAATTCACGCGCGCGGTGTCCATCCCTTTTGAAGACATTCACACTTGGGTGAAGGGCAGCCATACCATCAAGGTGGGTGGCGGATTCACGCGTCACCGCTTTGACGGCCATACTAGCGTCGCCCCGCGTGGCCAATACTCCTTCTCAGGCGCTTTCACTCGTCAGATCAACGCCACCGGCGCGGCCACTGCACTGGCGGATTTCGCGCTGGGAACTGCGGTTACCATCACGCGCAGCCAGCAGGCCGGCCAGTTCGGTCTCCGCATGTGGGACTCCTCGGCGTTCGCCGAAGACGTGTGGCGCATCAACAACCGACTGACCATCACCTATGGATTGCGCTACGAACTGCAGGCGCCGCCCTACGAAGTTTATAACCGTTACTCGAATCTGAGTGTGGTCACCGCTAAATTTTCTACCGCTGGAACGGCTTCGCAGAACTCGTGTGGACGCCCGCTGATCTGTCTGGACAAAAATAATTTCGCGCCGCGCGTTGGCATCGCTCAAATTCTGACCAGCGATCAGAAAACTGTATTGCGCGCCGGCTTTGGAATGTCCTACTTCGAAGCCAACAATGGGGGGAGAATGCTGCACTCCAACCCGCCGATGAATGTGATTCAGTCCTTCGCCTACGATCAAAACGGCGTGCCGGGCAATATTTTGTCCTCGGGCTTGCCGCTTCCGGTTGCACCTGACCTTCAGGATCCGAAGCAACTGACCGGCCAATACACGGCTTTCGACCCGAACATGACCTTGAATAAGTCGCTGCAATTTCACGTCGGAATTCAGCGTGAACTGCGCGGCAACCTGCTCGCCGAGGTAGGTTATGTGCGCACTTTGACCGAAGACATGACCAACTCAATCCTGGGCAACCAGGCGGTTCCCGGTCCCGGTCCGCTGGCGCCGCGCCGGCCGCTGTTCGGCATCAATCCGATTCTCGGTGACATCGATTACCGCACCAACTACGGTATGGCCAAGTACAACGCGCTGCAAACCAAATTGACCAAACGCTACAGCAAGGGATTGTCGGGTGCGGTGGTTTGGACCTGGTCGCACAATATGGCCAACACCATGGGCGCGAATTCCTCCACCCGGCCCCAGAACAGCAACTGCTCCGCTTGCGAGTGGGGCAACGTTCCTGAAGACCGCCGTCACATGGTCGTGATTAACCACGTATATGAGTTGCCTTTTGGATATGGGCGTCAATACCTCAGCAAGGGTCTGATGTCGCACATAGTGGGCAACTGGGACATCTCGGGCGTATGGACCATGTACTCGGGCGCCCATTTCGGACCAACCCTGGCGTCGTCGGTTTCAAATGCGATCGGTTCGTCGGCTTTGGCGCCGGCCGAACGGCCCAACGTCATTGGCAATCCGAACCTGCCATCGGGGCAGCGTACCATTACCGCCTGGTTCAACAAGGACGCGTTCTCCAGCCCCGCGCAGTTCACGTTCGGCAACTCCGGAACCGGCGTTCTGGTAGGACCCGGTTACTTCAATGTAGACGCTGGTATTCACCGCAACTTTGCCATAAAGGAGCGGATCAAGATGAGCTTCCGTTGGGAGCTGTTCAATTCGTTCAATCGGGCAAATTTCACCAACCCCAACGCGCAAATCGGTGGAACCTCCGCCGGTATCATTAGCAATACCTTAGCCGCTCGCGTCATGCAGGCCGCGCTCAAACTGACGTTCTAATTTACACGGTTCCCCAAACTACCTCGGCGGAGCCGTTGCGGCTCCGCTTGCCGTCAACAACTAAAACACGATCTTCAGCGCGAGCTGCGTGATCCGAGGATCGTAGGCAGCACGAATGCTGCCGAAACCTGCGGCATTCAGGGACACTCCGTTGGCCGCAGTATAGGCCGCGGAGCTGCCTTTAGTGGAGTTTGCTGTACCCGGTGCTGGAGAACGTGTGATCGACCCGGATCATCGTCTCGTCGAAGTTCTCAGTATCCGGCTTGGCGAAAAACACGGAGCCATTGCCTCCAGTCTGTGGAAGGAGCTTCGCCACATTGAGGGAGGCCGAGTCGAAGCGGTTCACCGGGATTTGGTTATTGGCGAACGGTTGGCCGTTGGTAGGGTCTTTAATCACAACTACCTTGGCGGCGGGGTTATTAGGATTGCTGTTGCTAAGAAACGCTGAGAAGTCGCCAGAGAGGTTGGCCGATGTCGGCACAAATGCGCTTTGCCCCCCAAAATTGCTCAGAACCCTAGTACCCTGGTATTCAGTGAAAAAGAAGGTCTTATGCTTGCTGATTGGTCCACCGATTGTTCCGCCGAATTGACTTCGCTTGAGCGGGTCCCTCTCGGAAGCAAAGAAGTTTCGTGCGTTCAAGGCGGAATTTCGCAGAAATCCATAGACATCGCCGTGAAACTGATTCGTGCCGGATTTCGTGACGACGTTCACCACGCCACCGGCATTCTGACCGAACTCCGCACTGTAGTTACTGGTTTGCACGCTGAATTCCTGAAGGGCATCGGGCGCGGGAAAAGGAGCGTTGACGTTGCTGAGATTGTCAATGTTCTCGGCGCCGTCGAGTCGGTAACTGGTCTGGTTCTGGCGGGTACCGTTCGTTGAGATGGTGACGGCGACGGGGAAGGTTTTGGTCTTACCCTGGTCAGCTTGGCTGGGAGGCGCGATGACAGCGCCAGCAACCAGAGCGGTTAGCTCTGCGGCATTGCGTCCGTTCAAAGGCATAGCGATCATGCGGGAATTGTCGACCATCTGCCGGAGGGTCTCCGTCGACGTGTCCACTTGGACGGCAGAAGCCTCTACTGTCCGCCTGCAACGTGACGCCGGTTTGAGCAAAGCGCCGGAAGCCTGGAGCCTCCACCGTCAGCCTGTATCCAGCCGGACGCAGACTCGGAATCAAGTAGTGCCCGTCCATGCCGGTTGTGACGGATCGGGTGAAGCCCGTATCCGATTGGATGATCGTAACCGTTGCCGATACAATCGCGGCTCCGCTTGGATCGCTCACGTTCCCTGCTACACTTCTAAGACCTTGCGCCTGGGCCAGCCCGCAGGAAACAAAAAGTGCGAAGTCTAGCGAAAACACTATTTGCAGCTTGGGAAATGCCGGAATACAAAGACCGTAACCCACAAACCGCCGCCTTGGTTGGCTCTCGCCTGTCGTTGGCTTGGCTCGCCTGTCGCTGGCTCGCCTTGCTGGCGCTCAGAATCTGTGCTATTATTTGCCCGGATGACAGTGGCGGAAGTCCAAGGGGCCCGTGCGCAGATTGAGCGCTTGCTTCTAAGTAGAACTTTTGAGACTTCCGAGGCCCACCGGCGCCTGTTGGCGTATCTTGCCGAGAAATCCCTTTCGGGAGAGGCCGATCGCCTCAAGGAATACGCCGTTGGGATTGACGCGTTCGGCAAGCCAGCGAACTACGATCCTCAGGAAGACTCCATCGTTCGTACTCACGCTGGCCGATTGCGCTTCAAGCTCCGCGAATACTATGAGATGGAGGGGAAAGACGATCCGATATCCGTCGAGTTGCCAAAGGGCGGATTTCGACTGGTTTTTCGGCCCCGGCCGGAGGTGAGCGCAGCACAAACAGCCCACGCGCCATTGGAGGCTGCTAATGGTGTAACGCATGAGCAGGTTAGCCGAATAATTGCTCCGTCCCGTTCGGCTTGGTTGCCCTGGGTATTATCGGCAATCTTCGCAACGGCCTGCTTTATGCTCAGTTACCAGGCGCTCGCGTTGCAAGCGAACAATCAAAGGCTACTTCGAGAAGGGCAAGTGCCGTGGCCATTGTCGCGTGTCGTCAACAGTCGGCAGTCCACCGTTATAGTCGGGGCGGACGCGGGTTTTGCAAGGCTCCGTTTTCTCAACGGTCGTTCTAGTTCGCTCAAAGAATACTTGACCGAAGACTTTCCAAAGGCTTCACTGCCTCGGGCAATGACCGAGCGCGAATCGAAGTTAATGAGTCTTCTTTTTTACAGCACCACCCTAACGACTTACTCCACTGTCCAGAACGTAAAGACAATTGTCGGTTTGTCGGGACAACTGGCCTCCCGCGTTACGGTACGATCGGCGCGTGAATTCCAATCGCGTGATTTCGGCGATGGCAACTATATACTGATGGGTAGCCCGATCTCGAACCCCTGGGTTTCCCTCTTCGATCATTTCTTGAATTTTCAAGAAGTTGACCAAATGGCAGACCAAACCCAGAAATATTTCCTGAATAAACATCCACGGCCCGGCGAACTTGAGCGTTACGAGGCGAGTTCCTGGACGGGCGCGACAGGCACGGCCTACGCCACCATGGCCTTGGTACCAAATGAGCAGCACATCGGCAATATCCTCATTTTGCAAGGCTTACAAGGGGAAGGCACGGAGGCCGCCGCCACTTTTCTTTCCGTTCAGGAGTGCCAAACGAAGCTCCGGCAGGCGCTGCTAAAGATCGGTGCCGACCCAGATAAAGCTTGGTTTGAGGCGTTGATCAGTTCTGAGGCAGTCGCCGGCACCCCCAGGGAGATAACTGTCGTCGCGGTGCGCCAGATCCAGTAAGAGGGTTGAAGCCTTCCTGCCCTAAATTCGGTTTTAGACTGCGACGATGGCCATAATAAAACTCCCTCCCGCACGGTATTCCATCCAGACTGTGTTCGTGGATACTCGCTAAGTTGCTGACCTTTATTGACCTACTTCACTTTGACAGGGCTATCGGGAGGGCGTAAGCTTAATCCTGGCGAGAAACTCGATGAACTGGCCGGGGATGCGCTTGTCAAAAGGGTACGCATCAGTGGCGGAGAAAGCGGGAAGATTCTCGGTACGTCGCACTCGGGCTTTATTTTGATGGATGTCTCTCTCTCCAAAACCTCGGCTCTTCCTACTACGATCCGCCATCGCATCATGACTACGCGGCAACTTCGGGCGGCGCCTGACGATGATCATCATGGAATTCCTTTGCCGCCGGGAAGTCCGATAGAAGCCAGCGCGACCTTCGTGGGTGCCGAAACAACTGTGGATCCCTCACCAGCGATTGCTATTTCCTCGCCCTTGCGTGGACCAGGCTGGCTCGTCGGGAATGGCTGCTGCGATGAGCTCAATCCACACCGGGGTGCGGTGATTGCCATCAACGGTGCTCAGTATGCACCTGAACGGTTCGCTATCGACTTCGTTCAGTTAGATCACGACCACCGACTGTTCTCGGGTCCTGTGGATACTCTGTCAAGTTATGCCTATTTTGGTGTTCCTGTCTACGCGGTTGCAGATGGGACGGTAATCCGTGTGGAGGATGGTGCGGCTGAAGAAACTCCTGGAGCCCTCCCGCCCGGCAAGGGATTGTCTGCCCTGGCCGGGAATCATGTGATTGTGGACCTCGGAACGGGTCACTTCGCAGTTTACGCCCACCTTCAATCAAGGAGCATTCAAGTCAAAATCGGAGAACGCCTACATCGGGGTGACGTGCTAGGCCGGCTGGGGAATACCGGGAATTCATCTAACCCCCATCTCCATTTCCACATCACGGACCGGCCATCAGCACTGGCGTCAAACGGTTTGCCTTTCGTTATCACGAATCTAGTCACCGCCGGCGTTGCCACGGGACTCGACCCGATTTTCTCCGGCGGACCTGCGGTGATAGATGCTCAAATGGCCGGATCTCATCCCGGCCGGCTTCCATTGAACAATCACGTCGTGACCTTCGAATAGCTGGTCCCAAGGCCTGGAGAGGAGTTGGCGATGGTGGCACCCGACAAGAACAAAGTCGTCGAGTTATGCTTTTCGGGGGGCTGAGCGAGGAAGACATCGGCGCGGGCGACGCGAGTCTCCGCGCGAACTGTGGAGCGCACTGGCAGGTTCGCCTTGCAATTATTTACCCACCTGCACCATAGCGACAACGCCGGCGTGGTCCGACGCCACTGGAGCGTGGGTACCGGTCTCGTCCACCTTTAGAGCACGAATATCGCGAGTGAAGATCAGATCGATGCGCTCGTTCGGTATGGCCGGGCCACTGGCCGAATCCTCGAAATAGAGCGGCCATGTAAAGCCGGTTCCCACTGAGTTGAATTGACGCCAGACATCGGTGAAACGTGCTGTGAGAATCAGGCCCACGCTAGCCGTTTGCTCGGGTCCGACTTCCGCGTTGGAGTTGAAGTCGCCACAAAGCACGACTGGAAGCGCAGTGGCATTCAGCGCAGCCACGAGCTCGCCTGCCTGCGCCGATTGGAGAAGGCCGGTGGGATCGAATGCGTAGGTACTCTCCAGATGCGTGTTGAACAGGCGGAAAGTCTCGCTGCCTGCTCTGACGTCGGCCGAGATGTAGCCGTGAAAGAAGGGGGGAAACCCGATAAATCCAATCGTCGATAAATCCAGATAGCTCTGATAATGGTGCGATTGAACATTCGAAACCTCGATGCCTGATCTTAGATCCGATCGCACCAGAATCGCATTGCTATCCGCATAACGTACGCAACCATCGAGAGCGGGGGCCTCGATAACGTTGAGCGTATCCACTGCCAGCCGGGTATACTGCATGTTCCGAGCGGCTAACGCATCTACCAATAACTCTAATTGGTCATAAAGCACGGTGGTCGCGCCGCAGACTCCTGTGCGCCATTCGGTTACCTCCTGAAGGGCGATGAAGTCGGGCTGGTTGGTACGAACCTCGTCTGCCAAGCGCTGGATGCGCGATAGAATATCCGTTGAAATCACCTGGGCCAGGGTCGCGCTCACGCCAACCGGGATATTGGGATAGTAGTAGAAAATCAGATTCAGATCGGTTCCTGCATCCATGTTTCTGGTCATGACCTTCAGGACACGCTTGCTTTCGTCGGCCTGCGCCAGCGGAGCGGTGAGGCAGTACACGATAGCCGTCAGGGCAAGCGCGAGTGCTCTACGGTTCCTCATTTTTAAAAACATGATCGGGCTTCCTTTAGAGATCGTCTTGTCTTTGTTGAACCACAACTGCATTCCGTTGTCAAAGCACTGTAGTGACGAATTGAGGCTTGATTGAATGCGCTAGGGTCGGCGGGCTTTCGAAGGAACCTAATTGTCAGATACTTCGGATTTTGCGGTGTCGGCTTCGACTGACAGTGTATCTTCAGGCGCGATAATGCGTGACTTGGACTTTTCGATGAGCAGACCGGAAGCCGGCTGAGCACGGTCGCCTGGCGGCTCCACTGGTGAAACTCGCCTTCGCATGGGTCCGAAGCAAATTCAACTCGCTGCAGAATAGAATAAATCCCGAATTGACGGCGCACTCGGACCATCCCATTAGTTGTCCCACTTTGACCCGTAACGCGCAAGCCGTCGCAACCGCCCGCGCTGAGTCCAGGTGGAATTACTCCCTGCAAACGCCGTTCGCGGAGATGGTCTTGCCCTTTAACGGCGCCGATATCCACCGTTATGGGTATTCTTTTGCGTTGCACTCCGGGCGCGTCGGCCCGTGCAACCTGCAAGCCGGCTATAGCTATCGAATCACGGGAATGCCGGGGATTACCTACAAATCGCACCGTTTTAGGGAAACAAAATCGGCGGAGCCTCGTATTATGTAGGGACTAGATTTGTAAAACAACATGTTCAGCACTCTTCGATACACCTTGCGACAGGTTCGGATGTCGCCGATATTTACAGCAGCCGTCACGGTGACTCTAGCACTCGGAATCGGAGGAACGACCGCGATCTTCACCATGATCTACGCGGTCATGCTTCAGTCATTGCCTGTTTCGGATCCGGCTCTTTTGTATCGTATCGGAGATGGCGATGATTGCTGTGTGGAAGGAGGTCCGCAGGAGCGCTGGGGAATGTACTCCTTTCCGCTGTATGAGCGCCTCAAGGCGGAAACTCCCGAATTCGAAGAAGTGGCCGCATTTCAGGCAGGGGGGAACCGGTTGAGTGTGCGGAGGGAAGGCAGCGGCCTAGCGGCGAGGCCCTTGCGCTCGGAGTACGTAACAGGCAATTATTTCTCGACGCTGGGAGTAAAGGCTTTCGGCGGCCGGGTGCTTTCCCCTGATGACGATAAGCCGTCCGCTCCGCCGGTGGTCGTGTTGAGCCACCACACGTGGCAGGCTGGCTATGGAGCCGATCCTTCCGTAGTGGGCTCCAGTTTCATCGTGGAGGGACATCCGTTTACCGTGATCGGCGTAACTCCGCCGGGATTTTTTGGCGAGACGTTGCGTAGCGACCCGCCCGACATCTGGATCCCCGTGCAACAGGAGCCGATGATTGCCGGCGGCGGCGCACTGCTGCATCAGCCAGTCGGCGCATGGTTGCGAGTGATCGGGCGATTGCGTCCGGGTGATTCCATCGCCGGGATTGCGCCCAAGTTGACCGGCGTATTGCGGCAATGGATGCAGCACGATTCCGGCTATCCCGCCAACTGGATGCCGGACGTGATTCGCACGCTTCCCAAGCAATCGATTAACGTGGTCCCGGCAGGTGCGGGAGTCGGGGTCATGAAGGAGGACTACAGTCGCAGTCTCCAGATCCTGCTTGGTGTTTGTGGTATGGTGCTGCTGATTGCCTGTGCCAATGTGGCAAACCTTCTGCTGGCTCGCGCAATGGCGCGCCGTGGACAAACCGCACTGCGCTTGGCCGTCGGGGCCAGCCGGCGGCAAATTGTAGGGCAGGCCCTGGTGGAGGCGATCTTGCTGGCGGTGGCCGGAGGAATTGCGGGGCTGGCGGTGGCAATCGTGGCCGGGCGTTTGCTGCTCGCTTTGGCATTTAGTAGCTCGCACTTTCTCCCCATCAGTACTCTGCCATCGCCAATGGTCCTCGCGTTTGCGTTTGCAGTGGCCCTGTTGACAGGCATCATTTTTGGCTCGGTTCCCGCCTGGTTTGCCACCCGGACAGATCCGGTGGAAGCGCTACGCGGTGTGGGCCGGAGCACGGCGGATCACTCTTCGTTTACGCAAAAGGCGCTGCTGATCGTGCAGGCAGCTCTATCCGTTGTTTTGATAGCGGGCGCGACCATGCTGGCGCGAAGCCTCAACAAACTCGAGCACCAAAATTTCGGTTTCCTGACGGAGGGCCGCGTGGTGGTTTCCTTGAACCGGCCGCCGGCCACCTATACGCAGCCTCAGCTGGCCTCTCTCTATCGCCAGATTGAAGAGGGCATGAATCGTTTGCCCGGGGTGACGGGATCCGGCCTTGCCTTATACAATCCGCTGACGGACAACTGGGGAGAACTCATTCTGGTGTCCGGCCATCCGCCGCCCCAGTTGAACATGAATGGGGGCGCCTCCTGGGACCGCGTAAGCGCCGACTATCTTCAGGAGCTCGGCGTGAGCCTGATCCGCGGACGGCACTTCGCCCGGAGCGATAACGAAACGACGGAGCCCGTTGCGATTGTCAACGAAACTTTCGTGAAGCGCTTCTTCAAACAGGACGAGGATCCGCTCGGGCAGCACTTCGGCCTCGATCTGCCGGAGAACGCTGGCACATACCGCATCGTGGGTATCGTGCGGGACGCGAAATTCGCGGGTTTTGCCGTGCGCAGGCCAGCGCGTCCGATGTTCTACGTTCCGCTCGCACAAAACGTCCTCTACAAGGATCCGATGATAAGGCGGATTGAGTTGCAGTCCCATTTCATCGGTGGACTGATGCTGGTGACGAACGCATCACCCGGCACACTGGAGCCGCTGCTCACTCGAGCCCTGGCAGGGGCCGATCCAAATCTAACCATCAATAGCGTCAGGACGATGCGAGAGCAAATCCAGCTCACGTTCGATCAGGAGCGCTCAGTCGCCAGCCTCGCCGGACTGTTCGGAATCGTGGCTCTCTTGCTGGCTGCGGTTGGACTGTATGGAGTGACTGCCTACACTGTGGCGCAACGAACGAATGAGATTGGAATCCGTATGGCGCTGGGGGCAGACCGCATAAAAGTGGTTCGATACGTACTTCGCGGAGCTTTGATCCGTGTAGGGATTGGGCTTGCGCTGGGACTCCCGCTGGCCATCGGCACCGGCCGTCTGATCTCGAGCAAGTTATACGAGGTTTCCTTCTGGGACCCAATTGCCCTAGCGGTGGCTGGGAGTGCGCTCGCGGTTTGCGCCGTGGCCGCGGCCATGATTCCCGCCAGCGTCGCTGCATCCATTTCACCCATGACTGCGCTCAGGAGCGACTAACGCTCTTTTTCGTCTTCAGGATTGACGCCACTTCACAGGGCGAACAGGTGACCACCAGGCAAGCCGTTAGCGCCCGCAGTCCGGATTGTCGTGCATTTCGTCGCCTAACGTGCTTCGCGAAAAAGTGACGCCAGGCAACCTTTCTAGAGTGCTATTTGAGTATCTGGTAGCGGCGGTAAGCGAGTTCGTCGAACAGCGGCGAACACTCAACAAACCGTAGAACGCGGGACACAGGATCAAGAGAAGCGCGTGCGCTTCCACAACATCCGACCGCAGACGATCAGGAAACCAACGGTCGCCGCCAGCAGCACCAGGAGCACTGGAATGTTCATGGCAATGCTCGGAACTTTGGCGTGAATGCCGAGCCACACGAAGATTCCAATCGCGGCCAGCGTCACAACCAACTCCCACCAATGCCGCGGAGGCGTCTCCCTCGCCAGGGGATCGTCGCCATGCAGAATCGCGGCAGCGCGCTCCGCATCCAGACCGTAGCGATCGCATTCCCGTTCCGATGCCAGCCGCCAGGAGGCTTGTTCAGAGGCCGGAGCTTCGGCCTGGCTGATCGCAAGCGCTCCCGCAATCATCACCACTGAGCCGCCGATCACCAGCAGACGCGCGGTAAGGCTTTCGCCAGAGAGTTCTCCGAACACTAGCGCGCCCCACAGCAATCCCCAGATCTGATTGGTATTCGAAAGCGGAATGCCGCGGCTGATGCCGATGTATTTCGCGGCGTATTGCTGAAACAGATCGCCCAGCACCCAACAAAACCCGCCGAGGAAGAGCCAGAACATGACCGGCTCCGCCTTTACGAGCTCCGCGCCTACCTTGCGATATCCGCCATCGAAGGCGAGCGCCATCGCGAGCGTCGTGCCGAGTTCTCCGAATGTGAAGACGGTGACGAACGACAGCGGATTCATGCCGCTGATATACGCTTTTCGATACGGGACATACATGGTTCCCCATAGCAGCCCCGCGCCCAGCGCCGCCA
>Ga0105239_10008773_pt1 | contig 11443 bp, 11 predicted proteins | sample KBSC44metaG_FD_92761 | JGI IMG/M metagenome (GOLD analysis project Ga0105239, IMG submission 92761) | Corn rhizosphere microbial communities from Kellogg Biological Station, Michigan, USA - KBS C4-4 metaG | ecosystem: Host-associated > Plants > Roots > Rhizosphere > Soil | place: Michigan, USA...
AATTGCAACGGTGCTGTCCTGAAAACGGAGGGTAGTCTTTTTCGCGGCAAGCAACGGCGTTTGCTCGTAGCTTCTGGAGATGTAGTTGTCGGAACGAGCGAGGATGGCCTTTTGAGCCTCCGCGTCGGGAGCTGGTCTATCCGGGATATCGGAAGCGGGAGGCGCCAGGGCGGCGCTTCTTGCCTCAAGGACAAACAGCTGCTCGGTAGTGAGGGGACCGGGAACTGACTTCGTGAGGACGTTCATCACGCCGCGGGTCAACTGCTCGGTGAGTTCAACTTGCTGGAGAGCCACAGCGCTGTCCGTATCCGTCTTCTTTTCCTCCTTCAACGAACGGAGCAGCTCCTGCAATTGCGAAACAGTGACTTTGCGGGCACACCAACCCGGTGTGGAAAGAGAAATCAGGAACAGAAAGAATAGACAGCGCTTCATGGGTACCATTTGTCGCCAGCTGCCGCGGCACCCGGAAACGAGCCGCCGCAGCCGGCATTGAGTGCTACTTCAATTTGTAGTCCTTGTACTCGATCGTGAACAGTGTGTCACGAGTGGAGAATTTTCCTGCCGCCTGTGAGTCACCGTTCGGCACCACTTCTGTATTGATCACCGTCTTCATGGGCAGAACAAGTTCCTTGTCGCCTACCTTGGCTGGCCCGTAGTCAATACGCGTGTCCTGCTGATGAACAACGTCGGTCTGCTTCAATTCAAGTTGCGTGATCATGCGGACTACGATGCCGGTGTCAGGATCGATGAAGAATTCGCCGTGGTACGGAACGCCGTTCGCTTTGAAGTGGTTGCTGAAGTCCGTATTCGTTTGGAAGTTTCCACTAGCTCCGCCGGATCCGCCGGTGGCGCCAGCCAGTGATGCTGAGGTGAACCTGGCCACACCTGTCTGATCGACATTTGGAAAACAACAGACATTCGTATTGAGGTGGGATTTCTTTTTCGGTACCTGGAAAGTGAAAACTGCAGCCGGTTTGCCGTTGACGTTTTCCCAGCGGAGCCAGTTGATCGTTCCTCCGGTCTGAGCGTCCTGGAATACTGTGCCCACGCTGGGGTCAGGTTCCTGCAGCGCGATCATCCTGTTCGCGCCCCACTTGGTCTTGTCATCGGGAAGCTTTTCCAACCCGTGATCGCTTGAGTAAACGCTCTCGGTAGAGCCTATGTACCGCACAAATTGGTTGGGGCTCACGAACGAAGAGCTCGTGGTGACTTCTTTTGCGCTTCCGGTCAGCCCCGAACTGGCGTTCGCAGCCTCCATATTGTCCTGGAAGCGGAGCGTTGTCTTCGTTGCGGCCAAGGCCGGGAGTTGTGTCCAGGTCTTGGTGGCGTAAGCGGACGCCTTGTCGAGGATCGCCTTTTGCGCAGCTGCATCGGGCGCGGCGGTGGTGGGCAAGTCAGCAGCAGGCGGAGACATGTTGGCGCTGCGTGCTTCGAGGACGTAGATCTGCTCGTTGGTTAACGGTCCGGGCGAATATGCTGCCCAGTTATTCATCATGTCGCGCGACAGAAGCTCGCTTAATTGAACCTGCTTCAGCGCCGCCGACACTTCAGCATCGGGCTTCTGCTGTTCGTGCATCGACTTCAGCATGCCGGACAGTTCGGCAACTGTAACCTTCTTCGCGGACCAGGCCGGAAGCGCAAAAATCGCCAGCATAAGCATGCAAACAAATCGTTTCATCTGCATATCCTTCTTGATTTGAACCAATGATTGTTGCGCTCGAATTTTAACGCATTTCGCAGACTTGCGAGCGCCACGACCTTTCGGCGTAAGAGCGGAGGAAGCGGCACTGAAGGCCGAGATCGCTCGAACGACTCGCAGCTCAGCGGAGATTCGTTCTGAAACAGAGAACACTACCCACTCAACTTCTGACATCTACATGAGTTGCAGGAGATATGTGTCTGACCAGGTCCGGCAGTCAAAAGGCGGCCTGCGACAGCAAGCCGCCTGGTTTTGCCTCCAATTTTGGGAGTGTTCAAGGCTGAGACTGAGGAAGGGGCAGCTTCTTGCGCGGAGCGGGGGCCTCCACCGGATCTCCCTGAGCGGATGCGGCACCTTCCGCAGGCGGAGTCATAGCGGCCAGTTCTGATTTGCGATATTTCGGCGCGCTCACGTAGCCGTGAATGTGGTCCTTCGTAACTTCGTTGATGACGATCTCGACGGCCTGGGGGCTGTCCGGCGTGTAAAACATGACCGGCTGATAGAGATTGACGTGCTTCTGAGAAAGGTTGCGATCGTCAACCATCATCTCGAGGTCCGCAAACTGGTGCTTGTTGTTGGCCTTCTTCAAGCGCAGCTCGATAGGGCCTTCGCGCTTAAACTGCTTTGACTTGGGTAGGTCGAACTCGGCATAGCTGCGTTCGCCCTTCTTTTCGAGAAGAACCAGCTCATCATGTGTATGCGCGATAGAACCAGAAAGCTCAGTGCGAGTGGTGGCCAGGCTGCCTTCGAGGTCTTTCCGATTCTGCTCGATTGCCTTGCTCTGGGCGTCGAGCTGCGCCTGCAGCTTTTTATACCGGGAATCTACTTTTGCACGCGGCCTTGACGCCGTGCGCGGTGGTGCCACCGTACGGACCGGAGCGGAAGAAGGTGCGAGCGATGCCTGTGCGGCATTCACGGCGGCCAGTTCATTCACGCGCATGGCGAGGTCGCTGAGCTGGTGTTGCGTGGCGTTGATGGTGGCATTCTGCTGCGCATTCTCTGCGGCGAGTTCCTGCGCAGTGCTGCGCTCGTGGAGGGCATATCCTCCGACTCCGAGGCCAAGAACAGCGATTGCAGCATATGCAATTAGACGTTTAGGTGCGCTGGATACCGAGGAGGAAGCAAGATCGTCCATGGGTGCCTCCGGGCAGGATGTGTACGGCTGTTCGCCCTTAGCGGTGCACGTCAAGGTCCAGATCTGTTTGAAGGTAAGTGGTTGAAATCGGTCTGCGTTGCGGCCGCCACTCTCACTTTCAGGAGGAAAGAACTGCTCGAGGACTGTAATTTCTACGCACCGGACGGGACTGGCTTATTTATTTCGAGCGCAACCTGCGTTGGCATAGGTGCGCCTTCGAGCGTGACGAAAGTACGAGGCTGACAACATGCTTTCGTCAGCCGGGCCAGGTCAGATTGCATCTGGCGATCGGCGCTGAAGGAAGCCAATGCCGCCTCGAGAACGGCGAGACCTCCAGGATCGGATGGCCGGTCGATGCTGTAGTGCATCCACTTCCCTTCCCGGCGTGCAGAGACGATGCCGGCGCGTCGCAGGTAAGCGAGATGGCGCGAGATCTTGGGCTGGCTCTGACGAAGAATTTCGACGAAATAACAGACACAAACCTCACGTCCGTTCATCAGGTTGAGCAACCGCAGGCGAGTGCGATCCGCGAGAGCAGCGAACAGAAGTGCTAGATCGGGACTGGACGCAGATCGGGCCATAGAGAGATTATATACGCCTTGACAAATATGATATCACGGAATACATTCGTTAAAGCGAATATGAGGCGCCATCATGAATACTCCTGATTCCGTGAAAGAAGAAGTCAGGCAAAAATACGGAAGTGCTGCAAAGGCAGTCGCACAACAAGGAAGCGTTCAGGCATGCTGCGATCCTGGGCTGCGGTGTTGCGACCCGATCACCACGAATCTGTACAACGCAGACGAGAAGGGTCAGATACCAGAGAAGGCTGTGCTGGCGTCGCTGGGATGCGGCAACCCTACAGCCTTGATTGAGCTGAAGCCCGGAGAAGTTGTGCTTGATCTTGGGTCCGGCGGCGGTATCGACGTTCTGCTGTCTGCGAAACGGGTCGGCCCCACGGGCAAGGCGTACGGCCTCGATATGACCGATGAGATGCTGGCCCTGGCGCGCGAGAACCAGAGACAGGCAGGTGTAACGAACGTCGAGTTTCTGAAAGGCGAGATCGAGAACATTCCCCTGCCCGAAAACGCGGTCGATGTATTGATCTCAAATTGCGTCATCAATCTTTCAGCAGACAAGGACAAGGTACTCCGCGAGGCGTTTCGCGTGCTGAAGCCCGGCGGCAGGTTTGCTGTTTCCGATGTCGTAGTCCGTGGGGAGGTACCTGCGGAGGTGCGCAAAAGCATGCTGCTGTGGGTGGGTTGCATCGCTGGGGCGCTGGAAGAGAACGACTACGTGGCAAGGTTGAAAAGCGCTGGATTCGAGGACGTTTCGATCGAGCCGACGCGGGAATACGACGTTGAAGATGCCCGGCAGTTCCTGACTGAGGCAGGAGTTGATGTCGATGTGATTGCGCCGCTCGTTCATAAGAAGTTTATGAGTGGATTTATTCGGGCTACGAAGCCGAAAGCAGCCTGCTGTGGCTCGGATTGCTGCGCGCCTTTGACGTCGGAGAACAGCTAGAGATGGCGGAACACTACAACGTTCTCTTTCTGTGCACGGGAAACTCGGCCCGTTCCATCATGGCTGAGGCGATCTTGAACCATAAGGGCCGTGGTCAATTCACCGCGTACAGCGCCGGCAGTCATCCGACGGGTCAGCCGAGGCCTGAAGCCTTACGGCAGTTGGAGTCGGCGGGAATCGACGCGGCAGGACTGAGAAGCAAATCCTGGGATGAGTTTTCCGGGCCGGGAGCGCCGCATCTGGATTTCGTATTTACGGTCTGTGACAATGCGGCGCAGGAACAATGCCCCTACTGGCCCGGTCAGCCAATGACGGCCCACTGGGGCATCGCCGATCCGGCCTCGGTGAAAGGTTCGTCGGAGGAAATAGCGCGGGCATTTCGCGATGCCTTCGTAGTTCTCGAACGAAGAATCGGACTCTTCACGTCGCTACCTGTATCGACGCTGCAGGCGGTAGCGATCAAACGAAAGATCGATGAGATCGGGCGATCATGAAGTCAAAAAGCAAGCTGTCTTTTCTCGATCGCTACCTGACGGCGTGGATTTTCGCGGCCATGATTCTGGGCATTATGCTCGGCTGGCTCGTGCCGGGTATCGTGCCATTTCTGAACCAGTTCAGCGTCGGCACTACTTCGATACCGATTGCGGCGGGGCTCATCGTGATGATGTATCCGCCGTTTACAAAGGTTCGTTACGAGAAGTTGCATCATGTTTTTCGCAACCGAAAGGTCCTCGGACTCTCACTGCTTCAGAACTGGGTGATCGGCCCGGTGCTGATGTTCGGATTGGCGATCGTCTTTCTGCGCGGGTATCCCGAATACATGGCCGGGCTGATCATGATCGGGCTGGCCCGATGCATCGCCATGGTGATTGTGTGGAATGAACTGGCGAAGGGAGACACGGAATACGCCGCCGGACTGGTGGCGTTCAACTCAATTTTCCAGGTTCTGTTTTATTCCGTTTATGCGTGGGCATTCATCACAGTGCTGCCGGGCTGGTTCGGCCTGCGTGGCACAGTCGTGCACATCACGATCGCGGAAATCGCGAAGAGTGTCTTCGTATACCTGGGCATCCCGTGCATCGCCGGTTTTCTAACGCGCTTGGCCCTGGTGCGGGCAAAGGGGCTGGAGTGGTATCAACGCAGCTTCGTGCCACGCGTGAGCCCTCTTACGCTGATCGCACTGCTCTTCACAATTGTGGTGATGTTCTCATTGAAAGGCGAATACATCGTCCGGCTGCCGTTTGATGTGCTGCGCATTGCCGTACCACTGCTTATCTATTTCGTCGTGATGTTCCTGGTCTCTTTCTACCTCGGGCGCAAGCTCGGCGCGGATTATGCCAAAACGACTACCCTGGCTTTCACGGCGGCTTCCAACAACTTCGAGTTGGCAATTGCCGTCACTGTGGCGGTCTTTGGTATTAGCTCTGGCGCAGCATTTGCGGCGGTGATCGGGCCACTCGTCGAGGTCCCGGTAATGATCGGCCTCGTGAACGTGGCATTTTACTTTCAGCGCCGCTATTTCTCGGATCCGCAAGCTGCATCCGCTAAAAGTGTTTCGGCCTCCGCGATCCAGATGCGTTAATCGTTTGCCTCTACTTCTCGCGGGCAATCTGGAGTGTGAAGAAAGAAAATTCAAACCTGCCTGTTCATCGGTCACAGTCGAGGCGCGTTTCAACGCTTTAGGATAGATTCGATGAAGGTTTTGAGCGCAGCGGAGATGCAGGCGTGCGATCGTGCGACCACGGAACATCATGACGTACCGTCAATCGAGCTGATGCGCAATGCTGCAGCCGCAGTGGATGCCTTTGCTCGAGAGCAATTTCCGCATGCAAGGCGCGTGACAATTCTGTGCGGCAAGGGCAACAACGGCGGCGACGGTATGATGGCTGCGCGGCTACTCGCCAAGGCGGGCCTCGAGGTCACAACGCTACTACTCGGTTCACAGTATGAGCTCAAGGGCGATGCAGTTGTAGCGTGGCGAGAGCTGAGCGTCTCGTCGAATCGGTTCATCTATGAAGTGAATTCGCCTGCGGATTTTTCGGCGCACAACGAAGCGCTGGAAGCGGACCTGATTATCGACGCGGTGCTGGGGACGGGTTTCAAGCCACCGATGCGCGGTCTGACTGAGGCTGCGCTCGAATGGGTGAGCGCGAGCAAGGCGCAGTTCCTTTCCATCGATCTGCCTTCCGGCTGGCCGGCGGATGCCACTGCCAGCAAAGTTGAAAACAGAACTTTCCCTTCCGACGCCGTCATCACTTTTACTGCTCCCAAACCGGCGCATGTTTTCGGCGAACTGACCAGGCGGTGGAGTCAACCCGTCGTCGTTGCGCCGATCGGGTCTCCAGAAGAGGCAATCGTTTCTGAGCGCCAAATCGAATGGGCAGGCAGCGCGCACAGCTTGCTGGAGCAGCCACGCGCAGCTGATGCGAACAAAGGCAAGTACGGGCACGTGCTGGTGATCGGAGGGTCGGCGGGAAAGTCGGGTGCGCCGGCGATGGCGTCCATCGCTGCTTTGCGAGTGGGAGCCGGCCTGGTGACTACGGCAGTACCCGGCTCAATTGCCGGGCAGGTCTCTGCCTTCGCGCCGGAGTTGATGACACATTCCATGATGGCAAGCCCATCGGGTGAGCTGGCGAGCAACGGAATCACGGCACAGCAGTTTGAAAAGCTCATTGAAAAGATCACAGTACTTGCTATTGGACCGGGTCTCGGACAGGGCCCGGGAGTGGAGATTTTGCTTGAGGCGGTGCTCTCAGACACGCAACTGCCGCTGGTGATCGATGCAGACGGCCTGAATACCTTAGCGGCGAACCGCCCGCTGATGGAAAAGCTTGCGGAAAGTGGGAAGACTGGCCGCACCATCGTGCTCACACCGCACCCGGGAGAAATGGCGCGGTTGGCACAAAAAACTACAGCCGAGATCCAGGCAAACCGTCTGGATGCCGCCCGCATCTTTGCACAGAACAACGGCGTGACAGTTGTTCTCAAGGGCTCGCGTACGCTGATTGCACATCCGGATGGTCGAGTGGCAGTCAACACCACGGGAAATCCAGGAATGGCGAAGGGCGGGAGCGGCGACGTGCTGACCGGTATTGTCGCGGGTCTGCTGGCACAGTTTCCTGATGACGCTGCACGCGCAGTCGAGGCGGCGGTCTATCTGCATGGGCTTGCGGCGGATCTGGCGGTGAGCGACGCGGACGAACACACCGTGCTTGCAACAGACAGTTTCCGGTATTTCCCCGGTGCGTTTCGGTTTCGGGCGAATCGCTTTTGCAAAACCGGTCAAAGAGGGTATGTTTGGTTGCAGGGGCTGCCGGAGAGGCGCTCCGCGGAGACGGCAGGATGAGCAAGGAAGCGCCGGTGGCCGAGGGTCGCATTCATGAGTTCGTAACACAGAGCGGCTCTGACACGGTTGAGGTCGGTCGCAAGCTGGTGAGTTTGCTCGCGCCTCCGCAGTTGTTGATTTTGCGCGGCGATCTCGGCACGGGCAAAACAACTCTCGTCAAAGGGATTGCGCAGGCACTCGATGCCGCCGAGCCGGATGAAGTAACCAGCCCCACCTTTACCCTGCTGCATGAATACGACGGCACACGCGAGGGCAAGCCGCTGAAGCTCTATCACCTTGACGTTTATCGCATTGAAGGCGAGCGGCAACTGGAAAGCCTCGGCTTGGATGAGTTGCTGACCCCCGACGCATTGGTGCTGGTTGAGTGGGGCGAAAAATTCAAGAGTATCCGCAAGAAGGCGACGGGCGAAATTGCCATTGCGTCTGCTGGCGGCGATGCGCGCAAAATTATAGTGACGCTGAGAGACTGAGCGCGTCGAACTTACAGGTGCAGTCGGAAGTGCTGCAGTCATTTTGCCCCGGTTCATGCGTGTTCCTGAATGAACGATAAAGGAGGTCAGGAATGCGACTCATTCAAGTTTGCCTTCCGTTTGTCCTTGCGCCGATGATCGTGGCCGGCCAGCAGGCATCGTCCCCTCAAACCCAGAAGCCCCCACAGCCCAGCGCAGTCCAACAGACAAGTTCTCCCGCTCCGCAAAAAAGCGCGAAGCATCGGGCACGGCATCATCGCTCCCGCAAAGCCGCTCTGCGCAGAAGAGCCAGGCATTCCGAACCCACCACCATACCCGTCGACGTGATCAATGGCGGAGAGACAAAGCACGTCAATCTCGACAAGACCGTGCCCGCGATAAAGCATTCCAAAGCTGGATCGGGACAGATGAAAGTCGATGTCATCAACGGGTCATCGACGGACACGCAGTACTTCTCTGACAAGAATCAGGAATCGGCTCATAATCAGTCGGTGGTTGTGGATGTGCAGTCCAGCGACACCAGGTTTTCAGGCGGCAACAAGAGCGCTGTCGTGACCGGCGTCGCATCAAGCAGTACGGTGGATGCAAGAAGCGCGAGCACTGGCGGCCAGCCGGTCGCGAAACAGGTTTCGCCACGGCCTAAACGGCCGGCGTATACGCCCGATGGGCACTGAAATTCCAATTCGTGCCGCGCAGCATGCAAGCTGAGCCTCGGACTGAATCTGCGGAATGCTGCGGATCGTGCGCGCCGGCACAGTCTGCGACGCCTTCCGTCGATCTTTCAAAGACCGTCGTGTGGCTGCAATGGATCACGATTGTCTGGATGATGGTCGAGTGCGGGGTTTCTTTGTACGCAGCGGCCCAGACACACAGCGTTGCCCTGTTAGCCTTCGGTTCAGACAGCCTGGTCGAATTGCTTTCCGCAATCGTAGTACTGCTTCAATTTCATCCTCGGTTTCCACTCAGGAAATCTTATGCGGATAGAGCAGCGGGAGGATTGCTTTTCGCACTGGCGGGAGTGGTCCTGGTGATCTCCTGGATCGGGCGAACCCGGCAGATGGAGACAAGCAGGCTTGGGATTGCGATCACGGTGATCGCACTGATCGTGATGCCAGTGCTCTCATGGATGAAGCGCCGGGAAGCGAGGCGAATCGACAGCCGCGCTCTTGCTGCTGACGCGATGCAGTCTGCAACCTGCGCTTATCTGGCGGCAGTTACATTGGCGGGTCTGGTGATCTTCGCTGTCTGGCAGATCCGCTGGATAGATACAGTAGCCGCGATAGCTGCCATTCCCATTCTCATCGTTGAGGGCCGACGCGCCTGGCGAGGTGAAGGCTGCGGTTGCTGACCGCTGGTCTGACCCATCAGATGAGAAGCAAGATGGTCTGGGCCTGTAAGATGTTGGGGCAATCCTGCTGTTCTCAACCGGACTCACCTGTTCCTTTCGCGGTGCAGGCCGGCATTCCCGGAGGATCCTTGATGCGTGCTCTACGCCTTCCTTTGCTTTTTTTCCTTGCCGCCTTCCTGATCGCAACTGAATGGACTGGAACAACAGCCGCTCGAGCCGCAACCAAGCCACACATCTTTCAGCACCCGGCCTTGAGCAAGGACCTGATCGCTTTCAGCTACGCAGGCGATCTGTGGACCGTGCCTCGCTCGGGAGGAGTGGCGCGACGGCTAACAACGGGTGTGGGCATCGAAACGGATCCAGTGTTCTCGCCCGACGGTGACGCTATTGCCTTCACAGGCGACTACGACGGCAACACCGATGTGTTCACCATCTTTGCTGGGGGTGGAGTTCCCTTTCGCGTGACCTATCATCCGGCTGCGGACTATGCGGTGGCATGGACTGCAGACGGCAAGAGCATCGTCTTCCGGTCAACGCGGATCTCTCAGAGCCGTTACACGCAGCTCTATGAGGTTCCGGCGAAGGGCGGCATAGCAAAGGTCATGCCACTGCCCATGGCCTACCAGGGCAAGTTTTCTTCGGATGGGAAGCAGATTGCCTATTCCCCTCTACCGCCGGCATATGGCTTTGACTACATGTCCTATGTTTCCTGGGGAAACTATCATGGCGGCCGTGCCAGCACGATCTGGGTGACAACGCTGCCGGGACTCGAATCCGTCCAGATTCCGCACGAGGTTTCCTCGGACTTTGCTCCCGTCTTTGCTGGCGGGAAGATCTACTTCCTCTCGGCCCGCAAAGGCAAAGCTACGATCTTCAAGTATGATCCCGCTTCAAAGGCCGTGTCACAGGCGTTGGAGAATGACGGCCCGGATATCCGCTCGCTGCAGGGCGAGGGCGACACGCTGGTTTACGACCGGCTTGGTGAAATCTATCTCTATGACACAAAGACGGCAACCAGCAAGCTTGTACCGATCGAGATCGACGCCGATATGCCGGAGGTGCGGTCGCGGATCGAGAGTGTTGGCGATCAATTGGAGAACGCGTCCGTATCGCCGACGGGATTGCGCGCCGTCATCGAAGCACATGGCGACATCTTTACTGTTCCGGTGAAGCACGGGCCGACACGCGACATCACCAACACCCCGGGAGCCATGGAACGCGAGCCGGCCTGGTCTCCAGACGGGCAGTCGATCGCATACTTCTCCGACGAATCAGGGATGTATGCCCTGCATGTAGCGCCACAAACAGGAAATGCGGTGGCAGGAACATCAGCGGCAAAGAAGTTCACGCTAGGGCAGGAGCCTGCCTACTACTTCGGCACGAAGTGGTCGCCCGATTCGAAGAAAGTTGCGTTCTACGATAATCACCTGAAGACCTACGTGCTGGATACGACCAGCGGCAAGCTGTCCGTTGTAAACGACAAGAATACATACGGTGGATTTTCGAGCAGCGAGTTCGACTTCGCATGGTCCCCTGACTCGAAGTGGATCGCCTACGCGAGGTCGATGCCCAACCATCTGCATGCGATCTTCCTCTACTCACTCGATTGTGGCCAGTCTACGCAAGTGACCAGCTCAATGGGGGAATCGCGCCTGCCCGCATTCGATCGCGATGGCAAGTACCTCTACTTCGTCGCAAGCACCAATGCAGGAGCTACATCTGACGGTCTCGATATGACGAGCGACCTCTATCAGGTCACTTCAAATATCTATGCCGTAACGCTCGCTGCAGACACCGCTTCTCCAATCGCTCCTGAGATGGACGACGAAAAGAACCCTGCAGACGAGAAGAGCAAGGACGCGGACAAAGCTGCCGAGAAGAAGGATAGCGATCAGAAACCTTCCGATGTCAAGGAGAGCGG
>Ga0105239_10008774_pt1 | contig 11441 bp, 6 predicted proteins | sample KBSC44metaG_FD_92761 | JGI IMG/M metagenome (GOLD analysis project Ga0105239, IMG submission 92761) | Corn rhizosphere microbial communities from Kellogg Biological Station, Michigan, USA - KBS C4-4 metaG | ecosystem: Host-associated > Plants > Roots > Rhizosphere > Soil | place: Michigan, USA...
ATTGGATTGGATTGGATTGGATTGGTGTTCGTGAAGCGTTTCCTCTTCATCTTCTCAGGCTCAGTCAGATCCCGTGTCGGATTCATACTCAAGTGTATCAGTGTACTATATCATTACGTATTACAAAGAAGGAAACAACAGCATGGCGTAAGTCCGTTCCATACACACCACATATGTATCAGGGCGAGGTGGAGGAAGATGATGCAATGCAACAGGCGTAATGGGGGAACGCCCAATGCTCATATATATTTCAGTATTCCAGATGTACGGAATACCCAGGTATGCACGTGTGTGTTTACATGGGATATGTAGGCTGTTTCGAGTACGGAGTCCTCCGTACTACATACCATTCCTACTACATATTGTATTGTTCAAGTGCAGCCACGGGTTTGCTTGCTCCACGCAATGCGATGGGCGTGTGCCCATGTTGACATCCGTAATAGAGCTGGTCGACGGGGTCTACCCTAATTACTTGCCGTTCACGCTGTGATCCATGGACCATTGCCATGCGATAACGAGCCAAGTCCCCAAGACCACTGCTTTTTTAGCGTCACTCTGGCCTTCACTCTTGGCTCCCAACTCCCAATTTGTATTGGCCAATACTCTACAAGTAGAAGAGCAAAGGAAAGGAATGCTCCGCTCGTGGAGACCAGCATCGCTGCTTTTTCAGCGCATCTCGAGCCTGAGTAGCCACCAGCTGAGACTCTGGAGTAATTACTCCGTAGACTGGACTACTTGAGTCGTAGAGGGGGGCGTGGGCTGTGGTGAGGCTCCGAACACGAGGCAGTCACCGGCGAGGTACGGAGTATTCCAGACCAAACTCACCGGTTTGGTATGTAGCATAGCCAGCTTTACTCACTCACTGCCTTTTTAGCGTCCCTCTGGCCTTCTCGCGATTCATCACTCCAGAAACCGTGGGACACTCACTGCATTTTTAGTGTCTCTGGCTTCTTACGACTGAGTTCATGGCTCATGCCTCTTCCCCCTGTAGGTCTTGGGGTCCTACGTACAGAGAGGACTTCTGTATTACTCGTAGGCAAGATGTGTGAACGTTGCGGTGTACTCTTGGCGTCTCCCGAGGCTCCTTCGTCGTGTGAGCCCAGAAAATATAAACGAATTATTGGGTGGCGTCAAGCGCACGGCTTTTTTAGTGCCCTCTCGAATCTGAGTAGCCTGTCCACTGTATCCAGTACGAATATCCCAAGGTATGTAGGTGCCTGCTGAGGCAAGGTGCACTACGGAGTACCGAGAACTCATACTGACTGATGAGCCGTGAAGATCAGCCGTGGATAACACTGCATTTTTAGCGTCTCTCTGAGCATGCTGCATCATGAATTCTGCACTGCTTTCTCCGTCTCAGCCTCCTCAAGTTCATGCACATTAGTCCGACCCCTGCGGTGTTTACCTAGGCAGTAGCGTCTATCCATTCTAGAGTGTGTTCATCACATAGCACTGTAGGTTGAGTGTGTCTCAACGAGTGAGCCCGCTTCTTCATCACAAGGCAAAGTAGGTATGCACCGCACAATACTCAGTAGTTGGAATGTAACATCGCCCTGCCCGAGTAAGGCTATCTGATAAGTGGGCCGATAGGCGATGTCTTAACACATCAGTAGTATTGACACTGCTTTTTTAGTGTCTTCGAGCCTGTGATCCGATGTGTTGACAACACATCGGTATTGACACCGTAGCAATACGCACAATACACGCACCACTGCTTTTTTTAGTGGCTCAAGGCTCATGAGGGTTTGTTCTCTCAGTTTCACAGCTCTTCAAGAGCCTTTCAGACTCGCGTTCTTGCATTTCCTTTGATTGGTAATATTGCATGGCTGTGCCCTATGTGTGCAGAGTGTCAAGTCTGTGATCACTGGCTCCCGAGCCTCGCTGCGAATCCTTCTACCCTGGTCCATTCACTAGTCTACTCATTCCCCTTTTAGCACCATTGTGAGGCCATTTTGATCCTGATTTCTACAGCGTGGTGAACGAGGAAGCCTGAAGGTACGTGTGCTACACAGGGCCCCTTCTTCGGGCCCCCCTCCATCTGCACTGCTCTTCTAGCGTCTTTGGGATCCGAGGTCCTCTGGCAAGCCTCCGTCCAAGCTACAGAGCAGTTTCCTCACACTTGAGAAGTCTTTCAGTGATAAGCACTACCTGTTCAGAGTCTGTGGCATCTTTTCCGCCGGCACCCATGATCGCTGGTTCCTAGTGAGATGGGGCTGGGCCGAATTTAGGTGTCTCTCAGCTCGTGATTTTGCAGCCGGTGATTTAATTCCATCAGGTCGGCAGACAGGTAGATAGACAGGCAATGGACAAATAAAGATCGACTCGGTCTGATAATGTTCCTGGGCAGTCTGTAGTATTAGACGTTTTCTGAGTCGACACTGCTTTTTTAGTGTCTTCTCAGCATTGAAAGTCTTGTATTTCATCCAGTCATTGTGGGCATCACTGGAGGTGCATCCCACGGACATTTTGGTGATCGAAATTGGACGTTTGATAAGTCAACACTGCCTTTTTAGTCTCTTCTCAGCATTGAAAGTCTTGCATTTCCTCCAATCATTGTGAGGTATTACTCCAAAGTCTGTACCTCGAACAATGCCCCACTATTAAAATAGCCCCCAAGTCGAGAAATGTCCCCAAGAGGTCGGGTTAATAAAAAGTGAGGCAATCTATAGGGAGACTTTCACTGCTTTTTTAGTGCCTCTCGACCCTTTGCAAACTCACTCGAAGATGCCAGCCGGGATAGATTCTGGTTCTTTACCTTTCTCCCCCCATTTCATGTGACAGGCTCCGTTGTGGAGATCCGAGAAGCGAATCTTGTGTCTAGCATACTGACGACCTCGCAGGAGGGATGGGGCACTGCACTCATGTAGTGGCTGAATCAACAAACAAGCTTGTAAGGCTGACTTACCAAAGGTTCTTGGGTAGACAGCGCTGATGCGAGTTGGATTCCGCAGGCAACCAAGTTTCACTGCTTTTTTTAGTGTCTTTGAGTCCTATTCCCTATCTAAGCAGTGCTCGTTAAAACCAGCCCTCAGTTGTTTTCTCCATGCCTAGTCGCAGCGAATCATAACCCACTACACACCTATCTCTCACAATCCCGACCTTGCCGGAAAGCCTTTGGGACAGCTCTCGACTGAGCTGGAGATATTGGATTTCAGCTAAGAAGCTGATTCAGTCACCTTGCAAGGCGACTAAATGTAGGTCCTCGGGCTTCGTAGAACTAATATGGATAATGGCTAGTAGTGAATTTCGGCTCAAAAGTCGCACTTTTGGATGGTTTGTCATCCACTCTACGGGGTAATCTAGATCAGACTTAGCCGGATCCCAAAGCTAGGTCAATGTCACTACCCAGAGTCCGTCTACAAGCTTGTTTAGTCAAAGAGTTTAGAGTTCCCAGTGGAGCCTTTCCCCCAGATCTCCTCCTTGGGTTTCAGCCTTGTGACTCAGAGTTAAATACAAGGTGGGAGTTCTGCCTACGGGAGGGGAAACAGGCAATGCACTGCATTTATAGCACCTCTAAGCCATTGCCTGCCGACCGACTTGTAGTTTGCCCTAATTTGTCATTTTTTAACTACATTCCGATCAGGCAACAGTTCACTCAACACCATTTGATGCATTATGCATGTACTCTGCAGTGCGGTCAAGCCGTCGCGTGCATGCAGGTCGAGTGCATGAATCACTGCTTTTTTAGTGTCTTTCAATGTTTAAATGTATAAGTTCAATGTCTTTTCCGCGTGCCAGAGCAATCGATAAGCCACATGAAATCGGAGAGTTTACAAATACTTTCGAGTGTCCCTTCACCAATCGTAGATACCTTGCGTGAAATATGCCATTCTGGCACGGAGCAATCCCTAAGCCTCTCTGTTTGTCCTTCTAACGTACTCGGCCTAGATCCCAACTCTTCACAGTCTCAGTGTGAAGGCATCGAGGTCGACCTCCGAACTCATCACGCTTGCAGTGGAATTCCAGATGCCAGATTGTCTTTCCCCCCTTCACTATTCTAATACTGTCTGCTTGTCTTAACCTTTCCTAGCGAGTCCAAGCAGTTGTCTCCGTAGCTCAAAGGACTTTTGATACTTGTTGCTGATCAGCAAAAGAGAAATCTCTAGTGCTTTTTCGGGTCTTAGTGTATTTACATTGTCGCCAACAATACTCTAGACAAGGACTGTACCGCAAGGACTTGGAAGCCATCTCCAATGGGAGAAGGAGGCGGTTGACAGCTATCAGACGTCGCTCCGTGACGACTTCCGCTTTCTGCACGATGCCCTTCGCCAAAGAAAGTTGTTGGCTGCAGTCCGAAATTTCCATTTCAAGGGTCTTCTGGATATGCTGGCTAGTCGCTGCTGATATTTCAGAGTTCGTGAGATCTGATCCAACGAGGCTATTAGCTCTATCCAATATCTCCCGGGCCGAAGAACTCAGCCCCAGTTCCAACATCATTGCAGTGATCTGAAGCAGAACGCGGTTCGTATCTCGATAGAGGTCATCCTCTTCTGAAAAATCGAACTCCACAGAACCTTCTTCTAGCATTTCGAAAAGGCGTTGGAGAGCGCTTACGGATATCACACATCTCCGAATTATTGGCCAAGGTCTTTCTCACAACCTGACAAAGGGTCGTGCATTGCCAGGATGCTCGCGCCTTTTTATATTTCTCGCCATGGTGGCCATAAAAAGGCCTGATGAAATCGTTATGATTGAAGTGATGCTAATTTCTCAGCCGCATCTTGTCGTTGCTGCGTTCAAGAAGACGATGATATCGCTAACAACCTGGAAGACACTCCCGCAGTATCCACACACAGCAATATTAGCAAAGAGCTAAGCTTATTTAATGCGACGGCCAAGTTCCGAACGGGGGCTCCAACCAATCAAATTGAGACGCAGCCAAGATCTGCTTTAGGGATGTTGAGAACATGGATTATTTCGGAACTCATATACAACTTCATCAAACGCCTCTTGAGCAAGGTGGACGAAAGGTTACCCACTTGAGGCCAGGAAATTTTACAGTAAGAGCTTTTGATCAATGTGGTCCTAGTAATCTCCAGCCTGCGCTCTTGAGTGATACGGCTAGCATAGGAGCATTTAAAGCGTCGTCTAGGCTCAGCATCATTGTAATAGGAGAGCGTACGAGGAAAGGAAGGCTACTCTCAATGAGTAACTATAAGTGATTCATCATCATTGTGGTTGTTATTCTCTAAGTACAAGTGAGTGTAAAGTGAAAAGAGAGAGAGGGGAGTTATATCTAGGTTGGTAATATACCTGAAAAGGGTAAGTACGGCCCGTTATATAATAGTATATCGGCTCCCTTAAAAATATATTATCCTTAATATAATGTCCTTATATCTTTTATATCTATAAAATTATTATTATTTAACTCTATTATTATTTAACTCTATTATTCTTTATTCTCTTAATTTTTAAAACCTTAGTCTTTATTATTATCTTACTCCTATTCTTTATCTATAGTATTATTATTATCTTCTAAAACTAGGGTATCCTTAGTTATTATCTAATCTATAGCTAGTAGAAGTAAATCTTCTTTATTAATATCGAGATTTCTAGGTTTAACTATATCTTATATACCTATATCTTATATACCTTAAAATATCTTTATATCTACTTAAGGAAGGATTTATTAGAGTACTAAGTATACCTTTATTAAATAGTACTTATAGACTAGTATAATAGACTTTATATTTATACTATCCTTCTTACTTTAGCGCTTTCTACTAGTCTAGACTAGAATATAGAAATCTTTAATTTTAGTTAAGAAATATTAAAGATAAGTAAGTTTTCCTCTTATAGAGAGTATAACCTCCTTATTATTAATAATAGTAAGGCTATTTTAAGTATAAGTAAGGGCTATATTTATTTTACGGATATCTATAAGAAAACCTAGAGAATCCTTAATATATAGAAGAATAAGAATAATAATATCTTATTCTCTTTCGATATATAAATTAATTATATATATCTTAAGGCGCTTAATTCCCTTAACTTTTTTTATCTCTATATTAGCTTTAGCGATAAGGAATTTATTTCACTAGATAATATAAGGAGTAATAATACTTATAGTTAGCTAGAACTAAAATTAAAGATACTTTTCCGCCTTATTAATTATAGTATATATAAAGTATTAATTATACTTAGATATACTATATACCTTAGTAAAATTATAGTATCCCGAGAGGTAGTCGAGATAGATAATATATAGAGTATAGCGAATTACTCGCTTTTCCTATATTAATTAGAACTTTATCTTTAAGTATTTAGAAAACTTAACGGTAATAAAATAATTATTAATCTTAGTAAAAGTACTATCTTTAAGTTTACCCTTATAGTAGATATTACTAGTTAATCTATAGATAGGCTAGATTATTCGATTTTATTAAAGTATATTTATTACTAAAAAGCCTAAGAACTTAAGTTTAGTAAAAAGAGAAATTTCTAGTTTTAACTTATAAATATAATACTAATAATTAACTATAACGAGAGGGGCTAATTATTTATAGTTACTAATTAAAAGAAGAAAAGAAAGATTAATCTAGCGTATAGCTAATATAGATATAATTAAATTATCTTATTCGTAGGCTACTTTATTTATAACTATTCTAATAGTATAGTCTTTAAGGTTTTTAGTAATAAACGAAGTTTTAGTAGTATATATAGTAATAATAATAGTATAAGAATTATATAATATCTCCGCGATAACCGTCTTCTCTTACTCCTTATATACTTTCTAAACTTCCGGAGTTATCTTATTTATAGTGTAAAAGGAATAAGTATTACTATAAAGAAGAGCGTACTTATCTTCTACTCTTAACTTAATTAAATATTAGTTTAGAATATAGTCAATATATTTAAGATAATTAACTATAATAGAAAGGTTAAGCTATTCTATTCGCTTATCGATAATACCTTTAAACTTATAATAGTATACTTTATTAAAGATAAAGTGAAGTATTAACTATAGTTTACTATTATTAATTATATTAGTTAGTATAGACTATCTCTTAATCTTAAACTATAGATTAGTTATAAACTTTAAATAAGTTATTTACTTCTCGGCCCTAAATAATTATACGCGTATAACTTAATATTTCTCTTTAAAACGCTCTTTAGAGTCTTTAGCTAATTTATTAGTGAGTAAGTTTAATAGGTATATATATAGGACGGGGCTAAATAATTCCTTAATAGTAATATAGAGGAGATTTAATTCTATAACTAGGTAAGTCTTGCCTACGCTCGAGCTACCTTATACTAGTTAAACCCGACCTTTAGTAGTTAATATAGCCTTAATAACCTCCTTTTACGCCGTAGTAAGATATATATAGTTAATAAACTTAGGGTCCTTTTTACGGATATAATTAAAGTAATTATAAATATAGAGAATATTTAAGTTATTATATATTATAAGGAGCTTAATTATTATATTAAACTATAAAAGAGAGTTATCTAAAGGGGTATAATAGAGAATTTCTAATACCTATAAGTATTTCTTTATAAAGCTAATAATCTTAACGTCCTTAAGCTTAACTAAATAACGTCTAATATATTTAATTATATTAGAAAGATTTATTACTATAGCTTCTTATATCTAGGCGTATTTAATTAGGTACTTATTATATTTCCCTATCTTATAGTTAAACTTTCTAAATATAAGGAAGGGAACTATATTAGTCGAGTAATATAGTATATTAATAACTCTATATCTTTAACTCTTATCCTTAATTATATCTTAGACTTCTTAGTTTAGTCTATTCTTATAGACTTACTCTTCTTATATAATCTTCTCTTCCTAAATAATAGATTATATTATATTAAATTCCTAGTAACGCTTTTTAACGTAATTTATAGAGTTAATTATAATCTATATAATTATAGGGAAGTTAACGAGTAGAGTATTATATATTTCCTAAATTAAACCTTTTATTCCTTCTTCTTCTATAGATATAATAGTTACTACCCGAAAGTTTTTATACTTAGGTCCTTCTATAAGTCTAATTACAATCTATTTACGACCTAAATTATAGAATAAGTAGTAAAAGACCTTAAGAATAAATATAATAAGATTCTCTAGATCCTTCTTTTATAGTTATTATACCTAATATAGTCCTTAAGCTATAGAATCCTTCTCTTATATAAAGCCTATATACTTTAGTTCTATAATTATAATCCTCTTTTAGTATACTAAGCTCTTCGCGATTACCTATATAATATTAAGAAAACCTATATCCTATATATATATTATCTTATAGTAATTATTAAGAAAGTTACGCTCCTAAGTTCCTCCGATAGTAATTTTAATTAGCTTTATAGATAAGAGGAGTAGAGGAATATCTTTAGTAAATATAGAGGGGACTTCTATAGAAGTAGAAAGAGTATCTTTAATAAATATAAGAGGGACTTCTATAGAAGTAGAAGGAGTATCTTTAATAAATATAAAAAGGACTTTCGTAGAAGTAGGAGGCTTCTTAAGTTTATTTAAGTTTAAGAGCTTAAAATTAACTATTCCTCTATTAGCTAATCCTTCTCCCTAGAATCTAGCGGTAGTTTCTAGATCTTTATTAGTAAGAAAGATTATCTTAAATAATATATCTTCTCTTAGCTTAAAGTCTTTAATATTAGGAATTTTTAGAAAGTTAATAAGTACTTTATCTTATATACTTTCTATCTTAGTAAACTAGAATTTATAGATATCTTTATAGAACTTTATAACTATTACTTAATTTACTATACTTAATTATAGACTAATTACTATAAGCTTAGTTATAACCTCTTTAAAGTTATATTTTATATATCTTATAGTATAACGGAAAGTCTTTATTTTATAAGGTTTATTAGGAACTAATAAGAGCTTATTATTAAAAATTAAATACTAATTATTAACTAGTTACTAAGCTTTAAGGAAGTAGTTATCCTTATTTGTAGCCTATAGATTAAGGACACTAATTATATATTATAACTAACTAGGGGTAAGTAATATTCCCTTAACGATATACTAGATTTATCTTAATATAAGTACTTTAGCGAAATCTATTCCCTATTTAGGAGTACCTAGAGTAATAAGCTATTAAGCTATTCTCCGAAAGCGGTATAAAAAGACTATAAGGATTAGAATCTTCTTTCTCTTCTAGATATTTTAGTAGAGGGCTTTTTATTTAGGAGAGAATAATTTAACTTACTTAGCTACTTTTCTAACTAGCCCGGAGATCTTATTATCGCTAATATTAAAAGCTTATACTCCTTTAAGAGTATTATAATTAATATATATACTAATAAACTAAACCTATACCGTAACTTAAGCCTTTTAGCGCTTTAGGTTAGCCTTATATTTATCTTTAGAGTTTTTAGTAGCTTTTATATATATAAAGATAATCTTTTCCCTTACTTATTTTTTAGCTATATCGTTAGAAGTATAGAGATAGATTTTATATATATAAGTATTAATAATAAAGCCTATATAATTAGTTAACTTCTTATCTAAAAGAGCTTTACTAGTATTTATATTAAAGAAATAAGCCTTTTTAAAGTAGTTATTATCTAGACTTTTAGTAATATCGCGATTAATATCCTTAGAGAGGAGTATATTAGCTTAAGTAAACTAAATTACTTATTTAGCTAACTACTTATTTATTAAGTCCTTAATAATAAAGAATTAAAGTATAACTAATTACTTAACTCTATTAGTATTAGTATAATTAATCTTAAGAGCTTCTTCTAGGAAAAATTATATAGCGGTAGTAGTAGTGAATTATTTAAGAAGAGCTATAGTCTTATTTAGAATAAGTTCTATAGTAAGTACCTAAGAATAAAGTAAGTTAATTAAAACTATATAATTAGTTTTAGTTTAGAATATAGCTATATTCTCTATATAGGCTATATTAAGAATATTTACTTAATCTTACTTCTAGAGAGCGGTAAAGAAAAGCTTATATAACTCTACGCTAAACGTCTATAAATTAGTAGGTAAGTTATTATAAGTCTAAATATAAGGATTAATACTATCCTCTCTAAAGTTAACCTTATTATAAATAATTTTATAGTCCTCTTCTTCTTCTCTAATAAATATATTATCTTTATCCTTCTTAGATTATAACTTAAAAAGGTATTTTAAGCGGAGGCTATAATAATATAGAAGATATATTTAAATAGCTTATTTACGCTATTTAATAAACTTATATTCTACTTATTTATACTCTTTAGTAGATTTATCTTTTAATATAGCCTAGGGATATAAACTAGGATTAAACTTATAATAAACTTAATAAGTACGGCGAGAACTAGTAAGGAATTTAGTAAGTTATAAGTCTTTAAAGGAATTTAATACTTCTTAAAATATCTTAGTTAAGGTAAATAGATTATACGCGAGCGAATTTATAAAGGGCTATAAAGCGTCTATAATTATTAAGTAGTATACGGCGAATATAGAGGAATAAGATAAATAGGAAAGGAATATAGGTAAGGGAACTATACTTAAGTAAGGAAACTATATTTAAGTAAGGAATTTCTTTTTTACTTAGTAACTAATTAAGCGGCTAATATATAGAAGGATAAGAATAAGCTTTTAGTAGTATTAAGAGTATAAGTACTTAACTAAAAGTGTCTTATTCTTAAGATCTTTTAGTTAAGAAGAAAAAAAAGAGAAGAAGAGATTTAAGAGAGTAGATAGCGACCTTATTATTATAAGTAACGGTAAAGTAAGACCTTACTTCTAAGTCTTAGCGCGATAAAAACCTTACTTTTAGATAATACTTAGTGTTTTTTATAAATAAATATTACTCTTAGTGTTTTTATAGATAAATATTACTTAGTATAGTTATATTAAATATATTAATATTAATACCTAATATTATAGTCCTTCTAGACTATATAAAGCGATAATTAAGTAACTAGGGGCGCGAATTATAGGTACTAAGACCTATTTATATTATTTAATCTACTATATAAAGATATAAAGTAAGATTATATATTATATTATATACTCGTACTATATATATAAGCTTATTTTATATTTATATATAAATATATTTATTAGCTTAGGAACCTAAAATTATAACTTATTATACTTAATCTATATATCTTCTTCTAGACTATATCCTTACTATTAAACTTAGTAATAAATACGTTTTATAGTATTACTAGGTTACCTACGCTATTCCTTCTTAATAATACGGTTAATAAGGTACTGTTCTTTATTATTTACCTTAATTAGTAGCGATAGAACTTATTTATATTTATATAGATCTAGTATCGCGGGCTTAAGGTATAAGTAAAAGATAATTAAATAAATTTTAATATAACTTAGTAATTCTAATTTAAAGACTACTTTATTAATCTTTCTCTTTATCTTAAAGGGTCCTACTTTATATACGTCTAGTACTAATATATATAGTAGCTAATATCCTAATTTAATATTAATTACGATTTTAAGGTAGACTATATTA
>Ga0105239_10008776_pt1 | contig 11440 bp, 9 predicted proteins | sample KBSC44metaG_FD_92761 | JGI IMG/M metagenome (GOLD analysis project Ga0105239, IMG submission 92761) | Corn rhizosphere microbial communities from Kellogg Biological Station, Michigan, USA - KBS C4-4 metaG | ecosystem: Host-associated > Plants > Roots > Rhizosphere > Soil | place: Michigan, USA...
ATTTTTGTGCACGAAGCATACCATCCTCAGGGTTTCTCTCAATATGACAATGACTTAATGTTACGTACTGAAACAACCTGCCATGGATGCGCAAACCATTTACGCTTGAATTTTTTTACGCGACCTTTATGCGTGAGGCTGGGAAGCCCCGTCTGGCGGGGCTCTCCGGGGTGCGGCCGACGCGCGGCCGGCGGCGCTTCCACGCTGTTCCGACCCTGCGCCGTAACAATCGCGGAAAGTGCCGCCCAAAATCGGTAAATCAGGGAAAATTTCGTAACAAGATATTCACGGATCGGTAAATCGTTCAAATGCCGATGAACCGAATTATCTCCGTGCACAATCTTTTTATTGTTTCCCTGCGAGTGATGAAAGCGACCTGACGTGCAATGCACATTGTTTCCCGGCATGCAAGCGCGGACAGGCTTGTTACATACTCGGACTGAAGCGCAGTCGCTCGCTCCGATCGAGCGGATGGAAGAGTCGAAACGACGCGAGCGACCGTAGATCAGCTCAGATCGCCGGCCAGCGACGCGGCCACGTCCGCGTCCACTGGTTGCGGCGGCAACGCATAGGCCGGGTGGTCGCAGCCGATCGACAGCGTCGCGCCATCCTTGAGCGCCGCGCGCATCGGCGCGCTCAATTCGAAGCGCACGAAATGAACGGCGGACGTCTTCTCCGCGTTGTCGCGATCGAGATCCTCGTCGGCGATCGCATACACGGCGGGATGCCCGTCGACCTGCAGGTACACGCGATCCTCGACGCCGATCAGCCGCGCGAGCGCCGCCCGCCGTTCGGCCTCGTGCTCGTATTCGATCTGCAGCGTCGCCTTCAGGTTGGTGCCGTCGGGCACGAGCGGCAGATAGGCTTCCAGTTCGCCTTCGATGCCCGCCTCGTCGAAGATCTTCTCGATGTGCAGCATCTCCTGGATCTGGTAGCGGATCGTGGTCTCGTCCTCGAACAGCAAGCGCAGATGGTTGCCGAGCGCCACCGCACGGCGGCGCTTGTACGCAACGAGCCGCGCGTGTTCGGCCTTGCGGATCTTCGCGTACGCTTCGAGCGTGAGCAGCGAGTCGCGGGTCAGCGTCATGGGATGTCCTCGGATGGGAGTCGATGGGTTCGCCGGGCGGGCGCCTCAGATGCCGTACGCGCGGCGTAGCAGCGTCAGCGGATGCGCGAGCGGCGCGGCCGGCAGTCCCTTCTCGTCGATGCCCTGCACGATGTGATGGCCGGCGAGCGCGCAGTCCGACGACACGAAGTCCGGCTTTGGCTCGGCCATTGCCTTGAACACAGGCGCGCCGATCCGCATCGCATCGGCATGGAAGCCCTTCTTCACGCCGAACGTGCCCGCGTGCCCCGAACAGCGCTCGACCACGTTCACGCGCGTATCGGGCACGAGCGACAGCGTGTCGGCCGTCTTGCGGCCGATGTTCTGCACGCGCGCGTGGCACGGCACGTGATACGACACGGTGCCGAGGCCCTGCTTGAAATCGGTCTTCAGCAAACCGTCGCGATGCCGCGCGATCACGTATTCGAACGGATCCCAGAATGCGTCGGCCACCGCGCGCACGGCTTCGTCGTCGGGGAACATCAGCGGCAGTTCGCTCTTGTACATCAGCACGCAGCTCGGGATCGCGCCGATCAGCGCATAGCCTTCGCGCGCATAGCGCTCCAGCACCGGCATGTTCACGGCCTTCTTCGCGGCGACGCCCGCTAGATTGCCTTGCTCGAGCAACGGCATGCCGCAGCAGGCTTCGCGCGTGACGAGCTCGTACGGGATCTCGTTGTGCGCGAGGATCGCGAGCAGGTCGTGGCCGATGCCCGGCTCGTTGAAGTTTACGTAGCACGTCGCATAGATCGCGACCTTGCCGGGCGTGCGCTCGCCGTCGCGCACCGGCGGGCCGTCCGAGCGCTTCGCGGTGCGCCGGAACTTGCGCGGCGCGAACTCCGGCAGCCACGCGTCGCGATCGACGCCGAGCGCCGCTTCGAGCGCGTGCCGCGCGGGCGGCGTGCGGTTCACCGCGTTCACCGCCTGCGTGACGATCGGAATGCCCGCGAAATGCCCGAGCGCGTCGGTGTTCGACAGCACCTTGTCGCGCAGCGGCGCTTCGCCGCGCTGGTAGCGCGCTGCCTTCCCGCGCAGCATCAGGTGCGGGAAGTCGACGTTCCATGCGTGCGGCGGCACGTACGGACATTTCGTCATGTAGCAGAGATCGCACAGGTAGCACTGGTCGACGACCTTGCCGAACGCCGCCTTCGGCACTTCGTCGATGTCGCCCATCGGCGTGTCGTCGACGAGATCGAACAACGTGGGGAATGCGCCGCACAGCGACACGCAGCGCCGGCACCCCGCGCAGATGTCGAACACGCGCGTCATTTCCGCATCGATCGCGGCCTGGTCGTAGAACGCTTCGGACTGCCAGTCGAGCGGATGCCGCGTCGGGGCTTCGAGGCTACCTTCCTTGTGGGGCATGGGGCGCTCCAGCGTGGCGCGCATGCGCGCGGACGCGCCGCCCGCGCGGTGCGGGCGGCGATCGACGCACGGCCGCCGGCCGGCGACATGCTCCGACCGGGCCGTGCGGCCTTGCAGGGGCCGCGTCAGTCGACGAGTGCGTCCAGCGCCTTCGTATAGCGGTTCGCGTGGCTGCGTTCGGCCTTCGCGAGCGTCTCGAACCAGTTCGCGATTTCGTCGAAGCCCTCTTCGCGCGCCGCCTTCGCCATGCCCGGATACATGTCGGTGTATTCGTGCGTCTCGCCGGCGATCGCCGATTCGAGGTTCAGCCGCGACGAGCCGAACGGCAAACCCGTCGCCGGATCGCCGACTGCTTCGAGATATTCGAGGTGGCCGTGCGCATGGCCGGTTTCGCCTTCGGCGGTCGAGCGGAACAGCGCGGCGATGTCGTTCTGTCCCTCGACGTCGGCCTTCGAAGCGAAATACAGATAGCGCCGGTTCGCCTGCGATTCGCCCGCGAATGCGGCCTTCAGGTTCTCTTCGGTTCTGCTGCCCTTGAGTTGAGCCATGTGCGCCTCCGTGCATTGCGCCGGCGCAGCGATGCGTCGGACCGGATCACCGATTGTGGGGAACGATGCGCGGGCGGCGTCGGCCGCTGGAATCGTGTTGTTTAATCTAGGCGTTGGGGCAGGCAAGCCCCAATAGGCTTTTTCAATGCTTGCGATAGCGATTGTCCGAGGACGACGAACGGTCGTGCGAATGTTGCGCGGCACGATGGTCAGCAGACAAGGCACCGCGCCGGGGCATTGGACACATGCCTCGGCGCGATGCGTGTTGCACGAGGCGTCGCCGACTGCGCGACGCCCCGCTCGCCCGGCCCGGTGCATGCGGCCGGGCAAAGGGACGTTTATCGAACGTCGCCGGCAGGCGTCGGACGCACCATGTAGCTGACGATGCGCCCCGGACCGGACACGCGCCCAGCGCCGAACACGTTGCCGTAGCTGCTCGTGACACCCGACAACCCGTTGTACAGGCGGCCCATCACCGATACCGAATCGTCGCCGTGCAACGTGCCGTCGTTGGTCACTTTGCCCATGACCTTGACGGCGCCGGCCTCGATCGTGCCGCTGTTGGTCACGTTGCCCATCGCGGAGAGCAACTTCTCCGCGCGCAGCGTGCCGTCGTTGGTCGTGTTGCCCATGACCTTGACGTCGCCGCCCTCGATCGTGCCGCGGTTGGTCATGTTGCCCGACGTGGAAAACAACTTCTTCGCACGCAGCGCGCCGTTGTTGGTCGTATTGCCCATGACCTGAACGTCACCTGCCTCGATCGTGCCGCCGTTGGTCACGTTCCCCATCGCGAGCAACTTTTCCGCGTGCAGCGTGCCGGAATTGGTCGCGTCGCCGGCAATCCTGACGCTGCGCCCGCGCACGGAACCGTCGTTGTCGAGACGACCGGACACGTCGACGGTATCGGCGTCGACCGTGCCGGCGATCCGGACGCCGGTTTTCGCGGACGCGCCGATCAGCGCGATCTCGTCCGCCCGCAGGCTGCCCGATTCGGACACGTCGATCGCCGCGGCCGGCGCCTTGCCGCTTGCCGAGCCGGAGAGCGTCTGCCGGTTCGATTGCTCGATTGCCGCCGTGCCTTGATGCGCGATCGCGACCAGCTTCTTAGCGCGCACCGCCGCATCGACCTTCAGGCCGCGCGACACGAGATCGAGCTGATCCATATTGCGCGCGTCGAGCCCGGCGCCGTCGATCGCGATGCGGCCGTTCTCGGTCCGGAATCGTGCGATACGGCCGTCCTCGTCGAATTCCGTCGTGCCCGCGACGAGCGACGCGCGGCTCGCGTTGATGAAGCTCGCGCCATTCACGCTGATCCCGTTCGGGTTCGCGACGATCACGCGCGCCTGCTGCCCCGCGACTTCAGTCGCCCCTGCGAGCACCGATGCGTTGCCGCCCGTCACCTGGTTCAGGATGACCTGCGCCGAACGGCCGCCGAGCCGCGCATTGCCGTCGATGCTGCCCGCCAGCTGCGTGTTCGTGCGGTTCACGCTGTTGTTCAGCACGAGACCGTTCGGGCCGACGTTGTAGTCGAGAAAGCGGTTCGAGGAAATGCCGGAGGCGTCCGCCGCATTGATGTCGACGATCGGCGTGCCGTTCGGCGCGGCGCCGAGACCGGGACGGTTGGCCGCGTTCGGATCGACGACGAGTTTCGGGTTCGTTTCGGCGATCGGCGGTTCCGGGTTGACCGGCGGCTTCGTCTCCGCTACCGGCGGCTCCGGCTCGACCGGCGGCTTCGTCTCCGCTACCGGCGGCTCCGGCTCGACCGGCGGCTTCGTCTCCGCTACCGGCGGTTCCGGCTCGACCGGCGGCTTCGTCTCGGCTACCGGCGGCGCCGGCTCGACCGGCGGCTTCGCCGCCTCGTCATCGTCCGTCCAGTTCCCGCCGTACTGCAGACCGGACGGAGCCGAGAGCGTCCCCGCGCGCAGCGATCCGCCGCCCGAAATCCGGACCCTGCCATCCGACAGCAACGTCACCGAGCCCGTGAGCGCCTCGACCTTGCCCGAGACATTGATGCCGACGCCCGCCGACGTGCCGCGCATGACGATCGAATCCTCTCCATGCACGCTGCCGAGTCGCGACACGTCGATCGCGACGCGCGGCAGTTCCCCGCTCGTCGACGCATCGAACGACATCGCCTGAGGATTCTCGATGGCCGCCGTGCCTTGATGCGCGACCGCGACCAGTTTCTTCGCGTGCAACGCGGCGTTCACCTTCAGGCTGCGCGACACGAGATCGAGCTGGTCCAGATTGCGCGCGTCGAGCCCGGCGCCGTCGATCGTAATGCGGCCGTTCTCGGTCCGGAATCGTGCGATACGGCCGTCCTCGTCGAATTCCGTCGTGCCCGCGACGAGCGACACGCGGCTCGCATTGATGAAGCTCGCGCCGTTCACGCCGATCCCGTTCGGGTTCGCGACGATCACGCGCGCCTGCTGACCCGCGACTTCGGTCGCCCCTGCGAGCACCGATGCGTTGCCGCCCGTCACCTGGTTCAGGATGACCTGCGCCGCGCGGCCGCCGAGCCGCGCATTGCCGTCGATATAGCCCGCGAGTTGCGTGTTCGTGCCGTTCACGCTGTTGTTCAGCACGAGACCTGCCGGCCCGACGTTGTATTCGGTGAAGCGGTTGGCCGAAATGCCGGCGGCATCCGGTGCGTTAATGCCGACGATCGGCGTGCCGTTCGGCCCGTTCGCGATACCGGGACGGTTCGCCGCGTTCGGATCGACGACGAGCCCCGGTTGCGCAAACGCGGGCTGCGCCGCGAGGATCGGCATCGCGAGCGTCAGCGCTGCGGCGAGCGTCGTGCGCGCGGCTGGCGTCGCCGCACGCGGGCGATGGTGTTGTTGATGTTTCATGGTCTTCTCGGTTTCCTGAAGATGAAAGGACGGACGTGGCGCGAGCCACGCCGGATCGGGCCGGTCCGTCGATCGGCCGATGAACGAGCGTGCGTACTTACATGGTGATTCCCCCTTGACGTTCGGCGGACGCGGGCGCGCCCGTCGCGATCAGAAACGGCTCGTGAGCAACACATCGAACGTGGGTTGCGCGGTTCGCAGCGCCCCGGGCTTGCGAAGCGGCATGCCGAGCGCGACGTCGTAGCCGAGCATCCGGTAGCTGCCGCGCACGCCGAGCGCGGCGCCGATCAGCGTGCGCCCTTCCCGGCCCGCGCCTTCGCGCGAGCCCGCACCCGTGACCAGGCCAGCGTCGAGCGCAACATAGGCCTCGTGCGCGCCGAACCACGGCGTGGCCAGCTCGTTGCGCCAGAACCAGCCGCTATCGCCGGCGAGCGTCTGGTTACCGTCGAAGCCGCGCACCGTGTAGCGGCCGCCGATCTGCAGGTACTCGGTCGACGGCAGCGCGCCGGGCGCGTACTGGAACTGGAGGAATCCGCGATAGCCGAATGGCCGCGCGCCGATCCGGAACGGCGCGTCGGCGCCAAGTGTCGCGGTGTACACGCGATAGCGGCCGTCCCATGTGGTCTGTCCGTTGACGCGCCCCGGGAAGGCGCTCAGACCGGCGAGGCTCGAGCGCATGCCAACGCTGGCGTCGACGGTTGCGCGCGCGAACTTCTCGCGATGCGCCGCGCTCACTTCGTAGCTGACGATGTCATGACGGAACACATCGAGCTGGATCGGCCCGAACCACGAGCGGTCCTCGCGGCGGGCGACCTTGAAGCGCAGCGTGGTCTTGCCGTGACCGGAGCGATACGGCACGTAGCCGATGCCGGCTTCGTAGCGACGGGTCCGCTGACCGAGCGGCGGCACGACCACACCGGGTAAGTCGGCCACCAGCGTCTGCCGGCTCGACCACTCGCTGATGCCGAGCGCAAACGACGCATAGCCGATCGGCACGTTCCATGCGGCGCTTTTTGCCTGCGAGCCGAGCGACTTGTTGCGCAGCGCGGCGTCGGTGTTGTAGGTGACGATCAGTTGATCGTAGAGCCGCAGCGGCGAATCGATCGAGACGATCGCGCCAAGCTGGTTGCGGCCGGTCGCATCCAGCCCGCCGTTGTCGGCCGTCGCGACGAAACGAACGCGACGCGCATCGTCGGGATGCCGGATAACGATGTCGGTGTCGCCCAGCGACGCGCCCGGAACCAGATCGAACGCGGTGGCCGCCTGGCCGGGAAGGCGGCGCACGTTCTCGAGCGCCTGATCGAGATCGCGCACGTTCAGCAGTGCATGCCCGCCGCGCGGAAACACGATGGGCGTCCAGCCGATCCGACCGCGCGCATCGTCGATCGCGCCAATGCGGCCCGGCAGCACCTCGATGATCAGGCGTCCGGTCGACAAGTTCTGCGGCGGAATGCTGACGAGCGACGTGATGTAACCGCGCGCGATGAGACGCCGTCCGACCCATTCGCGCAGCAGACTCAACCCGTTCCGACCGATGCACGCGCCGTCGATCGGGACTGCGTCACGCAGCCACGGGAAGGCATCGGTGCCTCGCCACTCGATCGCGTGAATATCGAAACACGGCGTTTCTGCCGGGAACCGCAGCGTATCGGATTCGTTCGTCGGCTTCGCCGACAGCACGTCCGGCCGGTCGAGCATCTGCTGCCTGAGCTCGTCGAGCTGTTGCGCCTGGTGGCGCTGCGCACTCAGCGGCTGCGCGCCGGACTCGTGCGTCTGCGCCGCCGCGCCAACGGCGAATGCCAGCAGACTCGCGGCACACAGCGCACGACCGGGAAATGCGGCTACGCGCCGTACATCGGCGACCCGAGTTCGATCGCCACCGCTTTTGTTAATTATCCTTAACACTCGAATTGCGCCAATCTCGCGATACATCAATCAAGCGCGGATTATGCGGAATCGAATTATCGTATTTCAATTCAAAACAACGTCTTGAAATTAAATTCGTACTTGTCCCATTATTTTTTAACGGGACGAATAGGACATTTCATTTATCTCATAAAAATATTGGTCAATCCCGTCAAGACGACTCGCCTCGTGCGCACCGGCTCGTCGCGTGCCGCCCATTCTCGCGCGGCGTGGCAAGCCGCCAGCTCACCACAACGCGCGAGCTTGACCGAATGGCTGGACGCACCGGGCGATGCGATGAATTGCGCGAATGACGGAATGTATTTCGCCAACCGGTAAGGCGTGACGGCGCAAGCTTCCGCTCATGCATCCATCGCACGCTTGAGCAGCAGTTCGCGCTCGCGCTCGTTGCGGGTCAACTCCGCGGCGCGGCGGAATTCGAGCTTCGCCTCGTCGGTGCGACCGAGCTTCGCGAGCAGATCGCCGCGCACGCTCGGCAGCCAGTGATAACGCGCGAGCGCGGGATCGTCGCGCAGCGCATCGACGAGTTCGAGTGCCGCGGCCGGCCCGAACGCCATCCCGACGGCCACTGCGCGGTTCAGTTCGACGACCGGCGACGGCGCGACTTCGGCGAGCGCGTCGTACAGCGCGACGATCTGCGCCCAGTCCGTTTCCGACGCGTGCCGCGCACGCGCGTGGCAGGCAGCCAGCGCGGCCTGCAGCGCATACGGCCCGCGCACGCCGCCGAGCTTCGTCGCCCGTTCGAGCGCCGCGAGACCGCGCCGGATCAGCAGTTGATCCCAGCGGCTGCGATCCTGGTCGAGCAGCAGCACGGGCCGGCCCTGCGCATCGATGCGCGCATGCATGCGCGACGCCTGCAGTTCCATCAGCGCGACGAGCCCGAGCACTTCGCTCTCGTCCGGCGCGAGCCCGGCCAGCACGCGACCGAGCCGTAGCGCCTCGTCGCACAGCGCCGGACGCATCCAGTCGTCGCCCGCCGTTGCCGCATGCCCTTCGTTGAACACGAGATAGATCACTTCGAGCACAGACGCGAGCCGCGCCGGCCGCGCGTCGGCGGCCGGCACCTCGAACGGGACGCGCGCCGCCGCGAGCGTGCGCTTCGCGCGCACGATGCGCTGCGCGATCGTCGGTTCCGGCGACAGGAATGCGCGCGCGATCTCACCCGTGGTCAGCCCGCCGAGCAGCCGCAACGTCAGTGCGACGCGCGCATCGGTCGACAGCACCGGATGGCACGACGTGAAGATCAGCCGCAGCAGATCGTCGCCGATGTCGTCGTCGCTCGCATCGGCCAGCGCCTCCGCGATGTCGGGCACGACGTGCGCTTCGAGCGCATCCATTTCATGGCCGAGCTGGTCGCGCTTCGCCGCGTGCAGCGACTCCTGCCGGACCCGGTCGAGCGCGCGCCGCTTCACGGCCGTCATCAGCCATGCGGCCGGGTTGTCGGGCACGCCGTCGACGGGCCAGTGCTCGAGCGCCGCGACGAGCGTGTCCTGCGCGAGTTCCTCGGCCACGCCGACGTCGCGCACCACGCGCGCGGCGCGGGCAATGATCTTCGGCGCCTCGATTCGCCAGACGGCCTCGATCGCACGATGGGTCGCCTCGCGCGTCACGACGCCGGCTCCTGGCTGGCCGCGTCCTGCTCCGCGTAGACCAGCCCCCATTCGTGGCCGTCCGGGTCGGCGAAGTCGTGGGTGTACATGCCTGGATACGTCTGCGGCTCACGCGGCACCGCACCGCCGGCCGCCCGCGCCTTCGCGACGACCGCGTCGACCTCGGCACGGCTGTCGCACGACAGGCACGGGAGTACCTGCACGTGCGTCGCCGGTTCGACGATGGTCTTGCCGGTGAAGGTCTGGAAGAACGGCCGCACGAGCAGCATCACGAAGATCGCGTCGCTGATCCGGATGCAGGCGCCCTGCTCGGTCGTGTAGGCCGGCACGACCTCGAAGCCGAGCGCGACGTAGAACGCCGTCGCGCGCGGCAGGTCGGCCACCGGCAGGTTGATGAACACCATCCTGTGCATGAAGATCGCTCCTGGTGACGACGGGTTCAGACGGGCTGGCCGCGTCCGACGTTGAGGTCGCGGAACCGCTCGACCGCGTCGCTGGGCGTCAGGTCGTCGAGCTCGAACAGCGGACGCACCTCGATCTCGCAGTCCATTTCCGCACCGAACGGCGCGGGGAACCGACGCGTCCATTCGAGCGCCTCGTCGCGCGAGCGCACCTGGATCAGCGTATAGCCGGCGATCAGTTCCTTCGTCTCCGCGAACGGGCCGTCGACCACCGTGCCCTTGCCGCCCGTGTATCGCACGCGCCAGCCGCGCGCGCTCGGCCGCAGGCCGTTCGCATCGAGCAGCACGCCGGCCCTGGCCAGTTCCTCGTGATAGACCGTCATTGCCTCGACCAGCCGGTTGTCCGGCAATGCGTCGGATTCGCTGACGGCGTTCGCCCGGATCATGATCATGAATCGCATCGTTCGCTCCTTGTCGTCGGTGGAAAGCGGCGTCCGTTCATCGGCGCCTCATACGGACGACGGGTGACAGGCTGCCGGATCGACGTGCCGCGCGACGAGCTCGGGTAAACACCAGGGCGCAGCCGTCACAGGAAGCACGGGCCGACCGCGCGCACTTCGACCGTGCACCATTGTGCCGCCGGGCACTGCCGCGCGATCTCGATCGCTTCGTCACGCGTGTCGACGTCGACGATGAAGAAGCCGCCGACCATTTCCTTCGCCTCGGCGAACGGGCCGTCGACGAGGCGCGTCTCGCCGTCGCGCACCTCGACACGCGTCGCGCGTTCCGAGCGCTCCAGCGACTCGACGCTGCGCAGCACGCCGCGCGCTTTCAGCGTCTCGGCGAAATCGACCATCCGCGCGTAAAGCGCCTGCCCTTCCTCGAGCGTGCGTTCGGCGCGCTGGCCGGTCGGTTCGACAATCAACAGCATGTAGGACATGGAAATCTCCTGTTTGGGGGCCGTGCGCGGAAACGCCCGGATCGCAGGCCGGAATGACACGTCAGGTGCGAAGCGTAACAGCCCCGGCCGGCCTTGCCGTCATCGTTGGCCATTCGGCACTGGCCTGATGGCCAATTCGATCGCGGCACGCGATTTTGCCGTCAAGATGCGTCCCGAACCTTCGAATTTTCTTCCTGTGTGCCACGCCATGTCACTCCTGCCGTCACCGCTCGCGCTTGCCGCTTTTCTCGTGCTGTCCGTTCCGCCCGCCACCGCCGCGCTGCCGGTGAGCACGGGCTGCGGCGGCGCCACCACGGCGATCTCCGACATCCGGCATCCCGCGGGCCGCTCGCCGCTGGCCGGGCGCACCACGTCGATCGAAGCGGTCGTCACCGCGGCGTTCGGCGGCCCCGATGGCTTCGGCGGATTCTTCGTCCAGCAGTCGGACGCGCAGCGGCGACACCGGCCGGGCGTGCCGGAAGGCCTGTTCGTATATGCGCCGCATGCGCATGTGCAGCCGGGCGAGCGCGTGCACATTACCGGCAGGATCGAGCAGAAATACGGCCGGACGCAACTCACGTTGGCGGGCCGCGTGGCCGTCTGCGCGCGCGGGCAGAGCGTCATGCCGGCCGCGCTGATGCTGCCGGTCGACAGCGAATCCGTATTCGCCGCGCATGAAGGCATGCGGGTGCG
>Ga0105239_10008777_pt1 | contig 11439 bp, 26 predicted proteins | sample KBSC44metaG_FD_92761 | JGI IMG/M metagenome (GOLD analysis project Ga0105239, IMG submission 92761) | Corn rhizosphere microbial communities from Kellogg Biological Station, Michigan, USA - KBS C4-4 metaG | ecosystem: Host-associated > Plants > Roots > Rhizosphere > Soil | place: Michigan, USA...
CCAGCGTCAGAGTCGTGCGTGTTTTTGATTGTCGGCTGTGGCCCGTTATAGCTTTCTAGTTTCTTGGCACGTTGCAGGCGGTCGATTTCAGCCGCGATTAGTGCGCCTGCTTTCACTAAGTTGCGGATAATTTCAGCCTCGCATTCAATTTCGCTGCCATCGTCATAAACATGAACGAAGCGCGGGCCGCCATCGTCGCCAGCAGGAGTTGCTGTGCTCCATCCGATACGATCCTGCGGAGGGCCATCAATCGCACAACACGAACACACCGCCCTCGCGCACTCTTCTCTTGCTTCCTTCATGGCTGAGGAACGTTCGGTTGCCAGAGCTTCAACAATTTCACTTAGCGTGAGTCGTTTTGCGCCGAAGCCATCGCACGTTGGGCAAACTGCGCTGACTAATGCACCCATCATCACGCGACCACTCCCCGCGCAATGAGTGCATTTGAACTGCTCCCGCGCCTTCGCTGTCCGCTCGTCCGCGCTCATAGTTTCCTCCTGCCGCCCCATGGCGTTTGCACGAATTCTCGCGGCTTCGTCCACGTATGAGGGCAATCATCTTTATCTAAGCACTCATGCGGGCCGTCATGCCCTAGCGGTCTATGACACGGATAATCCGCACCATACGCACCAATATCACGCGCTCCGCACTCCCTCCGCTCGTCCGCTGGTTTGGTCATGGCTCTTCACCTTCAAAAACTTCGTCTTGGCACTTTTGGCACATGCCTGTGATGTGGAACTCTTTGCGCGAAAGATCATCGCGGAAATGTTCCGGCCCGCTGATTGGAGCGTTGCACCACGGTATCTGGCATTTGTCGATTCGTTCCGGCTTCCGCCCTGAGTCAGTCATCGGGTCACCGCCCCGGACTTTGGCTCTGTGCTTGGTGTTAGCCCAACAATATGCCCACATCTCCGGCACGGAAACCCGACATACTCGCTCAGATAGCACTTCTCGCAGATAATGATTTCTCGCCTTCTCCATTTAGCAAACGTGTTCGCCATAAACCTTGCAAAACTGTTCATCACGGTAGCCACCTTTTCACTTTTTCAAGCGCCGCAAGAAGTGCATTCCAGCACTCATGCTCATCGTCGCCTTGAAAGTTACCGCTTGCTCGATTGCGCTCAAAATGTTGCACAGTAAGCTCTGCCGCACTTTTTAGCTCCCGCACATCTTCCATTGTCCGCTCCGTCTTTCCCCGCTCTGCTAAGCTCATAGGTCGCCCCGCATTACGTGATGTGTGATCGCCGCATGTAACATCTCAAGTGCGTCAATTAGCCGATCATCGACAGGTGAGCAAATCTCTCCCTTGGCTGCTTGAATTTCATTGTTCGCCGCATCGAGCATTTCTGAAATTGTTAACGGTTCCATTTCCCCTCCCGCGCTATCCGCTGCGCCCCTGAAGTGTCAGTCATGAATTTCTTTCTTTCAGTTCGCGCCTTATTTTTTCGGCGGCTTCTTCCAACACTTCCGGCAATCCGGTGAGTGCCTCTGTTGGCAGATTAATCTGCATGGAACCATCGCGCATGAGCTTGATAGTCACGATTGCTTCTTCTTCCTGCGCCCCTGAATCTGGGCCTGATGTCTGATTGGGTTTCAACATTGGCCACCTGCTTTCACGCTTGCACTTGCTATTGCCGCCTTCAGTTGTTTCAGCAGCACATTGGCTTCTTCCACACTTGCCGCGCCGAAAATGTGTTCGCCCTGAATTAGCAGCACTTCATCATTGCGCGAAGTGAAAGCTATTTCTGGCCGCTTTGGTTTGTTATCGCTCATCAAATTTCAATCTCCATCGGGTTTAAACCTTTTGCGCCGTGCTCTTTCAGCCAGTCCTGCACCGTGCAAACGTCTCTCACTAGCAGGTATGTGTGACCTTGAGCTTCCACAAGTTTCTGGAAAATCTTTTGATCGAATGATTGCCTGCCTGTGTCAGACTTAGTTTCTATCCAGAGCAAGTGCGCCACATTGCGAATAAGCGGGACTGCCAGGATGTCCGCATCGCCTTTGCTTCCGAATCGAAAGAACCTCTCAGTTCCATCGCCGTTATCCACTCTTGCCGATCCTGAGTTCCAGCGACGATGAAAGATGTGCTCAACTTCCAGCAGCTTCAAGCACGCTCTCAGCACTCCAGATTCAGGAACTTTTTGGCTCACCCGCTTCATGCCGTTGGCCCCTCGACCTTCTTACGCCTGCGATACCATTCGCTTCTGCTTAAGCCCTCGACTTTCCATGGAGCGTTGATCCTCCACGGCCTGACAGGAGCCGTCAATGCCGCTTCAACGCTCTGGCCCTGAGCGAGACGGCGGCATATAGTCGCTTGCTTTATTCCTGTTTTGTCTGACCATTCCGCGATAGTTACGCGCACGCCATTTAATTCCAGTAGCGTATTTCTGGTGGTATTCCTGGCCTGTTCGATTTTGGTAGCCCAGCGGCAATTATCTGGTGTGTAGTTGCCGTTAACGTCTATGCGGTCAAGGCTGTGAGCCGGAGATGGAGGTTCGCCCATGTCAACATAGAAATTCTCAAATGAATGGAGCCATCTTTCGCATACCTTAATACCCCGCTTTCCATAGTTCCCTTGGCGGTCATTCCGGCATCTATCAGTCATTCGCATCCAAGTTTTATAGACGCGCGTTTTTGACATTCCGTGCTTCATGAAATCCTCCGGAAAGTGATACACCAAACCCATGGGTTGCTAGACCATGGGTTGGTCTTGGCGTTGATGGAGTCCCAGAGGAACTGAAAGTGTCTTTTTGCGGGGTAGGTTCCTACGCCATGCTTCTGCTTGATCAGCCTCTCGATCTCGCTGCATGGATGATGGGTCACTTGAATTACCGGACAGCCTTCCGCTTTGGCATCCTCTTCGCTGATGTCCTGCACTCTCTCAACCTTTACGCTGACGATTTCAAGAGTGAGACGAGACAAATCACGGGGCATGTGGATTGACGGCTTCCATGGCCCGTATCCCGGATCGGTTTCGTCGGCGCGATAGATGGTGCGTGCGGGATCGACTGGTATTGACGTGCTGGCTTCATAGCAGTACGTTGCGTCCACATGGATGAAACTTTCCCGCACCCAGAGACGATCTCCCGGCTTGCCGTAGGGACAATAAGTCCAGAACGGTTTATCGCCGTCTTTCCACGCCGAATTCGTCTTGCCGTATCCATCTTTGGAGCGGTCAAGAAACCACCAGCTTCCATCTTTTCCGTGCTCAAGAAATGGCTGTGGCTTCATCACTCGGCGCGTGTTGGTTTTCAGGTCTTCAATGATCTTCCTGACCATTGCTCCGCTAAACAGAATCGGTTTCTCTTGAACTTCAATTGCCACCGTCATGCTCTGCTCTCCCCGCCCGCCGCCGCGCCCGCGCAAACTGGAAATTCTTGAATCTGTAACTCTGCCGGCCATTCGCTTGGGTCTTTTCCGCTCTTGTCTTTCAGCCCTAGTTTTCTTGCCAGCACATCGCCTGTTTGCTTGAAGTGGACGCGGATACCTAACTCACGGCATTGTTCGATCAGGTCTTGCGCGGCTTCCAATGGCATCTCTCGCGCCTTACTGCCAGATTCGCCGCCGATGATTACCCAGCGCAATCCAGTCTTAGAAAATGGCCGGATATTGATGCGGTCAAATAGCGGCTCTGCGCTGATCCATGAAACTTCAGGCGTGATGCGATAGGTGAAGTCCTGGTTCTCTACCGTCACGCCCATCATGGCGTTCGGATGGTTCCATATCGCGGCTTTGCGCTTGATCTCATTCCAGCGCTTCGTCAGCAGCAGCCACGTAAGAGATTCGGTTCGCGGAATCAGCGAGGCCAGCTTGTCGCACTCGCGCTGCACGATCGGATGAACTTCAAAGATGTCGCACATGCTTGAACAAAACACGTATTCGGTCAGCCCATTGAAAGCCGCTCTCTTGTTCCACTTCAGCGGTTCATTCCAGTGCTTCTCGCCAAAGGTGCGCCGTTCCGAAGTTTCCCAAAGCCGCGAAACCATCTTCCCGTCATCCGAATCGGCCTTCATTGCAAAGCCGACAGACTTGGAAAACTCTCGCGCATAACAGTTGTCACACGCCGGGGAAACTTCCGTGCAGCCCCAAGCGATATTAAAAGTATGATCCGTCCAGCTTATTTTGCTGTTCTCAGCCATTGGCCCTCACCTCAGAAGTTTCGTTTGAAGCAAACTCTTTCGCGTCCTCTGCTATCCGTAAGCACAGATTTAGATTCAGCAGATACCCATAGTTTTCCCTCAAATGATCGGCAAACTTAAGCCACTGAATTTCCGTTCCGCGCTCGATGATGGCCTTGTGTTCGTCTGGGTTCATCGCCTGCTCCCGTACATATTTAATTTTTCCGTAATTGCCTCTATCAACGTGTAGCCTGCGTGTATTCGTGTTCCGTCTTCCCAACACAGCCACCAGCTAAATATTTCTGACCATGATGGCTTGTACCACCTAAGAATCATGCTCTTGCCGCCATCGCTTTATTTGGGCTTGCCGTTCCGTTTTCTTTCCGGCGCTTATCTTCAAAGCAGTCAAACCATTTATTGCTTCCTGCCAGTCGTACAAGGCTTAATTCAGCCATTGGCCCTCACCCGCCTCTCTAAAACTTTATGAATTACTCCGTCCTGCACTGATATGCTCCCAGGTAATCGGCGTTGAAGGACATGGCTGGCTCAGTATTCGATTCGCGTAAGCGATGTCCATTTCTCCGTAAAGCACTTTTGCGCCTATCTTGTTTGCAGCACGTTCTTTGATGCCACGCTCTCTTCTCCGTTTTCTGGCATTAACCGCTCCCTGCAAACAATGAGCGCACCTAGGAGCTTTCCTGTTGCAAAAACACTTTCTCTCTCGCATAATTCACTCCCTTAAAAGCCTTCGATTGCCGCCCTGTTTCATGCTCTAAAAGTTCATGCCAAGCGCTCTGAGATTCCAGCCACCTATCGCGTTCTTCTTGAGTCATTCGCCGCGCTATGGAGAAATCCCAATACTTAGCTTCGTAAGACAGCCTTTTCATTCTGCCCTCTTAATCACCCACGCGAGCTTTTCTCATAAACTCGCCTTGCAGCTTTTCAGCCGCAGCTTCATATACTTTTATTGCTTCTTCTTTTTCCTTGAAAGTTCCGAGATGGCGAAGCTTCTTGTCTATCGTCAGATTGGCTCTCCAGCGTTTACTCGCCTTGTGCCAAGTCACGCCTTTGTACCCGCTGGAAGTGTTCCTTTGCGGCCCTCTGTTCCATATGTTTTGTTGCTTTGTGGCTATCCTGAGATTGCTGCGCCTATTATTGAGTCCATCTCCATCCTTGTGGTCAATATCAACGCCTTTCGGAACGGCCAGAATTTCACGATGCATTAACGTCTCACCGGATTCTCCCGACGGTAGTGTTCTCTTGGCATAAAAAACGTCGGTTGACTTTGATCTGACAGCGTGCCACTTAAATCTATTCAGGTGTTCAAAATCACTGACATCAACGGTCGCAACCTTTCCCTGAGTAAGCTGAATTAAGCGAAAATCGCCAGTCGGTTGAATGATAGTTTCGCCATGTTCAAGAATGAGATTGGATCGACAGTTATTTAAACCGTTGCCGTCGCTGTGCCTCACCTGTGATCCGACCGGAGCTTTTAATATCAAGCGATGCATTAGAATTCTGTTGCCTCGCTTTCCGTTGGTGACAGGTACTCTCTGGGCAAACAAGTATCCTGTGGGCACTTTACATGCGTGCCATTTCCATTGATTCAAATAATCAAAATCGGCTGCATCGACGATGGCAAACTGGCCTTGCGTGAGAGGGATAAGACGAATGGTAGAATCTCTATCGGGCAATCGGTGACCTCCTAGCGGGTCGCTGAGGGCCGGAATAGTGTTGAAGCACTGCTCCGGTCTGCCCATTATCGCATTATTGGCGCACAAATTCACTTCTTTTTCGCCTCAGATTTAACTATTTTCCAGCACATTCCTTTGTGGAATCGGCTCGGCTGCAATACAGCTATAAATCCTTCCCCTAAATGCCTGATCTTCATGGCTTACCTGCTTTCTCCTGTTGGCTGAGGTATGCCTGATAATCACTCTTCATTTTTTGGCGGCGAAGTTCTGTTTGCCGTTCATTCAAGCCCTGCGGCTCTTGCGGCCAAGTTTTAAGTGGAACACTCGGCCTAGCGGGGTCTAAATTGTTTGCCACTTCTGGTAGTTTCTCGCTAACTGCTTTCACCACATCTGCCCAGCCAAAAAACTCTTCAGGATGCCCAGCTCTGCGCTTTTCCAACTCCCTGAATTCTGCGGCTCTGGCATCACGCTCTCTTTGCTGCGCTTCCTGCACGGCCTTTGCCCGTAAGTCCAACATCACGTCAATCACATCGGGCAATTTTGGCATTCCTCGCCACACCTGAACTGTTCCGTCCTCAAGTTCATACTTTGGCGGGTTAGCTACAAGATGCTTCATGGCCTTGTCAAACTCTTGGAACGAATAATCCTTAAGCGTCTCTGCCCATATTTCCAATTCATCAGCCGGGAGTTTTGTTCGGTAAACTTTTTGCATCGTCTCCATGTACGTGCCTACTTGGGTCAAAAACGCTTCTGGTTGTTTCTGAAATGTCAGCGTTCCTGCGCTCTGCTTTTGAAGTTCCTGCCCCATTCGATTGCTCCCGGTTGAATTCGTTTAACGGCCCACTCACATACTGCGTTAATCTCGGCAAAAACTGGCACGGTCGAGTGCCTTTAGGAAAGCCAGAACTGGCATACATATTCACCAAACACTGCGCTATTTGGCTGTCCAGCCAAGATGGATTTTCGGTTAAAAACCGCTTGAGTTGTGCGCCTTCCGCTGGCCCCCAAGGACAATCCAACTTTGTTTGATCGTGATAGGCATTACAAATCAGGCTCTTGATTCGGATGTGCCTTGAATCAACCGGCATAACTTGCTCTGGTGAATTAGGCCCGCGAACTCGTTTCGCGGAAGGTTTTAAAACTGTGTTTGTATGGTGAGGTGAGGTGAGGTGAGGTGAGGTGCTATCTTTTGCCATAGGCACATCTATAACAACGTCATCCGTTTCGCATGGCGGTGCCATATCATCGCCATTTGCCCACCTTGCAGAGCTACCCTTTTTACCGGCATCTGACTTTTTCTTAAACCAATCTGTTGCATCATTCCATTCATCCGTAAGAGTTTCATTTGTAAGCCATTTACCATCTTCCGATACAGTGAACATAGAAAGCACTTGCTCTGAAACTTTGGCGAATGCAGCCTTACTTTGAGCAAGAGCATACCGCCAGATAACATCTGAGTTGTTTGGTATCTTCCCGCCGTTGTCCCATGCTGCATCAAGCAGATTCCTATAAGCTCCATGGGCGGCTAAAGACATCGCTAAGACGCGAGGGGAATTTCTCCAACGGCTTACGTGCCAGCGATACCAAGGTCGGATGTTGTTCATTTACGCTGCCTGTATTTCCCTGTGATCGTGAGTTTCCACGTGTGTTTTACAAAACATCTTTCCGCATTTTCGGCATTGCTCAAGATGATCGAAACAGAAAAATTCACTCTCTGCCTTGTGTTCTCCCGCACATTTTCCGTAAGCCGTACCGCCGCATTGCGTCAGGCTGTTTGACGGCTTAAACCGATATGAGCATTGCTGGATTAGCGGGGGCATAGGTACTTAAAATCCTCATTCTGAATTAACATGCTTGCGTCTTGCTGCTGCGCTTTCTTCCTCTTTGTCTGATCGACGCTGGCTTTGAGTTTGGTAAGTAGGTAATCCGGATCTAGATTCAAGATGTATTCCTGCACTTCGTCATTGAAGCGCATAACCTTTTCTTCCATCTCGCTGATGATTTTTTCGTCACGGTGTAGGCGCACAATTAAAGTTCTGTGCTTTGACTGCTTAAAGCTAGGATCGTGCGAAACAAAATCATTCCATTCCCACCCCATGCAAGCCATTTGCCAGTACATCTGAGGCATGTATTCTTTAGGGACTACGCCAGCCGTCAAATAGCGAAGGTGGGTTTCTGTCTTGGGGCATTTAAATTCTGCCCCGCCTTCAGGCCCAACAATGGCATCTGGGCTGCATCCCGCCATCTTGATTTTCGGGTGATAGGCAAAACCGATTTGTACTGTCTGCACACCTTTGATGAACTCATATGCTGCACGCGCAAACTGCTCTTTTTCCCGGCCTTCTTCCATCCATCGGGAAACGTAATGCTCAGAGAGTCTTTCTGTAAGTATTTCCCCTGCAAGCTCAATCTTGAGGTTTTCTCGGGTCTTGCTCTCATCTCCTTTTTCTCTGTCACCTGATTTGCGCGTGAGCACAGACATCACCGCAGCCACGCGGGAAGATGTAACGCAACCTAACCTGCATTGCATCCATGTGGGATCGCCTTGAATGCACTCGATAATGGTTGGCTCACTCATTGCTGCTGGCTCCGCTGGATACGCCGTCTTTCCTCTGTCATCTTCACTACAAGGGCTTTCAGTGATTCAGTGTCGCTCTTGCTATCAGCTTCGCGGTAGGCTTCCTTGTAGACCGCCTGCAAGGTTTCAATGCTCTTGCAGTTAGCCATGCGCTCAAAATATGTGGTCAACCATTCCGGGGTTTCCGGTTTGACTTCTTCCCCGATGGCGATGTTGAAGATCATCTTGAGCAGGATGCTTCGGCCATAACTTGCCGCCGCCGCAAATGCTTGTTGCTTACTCATTACCCCGCCGCCCTTTGGCCCTTTGTTGTCCGTGGACATCGGAATCATGTATTGCTTTGTGCATCCGCCCTTGTGGGATACGTCGCAAATAACGTGTATTTCTTCAGGGTTTGGCGATGGCGCGGCATTGAATGAAAGCGTGAATTTGTGTCTCAAGTAAACAGGTCGCAGCAGCCTATTTAGGGCCTTAAATGTGGCGTATTTCTTCCCGGTCTGCTCATTGTCAGCATCCGGCACAACTTCTGAAACCTCATTCTGGGCAGCTTCCAGAGCCTCGTTAAAATCCCGCTCCGCACGTTTCGCATCGTCGAACATCTGCATTGCGCGAAGTTCTTTTATGACTTCTATTGCTGATTGATTCTTTACCGCATAGTCAATCAGACCCATAAGAGAAGGGCCTTGAGCTAGCGCATCCTCTTTTGGTTTCCAGTTTTTATCCGACGCTGGTATAAGTTCCGGCTGAATTACGTTTGTGGCCATAAAAGTTTCTTATCCTTCAGTGTGAAAAATTTGTGGTTCTGGGCCGTGCCAAATTGGGGTGCGCTTACTTCCGCGTAATACGTTGCAAACATCGTGAGACGCTCCGTTTACTGGCAACCCGTTTATCTCGATTCGGTCATCCTGCTTTGCAGCTCCGCGTCCATTCTCGTGCTCAAAAGTTGCATGGCCGCTATAAAGTGGCTTCTGACAGTTGCAGCACTTTCCGTTTTGCCGCCGAAGCATAAGCCGAACACGGTTTCTGTATTCCTCGCGCCCAGCAGCGGTTTCCATGTTGCAGACTTCCCGGCCATCCAAGTAAATGAACACATCCGGCTTTTCACGTTTAAAGAACAATTCCGGTCTGCGCCGTCTTTCGGTTGCGCGTCTTGTCGGAATCCGCTTGCTCTGGCGTATCATTTCTGTAATTCCCTTGCGTTCTCAGGCAGGAAAGTAACTACCGTGTGACTTTTGTTGTCATATACCGCTAACATTTCCCTGCCCTCGACCGTTACCAAAAACTTTTTAACCCTGTGGCTCTGACTTTCAATAAACTTGGCCTTATTTTGTTGAATCTGGCGCACTATCTCCCTAAGCGCGAACTTATTCAGCTTGAGTCCGTGCCTCTCTTGTGCTCTGCGTTTCGCGTGTGCCGTTTGCGCTTTCTTTTTCCATCTCGCCACGTAAGATTTCAACCTCCGTAATCCAAGGCCCCGGCTTAACTCCTAAACGTGTGTACCTTCGCCGCGCTCCGCAAGATAAACACCGCTGCCATCCACTTTGCGGCCATGAAACTTGCTTGTGAGCGCAGCCAAACATTACTTCCGCTTTCTCCGCGAAGCATTCATGCGCTTGAGCGAAGCCTCTAGTTTTCGGCGCGGAATGAGAATCACTGTCTGCAAATTGCCGCGCTGCACATGAACTTCAATCGTGGTAGGAAACTCGTAATACCACACATCCTTATTCACGCTATGCGGTTTGAGGCTACACATATTTTTCATCTACTTGCTCATCTCTGCCGCCATAAGCGCGAAGACAATAGTTAATAGCGCAAAGGCCAGCACCAGCTTGAAAGCAGTGGATAGGCGGATCATGCGTACTTCGTCTCACATGCTCCACAGAGTGCCCATGCTTTGTTGTCCGCTTCGGCATACAGGTTTCTCGCCCTACCTGTTGAGCATGAATCGCAAAGAGGCGGTACAACTCCATTGCCGGAGCCAAACCGTTGAATATGGCGCAACTTTCCTTCAGGAATAGTGGGGCGTTCGGGAAGTAACGGAACAGAACGCATTTTCTTCATGCAAACCTCGGATTCGTAGCAGGATCCATGTACCCGCTGGCTTCAATGGCGTCGCCTTCTTCGGCAGCGTCAATTTCCTCCAAGTCATCGCCGTGCTGCGGTAAGCCTTCGCACGCTCTCAGGATGTTGTCGGCAAATCGGTCATCGCCGTGACGGTCTAACGGGGCGGCGGGACTAACCGCATCGCCCCTCATATACGGAATCGAGTTTTGTCTAATTAAGTGGGTATCACTGTTCGTATTGGTGAGCGGCTTTCGGGCGCAACCATCGCCAGTCTTAAGCCTGACTTCTCCCGTTCCACTCTCATGGTTCACCGCCTTTGTTGGTTGTTCTTGTTGCGAGGCAACGTCTAAAACTTGTTTGTCTGAAATCTCTATACAAGACTTACACTTCTGGCTTGGGAAAATCTGCGCTGCCTTCAAATGGTGGTTGAAATCTCCTGCCACTCCGCAAATCGCTTTGAATCCTTGCCCACCATTTGCCGCTGAGTCGTTCGTTTCGATGTGGTACGGGCCTTCTTCAACGGCTGAGACCCATGCGAATTTCTTGGGATTAACTGGAGCGTCTACATAGGCCAGCGTTATGGCCTTTGCGATACCAAGCCAGTCGCCATCGTGGATAAGGTCTTTGAGTGCGTCTGTCATGCGCTCACCGCCTTCTTTTTTGTGTGCTGATTTTGGCCGCGATGGATAACCACTTTCACACATGGGCAAACGTCTACCGTGACCTCAAGTTCGCGGCTGTAGGAGTTGTATTCATTCTTCACGCGCAGCCCAGTGCCCCCGCAGTTCTCGCAAGTTTCAGCGCACACAACCTTTAAAGTGTTTTGCTTTACGTCCTTCATTTGCGGAGCCTCCAAACCAAACAATTCCTCTTAGCCGCCGTTTTGCCCGTTATGCCCCAAGTAGTTCCGTCTTCATTGAATCCACCAGCAGGTTCAACAAAGCCCATGCGCACCAATTCGGCGCGGCGCGAACGAAGCCCAGAG